>JAESFQ010000808.1_pt1 | contig 11524 bp, 8 predicted proteins | sample 9269431 | NCBI WGS metagenome assembly JAESFQ01 (sample SAMN14502588, study PRJNA617103) | algae metagenome | isolation source: Plectolyngbya sp. WJT66-NPBG17 and co-occurring heterotrophs from well... | place: USA: Mojave Desert, Joshua Tree National Park, California | collected 2006-08-06
CAGAAGGAAGAATAGTGGTGCACAGTGGGGGAGGCGAAGACATGCGGCCGCTATGCAAGCCACTCGGAATTAGTGCCAGTCCGTGCCCAGCTTAGCGCCCATACCCCTGAACCGATCTTAGTGTTCACGTCACCTCACTCGGCCCCAACGTCCGCATATTCCTGCACCAGCTTGTAGCATCCTGCCAGGTCAGTAAGTTATTCATAGCGATGATAGGCTCGTCAGTCGCTGGCCAACCCATTGTCCTGTTCCCAGCGCGTCTCTATGAGCCGCACATGACGATCCGAGCGTTGAAAATCAAATTTCCACCTCCTCGGTCTTGTCAATTCGCGGGCGGATTCCATCTACTAAGATAGTTGCATTCCATACTCAAATCACAAGATTGGCTAGTGGCCGTAGATTCGGTCGTTCATCTGAACGTATAATCTGGTCGTTGCAAGGCGCCAAGTAAGTTCACGGGACGGAAGAACATCCGTGGAACTGCACGTCGAGGTACACAGCATGCATGAGAGGCACATCATACCACCTGCAGGCAGCGAGGCTTGCAGGGTCATGTCTACCATGTAATCCTCGTGGACGCCATTCAGCTGATGGTGGCTCCGATAAGCCCGTTTTCGATGGGGTCGGTAGAAGCCACAGCCTAGGCAAACTTGATGTCCACGTTCGACGTTCAACGTCAGCAAGCCAGTGGAAGGGATACCGCTGCCTTCGGCACTTCTGTCAGCCTGACACTGACTTGGGCTTATGGTACGATCTATGAACAATCAGTGGATCGGTGACTCCGTCGACCGTCGTATTGACGTAGATGGTTATTTTGGTGTCAGAATCCAATACTTAACTGGAGCCGCTTATGTAAAGTTACTCGGTACCGGATGGGACGGTTGTCCTCCCGCCACCCATTCGCATGGGTCAATCCACATGGTCTACACGAGAAGCATGCGTTATCGATGCTTTTGGCACCTCGCAAAAACATTCTACATTAGGCCTAAGACACGCCTTACACAAGCTCCATACACCCTCATACGACCATTCCCTGTGGTCTTTCGTCTCCGATACGCACAAAGAAGATCCGAGTAGCGGCCGTAATCCTGTGGAGTACCCGATCTGTAATTCAATAAATCTTGCATCCGACAAGGGTCCACCATCTTACGCGAGCTTCTAGCATCTTTCACCTAACAAAGCTTTCCAACACGAGTAGGAATGCTCATCATTCATCGTTTCTAGCAAGTTTGGACCTACCACTGATTTAGCGCTGGTGTCGTTCCCCCATACCGGTATCCCAATGCGGAGCTATATCCGTACATCGTCTGAGGTCTTGGCTCCTTCGACTTCGCCTCGCTCCTATCTGTTCGCCGATATGCTCGTAATTGATCCACCACCATTGCTGGGCTTCAGCTGACCGGTAGTTGTTTTCCACAACGAGCAGAGATTTGCCTAATCAGCGCTTGCTATCTGCTACTAACCATCGGGATCTTCCAAGTCTTTCCCGTGCAATAGTACGAATGAGCATCGCTAGGGTGCCCGTACAATGATCTGACCACCTGGACTACGCGGGCCCAACTGGCATGCAGCGTTAAGCGAGAAAAAGTCGGTGTCACGGCAAGTAGGGCTGACTGATTTCGCCTTGGGCCGTACCCATGGCCAAGCTCACACTACCGCCGCCGCTCGATGACTTGCACTTGGGGGCGTCTCTTGAGACAGGCCTCATATAAATGGCACCTACGTTCTGGTAGTTCCTGCCTTGCATTGATTAAGTCCAGGGCTCACCCGTCATTCATTGGCCTGGTCAGCATCTCTGCATATATAGCGACCACGGTACCGCTCTTTCCTCGCATTTACAAATTGCATTTTATACCACCATGTTGCTTCCATCATTAGCCGTATGGCTTTCCCTTGGATCGCTTACACTCGCTGGTCCACTACGGGCCGAACCGTTGTCATCGTCCGACGAATTTCCATCGTATGAGGAGATTGTCAAGAGGCAAGATGGTGCTTGCACCAACACAGCACGAACGCGAAGCTGTTGGAGCAATGGCTACAGCATTGCTACCGACTTTGATGCTAAGGCTCCCCCGGATGGTACCACTGTAACCGTAAGTAGTATTGTGTGGTTTTGCTCGAATAACATTAACATGTAATCAGTACAACCTTGAGATTTCCAATGTTACCAAACCCAACCCTGATGGAAGCGGTACCATGAGGGATATGATGCTCATCAACGATCAATATCCTGGCCCAGTTATACGAGCAAAGTGGGGTGACACCGTTGTCATCAATGTTAAGAACAACCTCGCTCACAACGGAACCGGTATCCACTGGCATGGTATCAGACAGCTGAACTCCTGCCAAGACGATGGAGTTCCTGGAGTCACCGAGTGCCCAATCGCCCCTGGTAAAACCCGACAGTACAAGTTCAGGGCCACGCAATTTGGTACCACTTGGTACCACTCCCATTTCTCAGCCCAATACGGCGATGGTGTGGTTGGCACCATGATCATTGATGGACCTGCGACTGCCAATTACGATGTTGACCTTGGTACTCTGCCCATCACTGACTGGTACTATACACCAGCTTTCACGGTGAATGAGATTGCACAACACTCGCTGCGTGGACCTCCTGCGCCCGATAACATTCTGGTTAACGGCACCCACATCAATGCGGCAAACAACAACGGACAGTATGCCAGGATGAACGTGGTCAAGGGCAAGAAGTACCGCATCCGCATCGTCAACACCGCCGTCGACAGCACATTCAGTGTTTCCATGGACGGCCACCCGTTCACAGTCCTGACCTCAGACTTTGTGCCTATCAAGTCCTACGTCACCGACCAGTTGACCCTGCAGATCGGTCAACGGTACGACGTAGTCATCACCGCCAACCAGACCGTCGACAACTACTGGTTCCGTGTCTCCCCAGGAACAGCATGTGGCGGTAATTCCATAATCGCATCTGGCAAGCCACTAGGTGCCATTCTCCATTACGACGGCGCATCCACAACTGCCCTCCCTACATTCCAGAGTTCAGTTACCATGCGTACATCCTGCGACGACGAAGCCTCATCCAACCTCATCCCCTTTGTGCCCAACACGGTGCCTACTTCCGTAATGGGCGAAGTGACCAACCACAAGATGGAGGTGAATTCCTTTTCCGACCCCACCAAGAACAACCTCTTCCGCTGGCTAATCGACGGCACACCCCACATTGTGAACTGGAACAATCCCACTCTCGAGACCGTGCTCGCTGGCTCCAAGGACTTTGGTCCAAATGACAATGTTTACACTATGGAAGGCACCGGCTGGTACATGTGGTATATTCAATCTACGTCCCGCATTGCTCTTCCCCACCCCATCCATCTCCACGGCCACGACTACTACATCGTTGGTCGCGGTGCTGGTACCTGGGACGGCTCGACCACTGGTCTCAACTTCAATAACCCCACGCGTCGTGATACCGCTGTGCTGCCCGCCGGTGGCTACATGCTCATTGCTTTCCCTGCTGATAACCCCGGTATGTGGATTATGCATTGCCATATTGCGTGGCACGCTAGTCAGGGACTCAGCTTGCAGTTCATGGAGCGCATGAGTGAGATCAAGGGCTCGTTGGGGGATACTAGTGTGCTCAAGAAGGGCTGTGACGAGTGGGATTCGTACTGGGCGGAGGGATCGGGGCCGGATGATGATAGGCCGTACAACCAGACTGACTCTGGCATTTAAGAGATGGTTAAGAGTGATAGTTACGAGTTTCCTTTTATGGGTGCGAGTTATGTGGTTTGTTGCATAGCGTTCTTGTGATTGGAATAGAGGGGACATTGTTTCTTCATTTGGCAAGTTTGATCTTGTCTCCGTATTCGTTTTCTCATACATAATGTATATCAAAGCATTTTCCAATTGCGATTGCTCGCTTCCGTTGTGGTTGGTGTGATGGAAGTAATCCTAACTCAAAGCTCATCTTTGTCTTCGTGCGCTGCCACCTTGGTTCGTGCCTGTTCAATAAGACCCTTTCGTACCATGCTTGTAAGGACTTCGTAAGCAACCTGCGCCGCTGCCAATCCTGTAGTTTCTGCTGCACCATCATACGCTGGACTGACCTCAACAATGTCCGCACCGATGACATTCATGCCTTCTATACCTCTCAAGATCCGGATGAGCTCACGCGTAGTCCAGCCTCCAGGTTCTGGCGTCCCCGTACCTGGTGCTAACCCAGGGTCGATCACGTCAATATCGATACTGAGATATACGGGCATCTCAGTACCCACTCGATTCATGATCGAGGTGATGACGCCCTTGACTCCTATCTCATCAATATCGTCTGTTGCAATACGGATCCAGCCTTGCTGCGAGTCGTCGGTATAGTCCTCTGGCTCGTCGCCGGACAGTCTTGTCCTCAGTCCTGCGTGTACAGACGAGTCGTTTGCGATCAGACCTTCTGTGGCTGCGATCCAGAACATACTGCCATGGTTAAAGAAGGACTGCGTAGAAGGATCTTCTTGGTCGATCCAAGCGGACGGATATTTGGCTGGGTGCCAGGTATCCAGGTGGGCATCGAAATGCACGACGGCAATTGGCTGCCCATACACGTCTTTCAAGGCCCTCAAAGCCGGGAGCGCAATGCTGTGATCTCCGCCCAGAGTCAACAACTTTGGCTTCTTGAGATACTTCACGCCGCTCTCTGTGCTCTTCTCCGTCGCAGGTCTTTTACCAAGCTCCAGGAAAGCCTCGCTCATCTGTTTCAATGCCAGCGTGTTGTCGAATGGTGTGATTGGTATGTCTCCGCAGTCTACAATTTTCGCCCATGACGTGTACGGATTGAGATTTGCTCGAGGGTTGAAGCCTCTGAAGGACGTCTGACGGCTTGATCCTGCGCGGATTGCGCGAGGTCCGAACCGAGCACCCGGTCGGTAGGAGACCGCAGTATCGAAAGGTGCACCGAGAATGGCAATGTCGTATGTCGTCTCCGGGTGAGTCAAGCAGCGCGTGTGCGGTAGATGTGCGAAGGTTGAGATGCCAGAAAAGCCCCACTAAGCACCTGTCAGCTAGGTCCAGTTTCTACCAAGTGTTAAGACTCACATCTGTACCCCACTTCCTCTCCAGTTCATCTAATCGTTCCTGTGAGAAAGCCTGTTGGCCTTCGACATGGTGAGTTGCGTGCGAGGAGACGCAAGCCGCACTTGCGACAACGGCTACCCAATTCCACCGCATGATGCCCGTGCTGCCAAATCGTGAAAGTTGTCGGGAGAAGACATGGAGCTGAAGTACATATGGATTGGCGTGTAGGGCGGACAATTATGTAAATCGCATCTTATCGCGTGTGCATGTCATTCCGATCCCGCACCCGGCGTTGCGGGGCATCCCAGTAAGGCAGGTCCATCCTCACATGCGCGGGGAGGATCAAAGTGAGTCGGCATTGCACTCGGCAACTTTAGTGAAACCGTATGGATGGATAGCATCAGGAAGATGAGACGAGGGATGAGATGGGAGATGGAAGATGAGTGATGACGTAATGGGCTTATCCCGTGAGAACGCGTCTTGCGCTAAGCCTTGACCGCGACGCGACACTGTACTCCAGCTCAACTCACCATCATAGGTGTCCATCGTCCGACGTGTTGCGCACCATATCCGGGCTCTCCTAAACCTTACGTCAAATACCTGCCAACCCATACAAAGGTTTCGATCAAGTGTCGTCGCCATGCCTGAGGTCAGGACGCGTTTCATTCACATGCGCAGGGACGTTGCTAATACCATGTAGATCGCAGAAGTCGCGCGCATTGTTGGTTTCCTAAGGAAATATGCTGTTGGCAAAACGATTGAAGCAGTCAAGGCACAAGAAGACAACGTGCGCTATCCACCTCTCATTCTGATGAGACAAATCGACTCACAATACTCAGATCGTCTTTGGCAAGGTCGGCACTTCAGCATCTGCCTTCCAGGAGGCCCTGACCGGCAAGAAGATTTTGGATGCGCGACAGCAAGGCAAATACTTCTGGCTGGTCATGGACTCACCGCCACATCCTCTGATGCATTTTGGAATGGCAGGCTGGATGGTTCGTGACCTCCGTGTACGAACTGCATATGAGGCACGTGCTGACTTCAAACACCCAAATGCAGAAATTCAGCAACGATGACACAGCCTACTATCGGCCAACGAAGCCTGGAGAAGCGGAGTGGCCGCCCAAGTACTGGAAGTTCATCTTGCAGTTGAAAGATTCCGAGAACGAAGTCGCCTTGGTGGATGCAAGGCGGCTTGCTCGTGTCAGATTGGTAGACGCTGCTGCCGAGGATATGCGAAAGACTTCACCCCTGAAAGAGAATGGACCGGATCCTGTGATTGACAAGGACATCCTAACAGTGGACTGGCTCAGCAAGAAGCTACGGAGCAAGAAGGTACCTGTGAAAGCATTGCTACTTGAGTAAGTGCAAACACGGCAAGCTGTCTCTCCATGGGAAGAAATTGACAATCGGCAGCCAAGCGAATGTATCGGGTATAGGGAACTGGGTCGGGTATGTTAGAAACTATCAAACGTTCAAAACAAAAGTCGCTAATTCTCATAGCGATGAGGTCATGTACCAGGCTCGTTTACATCCCGAGCAATACAGCAATACCTTCAGCGACGAGCAGATCAAGCGGCTGCATGATGCCATCATGTACGTCTGCGACACCGCCGTGGAAGCCAACGGAGACTCAGACGCTTTCCCCAAAGATTGGTTGATGAAGCACCGTTGGGGTAAAGGTAAGAAGGAAGCAAGCAAGCTCCCCACCGGCGAGAAGATCACGTTCCTCAAGGTTGGTGGGCGGACTTCAGCCATTGTACCGAGTGTCCAGAAGAAGACGGCAGCTGTGGCTGGTGATGTGGAGGAAGATGCAGAGGAGGAAGATGTAGAAGAGGATACGAAGCCTAAGAAGAGCGGCAAAAGAAAGGCCAAGGCTGTCAAGGAGGAAGAAGTCGATGAAGCTGAGGAGGAGGCGCCAGTCAAGCCGAAAAGAGGACGTAAGAATGCCAAAGAGGAAGTCAACGTCGAGGTCAAAGAAGAGACTAGCAATGTTTCGGAAGAGAAGCTGCCAGCAAGGCCGAAGCGCGGCAGCAAGAAGACGAAAGACGATGTCGAAGAAGCCGAGGAAGCAGCTGGGGAAGCTGAAGAGGAGCAGCCGGTCAAGAAACGCAAGACTACTTCTAACGGCACCGCCAAACAGAAGAAGGCTGCTACCAAGGAAGAGATTAAAGGCGACGATGTGACTGCAAAACGGCGATCAGGACGTCTATCGAAGTAATGCGCTGCTTGTACAGTACTGTGGCTTGGCGTGTATTTGTATATAGGATATTGTGTTCTTTTATAGTTGAGTTTTATAGTTGAAATGATTACCTGAAGATGCCCAGAATATTCTCTGCATGTATTTGAGTGAAGATAATCCAACACCTATACAGGCGGGGTGTAAAGCGGCGCACGTGCGTGACGAGGTCAAGGTGCGGGCGCTGTGGTCATAGCACTCCGACATTGAATTTCCGAGCTCCCCACACACGTAGTAGTGCCACATTGAGGCTACCAGCCACCAGTCCCACGGCTGCTCGTCCAACAATCATTGTCGCAATGATCTACTGCCTCGACTAAGCCATCTCTCCGTCAACCTAGAAGCTCGCCGTCGCCGTCGCAATTGCGTTGACCTCTCAATTCCGTCCCGAAGTTGGGTGTAACCGGAACCTCGTTCACGCCTCGCGCCTTTCAGACACACGACCGTCGCGATGCCACAACCACTACCCAGCAAGGAGGCGACGCTCTTCCGCTCGCTCGTCAAGTTCTACGAGGGCAAGCTGTACAAGAAGGGTAGGCGTCAATCGAAGATTGTCGTACGCCACCGCTGACCCCGCCAGGCCTGAAAGCTGCCGAGCAGATCTTGAAGAAGCACCCCACACATGGCGACACACAAGCGATGAAGGCCCTGATTCTCAATTCGCAGGGCCAGGGTGAAGAAGCCTTTGCCCTTTGCAAGGAAGCCCTCCGCAACGACATGAAGTCGCACATTTGCTGGCACGTCTACGGGTTACTATGGCGATCCGTCAAGAACTACCCTGAAGCAATCAAGTCGTACAAGATGGCTCTGCGCATAGAACCGGGCTCGCTAAACATCCTCCGCGATCTCGCGCTTCTCCAATGCCAGGTCCGCGACTACGAGGGATACATTGAGAGTCGGCGAAAGATGATGCAGGAGCGACCGCAACTGCGCCAGAACTGGACAGCATTGGCCGTAGCTTACCATCTGTCAGGAAACTACGCCGAGGCCGAGAACATCCTCAAGACGTACGAAGAGACACTCAAGCAAGCCCCGTCCAAGCAGGATCTCGAGCACTCCGAAGCGACCCTCTACAAGAACATGATAATATACGAGTCTGGCGATGTGGAGCGTGCGCTGAAGCACTTGGATGAGGTGGTGCGGGTCAGTCTGGATCGCAGCGCTGCGCTGGAGTTGAGAGCGAAGTACCTACTCGAGTTGGGAAAGAAAGAGGAAGCCGAGAAGGCCTACAGGGTTCTCCTGAGCAGGAACAGCGAATACCGCGCATACTTCGAAGGCTTAGAGAAGGCCCTTGGTCTGGATCGCTCCAACGACGCCGATATCGACAAGCTCAACGAGCTGTACCAGTCTTTCGCTAGCAAGAACGAGCGCAACGATGCTGCGAGGCGGATACCGTTGGACTTTCTCCAGGGCGAGGCTTTCAAGACACGAGTGGATCAATACCTCCGGAAGATGTTGAACAAGGGCGTACCCTCGACCTTTCCCAACATCAAGTCGCTTTACCGAGACGAGGAAAAGAAAGCAGTCATCGAGGAGCTTGTGCTCGGCTACGCTTCCGACAAGGCGACAAATGGCGAGAGCAACGGCGACAACTCGGACCGGTTTGAGCAGTCCGTGTTATACTTCCTGGCCCAGCATTACAACTACGTTCAAAGTCGCGATTTGAACAAGGCCATGGAGTACATAGACAAGCTGCTTGAGAAGGACCCGAAATCAGTCGACTATAACCAGACAAAAGCCCGTATCTACAAGCACATGGGCGACGTCCAGAAAGCCTCGGAAACGATCAACCACGCGCGAGAGTTAGACGAGAGAGATCGATACATTAACACCAAGTGCGCCAAGTACCAATTACGAAACAACGAGAACGAGGCCGCGCTAAACACCATGAGTAAATTTACGCGCAACGAGACCGTGGGAGGGCCTCTTGGCGATCTTCACGACATGCAGTGTATGTGGTATCTGCTCGAAGATGGCGAGGCATACTTGCGGCAGGAGAAATTTGGACTCGCTCTAAAACGCTTCACCGCCATTGCCGATATCTTCGACGTGTGGCATGAGGACCAGTTCGACTTCCACAGCTTCTCATTCCGAAAGGGCCAGATTCGCGCTTATATCGACATGGTCAGATGGGAGGACCACCTCCGCGACCACCCTTTCTTCACCAGGGCGGCCACTCAGGCAGTCGAACTATACGTACGATTAGCGGACAACCCTAAGTTATCGAGTGCGGACGACCTTGATCTGGAGAAACTAGACCCTACAGAGCGTAAGAAGGCGGAAAAGAAAGCTAAGAAGGAGAAGGAGAAGGCCGAGAAGGCCGAGGCCGAACGCAAAGCTGCTGCTGCTGCAAAAGCCACTGCCAAGGGTGACGAAGGCGAGACAAAGAAGGAAGACCCAGATCCAAATGGCGAGAAGCTACTTCAGACGAAGCAGCCTCTTGAAGACGCACTACGGTTCTTGCAGCCGATGCTCGAATTAGCTCCCAAGAACATCGAAGCTCAGAACGTGGGTTTCGAGGTTTACCTCCGACGAAGTAAGACACTCCAAAACACAGCCCGCACGATCTGTGTGCTAACAGCCATTCAGACAAATACCTGCTCGCCCTGAAATGTCTGCAGTCTGCACGGGAGATTGACCCAGAGAACCCCAAGCTGCACGAGCAGAGTATTCGCTTCCGTCAGGCTAGTAAGTCAAGTTCAAGTTTTCGTGTCGTGTGCATTGCTAACTGTTCAGTCGCCAAACCCGCCGAGCCGCTCTCATCTCAGGCCGAGCAGGTTATCAAGGAGTCTTTCACCACACCACCTGCGGATGCCGACCTGAAAGCCTACAACACCGACTTCCTAAAGAAGCACTCGCAGAGCGCATCCCATCTGCAGGCTGGATATAACGTCCGGTATATCCTCGACAACAGCTCAAAATCCCAGAACGAGCAAGACCTACAGAAGACGCTGGAATTGTCGAGTATTACGATAGAAGAGGCCCAGGCTGGACTTGCGTTACTCAGTCAGTGGAAGAGCGAACAGAAGGTCAAGGACGACTACAGGGCGAAGGCCGCAAGTCGCTGGAGCGAAGCTACTGTGTTCAAGAACTAGGATCTATCATTGACTCTGAGTGGAACGCGTCCTGGTTGAATGACTGTATATGTGGCTATGATTTATGCACATCATCTGGTTCCAGCTTTGGTAGAGAACGCGCAGCATGTGCATTTACGTGGCGTATGAATACTACACAAAAGCAATGAATAGAAATTTGTAGATGATTTTGCATCACAAGCGGATGCGAACCTCGAACTCAGTTCTCTTCTGCCCACGAACGATCAACAAGATGTCAGGAGTTGCGTCATGCATAGGAGGATCCGGAATGTAGGTGTTTCCGAATGTTCCATCGGGCCAATCACGGACCGCGCAGTACGAAAACTGCCCTTCGTGGCTAGCCTCAGATCCGGTGTGGGGACGCGTCACAAGCCTGCACCTTACGAAACATTCCATCTCGAATTCAATGTCCCCTGTACGCTTCAACAGCGTTCTGTGTATCGTGTCAGTAGTTGTACTGCTTTACCTACGACCTCAACGTGTCGCAGACTACTCGGGAGACTCTGCTGCTGACTGATCGTTCACACTTTCCATTGCTTCACGCCACCGTATATACCGTCTAGTTACCAGCTCCCTCGGTCAAAAGCCATGGCTACGAGAAGATCACACAACAAGACGCGGTTGGGTTGTAAAGAGTGCAAGCGAAGGCGTATAAAGGTGAGTAATCCACAACAGTCTCTTATTGACCCTCCATGTATGCGGGGCGGGTAACGCCCGCTATGATGCATTTTAATCATGTAAGCTGCCCAGCGCCACTGGGGCAGTCAAGAACGTCTATCTGAAAGTTGTTTTATTAACTTTCAGAGCCGATCAATGCGATGACTCACTGAATACCGCTCTGGATTCTACCTGAAGAACTTGACCCGAGGAGCACAATAAATCTTCATCGTCGTTGTGTGCATGGGATGCAACATGGAACGACATTCAACACCGGTCAAGCTACATTTTCTACGACACTAATTTGAAATCTAGTGCGACTGTAAGCATCCATCATGTGCGAACTGCGACAAGAAGGGCGATACATGTAGTTTTCTCATGCTGGCTCCTTCGTCACGCCTCTCGACAACTTCGACATCTCCTGCATCAACACAACTGCACACTATATCACCATCGCCTACACCAAAGACACCAGAAGTTCGAAGTG
>JAESFQ010000809.1_pt1 | contig 11518 bp, 11 predicted proteins | sample 9269431 | NCBI WGS metagenome assembly JAESFQ01 (sample SAMN14502588, study PRJNA617103) | algae metagenome | isolation source: Plectolyngbya sp. WJT66-NPBG17 and co-occurring heterotrophs from well... | place: USA: Mojave Desert, Joshua Tree National Park, California | collected 2006-08-06
TCCAGGATAATACAGCCCATGCTCCACATGTCGTAGGATCTGGAAATCTTTCGGCCAATTTCGGGCGGTCTATATCTGAGCGTTCCACCTGGAGATGATGAATGTCTGTTTCGGGCATGTGTCGGTAGCGAATGTATCTTTGCCAGTCCCAGATCTGCAATCTGAAATATTCCGCGCTGCGTTCCCAAAGATCTGAGGATATTCTCCGGCTTGAGGTCTCCATGTCGACAGTTCAGCGTACCCCTGGACGGGTTGTTGTGCCACTGTTCGAGTGCGGCAACAAGTCCCCCTATGTGCTCGATGGTCCAGCTTATGAGATCTCCGTCCCGAGCCCAATTCTCCTCGTTGTTCCAGTACGATCGCAAGTTACCTCCGTCAGCCCACTGGAAGAGCAGGTGACTCGTCGAGTTTTGCCTGAAGCCGCCGACAAAGGGTACGATATGTGGGTGTCTCAATTGCCGCGCCAGGTCTAGCGCAGCAAGCTCACTTTGATCGGCTCCAGCTTCCTTGTTGCGTAGTTCTTTGATGGCGATGACGAGATTGTCCTGTCAAGGTTAGCAAGATGGTGAGGTTGCAAGATGGACATACTGACCGAACTGACTGTTTGATGAGCATGGTGTATTGTAGCCTTGTGTAGCAAGCTAAAACTGCCACCCTCACCTTTCGATTTGCATGCGATGAAGGGTAGTCGGCAGTCTCGATGTAAGGTCTCCATCGTACTATCGTTCGTGAAGATTGGGGGGAGAAATATCCATTGCTCTTTACAAAAGAAATGTTTCTCTTGTGTTTTCCATTTGTGAAACCACTTCCAGGCTTCTGAGTCTCTTGCGAAGCCATTCAGAGAAGTGGGATGTGATCCTTCCAGAGCAATAGGAAGGTACTTGTCGCCAAATTCCAATCTCTCGAGATTTACAGCCCTGTGAACTGCGTCTCCATAGACCAATGTGGCAAACGTTTTTCGTGCGTGCTTCGTGATGTACTTGACAAGTGAAGAGTCAAAACTCCCGAAAGCAGCTTTATCAAGTTCGTCTTTGACGGTCTTTTCGGTGAGCAGTGTTTCGAAATCATCTTGAGGAAGAAAATCTTTCTGCGAGAACTCGCTGTACACTAATTTTTCGACAATAGCATCGTAAAGCCCGCGTTCCTGACTTCGACTCATGTCATCGTCAGAGCGCTGAAAGGGTAAGTTGTCGGTAGAATTCGTCTTGGGATCGTACACACTCACATAAGAAGATAACGTCAACTCAGCAGAATACGGTTGTTCATACATGGTAGGGCTTGGTGATATGTTGCTGGTCGGATATTCCTATGACACCACCTGACGCGGTGCAACACAGCCTTGGGGGCAGTGCGGAAGGCGTTGCAGAAATTCACTTTGAGAGATAGCGCAGAAAACGTGGAGACTTGTAGGACCGGTCAGTTATCGTAGTAGATAAGTGGCTTATTCTCATGACACAGGGCCATCGACACCAAATAAGTAGGTAGAACTGTGCAGCCTCGACGTTGGACAGCAGAGAGTTGGACTGAACGTCAGCCGTAGACAGCGTCCAATCGTGATGCGGTTATGCCCTCAGCCTTCACCAAGTATGTTGACGTTCATGTTATCTACCTGTGGCTTGCAGACCATAGCCATGGGGGCTTTCAAATTTCAATCAGCGGTGAGCGAGCATACCGGCTCACTGCACTCATTTGGCACGCCCAGCCTTGTATGTATACACATCCAGTGTGTCAAGACGGCACATGCTGGTTTGTGCCACGTTGGATTTACGGCCGTTGAGCGGACGCGCCTATATGATTTGATGAGCGCGCATGCAAAACCGTCCCGGGATTTCCAGAGCTGACCGGTGCAAGGATGGCTTGTGTTCTGCAGTATTCTCATTCGTTCAGACTGCGCAGGTTGCGGGCTATTGGGAGGCCCGCAATTGCCGTGTTTAGTTGGTTGGCGAAGTTCATTGCCTCCCGGACTTGTCCAGTGCCTGTATGCTGTTCGTAGATAGACGGCACGTATCATGTAGCAATGTACTGCATGCTTTCCGTCACGATGCGAACGAAGACCGTAACAACTCGGTCGTAATCTGTCAGTGTTGAGCCTCAAGACCAGCTCGATCAGAGCCCGACCGTCGTCGCCGCAGCCTCGACCGCTTGTTGAAACGTCGATTATCAGCTTGAGGCGCTGTAATTTGTTAGATTGCACAAAGAGGGGGGCCTGGTGAAGAAAAGTGATCGCGAAGGACGTGTGAAGGACGTGCGAAGGACCGTATCGTATTTTTTTTTTGCAGGGGCCTTGTGTTCATTGTGCTGAGTCGATCGAGATTATTGACACGCGACTGGGGACATGTAGATGCGGGCTTGAGCCATGTCCGTCTCGAACGCGTAGGCCTGCGTTGACGCTGCTGGTATTGGCTGCGTGGCCAGTTGATACAGTCATCGGTTCGATCGTCTTGACCGGAAATCTGAATGGTGTGGCATTATGACGCATGCACAGCACATAACGACAGACTCGGCTGTCATCGCGGGTAGTTTGTGGGTGAGGCTGAAGACGCGGGGTGCGTGCAATTAGTTCGGCCCGGTGGAGCAGGAGCTGCCGCCCCACAAGCTTCGTGATCCGTACCGGGCGATGCACGGCACAGAAACTGATACGCTGAGAACGCTCGCTTTGAGGAAAGCCCATGATGATCATTCGCTGAGAAGTACTAGTATCAAGGCTATGCGTACACTACCTACGAAACGCCTTGGCCACTTGTAGAAAAATCCTGAAGAGAGAAACAGCCATTAGAGATACATGTGCGCTCGGCGCTCCATGTATCTAGTAAGCACGCCAATACGCATCTACTGCTTATCGTTTTGCGAGTAGATGAAGTTGGCAGCAACAGGCACCAGGCCGTTGTCCTCAGCCCACTCTCGCACACCACCACCCTCCTTTCCAGTACCCCAATGCTGGCGATCCTCCGGCTTACTCAGATGCAGCGGCTCGGTTGTTCCGTTCTTCGGCGCAAAGACAAGGAATACATAGCGGTGTTTGCCAGTTTTTGGTGGTGGGCCAGGAGGCTTGTACTCCATGACGTCTTCCGGACCGCCATCAGTGGACTTGGTCTGTTCGGTGAGACCAAACTCTGGTAGAGGTAGGATAGAGAATGTGTTCGGCGCAGTGGTGACATTGGAAGCAATCCAGTGGCACATCTCGCTCCATTTTGGGTTGTCGCGCGATGGCGCGTCGGGGTCTGTAAGTGTAACAACGTAACTCATGTCAGAGGTGCTGTGTATTCCATCCGGACTTGTGTCATCGTGAAGGACGACGGTGGGTTGTTCTTGGAGATCTCTTGGTTCGATCGTGTTGCCGAGATTGGCCTTGGCATCTGACCAGAGGACGGAGAGTGTGAGGCTAGGCAGGAAATCGTCAATGACCGTGGGAATTATTTCAGCATGTAGAAGTCTGTAACAGGTTAGCAGAGTACATGTAATCCGGATAGACTTTATTTTACTTGTTTCGAACAGCTTGGACGTTCTTGGGGCCGTTGAGTAGTAAGGGCCTTTGCTCAGTTGGTAGCCCAACTGCCGTTCCGCATAGCTGCAGCAAGCATGCCACGCCAATTGAGACTTGGGAAAACATAGTGTGAATTCACGATGGTCTTTAGCTGTTAAAGTCGCTTCAAGATACGTCTTTGCCGCAATATGCAGGATGAACGAAAGGTATTGAGATGGTCGATATCGCGTGACGTCGAACCTGATGCGAAGGGATCTCCGTCGTGCGTCATTCGTGCCTCAGCTTGTGCAGATCCACTAACGTTCGGGGTAGCTACGACTTGATTGGGCAACATCAACCTTACAATGGCGCATCTCACATAGATGTCATGTAAATAAATTTCTGCTAGACTGTAGCTCTACGGGTATTCAACGCTCAAGAACAACACAAAAACAGGAAACCGCCAGCGTAGAAAATAGGTGCTATTGAATCAGCAACCTTCAAAATGCTCACAAATCTGCGCCTCACAGAATGCGCTGCTGTTGGTCACAAAGCCCATGTTCTGCGAGATTTGGTACTCAGCAAGCTCCTGGGCTCCTCGGCCTGTCATTGTGCCTGTGCAGTCGCTGAGTAGGACACAGTCCCATCCGTAGGAATAGGCATCCGACACAGTACCAAATACGCACTGGTCGGTGTTGACGCCTGCGAAGAGTAGTGTTTGCTTGCCGGATGCGCGGAGGTACTCGTGGAGAGGCTCCTTCTCAGACCAGAGTCCACTCATCCGCGTCTTGTCGAAAAACAAGTCGCCAGGCTGAGTGACTGCTTTGAAGGGTTCGTAGAGATCGGCGTTCCATGTACGCTTGAACAAGCACCTTCCCTGATCACCGGGTAGTTGGGCGCCGAGCCCAACGTGCCAACCTAGACTCTTGCTGAAGCCCCGTTGGATAGCAGGTGCCATCTTTTTCAAGTCATGATCGCTAATTCCCCAGTTGAGCCAGGCAATCTGAATTCCTTCCTTGCGGCATCTCTCAATAACCTTCAGTGTCGGTTCAATGGCGGCAATGCCTGCGGCGTGATCTCGATAGAGTGGGTGGACAAAGTAGTTTTGCATGTCAACAACGATCAAGACCGAGGTCCCAGGGTCGATTATGAAGCCAGTGTGGTTACGCTCTTCTTCATCGCACTCGAAAACCATCTTCTGCTCTGATCCACGAGACAGGTCGAACTTCTTGGTCGCGGGAAGGTAAAGCCATTGTGCGTCGCCTCCGAACGGAATAGGTGCAGTGCATGTGATAGTCCCAACTGTGACGTCGTTCTGCTGTTCTTCGATGGTGGTGAGACTGAGAGACTCCGAGGCCATGGACGTGTCGGAGAGGACGAGTGCGAGGTAGGCGAAAGCTAAGAGCGGCAGGATACCCAGGGTAGATTCAAGGAAGACGACCGGTGTGGAGGTGTGGTAGGGATAATCAAGCAGGTGAAGAGCAATGGATGAAGAGGGTACGTTACCTTTGTAGTCGGTGCGCCAACGCTCTTGCTACCTTCCAAGGTCTGTTTGCGGTGAGTCTGATAACACGGCTTATCATCCTGATAGGCTTCCTTCGGAAGGAAGCTTTGTCATGAGACAATGATTTACTCAGAGCAGTGTACACCTATCAGGTTATACGGAGGTGGGCTTCCGGAAAGACTTGGAGGCTGCTTCGGCCTTTCCAATCAGCGGTAGAGTACGTCGAGTCGATCTGACGATCGCGATGGATTCCCCAGGATGCGGAGATAGGAGCTGGAGATCTTCTTTGATAATTTGGTGTTGTCGCGTCTGGCCGCGTCTTACAAAGAGATAAGGCTGGTGAAGGGGCGTGATAGATAGCCGTCGCCTTACTGCAAGGGAAACTCCGAGGGTCCGACAATACCCGAGCGCAAGCCAACGTACGCCAGCGTGTCCGTGGTACTTTCGCAACGACCAGAGGTAATGCGATAATACGTGGCCAGGCTAGGAGAGGAGAGTCCACATATCCTGGAGAATTCCAAGAGACTCGTGTGCCAGGTGTGCTGCGAAGCTAGCCAGTCGTATTTTGTCCAAAGTCCAACGCTGACCACGGGTCGCGCATCACCAGGCACTGCTGATGCTGCTCAGGTGGTGAAAAGCGTCGTCTTGTTACTCGTTTGCTCGTGTGCACGCTCTACATGCGGTTTGCTGCAGCCTCCTGTGCACTGTGTCGGCCTTGGAGCCGAGCCGCATGCTGCATCGCGTGTGGTGGCGTTCGCAGGGCTCGCAACCAACGTTGGACGTCTCAGCAGCCTTGTGCTTGCTTTCACCACACAGACGTGCTGGGCGAAGATGCTGATGGTGTCTTCTCCTTTATGCGAAAGGAATGAACAATATGGGCTTAGATTAAAGGAGACATGTGAATGTTGAATGTGGGGTCGGTTTGCCATGCTGGCCGTCACGTGCACCATCATCAAACCTTGGAACTTTGAAGCGAAAGTGACGACGGAGCTGCAGCAAAGGCAATCCCATCACGAGCCTCTGACCCGACGAAGCCGCCATCAGCCACAGTCACTCTGCCGATCCTGCATCTGCACCGTGCAACACTTTTCCCACGCCGTAGGACGACATCTGGCCCATACAACATTCCGCGGCGTTGTTTGGCTCTACACCAACAACTCGGACCCTTAAGGAGCAAAGACAGCACACATAGAAACCAGCGCGATGGCGTCGCTGGGTGAGGAACTCCTCAACATTGTCAACAGGCTGCAGGATCTGGTCTTCAACACAATCGGAAATGACTCCCTAGATTTGCCCCAGATTGTAGGTGCGCCCCAGCCCGAGAAGAGAATGCGGTGAGCGCAGAGCAGATTTTACGACGCTCTGTGCAATCAATCAAGAAACTTACTAACTTTCTTAGGTCGTTGTGGGATCACAATCCTCTGGAAAGTCCTCAGTCCTCGAGAACATCGTCGGCAAAGACTTTCTTCCCCGTGGCAGCGGTATTGTCACACGCCGGCCGCTCATCCTCCAACTCATCAACCTCCCGAGCGAACGCGACGAAGACGACGACGATGAGGTACATGTACCACACACGCCCGCAAGTGTAGCTGGCCAGCAAGAATGGGGAGAGTTTCTCCACATCCCCGGTCAGAGGTTCTACGACTTCTCCGAGGTCAAGCGCGAGATCGAGAACGAAACCGCGAGGATAGCAGGAAGCAACAAGGGCATCAATAGGCAACCGATCAACCTGAAGATCTACTCGCCGCACGTCCTCAGCTTGACGCTCGTTGATTTGCCCGGTCTCACAAAGGTTAGTCATGTCAACTTTTTTTGCCGGGAACGCGGAGCTAACACCTTCAGGTGCCCATTGGTGACCAGCCTTCCGATATTGAGAAGCAGACACGAAACCTCATCACCGAGTACATTGCGAAGCCGAACAGTGTCATCCTCGCTGTCTCCCCCGCCAACGTCGATCTCGTGAACTCGGAAGCGTTGAAGCTTGCCCGCCATGTCGACCCAATGGGCAAGAGGACCATCGGTGTCCTGACGAAGCTAGATCTTATGGATCATGGTACAAACGCCATGGATATTCTCTCTGGACGCGTATACCCTCTTAAGCTCGGCTTCATTGGTATTGTCAACCGGTCACAACAAGATATCCAGGGCAACAAGTCGCTTTCCGATGCCCTGCAAGCCGAGCGGGACTTCTTCCGACACCATCCTGCGTACCGGAATATGGCCAACCGATGCGGTACTCAGCTGCTCGCGAAGAGTCTCAACCAGACCCTCATGGCTCACATCCGCGATCGATTACCAGACATCAAGGCACGCCTCAACACACTCATGGGTCAGACACAACAAGAGCTCGCCAGCTACGGCGATGTGGCTTTCACTGGAAAGGAGCACCGCGGCTCGCTCATTCTGCAGCTCATGACCCGCTTTGCCTCGTCTTTCATCTCGTCCATCGACGGTACTTCTACCGAAATCTCCACCAAGGAGCTGTGCGGCGGTGCCCGTATATACTACATCTTCAACTCTGTCTTCGGTAATTCGCTCGAGCAAGTAGACCCAACCCAGAATCTCTCTGTGCTGGATATTCGAACGGCAATTCGCAACTCGACTGGCCCAAGGCCCAGTCTCTTTGTGCCCGAGCTGGCTTTTGATCTTCTCGTAAAGCCTCAGATCAAGCTTTTGGAGATTCCTAGTCAGCGTTGCGTGGAGCTTGTATATGAGGAACTCATCAAGATCTGTCATACATGCGGCTCTACCGAATTGACAAGGTACCCTAGGCTACAAGGAAAGCTCATCGAGGTCGTCTCGGACCTCTTGCGAGAACAACTTGGCCCTTGCTCGGGTTACGTCGCTTCTCTCATCGACATCCAGAGGGCATACATCAACACTAACCATCCCAACTTCCTCGGAGCCGCTGCTGCCATGTCATCTGTTATCAACGACAAGGAGCAGCGGGAGAAGAAGATCGCGATGGAGGCCGAGAAGAAGAGGCGAGAACAGAGGAGGATGAAAGAACTTCAAAACGGCACTAATGGAGAAGAGGGCGACGATGGCGAAGGGGGCGAGGGTGCAACTCTGAAAGCCCTTCCTCTTCGGAAACACCAGTCACAAACCAGCCGCAGCATGTCGCCTGCCGTTGGGCGGATGATGAACGGCTCGCAGAGCACCACTGCAGCGCTCAACAACCGCAACCGGTCGCCTCCTGGTACCGCACGCGACAGCTTCCTGAATTACTTCTTCAGCAAAGACAGTAACAACGCATACGCCAACCCACAACAGGCAGCACAAGCAGCGCTTGACAACCGGCCTGGCAGCCGCCACGTCAGCCAAAATAGCGAGCCAAGTTTTGCGCAGAGCATCCGGAGAGGAGACAACAAGCAGGCTACCCACGTATTGGCAATGATGCCATCAGACGAGGACTACGATGCGCCATTAAGCGCTGCCATGAGTGCCCCTCCGCGAAGTCCAAGCATGGCAGGAGAAAACTTTGAAGGCGGCTTCGTAAGTTATTCAAACACATATTGATTTGACTGTATGCTAATATTTGACAGCCATCTAACCCCGAGCAAGCACCTGCGCTTACGGAACGCGAAGCCCTCGAGACGGAGCTCATCCGCCGCCTCATCTCGTCGTACTTCAACATCGTCCGGGAAACAGTGGCTGACCAGGTGCCCAAGGCGATTATGCATCTTCTCGTCAACCATTCGAAAGATGTCGTGCAAAACAGGCTTGTATCGACGCTGTACAAGGAGGACCTGTTCCAGGAACTCCTGTACGAGGACGACACCATCAAGGCCGAGCGCGAGAAGTGCGAGAAGCTGCTCAAGACATACAAGGAAGCAGCCAAGATTGTGGGTGAGGTATTGTAAGAGATGGATGTTTGGATAATGAAACAAATCGTCATGGGTCCCCTGTAGGTTTTGAAAATGTGCGATTATACGGCCTTCGCCCTTGCACTGGCTGGCATCGTAGGGTCGTCGTATCAGACAGCCAGGCTGGGGCGAAGGTTGACAAAGCGTATGGAGGCGGCCACCCTCGTGTTAATACTGTCATTGGCCCCCTCTTCTGCGCTTTTCATTTCTACTCTTCTGTTGCCCTGCTGTTCTTTCAGGGTTGCAGGGCGTTTTCTGAGGCTCCGCTTTCTCCATCTTTTCTCGCGCGTTTTGATGGTCTGTGTAGCATAGTACCTACCCATAGCGGGTCGGGCGTGGAGATGATACATGTATAGAATATATCGTTGGCAACAATTTTGATTTTTGTCATGTCACGTATGAACTGCAACAACCCCACTAGTGATAGATTACATCAGACTTGGTCCACAAGTTTGCGCGAGTGGACAAGGCTGCGTTGGTGACTAAACAGCTCATCCGCACAAGGAAAGATTGATGAAATCGAACTGAAGCATGTATATTGAAAACGTGACCAACTCGACGTCTATGTTGTACAGAAGGTACATAGTACATGAGATTGGTATCTCGTAGATGTCGTACCACTATTGACTGCTCTCCCCCACCAAGCCGCCTCTCGGCTCGATGGGATCCGGCCGCATTATGCCCATGCTAACGTAGGAAACGGGACAAGTCTCGAAGCGTTTATTTGTCGGTTATGCCGAGGAGGGTGTTGAGGTCAGCGTTGGGGTCTTTCGGGTCTGCCTTGGCTGTTTCAGTGTCAGTACACGTTTTGCTGGCACATGCACATGTCCAAGTTGCAAATTTTGGACATGTGTCGTCGGTCTGACGTACCTCCTGATGACTGTGGCTGTTCTGAGGGGTGGTCCCGTGCCCATTGCTGCTTTGCTTGCCTGATCAACGACTCCTTGTGTTCCCAGTCCTTCTGTGCCGCCTTTGCCCTATCGGCGGCGGATAATGAGAGCTGGTGGTAGGCACCGTAGAAGACACCGAATCCGAGTGCGGACCATCGGAGGACCTGTGTATTCCACCGTTAGCCTTATTGTTCCATCTCCAGAGCTAGCAGAAGGCCCAAAAGGTCGTGCTAAGGACCTTGGCAACCGCTTCGAGGGGCAGAGCGTACGTTGACACCGACGGAAGTGGACATGGTGAGGGTCGTGCGAGGACTTGCGATAGTCGTTATCGAGCTCGTAGATGTCCAATGGCAGGTATTTCGGACGGGCGATGAAAACACACCGCTGTACGGGATCCGGAGAGTCGGGACGAGGGCGTCGGGGCGGATGCGGGTTGTTGGGCGTTGAGCTGTGAAAGTTGAGGTTGGACCTGGCGCAAGATTTGGTCGGGGATCGCTGGCTGCGAGCTAGTGCCCTCGTCCCTGAACCACAGCTTGGCGCGACGTTGAGCGATACCCGACGCGTCTGCCTTTGTCTGCACTGCACTTACTATATTCGGGGGATAGTTGAGGCGGAGAGGGAAACAACTTTCGGCGATACACATCAGCTCAAGTGTTCTGCAATCCACTCCGACACATACTCGACCAAGCATCCCACACTCGACGTCTCCGCCATGGAGTCGACAATGCAGCAGCGGCGCGATGAGATTCTCGCAAAGAAGGCCAAGTTGGCCGAGCTGAAGCGCCAGCGAGAACTGAGGAGGGCAGAGTCAGCCAGCAGGCAGTCGATGACTGGTAGCCCGCTAGGAGAAGTAGGTTACTTGTCCAAGTGTATCGCCGCAAGTGGCTGACGAACATATCAGGTCCTCTCACCAACACCAAGACGCAGCGAAGACCTCGACCGCAGGACCGACGTCACCAACCTCATCAATAGCATCCTTGGGGAAAGCAGGCCCGGCTCTACACAGCCTGGCTCCCCAGCAGGCGCAGGACGAGCAACCCGCCCAACATCAGTAGTCAGCGCCGGCCAACTGAGCAGCGATAATGAAGGATCCTCAGGCTTTCCAGCGCCTGTTGGCATGGTCGACCGAGAGATGCAGACTCTCTCCCTAGGGCCGCTAGCGACAGTCTACGAGACCGATGGCCAAGTCACAAACGAGGTCAAGAAGGAGAAGGAGGTCATCACATACAGCAAGGGTGTGCAAGCAAGCATAGATTGGAGCCCGTCAAAAGATCGAGGCGTCGGTGGAAGCGATACAGAGCGCGATGAGAGTCCCACACGCTCGCCGAAGAGCAAGAGGCTGAGCCGGAGACAGAAGGAAAGGGACGAAGAGATCAGGGCGCAGCTGCGGAAGGAGATCGAGGAAGAGATCAAGGCTGTCCAACAAGCACCTCCGGAGGGTGCACCACAACCAGGCTCGGACGAGAACTTTCCGTTCAAGACACTCACAAACGAAGAATTAACGGCCGTCGAGAACTCGGAAGAGTTCATCGGGTTTGTCGAGCGCAGTACCAAGGTGCTGGAACGAGCGCTTGACCAACAACTTGGCTATGACATCTTGGCAGACTACGCAAACGGTGGTGTAGACGTCGACGATGACGATGAGGGTTACGGTTCGAGTGGAGGCAAGAAGGGTCGGCGGATCAAGGAGATTGCACAATTCTGGGACGAGCGATGGAGCAAGAAGAGGATGATCTCAGATCTAGGCTTCTCAACAAAGGTATGAAATGAGGCGCCGTCATGCGATACTCACACT
>JAESFQ010000810.1_pt1 | contig 11488 bp, 10 predicted proteins | sample 9269431 | NCBI WGS metagenome assembly JAESFQ01 (sample SAMN14502588, study PRJNA617103) | algae metagenome | isolation source: Plectolyngbya sp. WJT66-NPBG17 and co-occurring heterotrophs from well... | place: USA: Mojave Desert, Joshua Tree National Park, California | collected 2006-08-06
ATGTTCTCGAAAGGATCGAAGTGGAAGTCTTCATTGGGCATTTGGATAGCGTCAACGAATCCGTCAAGCATGATGGGATCCATACTGTTGACATCTTCCATAGGGAAAGGCTCATATTCGCGAGGGGAGTCACCATCCTCGGTAGAAGACTCTTGTGTCGAGGTTGGCTCCTCAAAGCTCGGTGGGGATGGGACTGCGGACAAGGTCTGTGTTGTTGAGGGTTGTTGTGTGGGAGGCGAGTTCTTCCTGCCTGCAGGGAGTACGGCAGCCAGTGCGGCCTCGATGCCACTGGCGACATTATGGGGAAGAGGCGATTTGGCAGCCGCAGACGCGATAGAGTTGGCGTCAGGTGACGATCGAGATCTAGGGGACGCGGTCTTGGACTGGGCGGGGTTGAAGACTTCGTACTTTGTCGACCATTTGAGAGTCTTCTCGTAGCCAGGACAGGCGACGTTCCTCTTCTTGCACTGCAAGCAACCGGGAGCGGTCTCGTCGCATTTGAGCTTTGGTCTTGTTAGTAAGTGGGCCAGTGCAGTAGGCGGCTTGCGGCTTCGTTGGACCTTACCCTCTTGAGTTTGCACCGACCACATCCGTTCCTGGACTTGGTCTTCTTAGCCTTCAAATCTCTTGCCAAAACCTTGTCTTGAGCCAATGTGGGCATGTTGAGTTTCAGGGTAGACTTGGTAGAGGGGTGAGGACTGGGAATGTCGAACGACAATGGGTTGAGATTCCCGGTGCGAAGTAATAGGACTTAAAATGCGGATCCAGGCAACGCGGACACGACACTTGAAATGCGCGTGACGGGTCAGTGACACAGCCGATGGTTCCCTCGCTTATCATTAGATTGGTGCGGGCCAAGATAGCAGCTGATAAAAACACGTCGTTGGTGTGGTTAATGCAGGGTGGCTAGGCCTGGAGGCCGAGCTTCGGCCTTTCAGTAGTCCAGCTTTTCCCGAAGTGTCCGTATTGTGCATCAACGCATAGCTGATTGGCCAGCCACCGCGGTTGAGCCTCGCAATTTCTCACTTTAAACCCCTCTATGGGAGGACGCCCGCTCAGCGGAAAAGTTGGACACGCAATGGATAGACTATCTGCGTCGCCTGGGATTATCATCCGTGGCAGGCTTGTGAAGAAGGCTACAGCAAAAAAAGCATCATGAGGATGTTGAGAGTCTGGAGATAGGGTAGATCAACGGCTACCCCACAATCGCCCCGAAGTGGGATGGAAGAAGTGGAATTGATAACCACGTGCGGTTAGCGTTTGCCCTTGGCCCCACTAGCAGCATCACCTTGATTCACGATAACCTCAGTCCAAGATAAAGCCACGTCTGCGCGCATGTCTCATGACGATGTCGGAGCGTCAACCAAAGCGGTGTCGACGCCTGTTCGTATCAGCGCATACAGTTATCGCCCGTGCATGACTATCTAGAATAACCACCAACGCGACCGCCTTCAACCAAAAGAACCTATCGCACAAGCTTCGTCACCTTGAACAGCCCTGGTGAGACAAGTTTAAGCAATGTTGACATAATGTCCGTTATCTTCACCCAGGCGGCTCTGCTTCGATCGGCAGTTACGAAGGCGCTACTGCACTGCTTGTCGAGTCCTGCCCTTGTTAGGCAGTGCCAGGCCTATCGGGCTCTGGTCAAGCAATTGCATGTCGCTAGTGGCATCGAGACGAGACACACAGCGAACTTCTGTAGAGTTTGGCGGCCTCCTCCATCGAGCGATGGATACCCCACAAAGTTCGATACGACAGCGGATCAAAGTGTCATTGCTGAAATTCTGGGGTATAATCTGGGGCCGGTGCATCCAAAAGTGCGCGATGTGTAATGCCAAGCTTGAGACTGCGACTTCACATCTGGGGAAGCGATGAGCTAACGATGATATGATCCCGGAGATGCATGCAGGGGTGGATCCTTTAACATCACGTCCTATCCGACGGAAAATTCTTTATGTTGGGAGATTCAGCGGTAGCATTGTTCTCCACACACAACTCCACTTGTGAACGACAACATCGGTAGGCATTTCGAGATAGTCATTGAGTCTACTAAGCCTAGAGCCATACTACTGCGCGTCTACTGTACGACATGCCTTCAGTTTGTCCAAACGTTGATTGGTGTCAGAAATTGTCTCTAGGTCCCGGCTTGGCATAGAGTCAGTATTACCAGGTGGTGTAAAGCAAAGTGGCATACGATGATAGCAAGCGGCAACTAGGCCCAGCGACAAGCAGACACTTCGTAGCTAGCGGGGAGAAGAGGGCTGAAAGACCCTCACAAGGACAAAGATCGCCCACTGCGACGAAGAGACATTGCGATGTAGTCACGCCACCTTTACTTGAATAAAATGTTTACATTGGTATTCTGTCAGCCTCAACATGTCCACCCCTCCTCCTCCTCTTCCACCCAGCAATCCAAAACACAATCCCGCCACCAAACAAGAAAGCCTATGTACATCGGCGCAAAACCCTCCCATTCCACGCCACCATCTGGGAGCTCGTTGTGTTATCAAGAGTCCGCCCACCCAGGGCTAATCGTTTATCTAACCCTTTCGCAATGAAAAGCTAGATGTAGAAGAAAATGCAGGAAGAAAAGAAGGCGCTCATATGTTTTCGTAAAGACAAACCGGGAGAGGGAAAAGCGTGAAAGGAAAACACAACTGGGTATCCGCTACCATGAGAACGTTGAAGCTCAGGACGGCGGAAAATCAGACATCTTCATCCTCTTAGATGCAATGTGACCTGATCTGATTCGATCCGATCCGGTCCAGCGGAGTAAGGAAAAAATCCGACATGACAACAGGGAGGCGGCGGCGGAAGTGGAGAACCTGCGCGCTGGACTAGAAATTAAGGTATGCTCAATGGCTTCCCTCGACGGACGGAATAAACGACAGGCGAACCTGCGTGGTTCGTTGGTCAAGACTGAAGATGCAAAACGAAATCTTTTGTACATCCCGGAAGAGAAAGAGAAAAGAACAGGGAAAGGACGAGGTAGGACGAACGAAGGCCATCCCGTCAGGAACCTTCACTGTGGCTGGGATATCATATACCATCCCTACATGGCATTAGCACCAGGATATCTCGATTGATTTGTCAAGCCCGGGCCAGGGCCCATCATGGTGGCGGGAGGCATCATCATAGGACCACCCCTTCCTCTGCCACCGCCTGGACCACCGCGTCCTCTACCGCGTCCTCGATTTGCACCTGGGATCATGAAGTCGGGATTCGCGGCGTTGGCTTCTAGGATCACGTCTTCCTGTCGCATGGGTCTCCGTTGACCAGGAGCGAAGGGCGCGAATTGACCGGCTGCTGCACCCATCTCGGGCCGCCAGTTGGGGTTGACAGGGCGTTGTGAGACGGAGGTGAAGTGTGATGCTTCGCTTGTGGCGGGTGAGCGCGCGCCTCCGGGTAGATCGTCATAAGAGCTATTGCGTGGAAGATTGGTGTCACTTGAGTTGCCAGTGGAAAGGAAACCGGGGTTGGGTGGAGCGAAACCGCCTGGCATGAGGGAGGACGGTAATGGTAGAGGGGCCTGAGCTTGTGCAGGCTCCGCGAACCTAGGGTCTACATCCTCGTAGTAATCAGAACTACGTTCCACCCTGTTGGGGCCACCGACTTGGGATATCTGTGCAGGCATTTCGACAGGTGAGTCTTGGATCGGCGATAGACCACGGCTACTGTTGTTCATGGTGCTGAGTGTTTGGTCTGATGGGACCTGTTGTTGGTTCCATCCTGCTCGCACTGGCATGTATTGCTGCTGTTGTGGCATGGGTGGTTGCTGTTGTTGCTGTAGAGGCGGCGCCCGTAAGGCTGATTCACTGTTCACGATTAGCAAACTACACTTGAACTGATTGTGGGTAATACTCACTCTGTAGAGTACTCGCTGGTCGGGCTCATGATGCCATCCGATGGCCGCCTCTGTGGCGCACCAGCCGGAAATCCACCCTGCTGGAGGGCAAGCATGCCTGCAACATCGCCGTCACTTTCTTCCAGTCCATAGTTTGTTGTAGGAGGCGCGCCTGTACGATTGTCCATTTCAATAGCCTGTCCAATCGGAAGTGGTGGCCCTTGACCAGGGGGTGGTGCTCTGCCATACGGCGACTGTTCACGGAGCGGTGGTCCTTGGCTGTAAAAGTTGTTGTTGTTGTATCCTGGGGGAGGCGCTCCTCGGCCCATTGGCGGCTGGCCTTGCATTGGAGGTCCATTCGGAGGTCGTCCACCTCGTCCACCACCATTCCATCCTGGTGGTGGGGGCCCTCGCATACCTCCCCTCGGCCCATAACCTCCCCCTCTTGGGCCGCCGTACTGTCCGCCTCTTGGTGGGCCTCCTCGACCCCTCATTGGACCTCCTCTTCCACGGGGCGCGCCGTTCATCATAGCAAAACCGTCGTTTGGCATGGGTGGGACAGGGTTGCCGTATTGATCCATCGGCTGTCGACGACCTGAGGGACCACGATTCGGTGGGTTCATATTCTCGGAGCCATTTCCTCCACTGCTGACTGTCTTGAGCGAAGGATTGCGCTGATTCAAAGGCGTCATGTCGTCGGTTGGCGATTGCTTGGATGTATCAAAGTACGCTGCATTGTCGTTGGGCCGGCCTCCAGAGGTCATAGTCTCTCCTGACAGAGGAGGCGGCGACTCGGCCTTGGGGAACTCGGTAGCCACAGTCGTGTTGGCGCGGTTCGCGTAGTAGGTCTGACCGTTCATCTCATCGTTCTCGGCAATGCGCCTCTTACGTGCCTTACGACTGACCAGTGTGCGCCTCATAGCACAGGTGACGATGCCGCTTGCGACGATAATAATGGTAGCCCCCAGGACGATCCATCCTCCCCAGCCCACATGCGGAACAAACAGCAGGATATCAACAAGGAATGCGAGCAGCGAGACCAGCAGAGTCGGAAACGTGAATATGAGCAGGGCGAGAAGGTAGCGCGGCGAGTGGGCGGGCGAGTGGAAATGGGCAGCAACGGAGAGACCAAAGCATATCAGCGTCATGAGGGCAGCGACGGGGTGCACAATGAGGATAGACGAAAGCGCGTGGCGCTGGGCAGAGGGTAGCGAGAAGTCGGTGCTGTCTTCGCCTGCGAATAGTTTTTCTGTTTGCAGCCGTCAGCATCGTCGTGGTCGCATGTGCTACATGTTGACATACCAGTGTTGTACCCGATCATGGGCCCTTTGCAGCCCTGGTCGCCATTCTCGCAGTAGCCGAGGACGCCAAAGTGAACACCACGATAGGTAGCGAGGGGAATGCTCTTGATAAGAGGTGTCGATAGCGTCGAGAGCAGGAGTAGCACAAATGCGACGAAGAATAGTATGGATAAGGGGGTCGCCGGGCGCAACATGTTGGCGAAGAATAACGGCGTGTTACCGCGTGGTATTCCGGCTCGACAGAGACCGGCTCTCGCGACTCGACGGCGTTGGTGTTGGCAAGGACGATAGGGCGTATGCGCGACTATGAGTGAAGGTGCATACGGTGGGCAGTCTCGCTGTGGCAGTGGGCGCCGTCGTAAACGTGCCTAGCGACTCTTCGAAACGAGTGATGGTTGAGGTTGCACAGGTAATGCCTGTGGTGTCATGGATGCCCCGAAGAAGCGTGTGCGCGACAATGGCAGAATACGCGATGAGGCGCACAGCTGGTCGAGTTGGCCGTCGCTGGGTTGTTGCGGGGAAGCGTGGTAGGCGGCTTGGGGGGCTCGCCCTGGAGTTGGTGGGCGGAGGCTGGACACAAGGAGCGGCAGTGCAGCAATGCTGCAGTAACGACTGGACGCGCAGCCAATGAATGGCGTGAAAGGGACGGGGTAGCGAACGTTGGAACTATACCAGCTAGTCACTGCAGTAAACTTGGTATTAACGCGGCACGCTATCGAGCCGTTGACGTTGAGGTTGACGACCCAGACGGCTAAGCTGTCGCACAGTGAATGAAGGCTCGTCCGACAACACTGAGCGGCGGCATTCACACGGAACAGCCTCATTGTCGCGCCCCTGGCCCTCGCAGCACGCCTGTCTTACCTGCGACCTTGCTTGTCCTCGGAGCATCAGTCGGAGTCCCACGCATCCACGCAGCTCTCCCGCCCGAGTCTGACAGGGATATCTATCGTCTCATTTCGCCTAGTCGCACGGCCCACAGTCCTCTTTCCAGGCACCGACAACCACTTCCGCTGTGTGCTTCGCCCAAGGCCGCTGAAACACACGGGCGCCCCATATTCCCGGTCCTGAGGCAATGTAGCGAGCATCATTACCAACCATCGTGGTCATCATCTGCCTGGACGGCCATGCTGGCCTCGCCTACTGTGAAGACTTGCAATGCGTTATCGCCGCGAAACAGGGCACAAACATAGCGCCCTCCCAATCAACCCCAGCCAAACCCAGAAAAGCATCATTTTAGCGCCACCAACCTATATCACCACCATTATTGCATTCCACGCGACATTCCCTTGGTTTGAAGCTTTTCGCCGTCAAGTCGCACGCTACATATCCACCCGAGCCGTTACAAACTCAAAAAGGCTCCACATCTCTCCACGGCTAATAGTCACCGTCACCGTCACCGTCGCACGCCCACTCAAAGCATCTCATGTTTGGGCAAGACTGAAGTGTTTGTTTGCTTGATTCTCAGACCTCACATGGTATTCGTATGATATGCAGATACTCCTGATCCCATCAACCTTCCCACAAGTGATCACGAACGCCTGAATTTTGGGATCCGAGTCCTGCACCTATCGTCATGAACTCATGGGTACTTCATATGCTAACCTACATCTACGCCCGCCTTCACGCTTAGTGACCAGCGATGGCGTACGCCCTGCGGCGGTCACGCTCCTCAGCAATCGAGAGCTTGACACCCTTACCCTTGGGCAGAGAGATCCATGGCTTCTCCTTTCCGATGATGCTGCGCACATGTTAGAACTGACTCTCGTTCCAATTCGGACGTCAGACTTACATGACGTTGGACTCACGAGTGGTGAACTCGTTGTCAACAGCGTCCTTCAAGTGGACAATGTTGAAGCCTCCGTCGTGGCGCTCACGGTGAGTAATGACACCGACACGACCCATGTTGCGACCACCGGTAACCATGACAATGACACCAGTGTCGAACTTGATGAAGTCGGTGATCTTGCCAGTGGCGAGGTCGACCTTGACGGTGTCGTTGACCTTGATGGCTGGGTCGGGGTAGCGGATTCTACACAAATTTTTAGCAGCAATTCGGACATAGCCAGACCCTGGTCGTATGCCTGGTGAAAGAGGTTTCCCTCAAACACCTAGCCCAAACTGTGGTCCAACGGCTGATAGAGCGGGAACTTACGTTCGCGCATCGTGCGTAACCAAGTAGGGAATTCCGCCCTTGCCAAGCTGCACGCGCTTGACCTTGCCGAGCTTGTATTGTGCCTCCTCGTCTGTTATCCTGTGGACGGTAAAGCGGCCCTTGGTGTCGTAGATCAGGCGGAAGTTCTCGCCGGTCTTCTCGATGGAGATGACATCCATCAATCCCGAGGGGAAGGTGGAGTCAGTGCGGACCTTGCCGTCAACCTTGACGAGACGCTGCATGAGAATGGCGTTGACCTCGCGAGCGTTGAGCGCATACTTCAAGCGGTTACGGAGGAAGATGATGAGGGGGAGGGAGTCGCGGAGCTTGTGAGGACCGGGGGAGGCCTTGGGAGCGTAGGCACCTAGCAGTTGTCAGTTTTGATCTCGCCAGGGCTATTCCAACGTCGAATGCGGGAGATGAGCGTACCGGACAGCTTGTCCAGGAGCCAGTGCGAGGGCGCGCTGAGGCGCTTCTGGTGCTTGACGGGTCCACGGGCCATAGTGACTGTTGTGTGAGGTTAGTCGTCGAGGTTGTCGGAGGTCCTGTCGTCGAAAGCGAGAGTTCGCAAGACGGTCAAATGGAATATTGCTAGCGCCGTGTGCTAGGCGAGCCCTGGAGGGACTAGCGCGCCAAGCCCGACGCAGCCATCTCGAATCCATCAGCAAAGGTTGACAACGAAGAAAGCCATGCCATGCAAATAATTGTTGAACGTCTCGAAACGGTCCATGAGCTTTACTGGACTCTTTTCTGCATTTTCATCTTATTTTTTCGCATTTAAAAGCCGTCTTTCTGTAGCATAGAACCACATCATCGACATCCTGTGCAACATCACGATCGACAAGCACTCAATCGTTAGACCGTTCTCAACTTTCAAAGTTGTGCAATTGGTTCTTGCTTGCATCCAAACTATATCCTTGAATATTGACACTAAGCATAGCCCTTGAGCACCGCCGCTTCTGCGTTCAATATCGACGATCCTGCCGCACCAATGACAGCTGCAACGAGTTAGCAGTCGTCCAAATACCTGCATTTGCAAGTTACACTTACTGTTGTGGCTCAGTGCAACAAACTTGATATCAAAAATGCCCGCCTCGTCTTCTCTTACCCTGCCCACACTAACAGCATACCCTCTGTCGGTCTCCCTGTCCAACCTTGGCTGTGGCCTGTCTGGCTCCTCCATAACCACTATAGCCTTCGCCGGTGCAGATGGGCAACCCAGCTTCTGCGCATCAGACACATACTCGCGCATCGCCTGCTTGACCTCCTCCGCGCTTGGTGCGGGACGACGTTGGAAGCGTAGCGACACACATGCAGTGTGTCCGTCCAGTACGGGCACGAGGTTGCATGCTGCGGACACCTTCATAGGCTGGTCTACGAATCCCGTAATGTCGTCGTTGACGCTACCCAGAATCTTGGATGCTTCCGTCTCGAGCTTGTCTTCCTCGCCTGATATAAAGGGTACGACATTGTCGATGATGTCCATGCTGCTAACGCCGGGGTAGCCAGCGCCAGACACGGCCTGCATTGTAACGACGGAGACCTGATCTATCGGACCGAACTTGGCTTGTAGCGCTGCGAAGGGTATAACGAGGCCGATGACTGCGCAGTTGGAGTTGCAGACGAGGAAGCCCTTCTCTAGCTTGTGATGTTGCCGTTGGTGCTTGATGACATCGAGATGAGGGAGGTTTACGGTAGGTACGACGAGCGGCACAAGAGGGTCGCGGCGGTAATTCTTTGCGTTGGAGAAGACGGCGAGTTCGGACTTGAGGAAGGCCATCTCTGCTGCACGTCAGTAATCGCAGTCACAGTATGAAATGAAATGCCTACCAACGTCTCCGGCAACATCGCTGTCGAGACCCGAGAAAACCATATCGCAGTCCTTGAACTCTTCAGGCGTGCATTTCTTCACCACCAACTCTCCAATGCGCTCCGAGAAGGGCAGCGCCTGCTTCCACTTCACCGCATCCTTGTATTTCTTGCCGGCCGACCGCTCAGAGGCTCCAACGGCGTGTAGTTCGAAGTGTGGGTGTAGCGCAAGAAGAAGAATGAAGCGCTGGCCGACAGAGCCAGTCGCGCCGAGCACACCTGCAATTGAGTCAGTCTACTACCCGTGGATCAGAGCTGCCCTACTTACCGCACTTCTTCTTCGGAAAGTTTTTGTTATGCGAGGTGAACTTTTCAGCGTCCATTATGGTGTTTACTGGTATCAGGAAATTGAGTCAATCGAGTTCATAAAGTTTGGGTTATGACGCGGGGGCGGGGTGGAAAACGCGACACCAGCCGATCACGGAGGTCTCCATGCCCGCATCTTGAACGCGCACGTTCGTCGCATGTCTTGCCATGGATCATACTGGATTGCCAAGCCAAAATAATGATAAACTACGAATTATGAGAAATCTATGAATGCCCCTAGCAGATGCACTAGAATGTCAGACATCCTCCAAATGCATAATCTCCGCAGAGTTTTAGATGAAAAGAAGAACGCCCTACCGACATGCAATACTACGCCTGGGCGTCCATAATCTTTCCCGGATTCATGAGCCAGTACGGGTCCAATGCGCCCTTGATGCTTCTCATAACATTGATGGTGTCGAGCCCAAGCTCCTTCTGCAGTGATTCCTTCTTCCCCAGCCCAATGCCGTGCTCGCCCGTACATGTGCCTTCCATCTCAAGCGCGCGATCGACCATGTCGTGTACGCACTTCTCAACAGCTGCTCGCTCTTTGGGATCCTTGCTGTTGTACATGATGCTTTCGTGGAAGTTGCCGTCTCCGATATGACCTAGGATACTTGCGAAGAGGCCGAGGTCGTCCATCTCCTTCTTAGAGATTTCTATCGAAAGTTAGGAATCGTCTAATAATCTGCTATGCGCATAATATACCAATAATGTCGGGTAGCCTGGAAATAGGCACTGCGACGTCTGTTGACCAGACCTCGTCACCTTCACGACGGAGCGCCAACATGCTCCATAGAGACTCCTTGCGTGCCGACCAAAGCGTCTTTTGCTCCTCAGCGTTCATGGCAAATTCAAAGTCTCCACTTTTGTGGTTTCTCGCAATTGCCTTTACCAGCTCAATATTCTCCTGTACCTATATGCAGTCAGTTCCATTCTGGGTAAGTGAAGGCCGCATAGGGCTGACGTACCCCTGCCTTGGTTCCCGAGAATCTGTTTGAGGCTCTTAGCTCGTGCTTTCACATGCTAAAATGTTGCTCTAGAAACTTACTTGAAGAACATGGTCGGCAATTCTTTCCACTTCTTGCTTGTCGATCCGGCTTTGTTGATCACGCCCATCTGCACGTCATCCATAATTTCCATTGCGGCCACCGGCACTCCGGCACGCAAAACCTTGGAAGCTGCTGCGGCGGCATCTCGTATCGTAGGAAAGGTTACAACCGCGACACTGGTCTCTTGTGGTATCACAGCGAGTTTCAGAGTGATCTCAGTCACTATGCCCAATGTTCCTTCGGAGCCAATGAAGAGGTTGGTAAGATTGTAACCTGCCGACGATTTTCTTGAGATTGTCAATTTGTTTCATGTTTCGAAATGTGGAAAGCTTGCATACCTGGGCCTACGTCTTGTCTTGATGATGGTTCCATCCGCAAGGACTACAGTCAAATTTATGACCCAATCCTTCATCGTGCCGTATCGCACTGCATTGGTCCCACTAAGAGAGTCAGCTGTTGGAACCATGTCGCAAACATTCAACGACCTTACCTGCAGCTCGTACCCACCATGCCTCCAATTCGAGCCTGCCACGCCCGTTAGACCGAGTTCGGAGTTCCGCATTGGGGTTTCCGGAGTTGATTGCGAGGCGGTGTAACACATGAAAACGTACCGATGGGCCGGGATCAACTGGAAAAAATAGACCTGAGTCTTTGATTTGATCATTGAGACTCATCCAGGGTACGGAAGGCTGGACTACCACGTCCATACTGCACACCAATGTCAGTATCGTCGATTTTACATGCTAAAGGTGTATTCCACTCACTCATCTTCGTGCAAGGCCAATATCTGGTCCATGAAGGAGAAATCAATGCTCATACCACCGAACGGAGCCGAGAAGTTGGCCTCTAGGCTTGATCCTCCAGAGTATGGAACTGCACACCGTCACCACTCATCCTTAAATGTGTCTGCTTAAACGTACTCATGGGTATCTTGTATTTGTAGCAGACCTTAGCGATCGTAGCA
>JAESFQ010000811.1_pt1 | contig 11479 bp, 8 predicted proteins | sample 9269431 | NCBI WGS metagenome assembly JAESFQ01 (sample SAMN14502588, study PRJNA617103) | algae metagenome | isolation source: Plectolyngbya sp. WJT66-NPBG17 and co-occurring heterotrophs from well... | place: USA: Mojave Desert, Joshua Tree National Park, California | collected 2006-08-06
CACCATGAGGTACTGGAGTACGACTTGAGGGACAAGATCGTCGGCGCATACTGCTTACTCAAGCGAAAAGAAGTCATAGACTCGGTCAAACTTCTTAACACACTGTTTCCTCTCCTTGTGGCGACGAATAGCAAGAGTCTGCGACAACTACTCTACACCAAGATTATCTCGGACCTACGATCGTCCAACGCAAAAACTGTAAACCATAGGCTCAACAAGTCTATGCAGACAGCGCTGTACAAGTACGAAGTATCCTCTCCACGTTTGGTATCATCAGCTAACTGGTCCAAGTCTCTTAGAGTCGGACACCTCCTCGCCCAAGGGTATATGGGCCGTGAAGATTACCCGAGATCTCTGGAAACGACAAATATGGACAGATGCGCGCGCCGTCGAGGTCATGCGGCTGGCAGCTCTAAGCGACAATGAGAAGACGATTTCGGGTGGCGTCAGGTTCTTTCTCGGCGGTGATCAGGAGCGTGAGGCCGCCGCAGAGGAGAGCAGCGATGATGACGACGATGTGGACCTTGCCAAGTTGAAACATTCGGCTGGTATCAATAAGAAGAGCAAGAAGAAGGCCCGCGAGCTGAAGACTGCAGCTGTCAATCTCAAGAAGAAGCAGCGCAAGAAGAATGCACCACACCCCCTCAACTTCAGCGCCCTACACCTTCTCCACGATCCCCAAGGTTTCGCCGAGACGATCTTCGCCAAGCACATCCAGAACACCAAGAATAAGCTTGCCCTTGAAACCAAGCTGCTGGCACTGCAGCTAGTCACCCGCCTCGTCGGATTACATCAGCTCACGGTCCTCCCACTATATTCATACTTCTTGAAGCACCTTACCCCTCGGCAGCCATCAGTCACCACCTACTTGGCTTGCTTAGCGCAAGCAACACACTCGTATGTACCCCCAGACGTGCTCGAGCCACTTATACAGAAAATTGCGAATGAGTTCGTATCAGAAGCATCGGCCTCTGAGGTCGCGGCAGCAGGCCTGAACGCCATTCGTGAGGTGTGTGCCCGTCAGCCGTTGGCAATGACGGACACTTTGCTTCAAGACTTGGTCATGGTAAGTTCACTCCTCATTTCCTGATACCAAATTGTATACTGACGCTCCATAGTACCGCAAATCCAAAGACAAAGGCACAATGATGGCTGCCAAAGGTCTTCTCTCCCTCTACCGCGAAGTCGGCGCCGACCTCCTTAAGAAACGCGATCGCGGAAAAGACGCCACAATGGGTATTCGCGCCGGTACCATTAAAGAACGTCGCTTTGGTGAAGAAGCTGTTGGAGAAATTGAGGGCATCGAGCTGCTCGAGAAGTGGAAGGAAGAAGAGCGCAGGAAGAAGCTAGAAGCTGCTGGTCTGGATCCTGATGCGGATAATGGCGATGCCGAGCTAGATGACGAGGACGACTGGAAGAAGTGGGACGTGGAAAGTGACGGTGACAGCGACGATTCAGGTGGCTGGATCAACGTTGAGAGTGACGGCGAGGACATCCAAATCAGCGACTCTGAAGACGAAAAAGAGAAGAAGGAAAGACCTGCAAAGAAAGCGAAGCTCGGCAGCGCCACATCCACACCCGGCCCAGCAGCGGACGGCAAAGAAAACTCCAAGAGCGTCGAACCAGAGACCAAGTCCCTATCCAAGCTTCTCACCACCACGATTCTCACCCCCGCCGACCTCAAGCAACTCCAAGCCCTCCGCGCCTCCTCCTCAATAACCTCTTCCCTCTCCAACTCTAAACGTGCTCAACTCCTTGCCGCCCGCCACGCCGACGAAGCCATCACCGCCGAGACCATCGAGCTCGCAGCCAAGATTGGCAAAAAGAACACCAAAGAAGAGAAGATCGCTCTCGCCAAGGCAGACCGCGATACACACCACACCTCTCAAGCTGCGAAGCACATGGAGAAGAAGGTGGCTGAGGGTAAGAGTACGACAAACAGGGAGAAGGCGCGCAAGAAGAACTTCCTCATGACGCTCGGTAAGGCGCGGTTCAAGAATAAGAGAAGTTTAGGCGATGTTAAGAAGACGTTGCTTGGACATGTGGAGAGGAAGAAGCGGGGTGGTAAGAGAGGAAATAAGGGCAACTAAGTGGGGATGTAAGAGGTATACGTAGACGAGGTCCCAGTGCTCTTGGTCATGGTTGCGTGCATCAGATGGATATACATGGCGTATTCTGTTGTGATCGACGAATCGAAAATGGAAAGTAACTTGATACCCAAATAGAACATAAATCATAAAATATCAGAGTTATCCCGATCCTAAGTAGTCCTATCGGCTGACAAGATGTCTGGACTTACACTTTCAACGCCTACAACAAGGGCTTCTCGCTTCCAGTCCACGTCAAATATACAATTGCTTTTTGTCACCCGTACTACTGTACATCGAGAACACAAGAACAATCTAGCTTCAACAAAAACGGATTACCTTCTCTCATCCATTCGCCACACAGCACCGGTGCCCATGATAACCCATTCACTTACTCCTTTACAGTCGGCGACGGAATAGTCCCTGGTTCGATCTCCCCACCATCAACAGTAGCGCGTCGTTCAAACCGAAAAACTGGTTTTTGAATACCGAAATCTTCCGAGCTATCACTGTAGAAGCTGCTCGAAGCATTGCCATTACTGGGGACGTGGAGTTTGTTGTCGTCAGAGCTTGGAGCGGGGCGTAGGGGGATGGTGTGGTTACTGCGGCTTGAGGAAGCCATACTATTGTTGTGGTGAAAAGAAGGGTTGGTTTCAGTATTTGGGGCAAAGGGAATTTTAGTAGCACGGGAAGGTAGTTTGATTGGAGTTATCGGGTCTTTGCCAGAGTTGGTTTGTCGAAGTATGCTGCTTGGGGCCTTGGAGTTGGCCTCCGGGGGTATCGACATATGCTTGAGTGCCTTTGATATTCCTTTCTGGATGAGGGTGGTAGACACCTCTCTGCATCTCACTGCCGTTGCTCGACGACCTAGGGTCTGCTGTGTTGGAGTTGTGATGACACTATTGGCGGTGCCGGTCTGTCCCTGGCCACGATGGCCGGGGGTCGAACTCGAAGGCGTATGATTGTTACCAGCTAGCTCTCTGTCGAATTTGCTCGCCACCGGCGACGAAGCAGGTACGACCGCAAACACATCAGCAACCCCATATCCCGTACCATCCTGCCACATATCAGCGCTAGCTGAGAACGCCTGGCGTAAAGTGTGGTCCTTCTCGTTCTGAATTCTCATCGCGCGAGGGACCATAGATTGCGGAGAGCTGACAATACTGATAGTGTTGTATTTCCTTCTCTTACGGTATGGCTGAGATTCCGCCTTCATCCAATCAGAAAAAAGCAGATTTTGAACTTGTACCATCATAGATATATCATTTCGTAGACCCTTGCGATCGGTTGAGTGGGGATAAAGCTGAAGTAACGACGTGATGAGCGATGTATGCTCAATGAGGTGGCTGACGACGAAGTTGGGATCCGGATCCGAATGGGCTGTTGCTCTGTATTTGGTATGAAGGTCAACATCGCGCGCCGTAGAGGCCGACATGACACCCGACTGAGTTGTTGAACAGCTTGGCTGAGGCCTAGCATATTGTTGGTGTTCTTGAGCCTCGTCGCCACTGGTTTCATTAGGGTCAGCATCGGATAGCCTCCTCTTCGATGGAGAAGGTAGTGAATACTCTTTGATACAATGGACAGCCCTGTTACGGAGCAAGTTTTCGTTCTGGGAGGGAAATTTTGGATGACCATATGCGTTAAAAGGAACTTGGGCCTCATATTGTTCTGCGTACGGTGACTGGTGCTGTGGCGCGTGGTGCTGTTGCGCAAGAAATTGCGCAGAGAGTGGATATTGCACTTCGAAAGGTACATTGAGGGTGTGTCGACCCCATGCTGCGTTTGGGCTAAATATTGGCGCCGCAGTGATCTTCGCGTTCATCATGCGATAGATATCATGACTCTGGTGCCCGGTGAATGTGCTCCCGCTCGCAGGCATGGCCGCTAATGCTGAACTGGAGGCACGATAGCTGTAGAGATCCCTGTAACCATTTCCGATTAAATGATGAGATTCTGTCAGCCTTTTGTGTTTATGTCTGCGCTTCGGAGCTCTTGCTGTTCGCCGTGGAGGTGACGAGGTCTCATTGACGATGATGGGGTTGTGGCAGCTACCGCTCATGTTTGCGAAAGGCTTTGGGGCGAGCCTCCGTAAGGCGGAGGAGACAGTCCTCTCAGTAGTGTTGAGCGAGCTCGCTATCTTTTTGGTTGTGCTCGTTACGAGTACCTCTGGAGTTCTGCCGGTGCTCGGAATTGTGAGACTGAGATCATGCTCGCTGATGTTGCTGGAGTTTGCCATGCTGGGCGGGGTGCTGGGGACTTTTTGCTTCACCGAAGCTGTTCCTATCTTTTTGGTACTGCGACTGAGGACATCAATGGTGTCGCTCGCCTGTCGAATGGGTTTGGGCCGTTTTATGCCAGCCGTTTCCGACTCTGCGTTTGCAGTGCCTTGCCGAGTGGAGACCATACCGCCTACTCTCTGCCTTGGTTCGTCACTTTCTCACCGCTGAAGTAAACTGGAGACCTAGTCACTAATCCCTACCTTTCGCGTCGACTCGACTTGTATCACGCCCTGCCTGTTTAGGACCGAAAAAGATGATGACGACAACGTAGTCTTTGGCGACTCTTTTCCTTCGATTTGCGTGGCGAAGTGAAGCAGAGCGAAAACAGTGGCGGAGATTAGAATGAGGAACAGAAACAATGAGTCGCAAACAAACTTGTGATGTTGCCTATGTGTAGGCAGAAGGTGCACCATGTGTAGGAAGGGGCGCCCGCGGTTCTGGTGGAAGGCGCAACGCACCTACGATCAACAAACCCGACAGAAGCCCAGCAGAAAACAGTAGAAAACAGAATAGCTGGAGAGTAGCGGAAATAATTGGGAGGAGACAGACGGAGAAATCTCATGCGCTCACTGTAGGCGCCTCACGCAATAACTCTCTACCTGCAGTCAGAAACGCACGAAGTTTAGTCATATCTTCCACATCATCCACCTCATTAACGACGCGATCAATGGCGCCGTCATCCCAAGCGATGCCATGCCAAAGTAGCACACCCACGTCTCTTATCATCTTAAGATCTTCCATCCGAATTCCCAGCTCTGGTACAGCCTCAACTAAGCGCGTCCAAAACAGCCCACGAAGCTGCGTCGCGCCGTCGTAGTAAGTCCACGTAGGCTCAAGTCCGGAAAGAGCTGGTGAGAGATATCCAAGGAGATGTTCGAGTCCGTACAGACAGGTTCCGAAAGGTAAGTACTCTGCCTCCGCCCAGTCTACCAAGCCTGTGATCTCCCAGGTGTTCTGGTCAATCAAAATATTGGATGGAATTAGGTCCCCGTGATTGAGTATAACCGGGTAGTCCTCGATTTTCTGTACCGCACGTATTGTGTCTCTTGCTATTTTGCGCAGATGTGCATCCGATAGCTCACTAGACAGCCTCTCAAGTCTTGGGATTATGGTTGAGCCGACCTTGCCGCGGCACTGCAAGAGTATGGACGGACTCTCATCCATAGGTGAGTCAGCTCGTGCCCCCTTCGAGGTGGATCGTACTTTATGTGGCGATTGCCAGCTTTGCGCCATGAGGCCGGCAAAACTTGTGATGAGGTGTTCTAGTTGCTGCCTTGCACCAGCATCGAGTGATCGTTCACGCCGCTGCAAACGGCTCAGCGGAGTGCCGCTAACATATTTCATCTCATAGGCGCATATGCCTCTGGATAATGCTAGATTCAGATGATTGACAGTGGGAGCCAGCGTTGGGTAAGTCATGCTAGCAGCGCGTACGATGTTGAGATCAAGGGCGTGCAGTGCCGGTCGAAGCTGGACGATTCGAGCAAGTCCTTCTTCACGTTCCACCTCGGTAATGTCTCCAGGAAGAGCGTCGTTGGTTGTCGGAGTGATGCTCGATGGCATAACAAGAAGCGTGCAACTGCAATAACCCTGTTCCTCAAACTCTGCCACTTCACAACCTTCGTAGCGATTCCGTACAGCTCTTACACATGTCTCCCCATCTTCCCATTGTAAGCCAAAGCGAGTCCAAAAGTTTTGAGACGCCATCAATCGTGTAGCCTGACCGTGTTTGGTACGGAAGCCTGGTGACTCGACCCATCGCGCAGGGTTGAGGCGACGCGAACCATGCCGTCCCGCATCATCTGAGATTTTCTACCGTAAGCCCGCTCGCTACCCATAGCTAGGCTAGAGATTGAATGGTGTGTCGCACGTAGTCGTGGTTCGCTGGAGATGTTCACGTGGAAGTTGGCGTGGGAGGAAGCAGCGAGGGGGGAGTGGGGTGAACCATCGCTCCCACGTAAGCGGAGGTGTCGCAATCGTCTCTACTCTCCACCTTCCACACCAGTCTCAGACACTGCTGGGTCATGGCGGATAGAACGACGGTACCCCTACAATCTGACGGGCTCCGGCCTGGCCACGATGTCTTTTGCACACCCCACAACGACACCTTTTATGCGTCGAACCCGTATTCGGAACTAGATACTGCTCAGCAAGAAATCCGCCTTGTCAAACTCTGGCCTGGTATCCGAGACGATGTCATCAAATGCACGCTACTCCCGGGTGCACCTTTGCTCGACAAGAAAGGGCAATACACAGCTCCGTCGTAGTGCGCAGGCTCTGCAAAGAATACGGAACCCATCGTTCTCAACGGTACCCATTTCAATTTGTTCGCAAGCCTGGCACATACCCTAAGAGAAATTCGTCACTTCTGGAAATCTACCTACGGTGACAAAGAATGTCTACTGTGGATCGATCAAATCTCCATAAACCAGAAGGACATAAACGAGAGATCACACCAAGTGCGATTCATGCGCGAAATCTACCAATATGCAAACCAAGTCCTTGTCTGCCTGTCAACTGAGAAGGTCGATCACAAGGGAATGGACTGGCTTCTTGGGCTAGCTAGAGCCGTGCGCCCCCATGAGTTCGACATCGCCTTGAAGGCGCAGCAGGGTCCTGTTGGCGTTGACACAGATCACCAGGACCGTCTTATGGATTATATCTGCGCAAACATAAACGATGAAGAGTTCATGGAAGGGTGGCTTGCGTCCCAGGATATCTTCAAAGCACCTTGGTTCACTAGAGTCTGGATCTTTCAGGAGTTCATCGTTGCGACAAACTTACATTTCATGTACAGTGGGACATTCGCATCTCGGGAGACACTTCTGCCAGTGTGGATGACGATCTTTTCACATGTTTCCCCTCTCACAACTGACGACTACTTTTGGAACATAAGCAAGCATACCCATCAGAACTGCCCGAAACGTCGCAATCTAAGACGTGTCAAACGACATGTCAGGCGAAATGAAGAAATGAAGGCCATTGACAGGATGAGACTCATGATCAAAAGTAGAGCGTCATTTTGCGGGAGCATGGACTTGAAAAAACTCCTTCAGCACTCTCGGAATTGCAACACGTCCAATCCCAGAGATAGAATCTTTGCATTCGTCGGCCTTGCAGATTCGGCTTACGACATTATACCGAATTACTCTCACGACATCGACCGAGTTTTGATTGATGCGACTCTTAACATCATAAAAACTGAATGCAGCTTAGAAGTATTGTGGCATGCTGCGGTATCTCGACCGAGACGTAACTGCAACTTACCATCGTGGGTTGTGGATTGGACTTGTAGGGAAGACCCCGATCATACTCACGACCACTTCGAAGGCCTCCAGCAAGACAAGTTTAATGCTTCTTTCTACACATTAAATACGTCCATGGGTGTTTTGCGGGCTTTGCAAGTTGACGGAGTTTTCCTGGATAGATTGGGCAATGACCCTAAAAGCACTGTGAAAGCCGGGTTTAGTCACCGGTCTTTACAGGGATTCCTCGTCCTTTGCCCGGATCTTGCACGACATAACGACGAGCTATGGGTTCTTAACGGGTGCGGCGTATTGTTAGTTCTGCGTGCTGAACAGGATTATGGATACAAACTGATTTCCGAGGCAGTATTGCATGCTGAGTGTGGTAATGGGACTGTTCGTGCTGATTTAGTGGGGATGGTACAGGCTAGAAAAGAAGACCAGGGGGGTTGGCAGAGTATATCCATAATCTGATCAAAGCTGTGGCTCGAAATGTGGGCTTCGAAAATAGAGCGATGACTAGATATGAACAGCTCCACGTGTGCAGCTTATAGCACGAGCGCCAACACCATCGCGCTCCCATCCTTCAATTGAGGCACTCGCCGGATTTGTGATGTTTGCCAAGATCTGGTACTGCATACGCAATTGTAGATACACATCGCCACGCCAGTGTGATATACACTGTGAGATCAAGATGATCCACACCGCTTTCACAATGCAGCCCCTTCACCAGCCACACAAAATCTTGCCTACGACGAGGTGTAACGACCGAATATCAGGAAATGATCATAACACATTCATCAACTCCAACCCAAAGTGACAGTTCAAAGAAATCGAAATCGAAATCGAAAACTCACCGTTGCATCTATCATGGCGTTTGGACGACCGAACGAGTACGAGATGCCAAGGTGCGTTGACCACGCGATATATCAAACCCTTCCTGACATTCACGAAAACAACAGGACTAAAGAAGACGATATCCTAGACCAAGGTTCCAACGCGATGCATGCACTCGCCAATGCTGGGGTTCTTGAGACTTTCGCTTCCACACCACCCCAGCATATATCCGGAGGCCTCCCCTCGGAGGGCGAGCTGGCTACAATCTCCCTGAAGGAGCGACAGGCCGGTGAGGATACCATCATGAAAGACACTCAAACGGATCTAGAGCTGAAGTGCATGGAGGTAAGCACTCCTCTCGCTGAAGACATGGAGATGAACTTGAGCATGGAGACTAACTCGGTCTTAGCTGAGTTGTACGAGCAACAACTTGATGCATATCATGGTTCGAACGATTCCACCTATTGGGGTATGCCAGCCACAGGCTTCGCGGTTGACGAGCTATCCGCGCACCCCGGGGGGCACATAAGAGATGCAGACGACGACGAGTCTTTCACACCAGAGCCTTTGCCGCCTGTCCCTGGATTCCTTGCCGAAAATACCGATGTTACGCATGCTGAATTGGCAGAGATGTTAAGAGAGGTGGATGAATGGAACAAGGCACACAGCGGCCCAGTTGGGCCACTCGAAGAGGACGCTCACGCGGACCCTGCTCCTGCGGGATTCAGTGTACAAGAAGTGAACCCTTTCACCACCGAAGTCTCCAAGGCAGATCTGATCAGATGCCCGAAATCCAGTCCTTCAGCAGAGGTGGACAGTCTGGATTTTTACTCAAAAGAGTATGCGCGATCATTTCGTCTCTTCACGGTCAAGCAACGTTGGTGTCACATCTCTCCTTCAGATTGGTTCAAGGAGGTCAACACCCTCCTTGCAGCCATTGACAACGAGGCGAACGACCTGAATCCTTGGCCGGCGTTCTTTGAGTGGCTTGCGCTATTCTATGGCAGCATGCACGGCGCTACTGCTCGCGAGCGCGTCAAGATCAAGGGTTTATTGTTGAAGAAGCTGGAGGCGATGGCCAAGATGAGGATGACAGAGAACAAGGCGGCCGTTGTGGAGTTGCTGGAGGCTAGGGGTATGAAGCTGGCTGCTGGGGCTTTCCTGGGGGCGAAGCAGGAGGTCGATGAAGATTGCGAAAAGCGCGGAAGTTTGTTACTCGGAACGATTCCCGAATTTACATATGATCTAGTCCGAGGGTTTTCGGGGAGGTGGTCCTGGGTAGACTGACGCAGGACGATGAGCGAAGCGTTCAAGTTGACAGGTAGACGAATGGAAATATGTCAACAAGAGGACGAAAAAGGCTTGGCGGATATTCTGCCTAATGTGAACAGGCCAAAATTAATAATGAGTCCATGCTATGGTCCGCGCGTGTGGTTCTTAGGATCTTCGCGAGTCTGACGTGCATGGATCAAGGTGCGAACATTTGGACTAGTATCAACAAGACAGCATTTATTCACCTAAAGTTTCCATCAGTCAACGTTCCATCAAAAGCTCGAGAGTAACAACTAGAAGAGCGAGGACCCCGTATACCGCAACAAGCTCAAGGGCCCTACCGACCTAATCTTCATGCACCTCAACACATGACGTCACATGCCCAAGGCTCTGAGATCGTCCTTCGCCTATCCTAGATCTAGCTCCCACGTTTCCCAATAAACTTCCCCGGGAACTCTACCGACAATTTCTCAACCATAGCAATCTATTATATTGCTCTTGGCCCACGCAGCTTATGTCGATCCTATAGATTCGGCTCGTTTACATCCTGACCCCGTCGCGCATCAACCAACCTAGCCTAGGCTGCGTTGCAGTCTCGCTTGGATGATTTGCCGCATGCAAGAATGCATTTGCTACCAAGGCATGGGAGCGCAAACTTCTGAAAAGGAAGAGGGCGTGCATGTTAGGAAGCGATTGGTTCCGGAGCCAGCATTTTGTTGCGTGGACCTCGGGAAGGATGCGGATAAAGCAACGCCTGGGCATACAGAGTAGGACAGAATTCCATGTCTTATTTGACAAAGTGCATGTCGCAGACGAACGATCAGGGCAAAACTGAATCTACCGCTGCCCGGGTGTTGGGCGAGTTGCGCAGGTCGCTGTTCGTGGTAGCGAACAGGCTGATCACCGATCGCCTCAAACCTTGCTCTGATCTTCGCAGTCAAGGCGTTAAATGGCAAACCTTTTCAAGCCTGCGCAAAGCTTCGTCGCTTCTTGCTGCCTGTTTCCATCTTAGCAGTGTATTGTTTCAATGATGATCTGGACCCTTTCTTTCCACGCGTGGCGCCAGGTTTTCGCATACACGCACCGCCAGCATCAAAGCGAAACTAGCCCAGCCCGTCACAACGCGACACACCACTCAACACCTTCACCCCACCGGCCCAACGCGTTTCCAACATCTGAATTGCCGCTATTAGCACTTGGATTCAGCAAAGAAAAACTCTCTACCGCAAATGGTAGGGCTGCCTAGACCCGACGCCACAATGTCGCAAAGAAGCCGAGGAACAGTCGTGACATTGCACCTTTCCTCACTCCAACGCTAACATTTAGGTCTCCCGCGCCGCACAGGGCTAGTCGCCATACGCTACATCTCTCCGATACCTAACAGCTGTTTTGTGTGGCGCATCCAGATCCACCCTGCTAGCACAAAACGTGGAGAGCTGAAAAAGAAAATGGAGGCGCGGCTAACGTGACTATGTCCATAATGTCTCTCTTTGGTCAGTCATGTCAGTCAGTCATGCTTAGTCGATGACAGCGAGGCGCCCGTGGAGGCCGCTTATCTGCGCTGAGTACGCATTACATGAAGGGATGATAGGCTAAGAATACCGGTGTCAGTGTCCAGTTGGCTTTGCTTGTCAACCGGTATGGAATTTGTTTGACAAGCACCGGTGGCGGTCTGGCAGTCGCTGGTCTAGCCACGCGGCAAATGTACGGCCCTTCTCTTTTGTTAGCGACCGGACGGCGACTGAGTCGATTTGAG
>JAESFQ010000812.1_pt1 | contig 11478 bp, 12 predicted proteins | sample 9269431 | NCBI WGS metagenome assembly JAESFQ01 (sample SAMN14502588, study PRJNA617103) | algae metagenome | isolation source: Plectolyngbya sp. WJT66-NPBG17 and co-occurring heterotrophs from well... | place: USA: Mojave Desert, Joshua Tree National Park, California | collected 2006-08-06
CCACACATCCTCAACCTTACCCTTGGCGACACCGATGAGATGATCTTGATAGCTTCGAGAGAACTCTGGGAGTACCTCACTCCAGACTTTGCCGTGGATGTCGCGCGGTCAGAGCGCAACGACTTGATGGTTGCCGCTCAGAAACTGCGCGACTTGGCCATTGCTTTTGGTGCGACTAACAAGATCATGGTCATGTTGCTCGGTGTCAGCGACTTGAAGAGCAAACAACGTGCTCGGTACCGTACTCAAAGCATGTCCCTCATACCTGCACCGGGCGCAGATCCCGATTGGGGTGCATCGCGCAGACGTGGAAAGAAGGGCAACTTGGTTGGTGACTCCAAACTTGCTCGACTCGACAACGAGGTGGACGCGCCCACGGGCGAAGTTAGTCTGGTGTTTACAGATATCAAGAACTCGACGATACTCTGGGAGACGTACCCGATCGCCATGCGCTCAGCAATAAAAATGCACAACGAGCTTATGCGTCGACAGCTACGGATCATTGGTGGATACGAGGTCAAGACGGAAGGTGATGCCTTCATGGTCGCTTTCCGCACTGTGACATCGGCTTTGCTGTGGTGTTTCACAATTCAGAGCCAACTACTTGAAGTGCAGTGGCCGCAAGAGATTCTCAACAGTGTCAACGGGCAGGAAGTGGTCGATCCTGATGGTAATGTCATCTTCCGAGGTCTTTCCGTCCGTATGGGCATCCACTGGGGCACACCGGTGTGCGAAGTCGATCCAGTCACGAAGCGCATGGATTACTTTGGACCTATGGTCAACCGTGCCTCGCGTATCTCTTCCGTGGCTGATGGAGGGCAAATTACCGTCTCATCCGACTTCATTGCTGAAATCCAACGTCTGCTCGAGACACACATTGAAGGCGATCGTAAGAACTCTGCCGGATCGGAAGAAGCCTACGGCGACGACATGTACAGCCAGATGATCCGTGGCGAACTACGAATGCTCAGCTCCCAAGGTTTCGAAGTCAAAGATCTTGGCGAACGACGTCTCAAGGGTCTTGAGAATCCTGAGTACATATATCTCATGTACCCTCACTCGCTGGCCAGCCGTCTCGCCGTCCAGCGTCAGACAGAACAGAAGCCTGTTGAGCAGCAGAAGGAGGCTATAGTCGGCCAGAAGATGGCGGGCAGTCAACTTACCATCGACACGGACGACGTATGGGCTCTCTGGAATATTAGTCTGCGTCTAGAGATGCTGTGCAGTTCACTTGAGAATCCGGGATGCTCAGAGCTCAAGCCACCAGAAACGGCGCTGCTAGAGAGAATGAAGAGTAGGGGTGGCGAGATAACGGACCGATTTCTGATCAACTTTGTCGAGCACCAGATTTCTAGAATCGAGGTATGTTTCCTGACGCTCTTAGGTATGATGAGAGCGATTGCTGATGATCATGATAGTCTTGTGCTAGCACCCTCGCCCTGCGCCACCGGATACGGCCATTTGGTAGTGCGCCTCTACTTGAGCAAGCTTGTCACATGGACGACATCTTCGCAGAGCTAGACGCGAAGCTCAAGAGACTAGAGGAGTTTGAACGCGGAGCTATGGAGGGTATGGCGCCTTCATGAGCAACTGTCGCTCTACTATGAAACGACACACATTACTGCAGCCACTTAGGCGCAGCCTTACAAAGGTCATGATCACGCGTCGTCTCCCAAACCACCGACCAACGATGACCACGGATACCATTTTCCAGTGCCTTTTTTTACGCGACACCCTATCTTATCCTAATCCATCAGCCACACTCCTTCTCCTCGGCGAAGGAGCATGGCAACACCGATATTTCTTCCCCCTTGGCGTTTCTTCCTCGTTGGCTTGGGGACTGGGAGGGAAGTGGGTATTTGTATCATACAACACTCACGCGCACCATGCCATACATGCACATGAACCGCCCTGGAGGCTGCTTTACCTCTCTACTTGCTTTACTCTACCTCGACCTTACTTGAACCTTGACACCACACACATACCACGGAAATCCCGAGAGGAACTATGGCGGGATTTCACGGCGTTTTGGAGGAGGAGGAGCTCGCTCCTTGGCGATTTTTGGCGTCTCTGCTCGCGCGCTATGCGTGGTTTGTACTTTGATTGTTTTGCTGGCTGGTTGGCAACTACTTTTTACTATGCGTGGGCTGTAGCTTGTAAGCTCTATTATTGTTAGGCTGGCTCGATTCGCGGACGCGAAATGGGAATGCGAATGCGAATGGAATTGAATGGACAGTCTCTCTTTCTCACGGCCTTGGGGTCAGGAGTACGTTGGATTGCCACTGTGTTTTGATGCGTTTGCGCATGGTGACGTGTGTATGAATGGAAGTATGAATTGCGAAGTAAGCCGAGGGTCGAAATGTGTGAGATGGCATATGCCGGCGAGCAGATGTCGTAGCGGGGGAAAAGGAGTGTTAGTTAATGAATTGTCGCTTTTTTACACGTGCCATCATGTCGTTGTTCGCATGTGTATTCATTCTTCACAAGAGTGCCTACCATCCCTTCTACAAAGATCATACTTGAACGTCCACACCGCCCGAGAAGAAAGATGAGAATTCGAAAAGTCTACTTATCCAACCAAACCAAGGAAATGACACAACCGATGCCTTCACAATCCTTACCCCCACCATCCCTTACTACCAAGCATCCCCAACCCCCCTCCTCCGATGCAAATGCCCAACCACAACACTCACCCCTCTCCTCCTCATCTCCCGGGCCAGAATCTCCGCCGCGGCCACACTCCGGTGCGTACCCGCATGGCACGCCGTGTGTACCGCCGCACTCTGATGTCCGGCGTTGAAGTGGTTCGCTAGGAAGGAGATAGCTTTGTTACTGGTATATCACACGTCAGCACATCGTTTCCTACTTGTCTTCCTCACAGCAGTGTGGGAATGTAGACATGCAATGGAAATATAGGAAGTACGTACATCTCACTCACAGCCATCCGACTCCCCAGCACGAACTGCTGGACCTGCGGACTCACGCCAGAGTACGCGTCGCATATCTCGCGTGGTGGGGCGCGCCATGTGTGGCAGTATATGGTTAGTAGGGTTGGTAAGCCGGGGGGTGTGTGCCGGAAGAGGGTCGCGGCGGCGGTGGGGTCGTGTCTGAGGACTTCGGTCGAATAGGAGAGTATGTGGAGGGTGTTCTGGAATAGTGGGGAGCGAGGGTGGATGAGGGGTTGGGGGTGTGGGAGAGGGTGTGGTGGAAGGAGGGGTTGGAGTTGTGGATGTTGGATATAGTGTTGAGGTGGGAGGAGAGGTGCGAGCGGTGCGAGCGGTAGGTTTGGTTGTAGTTGCATTTGCGGAAGCGGGTATAGGAAGGGTTGGAGAGGGAGGATCTGCATATGTGGATGTATGGGGAACATTAGAGATGTTTTGTGCAAGGCGGAGATGTGGTGTAGTACGTCAGGCTAGGAACTTACTTGGTGTACATGGATATTCTGTGAAGATGTCCAGATTCTGGTGAAGAGCCGACGATCGATGCACTTCAATCAGAAGAGCCACGTTTGGTTCATTGCGTATGTGTATGAGCTCATTGATTCCGTTTCACAAACACATACTGTATGTCTACGTCTGTCAGCGTCCAGGTACTCTTCTCGTCTAGCGAAACCGAATACGAGCAGACCCGACAGTTTGGAAAGACCACCTGATCTTTCTCAACCCTTCCATAATACCATCGCCCTTCCAAAAAGCTACGCCACATCAATCAGCCCTTACGCCCTCCGCTCGATGACCTCAAAACTCAGTTCATTCCATCGAGCCTACAATCGAGCCCTCTCGACGCCATCTCTCCCATTCAGTACCTTCTGCATCCGGTAGTCTACGCATGCACCTGGAGATAGGGCTGCATACCACCACACGTGGCGCCAAAAAGTCCCGGCCACATGCGTCACACGCCAAGCTTCAACGACATGCTTCTACAGCCTTGCGTAGAAGCAGGTAACTGACTCTTCTTCTCCCTACGCTTGAATGGCAGCGGTACAGTCCACAGCCATCGCTTACTATGCAGGGAGAGGGACTAGCTTGGCAAGATCCGCGATGTTGGTCAGCAAATCCCTCCGCACTGTAAATCCTACCTGCGCCCCACCCATGCATAGACGGGAATGGGCGGCATCTGGGCGGCTATCACGCCAATAAAACACCTCAGATGGGCATTTGCGGAAGATGGTGGTGGGTAAGCGAATCTTATGATGCGCGGTGGCTGAGATTCCCTGTTTGGGGTAGGATGATGTGCGGCGTGGGTGGTGTGATACCGAGTTGCTGGGTCCTTGGGAGCATCTCGAATGCGAATCGACGTAGCAATCCCTCGCTAAACGACTGCTACGTATCGATTGAAGCGAGATGGAAGTTCGTAACGGAAGTCCGTAGCGGAAGTCCGTAGCGGAAGTCGCGGTTACTCGGTAAATACTTGTAGAAAGGAACATGGCCAAAGGGTTGTGCGTGCACGGCTTGGATTGGTGGATTCTGGTATCGAGCAAGGAAGGCTAATAAGGACTACACCACCCTTTCTTCCTTGTCAGGTCGGGTAAGTTCATCGAAACATGTTACGACCAGATACTCAGTACCGTACCGTAGGGCTCGCACTACTTACTCCTTTTGAGCGGTTTTCCAACGTAGGAACTCGTTGCATGATTCATAACTTGCCCTCACCTCCTCCCTGAATGACATCGCGTACCAGCTTCAACGCTTGGATGGCAAAAGCCACCATATTGCCTTCGCGCTCACTACTCCCCGTCTCCACTTCCTTCGTCACCGTCTCGCCGCCTTCCCGTGCCACAGCAAGCGCCACATAGCCTGGCGTTCGATTCCTAGTCGTGCCCCCCGTCGGTCCAGCCGTTCCGCTCTCACTAACAGTATACGTACTACCTAGTGTCTTTTGCGTGTGCTCGGCGAGGCCAGAGACGATGGCAGGGGTTGGGCCGCTGTAGGATTTGATGGTTTCTTGAGTCCAGCCACAGTAGGCGATGCGCGATTCGAGCGTGTAGAGGGTGAGGCCGCCGCGGTAGTAGGTGGATGCGCCGGGGAAGGAGAGAAGTGCTGCGGAGATTAGACCACCTGCAGCCTGTGGTGCATTGTTAGTAGGCATTTTTTACACTTGGGGCTAGAGAGACTTGACTGTTTCTGCTATTGAGATTGTTTCTTTGCGCTCTTTGAGTAGGGTGGCTACTTCTTGGACGATCTGTCTCAGTTCTTCCGGTGGGAAGACTGGTGATGACATTTTGAGGTATGCCGAGTTGGACCTTCAGGTTTGATTTTGTACCTACAGATGTGAAAGCTTCGAGGAGGTGTAGGCATCTCTACAACCACGACATGTGTTGATAATCGTAGCGGGGTTAAGACGGATGTAGCGGCTCTCGGTGGGGTAGAGTTGAGGTTGTGACGTATGTGGGGTAGCGTTCATAGCTTTCACAACAGACACCTTCAACCGTGCGGTTCAAATATCGTAATATAGTACATCCAAAACTCAACGCATTATCTGCGGTGAGCACCTAATCGAAAGCAAATCTCTCCTCTCCCCTCTTCATCAATCTGACTGGTATCGAGACCCCCCTCAACTGCAGCGTGACAATGCTCCCCACGTTGTTTCGAAGGTAGTCGTTGGCTCTATCCGTAGCCATTTTGTATAGCTCTCTCCTCTCCTTGCCTCCCTTTGGCATCTTCTCCACCTCTTCGTCGCTAGCAAAGTCATCTACTGCGAGCTCAACGCTATACTGCGAGAAGATGGCCGCCAACACCGCAAGAGTTTCTACTTGAGCAAAACGTCGACCAATGCATGATCGAAAGCCGTCGCTGAAGGGGATGTATGAACCTTTGACGGGCTTGAAGAGTTCAGCTGAAGTATCTTCACCCGATGGCCCACGTAGCTCTTCATCGTCATAGTTGATGTCGACAAAGTCATTGTCGAGCTTGGTTTCTATGAGCCAGCGTTCAGGCCTGAACCGGTCCACGTCGGGTGTGTCGTCGTTGTTCGATCCATCGGATGGTGCTGGCCAGTACTTTGGGTTGCGGTGGACGGCCGCACTGAGGAAGATGTGGGTATCACCCGGTATCATATACTTTTGACCCCCAATATTCAGAGGTTGGGGTCGGCCTGCCGCAGTAGATTTTGGAATGTTAATGATAGGTTGCAGGAGCCGTAATGTCTCGTTCATGACTGCCGCCGGCATGCTACCGAAGAGTTTTTGGAAGTGCTCTTCGTACTTCCATTCGTCAATGGGCTTGCCCGCAAAAATCTTGTCAATATCGGCCTGTAACCGCTTCTGAGACGCCCAGTTCATTGCGAGGAAGATCATCGAGAAATGTAGTGTGTTGGCCGTTGTTTCGTGGCCAGCCAGCATAACCACAAAGGCGTTACCTAGCAGGTCGCTCTTCGTAATTGTTGTACTCTCCTTCTTAGTGATGCCGCTTCCGCGGATCAGAGCATCAAAGAGATCCATGCCTTCTTGAGTTTCACCTGTCTCGACCTGGGTCTTCTTTTTTTCATAGATCGCATCCATGTACTTACCCCATTCACGGGCAGCCTCGCTAACCTCGCGATGAACTCTGACTGGAGATCTTGCTACGCGAACATGTTAGAATCGCACGTTCAATTCAACTTGGTCAAGCAAAGGCAAGGAAGGGACTTACCAAGCCACTTGAGTGGCATGATCTGAGTCCACATAATGTTGTGGAGGAGCTGGCTGAGAGCTTCCCTGTAAGGCATAGTATAACCAGGGGGCGCTTGAGATCCTACGAAGATCGAGTCTTCTCCACCCTTCTTAGTCTCTATGTTCTTGCCCTCCTCATGCGGCCATACTACGCGTACGTCGAAGCCTGCACCACTGATGACATAGAGAGCAAAGTTCATCGCCGCGACGGAAGGATCGGCCACGGTCAGGTTGCCTTTCCCATCATCTCCAGCCCACAATCCGAGCATCGACTTTGCGTGATGGAGAGTCTCGTTAAACACCAGCTCATTGTTCTTGTCACCGAAACTTGGTGCGACAAGTTTGCGATGTCCACGCCAATCCGCCCCCTCAGTACTCACCAGATTCTTACCGTATATGTCGAGTGATTTGTACATTTCAAGGGGCTTGGGAAAGTCGTTGCGGCGGGTGGTGATCTGAGTAATGGCTTCCGCGTCCGCAACAAAAACAGAATTTCTGGAAGGAGAAGCGACAATGAACACGTCCATGCCCATCTTTTCGAAGGGCTCATGGCCGCTCAGGTAACCCCACTCTGGATGTAGAAGACTGCGGAATTTGATTAATACACTGCCTCTGTTCTAGCCGAATATACATACTCGAACCACATCCCTTTCCATGATTTTGGCAGCAATGTCTGCAGCAACGGCGTCCATAGCTTGAATGTCGACAACCAAAGGATGCTGAAAGAGTACCATGGCGCTACCACTACAGGCAGCCCCGAGCTCTTTGCCAATGCGATATTGCGCCTTAGGCTACGATACCTCCAGGTTATCTCATAGATGGCAAAGCTCGCAATGACGCTAAATATCAGGGTGGCGACCATGATGCTTTTTGTAACGGCCCTGGGGACTCGAAGCTTGCGTGAGTCTATTGACACGGGAGATTGTGATCCGCACGGTCCTGCACTATCGAAGGCACTGTCGTGAGAGTGTTGCTGGTGTTGTGGAAGAGTATTCGACTTCCAGCGTTCACGCTCAACTGTGACGTATACATATGCGCCATTGATTTTGCCTCACAAGCGTTTCAGGGGCTCGGTTACGAGGGCGGGCGGCATCGCCAGATGCATCTCGCATACATGTGTAATATGCAACATCCGGCAAAACATTGAGTAATACGAATGAAGCCACAAGCTGATAGGCTACAGTCACAAAACCGTTCTCTCGTGTGGTGTTGCAAAGTGAATGGAGCCGCGCCCTGAGTTATGGTTTCCGAAAAGGCTTGGCGTAATCGCGTCCGACTACTTGTTTCCTTATATGTACCAGTTGTGCGACATTTGCGCTTTACACGCATCTGCGAAACACAACAAGGATGCGATCTGACCGTACCACTAGGTAATGGGGACTGTCAAAACCTGCATCGCTCGGTTGCAAATTCTGCGCTTGGTATGACACCTCGGGAGATGCCTCCGAGGAGCAGATTCGAGACTATACCCGCGTGCACCGCCTGGTGGACAGCGACTAGAGAAAAAATTATCTACACCGTCACTTGCGACGTCACAACATGCCTTCGGTCATGGTTGGCTGTAGTCAGCGCGTACACTTGGACCTCCAGACGACAAAGCGAATGCGTTCCATGGATGCGACTCACGGTTCAGCGTGTAGCGCCGACTCTCCAGCCCCCTCTGCAGGCTCTCATGCCACTTGTGGCAAGGTTGCGAACAAGGGCGTTACGTCACTTGTCGTCTAGAGATTCGAGTTTTCTAGAAGTGTCGTTGCTCCGGTCAATGGCAAGCTTGGGATGTCGTGTCGCAGATTGAAGCGCTACACCGACTCGATGGCAACTCTTCGACACGAGTTTGACTCGGTACGGCACTATCTCTTGGTGGAGTAGTGGTCCAAGGGACACCCCGTTGTTCTACTGGACGCCTCATGCGTTCCACGTGGTAGAGCGACAGCCGCCAGGGTGTGGATAGTCAGGGTATTCCCACCAGGCTCGCAGGCCGGCCTTGCTTAGACAATCTCGGTTGTGGGGAGTCGTCTATCGGACAGGTCCTCTCACGCAGCTCTCATCTAGTCTGAAGCAGACCGCAACTTGCCATAGCGTCGGTGAGGAACAGGGCCGGACAGAGTCGGCTCGTCATCTGACAAAGTGGCTCAATGGCTATCTCTGCTACGAGCTTAGCATCAAAGGCACTGCTGTTTTGGATTGATGTCGCCGGGCAGCTGACCGTTTCCTTGTGGCAGGCCCTTCACGGCCATGTTGCAAGGGTGTCCAGGGCACAGTACCAACCTACTCCAAGTGTGCGATGGAGGGGTCCTACTATATGTGGGCTAGCAAATGTTCCTGACGCCATTCTGGCGGTCGCGTGTTGCGGCGCACTAGTTTATACCACTGACTTCTGGACACGATGAAACTAACGTCAATAGAAAAGACCGGCGGCTCTCCGGCATCTGCCAGAGAGCAGCAGCCGCGATTTCCCTAGTAGACGAGGCGGACGAAAGGGTGGTGCAGATGTACACACACCATTCCACCCTGTGCTACCAAACTGCCTATAGGAGTCTCGCCAGGATCTGCAGCCAGGAAACGGCCACGCTGATCCTTGGGCAGCAGGATCGTGGGTGACAGGTCCTCTTCGCGGAGACTTGGCGCACAAATCGACGCAGCACAAGATGAAACCGAGTGCTCGTGGTAAGCAGAGAGTACAAGGCGCAAGAAGAGGTGCCGTGAGAAATTGCCTGCACGCCACCAGCAGTCGCATCACTTCTATCAACCTTCTCGAATGCCTCGGTGCCGCTACAGAGTGGAGGCATGCCGACTAAGGATTGTGACTAGCCGGCCTCAAAGCTCGGATCAGCTTCCTGAATCTTCAGGGCGGAAATTATCCGACAATAGTGATTGACGGCCGGGCAGCTACAAGATGCACGGGGGTTGTCTTGGATGGTTGTTGCAAGGCGGAGGACCGCGCACCACCGCACGAAACAACGACTTCTGTGACTGACAGATGGCTGGGGCGGCGGTCGCAGCAGCAAAGTCATGGTTCCAAGGAGACGTGTCGCCGACGGCTGGAGACGGCGACCAAGTCGTGGTGGTGATGAATGGATGGGCGGTCGCGTCGGGCGGGAGCAACGTTTGCTGTCTGCAACGGCATGGTCGTATGGCACATGACGGGCTCTGGCAGCGCGCGCTGTTTGATACAACGGTGCCTTGTCGTCGTCCTGGTCAATGGCCACACAGAGCGCCCGGTGGCCCGCCAAAACCACCCTTGTCCTGCGTCGACTGGGTCAATGGCATAAGCGACGACCTGTGTGCTGCACATCCTTCGCTTTTTGCGCTAATACGCCGCCTCTGCATGCTCGTCCATGTTTCCAAGCGTCGGTATCGTCTTCTCCCCTCCCAACACCCCCATTGCACTCCATAGCCATAACTGTCGCCATTGCTACTAACCACTGCCACCCTCCACCCTCCACCACGACGGCCACGAACCAGCAGCGTGCCTGACGCAGCCTTGACCCAGCGCTGAGCTGCCCTCCCGCCCCCCGGCTTGTCTCGCGTCAAGCTGTTCCTTTTTGCAACTGACTTAGTTTCGCGCCTCTTGTGATTACGCCCTGGCCCCTCCGTTCGCACGGCCCGGTCTTAATAGCGCCACTTTTCGCCGACCAAGCCAGCAAACGTCGACAGCATAGACCGTCCGCGACTCAGTCATTTGGGCCTTGCCTGCTTCGGATAGCTGTCTCCGGCTCCATGGTAAGAGAGTCCTGCCCAAGGCTAGGTCCTTTCTTCGCGCACGCGGCATAGGAAAGCTCCCGTCCTGCATCCCACTCTGGCCTCCGAGCACCTGCCCTGCGACGCTTTTCCAAACTCTTCCCCTCTTACAGGCGATGACGCGGGTTGGGCTGTCATCTGCAAATCATCTTTGACCTGCCATTCGTTGACTCTGGCGAATTGGTCTTTTTCTTGACCCTGCGACTGCCGAGGCCGCCTCCACTACCTGCCCACCCCCCGCGACCTTCCTGGCTTTTGCCGTTTGGCGGTCCTAGGACCATCCGTTTTGCCCAGTAGTCGTCTGTCATACATAGCCGCATGGCCATAGCGGATTCGTCTGGCATATCTAAGCATGGCTGATCCTGACGCGCCCGGCCAGTCTAAGAGAGCTCGTTTGGGCTCCGGCAATCTTGATCATCCGCAGTATAACGGCCACGGATTTCCACCCCCTCCTCCACCGCCTCATACCCAACCCACTCGACCTCCGTCTCATTCCTCTTTGGTCCAGGCGTCTCCGCCTTACGGTACTCACGGCTTACCGGCTCCGTCTAACCAGTATACTTCTCACGTCCAAGCCTATCCCGGACCGCTTCCTTCACCGTCCCTTCCGGCATCTGATATTCGTGCCCTTGCGGACCCACGGAACATACCCTCACCTCGTCAGCACTCCAATGGCGTTACTGGAGCATCGCCTGTGACGATCCCCCAGGACCGCATCTCCAGCTACCGCCCCCCACTCACGCCTCTGACAACCACTGCACCAGAGCTACACAGTTCCCGTTCCACCAGCGTCAGTATCAGTGTCGACGTCAAGTCTCAAAGTCAGACTCCCATGGAGCATGGCGGCCATGGCCAGCCGTGGGCAATCAACCACGAGCATCGCCCCAATGGCAGCATACCCAATGGATACCACCACGCCATCAGTCCCTCACACGCCAGCGGACCGCCATATCATCCCCAGCCGCCGCCGCAACCTGCCCAGCAATATGCCCCTCCTGTCACGCCTTATGCGCAAACCCCGTACATGAACGACTATGGCACCGCTCAGCAGATACGACGAAAGCAGGTGCGCGCCACCCAGGCCTGTA
>JAESFQ010000813.1_pt1 | contig 11476 bp, 17 predicted proteins | sample 9269431 | NCBI WGS metagenome assembly JAESFQ01 (sample SAMN14502588, study PRJNA617103) | algae metagenome | isolation source: Plectolyngbya sp. WJT66-NPBG17 and co-occurring heterotrophs from well... | place: USA: Mojave Desert, Joshua Tree National Park, California | collected 2006-08-06
ATGCACTATCTCTACCCACATTCCGCTCAGTAAACACGGCCGTAAAGTAGTCCATCCTCAAGCCCACACACACATGCTGAACATCTTGCTTACACATCAATCAGATTTTCACCCTGCTGGTTCTCGCCCGAGTTGTCCTTGGTATCCTTGCTGTCCTTCTTCTTATCACCATCGGCACCGCTCCGACTCCTCTGGTAGTACTGGTCGAGAACCTTGGCTGGGATACGGTTGAGCAGTTCCTTGGGGTAGATACGGAGCAGCGACCAAGCGAGATCGAGAGATTCGTGGATAGAGCGGGACTCGTAAGCACCCTGAGCGATGAAGGAACGCTCGAACTTGTCGAGGAACTCGAGCGACAGCTTGTCTTCTGAGGACAAGGCCTCCTCTCCGACGACTGCCTTCATGGCGGCAGCGTCACGACCGATGGCGTACTTGGCGTAGAGCTGGTTGGAGACATCACCGTGGTCTTTCCGTGTGCGGCCCTCGCCAATAGCGGACTTCATGAGACGGGATAGGGATGGTAGGACGTTGATCGGAGGGTAGATACCCTTGTTGTCGAGTTGACGGTCAATGAAGATCTGACCCTCCGTAATGTAACCGGTCAAATCAGGGATGGGATGTGTGATATCTAGTGCCATTAGCATGAGGGTAGTGATAGCAGGCGTCCCAAGACGTACCGTCGTTGGGCATAGTCAGAATAGGGATCTGAGTGATAGATCCATTGCGGCCCTCAACACGTCCAGCACGCTCGTAGATGGTTGACAAATCCGTGTACATGTAACCGGGGTAACCGCGGCGACCGGGCACTTCTTCTCGGGCGGCGGAGACCTCACGTAGCGCATCGCAGTAGGAGGACAAGTCGGTAAGAATGACCAAGACGTGCTTCTCGAGCTGGTAGGCGTAGTATTCGGCGGTTGTAAGGGCAAGACGAGGAGTAATGATACGCTCGATGCTACACTAGGTTAGCGGGTATACCAGCGCATGCGTAATCTTCTTACGTAGGGTCGTTTGCCAAGTTGAGGAACAAGGTAACACGCTCCATACTGCCGTTCTCCTCGAAGTCTCGTGTGAAGAAGCGACTCGTCTCCAGGTTGACACCCATAGCACCGAAGACGATGGAGAAGTTATCGTCATGGTCATCGTGTACGCCCTTGGAAGGCTTTCCGACAAGACCAGCCTGTCTGCAAATCTGCGCGGCGATTTCGTTATGGGGTAGACCGGACGAGGAGAAAATGGGGATCTTTTGGCCACGGGCGATCGAGTTCATCGTGTCGATGGCGGAAATACCTGTGGAGATCATTTCCTCGGGGTAGACCTATACACTATCAGTCGCATGACTGGGGGAAACCAGGATTGCTACGTACTCGTGAGTATGGGTTGATGGGAGAACCGTTAATGTCAAGGTAGTCCTCGGCGAGCACCTTGGGGCCCTTGTCAATAGGCTTTCCTGAACCATCGAAGATACGGCCCAACATGTCCTCGGACACACCGAGCTTCAAGCTGTGCCCGGTGAACTCGACTTTGGTCTGCGACTGTCAGATGTAGTTCTCATGCCGAGCGCTGGGTGTAGGTACCTTCTTGACATCGATACCGGATGTACCTTCGAAGACCTGTGTGGTAATTAGATGGAGTTGTCGCAGAGCTTAGCCTTGCCGCAATTTACCTGGACAACGGCGCGGTTTCCTGTAGCTTGTGTCAGTATCTGGTCATATCATGGCTATGGGAGCAGCTTACCTCGAGCTTCGAGGACCTGACCAGAGCGTTCAGTGCCATCGGGCAGAGTCAAGGATACAATCTCATTGTATCGTGGAAATTTGACCTGTCCACGACATGTATAAGCCTCATCTCATTTCTCTTTGTGTCTCCAAGCTACGCACGTTATCGAGGATAACCAATGGGCCGTTGACGCCGCCGATGGTGTTGTATCGTATCCTAGGCGTCACCGAGATCATGCGGGGGTCCACAACTTCAGGCATCGTGGCGGTAGTGAGCGGTTCGGAGGGGTATAGTATCGCTCGGAGTTGGATCGAGAGCCGCGGTCGGTCTGTAGCCTCGAAGATCGTTGGGTGACGAAGTTAGAGGTCGGCCGTCCAAGTGGGTTGGGGAAGCTCTGACCAGGATGCTTTAGCGTCCATGCTATGCGACAGATGACGCTGGGCTGGCAGTCGGGTCTTGGCGCTCCATCATCGCGACATGAACCTAGGTACGCCAAACGACTATATTTCCGCTAATAAAATACTAGGGACATCGTTCGAGGCATAGGTGTCGTAATGGATGACAACGCAGGTTCTTAAGGGGGTGTGAGTATCAGCAAGGCGACAGGCTGAAGTTGGTCACAGATCAACATACTACGAACATGTAACGAGATAGATGGTTTGGTAGGGCGCATAAAAGTGATTTCGCAGATGATGGTATTTCTGTGCTACATACGAAGCTAGACTATGCGACCCCGAGCATACAACCAACTCCAACGTACGGCTGTCGACCAAGCTACCTATCGACTTGCTGAACTCCAAAGTGGAACGAAAATGGCACATCTGGTTGGGCTTGTCAGTGATTGCAAAGCAAAAATCTCAACAGGAACAGAATAGAGTATGTAGAGGGATCAGACATCCAAGGAAGGTATTCGCGCTCATTGTCCATCGGTTGTAGGTTCAATTGATGGCTAGCGTGGAAACTGCGAATGTGGAAATGTTTCATCATGAAAGGGATGGGGGAGAGTGAAGAAAGGAAGCAACTGACATTTGATCACACCAAACATGTTGTGCAACTGGTGTTAGCTGTCCATCAACGCGCGTGTATGCGCCGCGAAGCTATTTGAGCCTGCATTGTGCGCACGTGGAGCAACGCACTCCTCTCAAGTCTGACGTGATATTACGAACATGTCGATCCGGTATAGACCCAGACAGGGCGACAAGGTTCGGAGGGGTGCGTGTCGATCAGAGTAAGCGGATATTACTGTGCTTGGACAATGTTAGCAGTCTGACATGCAAACGATACTGAAAAGTGCGAGAATGGTGGCGGAGGTCAGACGACAGTACTGGCAAGTAGCAGGCGCCCGGCGAAGGGCACCCGAACAGCGCTGCTTTCTTCAAGGTCGAATCGGTAAGGAAAAGAAGTTGCTGAGGGTATAATCATTCCAGAAAAGCAAAGAAAAAAGGAGCAGACTTACATGGTAGGGAGAGCTGGCTTCGGACGTTTGCTGATTCGCATAGGGTAGTCCGAAGCCAGTGGTTGTCCGCATGTGCATCAAGACATGCGGAGTGAAGTTACTGACGAGAGGAAAGCAGAGTCGCGTTGGAAGAAAAGTGCAGCGCCGAATTAGCGTGCCAAGAGTTCTCGCATCACGTGCACGCCCGAACCGGCAAGCGTGATTATTTGGAATCGTCATCAGAACAACAGCCAGCAGCGAGCAGGACACTGTCGCCTCAAAAGACTCCAAGCGTGCGCCCATCCGAGTCGGACACAAACGGTGCAAGCCGTCGAACGCGTTGTTGTCCAGCTCTGCCGGTGCATATTGAGCGCGAGCTGGAGTCCGGATAGATTGGTGCCCAGCCACGCAGCTTTTCGCGCGATACCGAAACGGCCCCCTAACCAGCGCTGATCTTCGGCGAGGGCCATGCGCCCATCACCTCTCACCACACCAGAACTCCACCACTCGACGCCCGCGTCCCTGGCACCGTCGCTGGCCCTGGATCTAACCTCGCACCGGACCCATCGTCGCATCACACGCCGTCTCTAGACAGCATCGCCGCACCGCCTTCGCAGCCTCAGGACGGCCTCCCTCTCGTTCCTGCTCCACCGCTCTGCTGGCGGGTCGGATGCGACACGACATCACCCGACACGACACCGCGCCAGACGTGGCTGCACACCTCAACTCCACCTCGACGCCCCTGTGAGTATTGCGCTGCACCTCGCGCGACGCCCTACGCTACCCTCGCCCTTTTCCCAGTGCCCGGCAAGTGCCGACCTTCGGCCTCTATCGCGCCCATCGCGACTTCTGCGCGGGCACTTCGTCAGCCTCCCATATCCGCCATACCGGCCCTCTGTTTCGACATTACGTCGCAACCGCCCAACACGACTCCCTGCCCTCTGGTCTCGACACACAGTTCTGAGCACGTATGACTTGGGAGCGATAGCATTGCTTCACCCATCTCGTCGCCGACTCCGTCCTTCTCCGCATCACGCGGACCTATCTTCCCTCTCCTCCCATTGTCGCATCACGTCTCCCTGATACCTTCCCGCCACTGCGAGGCCACAGCCCGCACGGAAGAACCAGCAAGATGATGGCAACCAGCTATCCACACAATGGCGGCATGCACCCCCAGGGCATGCCTCATGCGCACCCGGGTATGGGCGGTCCAGGCCCAAACCCAGGACAGCCTGGAATGCCGCCTGGCATGCAGCACGTCTCCGGCCCCAATGGCCCCGTCAGCCAGGCAGGACCCATGATGGCCATGCAGCCGGGCATGGGTGCCAATGCGCATGCCCTCTCTCACCTACAGCCCCAGCAACATATTTTCCAGCAGCAACAGCAACACCAGATGAGTAAGTATCGTCGCTTCGTACCATGAGAGAGCATTGGCTGACAGAAGTCATAGTGAACCCTGCAATGATGCAACAGCAGAGAACTGCTCAACAGGCCTACATGCACCGGCAGCAGCAACAGGCCATGCTTGCCCACCAGCAAGGCGGCATGGGAATGACTTTCCCGAACCCTATGGCAAACCTGAACCCGGCACAAGCACAACAGTTGCAAGCAATGAGAAACGGCCAAATGGGACAAGGAGCATTCGTCAACCTTCCGCCCCACTTGCTCCAACAACAACAGCAGATGGGCCAGCAACCGGGAGGCCCGCAACATCAGGCTGCCATGGCCCAAGCAGCCCACCAACAGGCTCAACAACACCAGCAAATGCAAGCGCAGCAACAGGCCATTGCTATGCAACATGCTCAGTCTCAGTCGAGCAACCACAGCCAGCCAGGGAATCAGGGACAAGCGCCGACCACCCAGCCTCAGCAAGGGCCTCTTCGTCCTCCATCCGCGATAGGGAGTCACCAAGGACAGTCTTCGCCAGCACCTCAACCCACACCCCAACAACAACCACAGCCACCACCCCCGTCGCAGCAGCAGCAGCAGCAGCAGCAGCAGCAACAACAACAACAACAACAACAACAACAACAACAACAACAACAGCAACAACAGCACCAGCACCAGCAACAGGCACAGGCACAGGCGCAGGCACAGGCACAGCAGCAGCAACATCAAGCGCAGCAGCAGCAGTCATCCCAACAGCAGCCCCCGCAGTCAGGTCCATTGCCGCAGCAACAGACGCCAGCTCCATCTCAACCACCTAATCTACCCCAACAATCAATTCAACAGGCACAGAACCAAGGTCAGATACAACGGAATCCGGCACTCGTACAACAAGCGCAGGCTCAAGCGCAGGCTCAAGCTCAAGCCCAAGCCCAAGCAAACGCTGCCCAAAACCAAGCCCATCAACTGGCAATGATGCAGCAGAAACAGGCTCAAAGCGTGTCTTCAGGACAAGGAACACTAAAGCTGCTGAACTTTGTGGAGCAAATAGGGAACTTCAATAGCACAAACAACAACATCGAGTGGTGGCAGGCTTTCGTGGATAGATTCTTTGCTGATTCGGGATCTTTCGTCCACGTCGTCTGCTCCTCAAATTCGGAGAGATCCAAGCAGTTCGAGATTGTGTACGCTGCCTTACCGCGATACTTCTACACACTCTTCAACACCGACGTCACCAACCTGCAAATTACTATGGACGGGGCCACCGAGAAGTCCTTGAATGGTGAGCTGAAAGTGACTTGTGAGCGAGCCAAGTTCATATACACATACAAGAACTCTTGTCAGGTTGTCTATCAAGGCAAGCTGACCGCATTCTGGTCTGGCTCAGACAAGATGGAGTGGTTGATGTTCGAGGGCTTAGGTCACGAACAGTTTATCCCGCTCAATGCTTTGAAGCAAATGTTCGTCCAGCCTTCGCCGAATCAACTAAACCCCCATCAATCGCCACGGATGAAGAACAAGAAGCAGGCGCAGCAGCAACGGGCGGTACCAGAACCACCAGAAGCGTACCTACCTTTCAACAAGCTGCTCTGCGCTAGTACCACAGACTATGGCTTGCCTCACGGCTTGCAGGGTTATCTTGAGGTAAGAATCTCTTTCGCTTTTTCCTCATCGGCATTGATACTGACAAGAATAGATATACGAGCCAATGAACCACATGACAAGCTTGATGGTACACTACCATGAGAATCCCCACATGAAGCCAAGTGAAGCTCTGGAGTCGTGGAACAACAACATGGCAAATAGCCAAGCCGCTCTACAAGGTCCGCAGCACCCCAACCAAGGGCCACAAGGACAGGGTATGCAGCCTAACATGCAGCCTGGGCCTCGACCGGGGCCTGGTCAACCTGGTCAAATGTTCATGTCGCCCGCTATGCAAAATTCCCTACTTCCCAACGGATCGATGGGCGGTTCGCCTCACTTCCAGCATACTCCATCGCCAAATTCGCAGCCCATGATGAAACAACAAAGCACGAGCTCACACACCATGAGCGTGAACACATCTCCAAACATGATGAACAACAAGCGGCGGCGGAGTACAGCAAAAATGGAAACGGATGACGGTGGCGGAGAAATGAACGGCGTGCCAAAGGTCAAGCAGAGTCCAAGAGTAGGAGGTAACAAGAGGATGAAGGGAGGCAACTAGCCCTGCATCGTTTGTTGCTTGCCTTACTCTTCCGCTGTTGCCTCTGTGCGATACTTGGCGTTTTGTTCTCGCATCTCCCTCTCTTGTATAGCGCGGCGTTTTATCCCTCTGATTGTCATGTCGTACTGTTGTCTTTCACCAGTCTTCTCCCTTGGCGTTAGATCTCCACGTTATTACCCCATTTCACCTCGGGCGGATCTATGTTGCTGCTTCTCACTTCGCTGGCGTCTGGGCATATCTTTGTTGTTTGGTTTCATCCCATCATCTCTTTCTTGTTCCCTACCTACTGTCTGTAGGTTACATAATTCGTTCTTGTACATTACCAAGTATGGCAGAAGTAGCTGTATAGAACGCAGCGAAAGAAGGAAAGAAGAAGTCCCCTGTTTGGGCTTGCTGGATGCTTTTGTTTTGTTTTGGAAAGCAGGGCCAGACGATTTACACGGCTCCAATCAGTGCATAGTTGAGACGGAGAGGTTGCGATTACTTTTATACGGAATTCAAGACGTTATGACTCCAGTATTGTGTCTTCGGTCGTGCCAACATGAAGGAGTTGAAATGGTTGCTTATTTGTTCGAGATTGTCAGCCTTTCGCCTCTTACGTCTTGCATGGCTCCATGCCTACCTTATTTCAACATGTTTCCAAGGACAGCGAAGTTGGTGGTTGATTATGAACTTGGGACTAAAAACAGAGAGGCAAAATGGGAAACAATACACGGTGTTTGGTCCTTGGAGAGCGGGGTGCGCGACCATGTTTCCTGGAAGGGGCCAGGCGGTGTGTGAAGGCTACTGGGGTTCAGTAGATGGGGCTGGCTTAGGGAAAAAAGTTATCTAGCTTGTTGCGGTCTTGGTGAGGGAATTGATAGTCATCATGACTGGACTGGTATACATGTTGTTTGAGGAAATATCAGACAGCAATAGCCCAATGGTACATGTGACAAGGGATTCAATTCGATACGTATCTAATTCAGATAGTCTTGAGATGAACAAAGACAACAAACTTTTGCGCAACATCTGCTATATAGCTCATACTAAGATGGAACAGGGAAGCAAGACAAGATTGTAGAGAATACAACAAAACGAGTGAATATTACAAAAGTACCAAGACGCTTTTGGTTGGATTTGAATCTGGATCTGATTCAAATCCGGAGATAATCTTCAGTGATTAGTGGTCGTAAAAGAAATATGGCCGTGCCGTCGTCGATGTATGTCTAGGTTCGAAAAATACCCCGCTTTTGATATCGACAATGTCCAATTTGTGCCTGATTGGTTGCGTGTTGATGTTACTGTGCATGTGCGAGGCGCTTTTGTTGACCAATCATGCAAATGCTGCTTCAGCCTCTGCCTCATGCCCCCATGGATGAGGTCGCTCCACCGTCATGCCTGGGTATGGTCGAGGCGGACCTTCCGGTGTAGGGAGCATCGGTCCGGTAGGAATCCGTGGTCGGGAAGGTGATTGAGCAAAGAACTGCTCAAGCGTCTCGCCTCTCTCGAGGGCTTGAAACTGGCCCTGTCGAAATTCCTCCAATACCGCTGATTCTACAGGTTTTGGATCGAAGTAGGTGTAAGTCCTTGTGCCTTTGGTACCCGGAAGGCCAGGCGCCTTGTACTCGGCAACACCGTCTTCATACCTCTCATAAGTAGAGACGAGACGTTTGCCACCACCTCCAGGAAGGTCGATGACAAAAGATGGCATCATGAAACCGGACAGGGTTCCTCGAAGCTCCTTGTCGAGGGCGATGATCTTGCTGAGAGGCGTCCGGAGGTCTTCGATACCCTGTACCATGTCGCATTGATAGACGTAGTACGGCTGTATGTTGATGTTTGAGAGCTTCTTGATCAGATCTGAGAGCGGTGCGAAATCATCGTTGACGCCCTTCAACAGGACCGACTGGTTACGAACAATAACACCGTGCTTGAAGAGCTTGTTCGCGGCCAGCTCCGTTATCCATGTAATCTCGTTGGCATGATTGATATGGGTATGAAGGCATACTTGTTTGCCCATACTAAGAGTTGCAAGAACATGTCAGTGTTAGATGCAGATGAGTTGATAAACAATGAACTTACTCTCGGCCTTTGTTAGACACTTCAATCAAACTGTCAACCCATGGATCAGTCTCATCGAGTATGCGACCAGGAGCCACGGCGAGTCCTTTCGAAGCGAACCTGACTCGCTTGATGTGCGGGATGTTGAGCAGTCTTTCACCAATCTCCTTGATATGGTCGGGTTGTAAGAAGTAGGCGTCGCCACCTGAGACGACAATATCTTCGAGTGACTCGTCGTTGGCGATATGTTCAAAGATGACTTCCCATCGCTTACGGCTGGGCTTTTGTGGTTTCTTTGATACGGTATCGGTATTTCCGCCGACTGCGTAGGACCGTGTGCAAAAGCGGCAGTACACGGGGCAAATCGATGTAGCTAAGAACAGAGCTCTTCCAGGGTACCGGTGGACTAAGCCAGGGACAGGACTGTCTGCTTCTTCGTGTAAAGAGTCTAGCTCCATATTCTTGTGATCGGGAACTATGCCACTTCTGAGAGGAAGAAACTGCCTCCGGATAGGATCGTCTACAGCATTCTCCCAATCAACTAGCGAGAGTACGTGCGGTGTCAGGCGGATAGCCATAGGTGCCAGCTTAATGGCAGCGATCTGTACTCAAGTTAGCATTGGTATGTGTATGAGGTGAAGCAAGCATGAAAGTTACATACAGCGTCTTGAATGAAGTCGTCCTTGGTGCGAATTCGCTTGAGTTGATCATGCTGCGACCGCGCTAATCTGTCAGGCAGAGCTACGTTTAGGAACTGATAGAGCTTGTGCTTGTCGGATATGGTGTTGCGAAGCTGGGAAAGTCAGTGCTGTAACGGCTGGTCCGTGGTCGGGGTTCTATGGGATTTGCACCGAACGTACCTGCCATCGATAAGAAATGAACTCGTCTTTGGAGACATGCCTCCATGGCTGTATGTGATCCCAGTAGGGCTTCTGAGCTGCCAAGGTCGACTGGGTTCTGTGGTGTGATAGTAATCTCGCTCCATTGGTAAAGCCAGACCGGATAGGCTGTCTAACAGCCATAGTGCTTGGAACAAACATGATCGGGTACATGTATGAAGGGAGATGTAATGAGAGGCAGGGACGTGGAGAAAAAAGCAATGGGGAGAGACCAGAGCTAGAAATAAATGTTCCAGTGTAGGGAATCTGTTTATCGAGCCTGTCACACCCGTTGTGCAACCGGGTGGGATTCGCGGTCACTCGCCTCGTCGTCTAATAAACGCGATGTAAATACCGTGTTACGACAGCAGCAAGGGCAACTGTCAAAGTGGGTCTGTGGTAAAACTAGAGCATCCTGCTACGCACACTCGAAGACGGCCAGCTTCAAGTTTGTGGGTTGATCATGGAGCATGTCCAAACCGCTATTTTAACATGAAGATTGTTGAGGGTCCACCTTTGCAAAATCGAGTACAGGGCTATCAGCGAATAGAAGAAAGTGGTGGCGCATGAGCGACAAGCAATAGATGAACCTGATTTCTGCTGCCTGTATAGGGGTTGTAGTAGTGATGTGGCCTAGTGGAGAAAACATAACACGGCGCCAGCGTCAGAAGGATGATAAAACAAAACTGGCAGGGCCTCGGTACTACAGTTCCGCCCGATACATGTATCTCAGACGGCTATCGAGGGTCCGGGTGTCGACCCGATAGGTTTGAGCAATAGCTAGTAGGTAGGCGGGAATGCAGCTCCCAAAGGGGCTTACGAGGTACGATGTCGCATCCTGTGCTGGCCAGCGTTGTGATGCAACAGGCGAGAAAATGGCAAGTCTACAAGGATGGCTTCCATATCCCTCGCATGGGCTCCGGCCCCTGGGTCAAGCCAGAGTGCCGGAGGCTGCAAATAGCATGCACATGAGTGGTACAACAGGCGAGTATGCATTAGCTTTTCTTGCATGTCGAGCGGGGAATTTGACTGGCGTCCGCGGAGACGTTTGGGCTGGGATCATCGCGAAGAAAGCGTAAGCTCAAGCGTCTCGGTTGGAGAGAGGAGGGCTTGCCAATGTAATCGGTCAGAAAAGGACAGGCAGATGGATACTACACGGCCCGTACCGCGCGTGTGACCGAGGGTGGTGAGCCAGACTACCGGGTTCCTGACATGATTCGCAACATCGTTACGAGGGAAGAAAAGATGAGTAGATGTTGCAGGAGGGTGAGGAGGCGAGGCGAGGAGGCGAGGAGGCGGCCGGCATAGACAGCGTAGACGGCATAGACAGCATGGGCGTCTGCTGTGAGGTGCAGGTGGTGGTGTTGGCACTAGCGGAGCCTTTCCGAAGTTCCGTCGCTCCTTCCGCTAGCTTCGCGCCAAGTCATGACCTCAGCCCCTCCACACAACAGCGAGAGAGCTGCCACCGCGAGGGATAACCACCGCGACAGCTCAACTCTTCCTACACCACCCCACCACCGACATGGCTGATTCTCCCGCCTCTGCCACTAGCGCACTCCCCGGCGAGTCGCCCGCCCAGACCAAGGCCAGACTGCGGCGAGAGCGTCTTGCCGCCAAAAGCGGCGCTTCACGTCTTCAACAGATCACTGCTCTCCAGGGCGGCCCCGCTAAATCTATCAGCGAGCTTGAGAAAGACGTGCCAGGTAATTCCCTCTCCTGTTCCCTGCGAATTAGTCCGCGCAGAACCAATCCTAGCTCCGTCCTACAACAGCGTGAAATCACGGCTAAGAGCAGTCTAGTCAAACCCGCCTC
>JAESFQ010000814.1_pt1 | contig 11472 bp, 10 predicted proteins | sample 9269431 | NCBI WGS metagenome assembly JAESFQ01 (sample SAMN14502588, study PRJNA617103) | algae metagenome | isolation source: Plectolyngbya sp. WJT66-NPBG17 and co-occurring heterotrophs from well... | place: USA: Mojave Desert, Joshua Tree National Park, California | collected 2006-08-06
TGGGTTCTCTACTGTCAAAGATTCGGGGCTTCGCTTCAGCAAGATGCGCGCGACGTCGTTTTTCTGTACAGTTGACATGCGTTTGAACCACTTGCTGCCACCCAGACCGACAGCCACACTACGTTTGAAGACCGACTGGGCGCGCAGGTACTCCAAGTGACAGACATTTGACAGTTCTTTGAGAATGATCACTCGGAGTTGTTTGTCTGATGTCTCCTTCAGCAGACCCAAAAGCCGGCCAATGTAGTTCCATGTAGCGGCGGTTTTTACCGCACCCTGAACCGCATCGAATACAGCACCGCTGATGTATTTGTCAGTGTGTACAGGCAGTATCCGTCCCTTCTCGTCAGCGACAAGCTCTGGTCTACTAAAAAAGCAAAAGTTGACCTCATGAGCCAGCACTGTAGGCTCGGTGGAGATTAGACTGATGAGATCCTCAAGGGACGATACCCGGTCCTGTGCCATTTCCAGAAGGTGGGAGAGTTCGAGCTTCTTCGGAGGCGAGTGCATTGATAGCTTGGCTAGCGCTGCAGTCGCATCATCAGTTGCCTTCTTTGGGCGCTTCGTCTTAGATCGCGTGGTGGATGCAGTATCGAGAATGTCGTCAATGATGATATTGAGAAGCTGCAGCAAGTTCATCTGTCGCATGAGAATCAGATCGCCGGTAGCCTGAGGTACTATGACCTGAGCCTGTATGGCTGGCTTCATATTCGCTAGAACTTCTTCTCGCTTCTCAGCAAGGATCTTGACCGATTCCCCGTAGCCGTCCTCGGTCAAGAAGAGTGAGTAACAGTTCTTGTATTGCGCTGCATCTTTGAGTCGTAGGTTCTTTCTCTGCATCATATCGACTATATGTGCATGATCGCCTGGACGTCCGTTGAAACCAGTCGCATATTGGTCTTTGAGGGGTAGGGTTGCTCGGTGCTTTAGCATGTCGAGAAGGAAGTTTGATGACGGGGTAGTGATGTCGCGCATGTTCCATTCGGGAATGAACTTGTATACGTTCTCTAGGCTTGTGTCTTCAGCATGCTTCAGGACGGCGCTATCACGAGAGCCGGCTTGCATAATCGTTTTGCGTTGTTCTTGACTAAGCGAACGCCACATCTCTTCGATGCGCGGGCCATGCTGTCGGTACTTATTGACGAGATCGCGATGGAGCTCTCTGACTGTTTCGTGCATCTTGTTTCCGTTGAACGTGGCTGATGGTGGAAAATGATTAGCCGGAGGTATGATTGAGTAGGTATTGGTGCAGGTACCGCGCTAGATATCCCCCTCTTGCCGCGCTGCACTAAGCCCACTTAGGTATAGTGCAGTTGTTTCGGGTACCTAGGTAGTGAAGAGCGGTTGCGACAACAGCAAACAGTTAGTAGGAGCATCCTAAGCGTGATTGACTGGCAAATCATTGCGGCGTTGCGTGGAATATTTCATGGATGATCACATACTTTGCGGCAGATATGCTACACGCTATCCTACAAGTCACCCAACGCCATTAGCACAAACCCGACACTGTGTCTCTTAACATCTCGCACATTTTGCGTCCATGGCCCTCTATACATCCCAACCAAGCTGGAAAAGTACGCGCTTTCATTGGGCGACTGGGCAAAACGAGAGTTTAGTGTACACCAGAGTAGGTGCGAATGAGACATTTAAGGGTCTTTAGCTGAGGACGGCATTATTAGGGTACATGTACGTCAAGTACTAACAGTAATTTTGGCGCCGCTCCTTCCTTCACATCAAGCCCGCTGGTCGGCCTTGAATACCAGCATATTGATCCCAAGCCCCCTGACCTCCCACTGGTGCCCACAATTTACATCCCATTTGAGAATCGTTATTTGCGCAACCGATCGCGTTCATACTCGCTCCAATGTTTCTGTACATTTTCTTCCAGCTAGTGACAGAATCATCTGTATTTCTCATCACCAGTTGCGCAAGACCAACATCCTCAAACCAAGATACGATGCACCAGAAAAGAGCTATTGGTCCTAGAGATAGTTATGATCACATGACAACAGAAGCAATCATTGGCGTTGTTGGTGTGGTTGTAGCCGCCCTGAGAATCGTTTCTTCACTAGCGTGGTCGAAGCGGAGAAAGTCGTGCGGTCAATCCCGTTGTTCTTTTTCCACCCTGCATGGTGCGCAAATCCAAGATTATTCCACACAATGACATCGAGTCGGACGCCGACGAAAATAATCGCGTTCAGGCCCAGTAATCTCCGGTTACTCAATGCACGAACAGACCTTCACGCCGCCGCAACTGACTAGTGCTTGGACGTGCACAACTGGCCACGGCGGACAGATACCGCAGCACGAACAATACTATCGTGTCCAGTATGAGCAACTCATAGTACATAGTTTCATGCGACGACGGATGTCGGCTACTGGATGGAATTGGGGTTCGGATACCCCTGGTGATCAGTGTAACCTGCCGTGCGCGGCGTTTTACCGTCCCAGAAAAGATCTATCGTAATACTATCATACCCTCATCAAACGGTTCCCGAGTATCAATCTCTATAGTGAGAGCTCAAGTTTTAAACCCAGTTGATTGCATTCTTCGGCTAGCGATTCTCTCCTACGTGGCCTTCCGATCCCTCGTCAAAGTCATCACGGTGATCTTGAGGGCTTGCGGGACTTCAAGACCTTGGCGTGGTTAACCTGTCCACTGGGCTTACTCGTAAAAATCCAGATTAACTGTGGCGGCATGAGAAACTCAGCTGCGGCTGAGCTGCATTGCCCGGATCATGCGCCAAGTGATCGCGAACACCAGCGACAGCGTCCTGAGATATCAGCCCCACCGTCCCGTGAATTCGTTCCTGCAGGAATATTTGATGCCTAGAGTCCGTATCTACACCATTCCTCGATAGCATTTCACCCACCATTGCTAACGAGATCTCCATTGTCGTCCCTCAAGATATATCCTACTTAGTTCCACTTTGAGGATTGGTCACTCCGATTCAATTTATAGAGCCGACCTAGATGGACTCGCCTGAGATGGAGTCATCTGATCATGCACTGCCTGAGTTTGAGTTGTCCGAGCATCATGAGCCAGCGAGAGTCAAAGAACCTGTCACAGATTCCGATAACCCTACCACTGATGAGAACAAAGACGCAGAAGGTATCAATTTCAACAATGTTGTTTATGTTCCCTTGGCACGATCCAGTATTACTGACTCTATATCAGAACACATCACAGGTCTTGTAAATAAAACCATGTCATCACTTGGAGCGGAGCTGAGCAATGCACTTCAACATCATTATGACCTAAGAACCGACCGTTTAACAGGTACTGGGCGTTGGTTTTCCGAATCAACGAAATTTCAGGCATGGCTTCACGGCGATGAATCGAAAACCTTGATCTGTCCAGGCATACCAGGATCAGGAAAGACTCTGCTCGCGACTAGAGTAGTAGATATGCTACAAGAAAAGTGTTCTCATGTAAGCATTTAGCAGGATCAGAATTTCGAGGGACCCATTGGTGTCGCATACGTATACTACGGCACAACGGGCAGCTGGAGATACAACCGCCTTTTGGAATTTATGACGCTCCTCTTAAGCCAGCTTGTTAAAACCTACCTGTGTCAGTATTAGCAGACTCTGGCAAGACTTTGGACGTCAGCGATCCACCGACTTTGGAAGAGATCACTGATATTACCTGCACGATCGGGAAGAGATACCGACGAGTGTACATCGTCGTGGATGCGCTAGATGGAGTCTACTTTGGAAGCTGGGATGTCGAAGAGATACTAGCATGTCTTTGCAAACTACAAAAGAACTTCGGGGCCAGAATTCTGCTCACACTTTGAGGCATTCCCGAAATTCTGGAAGCCTTTCCAGACAGCGACTTGTTGACAATAAGAGCAGCAGACGAAGACATAGAAGCATTTCTGGACGATGAGCTATCAAACGACTTGAGGTTCAGAAGGAATGCAGGTGACATTGAGTCACTGAGAGATGAGCTGAAGCAAACGATCCTGACAAACTCAAAAGGAATGTGAGACAGACTGAGCCTGCTTATAAGTCTGGTGCTGAGTATTGGCAGGTTTTCATGGGCGGTTGCAGCGATCCGCGCTTTACCCAGAGACAAACTGGACGACATGAGACATTTTATGAAATCGCTGGAAGAGCCTTCCAAGTTACATTTGCTGGATTCAATTTACATATCGCAGGTTGCGATGTTTAGGCACCAGGATAGGGAGACTTATCAATTTTCAGAGCACGCAATCGCTGTGGTGTCTTTCGCAAAGAGACGTTTAACACTATCGGAACTGCAGCATGCTCTGGCTTTTGGTGCCCACAGAAGCGATGACGACCAGGGTATAGTACATAACGACATCAAAAAATTTGCCCAAACTCTTATTTCCTCTTGTCTCGGTCTCTTGATAGTCGAACCCGAGACACAGCTGGTTCAATGGGCCCATGAGTCAGCGTATACTCTCTTGTCGTTGCCCCCACCAACCAGGGAAGACTCCTATTTCGACCGGTGGCATCGTATGAATCTCAAAGATAGCCTAGCTAGGAAGTGCGCTTTATGCCTAGCGCTACCCGAGTTCCAGTCCGGCCCATGTGGCGAAGTCGAGATGTTGAAGAAAAGACTATCAAAATACCCATTCTACAAGTACGCCTGCCAATACTGGGCACAACATCATCCTCAGAAAGTGGACAGAGAAATAATTTTTCGATTCCTCAAGAACAGTCAAAGTGTAAATGCGGCCTACGAAGTATATCTCGTTGCACGAGAGACACCAAAGGGCATCGGATCGATTCCAGCCATGCCACATGGGATAACAGGGATGCATCTTGCAGCTCTTTTTGGCCTCGAGTGGATTTTCAAGATGCTTCGCGATGCAGGGGAGAAGGAATTCACTGTTAAGGATAGCAATGGCCACAGCCCGCTCTGGTGGGCGGTCGACAACAAGAATACACAAGTTGCAAGGCATCTTGTTCCTGAAGACAGGGAGACTGCTATATCGCTCATCAAGCAGGGTGCATCAGAGCTCGTAGATGTACTGTTGGGTGCAGGATACGATCTGAACGAAACCGGGGCTTGGGGAAGAACACTGTTGCAGGACGCAGTTATAGGAGAAAACCTCAACGTCGCTCGAATGCTACTGGACAAGGGCGCAAATATCCATACTATGGATTCCAAAGGGGACACACCGCTGGCGATTGCACTTCAGAAAGGTCAACATCAAATAATAGACGAATCGCTTAATACAGGTGCATCTACGCAAAACACCACGAGTCGATAATGGCAAGAAGGATACTCCTCGCCGACGCATGGCGTCATGCAACTCACTCAGAGCGAAAGGCGACGATCCGTAACATTTTTGGAAGGGGAGGTGAAAGATATCATCCAGAAGGCATCCTTCGCCCAAAGTCGAACGATGAGCCTATTGTAAGTCGTCGCGATGCACCGAAGCATTGACAAGATCTGACACATATTCAGCGTATTCTCTCCCCCTACAGAACCCAGTTGGTTGTGGGAAAATGCCCCAGCCTGGAGGTTAACGCATCACGACCGCTTGGATGGCTCTGTAAGGACATATTCCGCAGTGGTGGTCTTTTCAGCAGCAATGCCGACTACGGCTGAACCAAAATCCACATTCTCACCGCTCGCAATGAGGCCAATTGGAATGGAATGGAATATGGTCTGGGATGGGAAGGGAAAGGGCGGCTCGCGAAGGCTGACTCATGTCCACAACTTGCCCGACGCGTGGATCCCGGAAGAGGTAAGACTTCCAATGTACGAACTGTATGTGAGACATGCACTAACTTATGCATCGACATCTTTAGATGCTCTATATGTATCTTCAGTTTATAAAACAGTTGCTGCGTAGGTGGGAAGATATGTGTAAAGAGGGTGAATTGCATTTACAAGGCTGTGTGAGTGTTGCCCTGGAACTCCTTATCCGAAATCTTTGCAAGACCAGCGTATCAACAACCCGGCCTACTAACGACTTTTACCAGCGTGAGAAGATTCTGGGTGCAAAAGGTGAAGACTCTTCACTCACAGACATGCTTCTTGAGGACGCGCAACAGTGGACAGTACTGCGCAAGGACTTAGCACAACATGTCAAAGAAGCAGCCAGGTTCATTCTTGATTATCATCAAATTCATCAAGAGGAGCAGGCTTACGAAGACTGTCGAAGCTTTATTGCCACATTTCAGGAAGACATTGGAAGAAGTTTAGATTCGTTGGATACCACATCTCAGAACCTTATCGGAATTGTACGTATGAATTGAAGGATACGGACGTTTGTACGACTAATCCAAGAGACAGGAATTCAACCTCGTGACGATCCAAGAGGCGCGAAAATCGGTAACAATGTCAGCCAGCCTGAAACGCCTTAGTTGGATAACAGTAAGCTTTCCCGCCCGACTCACCAAACCTCGTTTAACGTGTTGCTAGTTCATATTTCTTCCAGCGACATTTTCTGCTGTAAGTAGTTCCCCGCTTCTGTAGCAGATTGAGCTCATAGTCGCATAGACTCTATTCGGTATGAACGTCGATGCGCTAAAAGGCAATCCGAGCTGGAAGTGGTACATTTTAGTTGGTGGCTTATGTATGCTGCTCACGTTCACAGGATGGCTGCTCTTCAAGTTTACCACTGTAAGTCCCGCTCACTAATACTTCATGTCTTTGCGCTTACAAGTCTATAGCTTGAAGCCTGGCTTGAGAGTAAAGCGAAGAAGATGAGGAATCGACTTCAGCGCAAGGGATCGAAGCATAAAAGTGCGGCGTGAACACTCAGCTTCCGAGTTACTAGGGAACGTGTTGGTGATGACTAGTTGCCTCGCTGGATCAGAATGGATGGTTTTTGACAGACAGTCTCACAAACAATCTACGGTCTTGAGTCCACCCGAAATGAAAAGATGCACCATTTGGACTAGGAGTACGAAATGCTCAATGGGGAAGATGTGAGTGGTCCCTCACACCGCCCTACAAAGTGTCGTCTATCATCTGTAGATCTGACCGAAGCGAGCGTCGGCTACAAGGTGACGACAAAAAATCGCGACGCGAACAAGAAATAAATCCAAAAGGGCTGAGCGAATCATTGAACGATGCGTCGAGAAACGAGAAACGAGCTGGGCCGCCGGGTTGCGTCTGCGCCGGCCTCAACTGGCCGAGCAAGGTTCGGCGCTTCTTACCCCACGCCCTCGATCAGAGGACTTCTGGAGTCGCAGCGTGGAGACAGGATGTAAAAGAAGCGGCACCATCTCTAATCCGATGCTCATACAGTTTAGACTGCCATGCGAAAGGGCTTACGGCCTTGGTGAGGTGAAGACGGAAGAAATTGCCGTCGCGGGGTCTTTTGCCATCACTGCACCTTCTTGGTGCACGGTCTCCATCCCGGACGGTGACTTCGACAGCGGCGTACTTTACAATCCAAAACCTCCTCCGAGCCCCGCTCAAGTACTGTTGGCACCTACTTGAGGCGCGCCGCCTACATGTTCCCCACACTGGCGCGCACGGGATTGCGAAAACCTCCTCCGAACTTCACACGATAGCTATCTAGCCAATCAGAACCCCCAGCGAAGATGGAGAGAACAACTACAAAAACCTCCTCCGAAGCTGCACGAGAATTAGTGATCTGCCCACAATCAGTATAAAATGTCTTCTTCACAGCGCTTACACTCCCCACTCTTCGATCAACTTTCTCTCTCTTTTCTACCAGATTCACAAACCTTTATTCCCCCATTATTGAAAGCGCTTCAAGATGGCTCCTCACAGACTCCAGATTGCAGTTGCAGGTCTCGGCCGCATGGGCGCTCGACATGCGTTGAATATCCTGAACAAGACCCCTCGTGCTGAGCTTGTTGCGGCCTTCTCTCCCGATCAACAAGAGCTTAAATGGGGCAAGGAGCATCTCGAGCCATATGGCGTTACGCTCTACGACGACTACAAGAAGATGCTCGAGTACAAGGGCCTAGAAGCTGTAGTGATTGGCACCGCAACCTCGGTACATGCTGAGGAAAGTCTTCAAGCTATCGAGAAGGACCTACACGTCTTGTGCGAGAAGCCATTGTCTACCAGCGTTCAGATTTGCCAGGATGTCGTTGATGCAGCTGCGAAGAAGCCACATCTCAAGGTTATGTGTGGTTTCTCAAGGCGCTTCGACGACAGCTACCAAGATGTTGCGAAGAAGATTGAGGAAGGTGCCATCGGCAGACCTACAGTCCTCCGATCACAAACCTGCGACAGGCAACATCCCGACCCAGGTACGAGATGCGATAGGTCATATGTTAATGGTGGTATACTGACTCTCTCGTGCAGATTTCTTCGTTCAATATGCAGCATGGTCTGGCGGTGTATTCGTCGACATGTCCGTCCACGACATCGACCTAACCTTATGGTACTTTGGCTCAAACGTAGTACCCAAGTCCATCTCCGCAAACGGTGTTGTTGCCATACTTCCAGGCCTCAAGCAACATAAGGACTACGACAACGCAGTCGGCATCGTCGAGTTCTGGGACGGCAGAATCGCGCATTACTACGCCTCTCGTATGATGACACACGGTCAAGAAGATGTGACCGAGATCATCGGCACAGAGGGCAAGCTCACAGTCAACCTCAATCCCCAGAAGAACCTTGTCAACTACTACTCCAAGGCTGGCATTGCCCGAGAGGTGCCCAGCGATTACTGGGGCAGATTTGAGCCCGGTTTCGTGAAAGAGGCGAACGAGTTTACAGCGGCCTGCTTGGACAACACACCAGTACCACTAGAGTTCCAGAATGCCGTCAAGGCTGTTCAGATTGGAGCCTGGTTGCAAGAAGCGCTGGTAAGCGGCAAGCAGATCCGTTTCGACGAGAGTGGCAAGCGTCTTGACCGTGCGAACTTGTAACTGCTGACTGAGAGTATTGCGGGATCGTGTTCGAGTCAAACGGCATATGTTTATTTTTTCGCAGGAGCACGGCAACTGTTCGATGCGTCATCGAAACTGCAGATTTCCAAAGGCAAACTTATTGCACCTCTGTATGTCGTTGGGACTCTTCAGCATCATAATAGTGTTCTCAGATACTGGTGATGTTAAATGTTGGATGTTTTTCGCGAAGAGATATAGTATATACCGAATACAAAGTGCTAACTTGCGCGCACGGACGGTACAGCGTCATGCCCATTCTTTGCCGCCTATAGCAGCGGCGTCCCTCCATGTTGATGCTTAACTTCAGCATCAGTCTAGCCTGTCCTAAGCTGCAACTCGAGTCCTACTTAATGACCATTCACTAAATACCCCAGCGTCCCATTCAAATCTCTAAATTCGCCCCTCAAGCTATCCGGCCCGCCTTCCCTCATCTCCTGCACTAGCTCTTTCACCTTTTCTGCAATAACCTCCCCATTGAAGCCAAAGTATTCATACGCAGTCGCACCTGGCAAACTCTTGCCAAAGGTGCTCATCGAGAACCCAGCGTCTGCATATCTCTCCCATCCAGTCACTGCATACGCCTCAACCACCACTGTAGGGCGGGGTTTGTATGGAGCGCGGTTTTGCAACACCGAACGCTTGTACTCGAGCGGTTGCGCGTCGAAGAGGCGCTGGCAGGGGAAACTGATGATGCGGGCACGGATGCCGTACTTAGATTCTAAAACGTCCTTCGCCGTGACAGCAAAGCACATCTCAGCGCCAACGCCAATAAGCGTGACGTCCGCATCGTCGTCACCCGTGAAGATATAGGCACCTCTTTGCACACCGTCTCGGTTGCTGTAGGTGGGGTACTGCGTCAAGTTTTGTCGGGAGAGCGAGATTATTGAGGGTGTGTGTTTGGCGTTCAGACCGGATATGAAGGCACCGGCTGTTTCTTCCGAGTCACAAGGACGGATGTACAGGAGGTTTGGCATAGCGCGGTAGAGTGCAGGGAGAGCGATTGGTTGATGCGTTGGGCCGTCTTCCCCGGTGCCGATTGAATCGTGCGTGGCGATATGGATGGTCTGTAGGCCCTGTAGGGCGCCCATCCGCACACCCGCCGCGGCGTAAATGTAGAACATGAAGAACGTGGATGTGACTGGTAGGAAGGTTCCCTTGTTGAACGCAGCGAGACCGTTCGAGATGCTCACCATGGCATGTTCCCTAATTCCCCAATGAATGTATCGACCGGAATAATCGCCATTGATACCGCACGTTGTTTGCAGCTCAGGATGTTGAAAGTCTAGTTTGTCTTTCCAAGTCATGTTCACAGAAGGTGTGAGGTCCGCGGTTCCGACCATGAAGTTGTTGAGGTGCTGGGCTAACGGGTTGCATACCAATCCAGCGGATTTACGAGATGGGGTTGGGGTGGTAGGGAAGCTCTCTTTCGATGGAATGTATTTCCGCCAGTCGTCTGTCATCTGTCCGGCGACGCGTCTCTTGAACTCGGTTGCGAGAGTGGGGTGTGCCTCTGTGTAGTCTTTCACCAGACAGGTCCATTGATCTTCAAGCTCAACGCCGCGGGTTCGGACTTCGCGGAAGAAGTCGTATACATCGTCTGGGACGTAGAAGTGTTTGCTCGGATCCATTCCAAATGATCTCTTCATGCTAGCCACATTCTCAGGTCCAAATGCCGCGCCGTGGGCTTTGGCATCCCCCGCTACTGTACTTCCAATTCCAATAACAGTTCGGATATTGATGAATGTGGGTTTGTCACTCGACCTCGCAATGACCAGCGCTTGCGTGATGCCAGTGATGTTCGAAACACCATCATACACATCCAGGACATTCCAGCCAGTCGCCTTCATCTTTGCATTGATGTCATCAGTGCAAGCTAAATCCACCGACCCATCGCATGTGACCTGGTTGTTATCGTAAATAATACACAAGTTATTCAACTTCCAATGTCCGGCAAGGGACACAGCTTCGAGAGCGACGCCCTCCTGCAAGCACGCGTCCCCAACCATGCAGAACGTCATATTATCTATGACAGGGAAGCGAGGGCGGTTATACGTCGCAGCAAGATTCTTTGTTGCCATGGCGAGACCCACGGCGTTGGCAACACCTTGACCTAACGGGCCTGTGGTAACTTCTATGCCCTCGTGTTCGATCTCTGGATGGCCCGGGCATAGGGAGTCGTATCGCTTGGAGTGGTAGGTTCGGAGTTGGTCGATGGTCATTGATCGGTAACCGACTAGGTGCATAAAAGTGTACTGGAAAAGACATGTATGGCCTATTTTGGTAAGTTGAGTGGGCTTCCAAGTTGTTGATAACTGACAAACGCACCATTTGAGAGAACGAAACGGTCTCGGTTGAAGTACGAAGGATTGTTGGGGCTGTATTTCATGGAATACTTGAACAACGAGATTCCAATCGCTGCCATGCCCATTGCGCCACTTTGAACATGTTAACGTGATTGAACAGCACACAAGTATGAAACCTACCCTGGATGTCCGCCTTTAAACTGCTCGCACAGATCTGCAATCAAACATCGAAACACTCGTAGGACCAGCTCATGTTTGTCCGCATCATCGAGCTGGAGAGCGCTGACTAGAGTCGTTTGTGCAATTT
>JAESFQ010000815.1_pt1 | contig 11460 bp, 13 predicted proteins | sample 9269431 | NCBI WGS metagenome assembly JAESFQ01 (sample SAMN14502588, study PRJNA617103) | algae metagenome | isolation source: Plectolyngbya sp. WJT66-NPBG17 and co-occurring heterotrophs from well... | place: USA: Mojave Desert, Joshua Tree National Park, California | collected 2006-08-06
GTTTCGTAACAAGCTTCAACATCTGACGCCGCAAAGCTTAGCTGTCATGTCTCGCTGGCCGCACCATTCTATCTTGTAGTATTTAACTCGGCACACCGTCCTGAGTTCGGTTCAGTAAATCGCGTTCCATCAGTACTATCATCTTATAATCTCTGTGCCGGTCACTTCTTTTCTGCTCCAACTACTCCCAGTGTCAAATACTTCCAGCTATCCAACCAGCAAACATGCGTTACACAGCTTTTGTCGCCGTTGCTGCTTTCTCCAGTGCCGTATTTGCTGCTGGTAAGCTTCGATGACCTTGAACTTGTGTCCTGTTGAACATCCTTCTAACGCCTCCCAGCCAGCCCTCAAGACGACGTTGCGTCCATTCTCGAGGCTCTCCGCGTGAACAACCCCGAAGATGCTGAAGCAGCTGCCTCTGCCATGAAGGTCAAGCTCCGCCGTCAGGACGACTTGGCTTCGATCCTTTCCGCGCTCGAGGCCAACAACCCTGACGATGCCGCCGCTGCTAAGCAAGCATCCTCTTCATCTCCCACCAAGCGTCAGGACGACTTGGCTTCAATCTTGTCCGCACTCGAGGCTAACAACCCTGATGACGCCGCGGCCGCCAAGAATGCTGCACCCACCGCTGGCTCTACCCCCAAGTCTCCTACCAAGCGTCAGGATGACGTTGATTGCATGATCGACGCACTTGCAGAGAACAGCCCCGAAGACGCCGCAGCTGTCCGTCGGGACATTCAGAAGCGTCAGGACGATGTTGCATCCATCCTTGCAGCGCTCGCTCAGAACAACCCTGACGATGCCCAGGCGGCTCAGACCCTAGCTAAGCGTTGGATTGCGTAGATGGGGCTTGAAGTAGTGAGAGATGAGCTGCTTGGCTCAGTAGTTTTGCTCAGGATGTAATGGTTGGAGTGTATATATGTGAATATTGTTTATGGAGTGTACATGATAAAAGATAACTTTAGGCGTAATGTTTACTAATGCACTCGTTTGGCCTGACATTTGCGATTGCTGTAGTGAAGCACATGAGCCTTGTTGCAATTTGCTCTAAGCTTGTAGATGGGCGTTCTCCCAAAGTTCAAACGTTCCCTCTGCTACCCCGCATCTGTTCGACAGGTCAGTATATGACAACAAACCTTTCGCCGACCTAGAGCGCACAATGTAAGCTTATTGCATTAAGATATATTATTACCACCACAAAAATTTCTCCAGTTTCTCCATCAGACACGATGGCCGAGTGGTCTAAGGCGGTAGATTTAAGCCCCGCTTAGATCTCTACTACAGAAATGTGCGTGGGTTCGAAACCCACTCGTGTCAACAACGGTTGCTTTTTGGCTTTTTGCATGGCATGTTGCATCGAGAAGGTGGTGTTTGGACTGTGTTTTTGGTTGGTGGTGGTCATAGTCTGCAACATCACCCTGCAACCACGAGGGTGAACACGTATAGCTTCTGCGAACAACACTACTTACTGAAACCTGCTCTGCGTGCGCCTTTGCTCGTTCCCAACAGGAACAAGTAGCCTTTTAAACTACCTGTGGTGGTAGTTGAGTATCAGATACAGTCATGCTTGGAGATCGACTGACACCGCATGTCAATGCATAGTTGCGATACCACAGCCGATGGAGAAGGCATGCTTCTCAAGAAGGCTCTCGAGCCTACATAGCGATTTTATGTTAGGTACATCATCATATATCTGCTGCAAAACAGTGGAAATGCGCCTCTGGTATGGGCGTGCTGTTAGCGTCGTTGCCTAAATAGATGACCGTGCCGTTGCCCAAATAGATAACCGTGCCGTTGGTGGCCTAACCTAGATATGCCACCACCAAGCACCCACATGAAATGATATCAACAATTAGAACACCATACTCTAGCAGCTCCAAGATACTGTTTCCGCAAAGAACCTTCATCTTACCATTCCTCATCTTCTCACTCTCCTACCGGGACCATGGGTCAAGGCCAGTCTCTACAGCCAGCATCGCAGCAACCCCCAGAGCCGCAGATTAGTGAGGCAGAGCGTGCGCAGCTTCAAGCTGAGGTATGTACCTTGGTCGCCCAGTCCGTTCGGCAATGCTAACACGTCCAAAGATGCGCGCAAAGCAGCAAGCAGCCCTCGACAAACGTCTTGCAAGTCAACCTAGGAAGCCGTCACCCGCGGGCGCCCAAGCGACGAGGAAGCGCACTGCGCTCGAGGAAGCAAGTAGGGAGAACATCGGATGGCGCAATGCCGACGCGCAGGCGGAGTTCAGGAACTGGAATTGAGAGGCGCGACGAAAAGTTGTGATACCAGTGACTCGAGTTGATAAGATCCAAACCGTCTCCTGGGTTTGAGGGTCGAAATCATCCAAAAGTTATCCTAATAGGGTTTGAAAGGCGTTCAGAAGATACTTGAACGGAGATATGTGTTGTCTTTCGGTCGCGCGGCGTTGTTGGAGTTTCCATCAATACTTGACAAGTCTATATATTTCTCACGTTCCCTTTCTGTCGTGTTTTGGGTTGGCTTGCAGATGCACAAAGCAGGCGCTGTTTTGTGTATACTCGTAACAAGCTGAGACGACGACAAGGGGCCGAAGACATTCGCGTCCACGCCAGTCGCTCGGCTACTGGCTTACATAACCGATGATCCTCCGCCGCAGTTCAGCCCCAAATCATCGTGCATCTCAGTTGCACTCATGCACCCATCTCGTCATCGCCATTATGACGGAGCAGCGCGTCGCAAAGCGCAAAACTCACACCAAATCGCGAAGAGGATGCTTCCAATGCAAACAGAGACATACCAAAGTACGTGCACACGTTCGATCCAGCTTCAGCCTTCTCCAGCCAATCACAGTACATTATCGTATTTCCTGCCTCTACCGGGTAGATAGCACTAAAGCTCAAAGTATCCCGAGCGTTCTGATCACTCTCAAGCTACGAGGTTCTTCGTGCTGTGCTGCGTCGTCATACTTACTATATTTCATAGTGCAATGAAGCACGCCCACGCTGTGGAAACTGTGTTCGCCTGGACATTCATTGCCATTTCCCGTCCATACCAGACAGCTACTCAACATCACCACAACACAGTCCAAGCGTTTCTTCGCCATTCATGGATACACACCATGCTGAAAGTCCCGAAGCAAATCCCACAAGTTCCGAACTGCCACTCGCAGATCTGCGTCTATTGCATCACTGGACGAAGGCGTGCGCGAAGTCGTTACATCCAAATCCTGCAATCAGGAGTGTCGTTTGGCAGGTGAGATACTGCAGTCCCTGCAGCTTTTTCAGTAAAGTTCGACTGACTATATCGCATTAGAACGAATTCATTGAGTTGGGCTTCGAATTCCCTTTCCTACTTCGCGGCTTTCTTGCTCTTTCAGCAGTGCATCAAGCATCTTTGCTTCAGCCTAGTGAGAGGCAAGGTCTCTTGCTCCAGGCAGATTCGCACATCAGTCGAGCCTTGGACACGTATCGAAAGAATCTAGAAACGCCAAGTGCTGAGCTGGCGATTCCAATGTTCATGCTATCTTCGGTACTTCTAACTTACAACTTCGGTTCAGCACAGCTTGAACGCCCCGAAGATCCCATTCGCGCGCTCCACCACTGCTTCATGTTGTTACAGGGTATCAAGATTGTGGTAATACCACACTGGGATCGGATCAAGGATAGTGCGGTGTTTGCTCATATGACAGACATGGCGTCCCCCGAAGCGCTAGATGCATTGGATACGCTTGGAAGAGAGGAGAATCCTCAAGAGATCCTCCGTCTTAAAGAACTTACAGAGCTCTTGCTGGACAGTCAGGACAAAGAGGCCTGCGCCACCGCTATCGACGAGCTCAACGCGACCTGGCTACGCTTCCGACACATATCGCCTGATCGCGACGAATACTCCCTTCTCTTTTTATGGCCTGCTAGGTTGGGCAATCGGTTCTTCGATCTTCTCGCAGCCCATAATCCTGTGACCTGTATCATTACCATTCATTTCGCAGCAATGCTGGCGCAATGCCGTCCGGTATGGTGGGTGGTGAAATGGCCTCAGTGGCTTCTTGCTGCTTGTGAACAACTGCTAGCAGCGACACCAGATCTACTGAATTGGCTTGACTGGCCGCAGCAGATCATCCATGCTCAGGTCTGGAGCGCGACGACCACCCCAACAGCCTCTTGAGGAGCCAAGCTAAACAAGTCGTGTCTTCACCGATATAACAACCGTACGCTCATCGTGCCCTATTGTCATGAATAGCACGTTGCCAGGTGCATCCGTGCTCGGGGAGGCCACTCCAGGCGCTGCTTACAATCGCAGATTGTGCTGGCGAAGGCCCAATACAATGTTGCCTAAGACGGACCCAAAGAAGGGAGGCTTGCGAGAGAGGCTGCGTAATCCAGGCAACTTCAATGAGGCGATGCAGTGGACATTGCAATGTTCGGAGGGGGGTGCTGCACGGTTTACCCCCAAACTGTCCCGCTAGTGCGGCAATCCTCCATACGGCCGATACGGGACCCACCAGATGGTCCCAAAATGGCAAAAGCTCTTGGCAACGTATTTCGCGAAGCGTATTTCGTACAATTGCAATGCGTCCTTGGCTTGACGAAGGATCGCGCTATGAATTTGTTGTTAAGATGGCTCAACGGCCCACTTTGAAAATATGAGAATCCCCTTCAAGGACACTTTACGTGAACCCGCTCGCCTTTTCCTCGACCAATCATGTCCGACAACAAATACCGCCCAGCGCTCGACGACCCTAATGCCTATGTCCTATACCGGTACATCCCTTCACAAATAGCGGCTATCATTTTCGTGGTTGCATTTGGGCTCATAACTTTTGCGCAAATCTTCCAGTTGATTAAGAAGAGGACATGGTACTTCACACCACTTGTGATTGGAGGTCTATGTAAGACTGGACAGCAAACTTGTTTACGAGGGTGTTGCTGACACAACGATGCAGTTGAGATCATAGGATTCATTGGACGTTACCTCTCACATGACGATGTATGGGCACTCGGTCCATTTATCATGCAGTCGCTGCTCATCCTACTTGCTCCGGCATTGTTCGCAGCTTCCATCTATATCATACTGGGTCGGATCATCCTGCTGGTAGATGGAGAACGCTACTCGTTGATGCGTCAGAAGTGGCTCACAAAGGCGTTTGTTGCAGGAGACCTGTTCAGCTTTCTACTACAGATGTCAGGTACGTGTCTATCGTAATAGCTTTCAGGTCTATGACTAAAGATTGGTGTAGGTGGTGGTATCCAGGCAATGGGTACTTTGGACTCTATGCACACCGGTGAACAGATCATCATCGCTGGTCTATTTGTTCAACTAGTGTTCTTTGGCCTCTTCATCGTCGTAGCTGGAGTTTTCCACTACCGTCTTGTCAGAGATATCCCTCTAAAGAAGCGCTACGGTTGCTCGTCGCTGTTCAAGTCTCGACGATCTCACCATATCTCACCCACGTCGTCCACGGTATCCCGGGCCAGTCTGGCCAATCTACCCTGGAAGCGCCATCTCTTCAACTTATACTTCGCCAGCGCTCTCATCATGGTCCGAAGCATCTTCCGCGTCGTTGAGTATATCGGGGGAAATGCAGGATATCTGCTCAGTCATGAAGTATACCTATACGTCTTCGATGCCATGCTCATGGTCTTCGTCATGGCGTCGTTCAATTGGATCCACCCAAGTCAAGTCACAGAAGCCTACCAGAAGCGATTACGGAGCGGCTCACCCGTTGAGCCTCAAAACTCTCGCGATGGGGCGATGGGCGCGGATGAGGAGTACATGTTAGGGACTCGGGAGGCTAAGAATGGTGTAAGAGCTGGTGGCTCCAGTGCTTTCCGAGGTTGAAGCGGCATCGGCCAGATTACGAGTGTTTCATCGCGAAGAGGGGCGTTTAATTCGAGTGCCCATAGCAGAGAAGAAATTCGTTGCTAGGCCTTGCACCGAGTGCAGGGTACATAAGGAGGATGAGAAGAAGTAGTCACGATATTTCAAGAAGCAACTAGCTCAGTTGTGAATTAGAACTTCTGCTGCAGAGGGCGACACGTGATATTGAGGTGTGTAATTAGGGAAGCTTGAGCGAGATACCTATGGGTCCCAGTTGTCATGCGCACAGGCGATGACATCATCTTGGGTTTTAAGGTCAAAAAACCATCGACTTCACGATCAAAAAAAGTCGGTTAGGAAGCATCAATTGGCGGGGACGAGTGACTTTGGAAAGGTGAAAGAAATATCGTTGAAAGGTCATCTACGTGCTGAGTGCAACGCACCCGAAGGTGGATCCTACCCCTTCATATCCCATGTTTTCGACTCGTCGCACTCAGAGAAAAGGTACGACGACGCGTTACCGACGCTCAGTTCCCCGATCCGTTATTAGTTGAGGTCTGTCTACGTCAATAAATTTTGTCACTCATGCTCCTTTGTTCAACACATATTCAACCCTTCGACTAATGAGCGCAATGAGGGCTAACTCTTCCGTATGTGTACACCCATAGCTCGTAAACAAGCATATTTTTTTTACTCCTGTGGATATGACATAGGCTCCGGCTCGGTTCCCAGAACTGAAGTGCGATTCATGCTAGCCGATACTTGGAACTGTGTGGTGGAGCTCCGACGTCTGCCCGTCTTCACGCCGAATGGCTTTGGCGCCGAATGAGGAGTGTTTGCGCATCGTTGTCTAACGCTGTGATGGATGGCCTAGTTCTGAAGCCAAACGGTTTGCTTGTTTCTGTAAATAGATAGCTATTCGTTGATCCGGACAGTTGGCGTGTCTGCCAGCAAGTTCCTTCAAGTGTCGAAGCTCGCCTTGTAGCAGATGCGCTTCTGCCTTCAACACGCGGTTCTTGCGCTCTGATTCCCGCGTTCTCTCGACCAAGATCTCTTGCTCCATTTTCTGTTTATTCCGACACTTGCTAGCAGCTTTGCGATTCTTTTCCAGATATATGGCCCGCGCAGAGCCTGGCTCGGCATACTCCGATCTACGCCTCCTCGCTGAAGATGTCGCCGTACTTGTTGGAGATGTGTCTTCTTCCTTGGGGTATAGACTGTCGCATCGTCCTTTGGCAGTAGAGGAGTCGAAGAATTGGGACGTGTCGTTGAAATCAAACTGTGTTTGCGAAGGAGAGATGGTGGAGGTAGTGATTGAGTTCGTTGATTGATTAGAAGGCGTGAGTGTTGAGCCGCGGTCAGCGATCGAGTAGGTAGATGCACTTGACGTTACGTTCCCGTTGACGTCTGCGTCTGACACGAACGCCTGGGTATTCGAGGGCTGAGAGATGGGCGGCGGGAAATTGCCCATGTACTGATATCCTCCATGTGGTGGGATCGAGGTGTTTTGGTGCGCAGTGAGTCCGTAAGGATCGTAGCTGGCGGGCTGTGGTGTCCCCCCTGACTGCGATTGATTTGAGAGGTACACCGGGTATCCTGTCTGTCCCGGCATCATTGGAAGATGGCCGTCGGGCAGATGGTGGTGGTGGTGGTGGTGGTGGTGATGTTGATTAGACGGCATGAGGACTAAGCTCATGTTAACAATCTTATGCCTGTGAGGCTTTGTGATTCAGAGTGCTTCGCTACCACGTTCTCGCGGATTAGGTACTGATTGTGTGTACAGCGGACCTGTTGGGAGATATCAAAATGGATTGATGATGTGCGTGTGTCTAGATAGGTCAGAAGTGGTGATGCTGGACGGGTTGAAAGTAAGCTGATGTGGGTGGTAAGTGTGTCATGGAAAGTGAAGAATTGATTGTTGATCCATGGTAGGCGGCATCTACAACCGTGGACGGCATGACCATGTCCAAAGTTATGATGCCGAGCGGGGCAGTCTCGACCGGCACGCTGAGTCGAACGCCTGGTACTAGTAGACAGGGCTACGCAGTGATGGAAATTGTCGAGAAAAGCCATCAGCCATGACGGCGCGGAAGACATGCCCGCACAGGATCGACGCGCCATGGTTGACTGAGATACCATAGCTATGCGGTGTTATTTCCCGCAACCAATCGAGAGACCGTCACAATGGAGACCACTGCACAGAGATGCGCGGTTTCGCAAGCCTGGTACCTGTTCAGGCGCTGCGGTTGCTAACAAGACTTGTCGGCCAGCTGCGAAGAGTCGCGTCGATGGGCGGCGGGGAAGGCTAGCCAGCGGCGTGATGTCGGTGTATTTGTTCACGGGTTTCTCAACCACATTGAGGGCAGCAGGCAGCGTCAGAGGTATCAGGGCCATCAGGTACGCCGGGCACGGTACGGCAGTTTGCGCTAGTCGTCTTAGGGGAAGTTCGACGTTGAACCACGCGCCCGCCGCTAATGCGAGTCGTCGACTATCCCAACATGGACCCCCCACACCAGCCTCTCGCAGAGTCATGCCTCAGAGCCGGCTAAAACAAGTCGCCAGTATGAATGAGCACCCGGGGAGTCAATCTCTACAAGCTTGTCACGAGCACACCCGTACGATGACGTCTCCTGTCAAAAGTTTGCTGCGCCCGCCAGCAACCAGCTCATTCCTTTTACGCATTCACGCCCTACTAACAATGGCGCAAATTCAATCTCCATAAGAAAGATGCCGCCTCAGGCAAGATTATTCTCTCCGCGGATGCACGCGTTCGTCAGATCGGCAGATGAGCCCTCTGATCTAGTTCGTGTTACACTGCTCATCCCCACGTCGACGTAATGCCCCTTACTGAATCCTCCCGGTGAAGTTGTCCGACCGCCAACTCGACTTCTGATAGGCTACTGGATCTTGAGTGCCACAATCATGCCAACTTCCATGCGTATCGGACAGGGAAGGCGTATCGGAAGAAGAATCGTCAGTTTCAAGAAGGACAATCCTCGCCAGTCCCCTGGCCGACCACGACCATTGTGCCAAATTGCGCGTGCTGTAAATCTGTCTTCGTCAACTCTGCGACCATGCATCTCCAGACCGGTAAGATAACAAAGCCGACGGATACACGTATTCAAGGAGCCTCAATAAGCTGGGTTCGGCGATGGGCTTCCGGACCAATCAGAGTACACGACTTTACTGCCTCTAGCGAGCTCATCTTCCCAAGGCTAGAGTGTTAACGCATGCGCTGCCGGTCGATCATCTGAATTTTATACGGTGTATGGAGAGATTGAGTTTTCTGCGACCAGTTATCTCCACGGTTTCGCATGTCCTCGCGTAGACGGTCCGCGGAGTAAATATAACAAGCGATAGCGACCATGCTGCAGCTACCGACGTAGATCTGCCGAACTTACAAAGTTCTAAGCCACTAAAGTCGATACTGAGTACGTTCTCGCGACCCTCGCCAATAACAGATCAGAGCACGACGAGGTACATGTCAATGTTTAACGCACCCATCAGGATCGTCCTTCGGAGTACGGCACACATTTAGCCGAGAAGAAGACCCTCGCGGTCTGGACGCACCGTTGACATTACACGGTTCGGGACAGTCGCAATGATGTCTACGTGGACCTCGGTACCTTTTCTTTGACTCTTTTGTCATTCAACAGCAAGCGAAACTAGATGAGATGTCACACTGCTTTCTGATAGGCACCAGGCTTTCATCATCAGCATGTCGCACCGCTGTTGGTATGAACCCTGTTTGCGTATCCAGGGCGCATACACGTAATTCTTGATTTCTCTTGTTCTTTTACTCATCCTCTCATTGATTAGTACCTCACGTTGATGTCCTAAGTTGTAGGTATTTACCTCGTGCAAGATAGGAGCTCTATGTCTAGTACCCTCTTATTCACAAATACTTCATTCTGGTTATCCATATATTTATTCGTCGACTCAAATGGTATTGGTCTCAAGCTCCCTATCATACTGTTTGGCACAGGCCTATCATTCTAACTTCCCTGCATTAGAGGCAAAGTAATTTTCTGTTCCATGCTCAAACTAATCCAAGGTTGCGGGTACTCTGCATCTTTTGGTAGTCAGAGTGTTTGCAGATAGTAAGAGGAGAAATCATCCCCCACGCACTCCGCACTATAAATCACCCGAACGCTTTGTGCAACACATATAAAAGTACCATAATATGCCTGTTCGGCAAGGATAAAGATTTGGGTTTTGCAAAAGTGCAAGACACTAATGCGGTTCAGCAGGCGTCGCGCACTCGGATGTTCAAGCGACCGTTGCGGGTAAGGTTTCCCGCACTCCCTCCCGGCCTCGCCTACGGGTGACCGACCCTCGAAACTCCGCACTCATAGCCAAACATGGTAATTGAACGACCCGGCAGCTGCAGGGTACCTAGGTCTCATAAACACACCTACTCCGATACACAACCAATCTTCCACAACCCATAGGTCGTGAGGATACCGCAACCATGCGAGTCATTGTTTTTGGTGCATCGGGGGTTCAAGGGCGTCATCAAGTCCATGTCCTCGCCCAAGCAGGCCACTCTGTCGTTGCTGTGAGCCGCAGCCCCAAGCCCGCCGTGGTAGACGAAAAGCCTGTCGAGACCTTTGCCGCAGACTTTACCGATCATGATGCCATTGCAAGAGTGCTCCAAGGCGCGGACAGGGTCTTTCTCAACCTCCCATCTACCTCGTTCAACCAATCCGAGCCGATCATTGCGGCGGCGAAACACATCGGCGAAGCCGCAAAGAACGCGAAGGTCCCATTGATTCTATTCAATACGAGTATGCCTGTACCAAGAAAGTCTCATAACATCACAGCCCAGGACGACCGGAGAGAAATGAGGAGGCTGCTACGAGAGTCTGTCCCAGTAATCAGCATCGAGCCAGTAGTTTATCTCGACAATTTACTTGAAGGCTGGGCCCTACCTCCTATCCGCGACCGCAATACCGTCGTCTACTGCCACAAACCCGACCTCCGCGTGTCGTGGATCTGTCACCACGACGTCGCGCAGATCATGATGGCTGCCATGGATTATCCTGAGCTCGCCGGTCGCGACATTCCTGTTGGCGGTCCTGAAACCGTTGTCCTTTCCCAGCTAACCGAGAAGTTATCGAAGGCTTGGGGTAGACAATTGAGCTATGAGAACCAGACCGTCGCAGACTTTTGCGAAAAGATTGGCAAGGCGATGCAGGGACGGGGTCTTGAGACAGACACGATTGTCAGTCAGATGTTCAAGGCTTACACGTATTACAACGAAGCGGAAGACGAACCGTTCAATGTTGATATGAAGTCTGTGGCGGATGAGCTGGGGGTCAAGTTGACGCCGATTGAGGAGTGGGCTAAGAGAAGGGGCCCATGGAACGACAAGGGGTATTATTGATATGGGATGCAAGGAAAGTATGCACAAATCGGACGAGGCTTGTTGTATTCTGTAGAGTTTCGACTCTTGTGATATCAGATAAATACCCAGGAAGTGCCGACGGATGCTTACACCATGTGAACCCATAAGTCTGCTAATGAGGACCGCAGAGTCGACGTCGTAGAGTCATTGGACGTACGTCAAGCCTTCAGCTTCGTGTTCAGAAGAGAAGCACAATTCGAGAAACATGAAAACACGATGAAACACGCTGCCGTTTGTGCAAGTCATGCCATAAGTAACATAT
>JAESFQ010000816.1_pt1 | contig 11455 bp, 17 predicted proteins | sample 9269431 | NCBI WGS metagenome assembly JAESFQ01 (sample SAMN14502588, study PRJNA617103) | algae metagenome | isolation source: Plectolyngbya sp. WJT66-NPBG17 and co-occurring heterotrophs from well... | place: USA: Mojave Desert, Joshua Tree National Park, California | collected 2006-08-06
AAGAAGACGGCCGACATACTGAATCGCGCGAGCGATAGGCTGGGTTGAGATGTGTGGATGTGTGAGTTTGTATATATGTACAGCAAAGTTGCATTTTCAGGGTGTTTGGGCGCAGCGAAATAATCGCAATACAGCATTACTCGGCCTAGGGGAAATATCTCGTATGTAGCGCTGGACTTCAGCTTCTCTGCGTGAATATTATATGCATGTCTGTTTTGGTGGTTATCACCAGCATCACTTGTAGACTGTACGTGTAGTCGTTTTATCGCGTGTGGAAACTAGCTTTACTCTTCATGTGTCTAGTTAAACTCCTGCTCCTGTACTGTCTTGCTTCACTCTTGTATAGCAACGTCTCTCCTCATTTCACCATCTTCATTAAAAGAAAACGACTCCGATTACATGTTGGGGAAGTTCGCCGCTTCCGAGGATTCGAAGATAGGATGCCATGTTGGTCTTTTTGAGCGGGTGCTCGAGTATCTCATATGCCGGGCTCTGATGTACGGTTTTTCTCAGTAGGCGTTTTAAGACATGATGATGATTAAGTTCCCTGTCTGAAATTTTCCTTGTTCTGGAACGTCTTCTACGATGGGTTTTCTGGAAACCCTTCGTCAAAAATAACCCGAGGAAGTGGTCATGTCCGAAGTGCTCTGTGCTAAAACGTACGGTGACTGCTAGCATGTCTCGTTCTTCCGCGTCCATATTTCTTCAATACCCAAGCTTGAGATCTGGTCGAAATTCGACAACCTTGAGGCCTCAGCTCAATATAAAAGGACTACTATACCTCCACTCCTGCCATCTGCTTGCCAGAGCCTACTTCCAAAACATGGAACATCTGTATGGATGACGTTGCATCCTGCTGCTGTACGCTTAAAAGCGTCGCTTCTACCAGGACATGTTGGCGGCTGGACTTGGCTGTTTATAAACGAATAATGCTGTAGTCTGGGGATGTGACGATTGTCTGCTGTGATTGCTGCTTTGTGTCTGACGAATAACCAAAGAATGCCGAGATTGCGGGGTACCTAAAGTTCCGGGAAAAACGAAGCGTGGTGGTAATCCTGGGCGGCAGGTACCTGAAAATGGCGGCTGCATGTTTCCTACCTCGTACATGGGTGGCATGGTGTGAAAGAGTTTGCTCTTTGCCGAGTAACAGGGGCTATGCTAAATTTGGCATAAAGAGTCGAGTTTCGTAGTACTCCAGGATTCTTCAAAACGCTGCAATATTGTGAGGGACGCACTCCAACGGATCTAGTCTGGAAAGCTGACTACTGACGCGCTGTCAAATCGCAACCATGGGATTCAGTTCTGAAAACGACACAAAGATCAAGGATCGAGTGACATTTGCATTGTTTGGTGGCACATGTTGTGAATCCGGTGACTCGTCTGCAACAGCGGCTTCGTGCTTAAGATGAACGTCTCTCGGCGCAATCTCTCACTGCGTGAGGCTGAAAGCTTGTTTCATGGCAGTTATGCTAGAATATCCAAGCTCGCCTATTGTGAGGGGAAGGATAGCGACTTCAAAAACATTGGTAACCCGCGGATCTGGTAATAGGGTAAAAGTATGAGTAAGTCCAGTACAAATCTCCACGTTCTCCCACGTTGTGACTATTTGAAGCGATGACCATGTCCCAGCTGAGCACCGCCGCAGCTGCAACCGACAAAATGTGGAGTAAGGCAGGCGCCTGAAGACGCTAGTTGGCTGCTGACTCTCCGCCATCCTCCAGCGGAACTCGGCCGCTCCGACAACTCCTCCTACTCCAGCGACGCATGCACAAAAGCTTTCATTGATCGGTTCGGCGGCTCCGTCACCGCTTGTTTCTGACTTCGAGTGCTTGCTTTGCATACGCTGCACCAGCCAGCACACCACTCAATGCCCAAACTAACCAAAAGGAGTTTTTGTGAAAGAGCATGCAACAGCATCATGTCAGGTACCGGTCTAGGGTGCCGCTACGCGGTGCGCCGCACAACACATCTCTCGCATTGAGCGTATAAAACCAGCCTGTGAGAATGACAGCACTCTGAATTCGATACGGTCACGAAGCCCAAAACAGCTCTTGATGTTAGCGCGCAGTCTCAGCAGCCCCTGGGGAAATCAGCCCACACAACTACGAGTGCCGCTTGGTACGCTCGACTACTCTTACTCGCACGGCAGCTCAGCCGGCTTACTAGACAAAACATTCCGCCCAGGACGCCCAGTCTTGTGGCTTGCGTTGCTGACTTCACATAAGTTGTAGCGTTCCTGCATGTGTTCGATAAAAAGCCACCAGCTGAAGGATCAGAATGATGTGGACTATGGTAGGGCTGGAATGACTCGGCGTAGGAAGCTTTGCTCGCTTCTTTGCTAGGACAGGTGAATGACAGGGTGGTGTGATGGTTTGTATAAGGGGACCGTTGCGCCGCAATGGTGTTGGGGTGTAACCGCATTCTCAAGACGCTACAAACACCGTCACACATTTTAGTTTACCTTCGTTCAGCTCAAAGACATACTACTTCGATCTACTACATCGTCATCCACACAAACTTAGCAGTTTTCCTCATCAGTCTCTACTGTCTCCGCCAACCTATCATTACTCCCTCCTGGGTCGGCCAGCCTCACATCAGCTAACGCCCACCATCATCCTTCGATCACAATGTCAGGACCGTCGGACAAGATCGGCGGACTTTCCACCAGCGTAGTCGCTGGCATTGCTGTTGGTGGCGTAGCAGTCCTTATAGGCCTCATCGTCGTTATCGCTTTCCTCCTGGATTTACCAAAGCGTATGAAGGAGAAGAAGAACAAACACATCATGGCAGCGGAAGAGATGGAAAAGAAGAGCATAGATATCAATGACTTGGAAAAGGGTGCTGTCAAGCAATCGACAAACAAGATATCAACTGGGTCCCAGAGCCCGACCTCGAGCACGCATGTGGATCGGCCAGCATCGCCAGAGTGCCAATGCGCACACCCTTCGATAGTGATACACCCATCGTCTGTCTATTCGAGTACTTCGACGATGAGATGAGGTCGTCATCAGCTCGCTTTATATTCTTCCACATTTCATGCGGATATTCGTCCGCGTCGTCACCATCCAGGTAGAACCGGGTTGGACGACATTCACCAATATGGCCTTCGGCGTTAACATCTGGAGTGGCCCAACTAGCTTGTCTATACACCTTGTTGTAATGAGACGACAGCGTCATGGCCGGAGGTTCGATACCCTTTTGCTGCTTGGTGTCTGGAGTTAAGAGTTATCCCCGCTGCACAACACACGGTAACGCTGGAGCTCCGCGTACTGCGGCCTAACGTTCGCTCGAGCCCTACTAGTACGACAATTTTTTCGTCTAGGCGCCAGCTTTCCTCTTTACCGTTGTGTTCCGGGACAACATCCTTGCGAATCATCATGCCGAGTACAGCATAGATAGATTGCTGTTATGCAAAACCAGTCAGCGTCAGCGCTTAGTAATAATGGACACTTTCATACCCTTCGCACAAGCGAAGAAAGTTTCACATTGTTTTCTTCCATACTTATCCGAATGCCTAGTGACACGTTGTCAAACGGCTGGTTTTCAGCGCGCATATCATCAGCAATGGTATATGGAGTTTAAAGATGACTTTCATAACACAAATAACTGCAAATACAATGGGTCGTGAGTAATAAGCGCTAAGCAGACAAGGCCACCGTCATCCACAACACTATGTACTTCGAGGAATATTACACGCTCTCCTAAGGTAGCCCACGGCCGTGGACGCCCCGGAACATGCAGGTGAGATTGATGGTACTACCGCTTACGCTCTACGATAAGATGTAGACAAAGTGCTGGAAATGTATAAAAGACTAGAATCGGCCCTTACAACCTGACCTCAGCATCTGCACAGCAACATTCAATCTTCATCTCAATAAAACCTCTCCCACAGTCCCACGGTCGCTTCTCCCTTGGCAAACGATTGCATCTACCCTTGCTACACCACGATCCAACATGGCAGATTTCAAGCCCTACAGCGAGCAGCCTGAGCTCCATGCCAAAGCACCCTACCGCGCTGCTATGCTCACTCAACCTGCAAACCTCAGGCAAGCGCTCAAGGACGCCCAGGCGGATGCGAGTAAGAGTCTTATGGGCATCGCGCAGGGTATCCCGAGTACCTTTGTGACCAAGTTGATTGCGTCGACTAAGCCGGATTTCATCTGGATGGATGTCGAGCATGGCATGTATAACCGGTTGACATTACATGAGTAAGTTGTTCTTTTTGAGAAAGTGAGGATGGGGAGGAAGGAAGGAGTTGGTTATATATATGAGTGGGAGAAAGAGAGTAAATGCTAACTAATCTGTCACAGTTGTATCCACGCCGCCCAACATCATTCCGAAGGCCACTCCATGGTCATCTGCCGTGTACCCAAACGCGATGAGCTCAGCCTCACCACAGCACTCGACGCAGGATGCGCCGGCATCGTCATCCCGCACGTTGAAACCGCGCAAGAAGTGCGGGACTTCATGAAGGAAATGTACTTTGGCGGTTCGTATTCCTTCTCCTCAACTTAACGACCAGACTAACACGCTTTTTTTGTCCAGACGGCAAAGGCCACCGTTCATTCAGCCCTTGGACCTTCACCCCCGGATTAACTCAATCTCTGTACCCGGGCGACCCTTACAATGTGAAAACGGCAAACAACCACGTCTGCCTCATTCCTCAGATTGAATCGGTCAAGGGCGTCGAGAACTGCGAGGAGATTGCTGCTGTGGCGGGTATTTCCGGTCTCATGTTTGGTCCTGGTGATTACATGATCGAGGCTGGTATGGATATCGATGGGTTCTTAAAGGGGACTCCCGATCCAAGGTTCTTCGAGGCCATGGGCAAGTTTAGTGCTGCGGCTGCGAAGCATGATTTGCCCATCTTTGGGTGAGTTGATTCCTTTCTTCTTCATTTTGGGTTAAGCGGCTAATGTGTGTTCAGTGGCGTTTTGGGCTTGGATCAGATACCCATGGCTATCCAATCTGGTATGCGAGCCATCGCCGTGCAGTTTGATGTCTGGGGAGCCACGCGACTCTTTGCGAATTCTTTGGAAGAGGGCTGGAAACATGCGAAGAGCTTTGAGGGAAACCCGAAACCAACTATGTCGAATGGACACACGAAGCCGGCTGAGGAGGCTTAGGGTGGTGAGTATGAAGAAGCTCTTGTTTCTTATTTAGTGTCAAGACAGCTCAGTGTTTAGGAGAGGGTAAGTTCATACGCGAGTCAACGATTAGAAGATAGACAGTCTATTGAAATTACAAAATTTACGTCAACAAGTTGAACAGGAGTATTGAAACGAAGGCTTTGAACGAGGCTGAGCCGCAGAGGTTGCCGGCTAGAGGTGCTGGCAATATGTATCAGGTACGGGTGCGAAGTGATGGTCTGCCCGAGTTTCGCGGCGTTCGAGTAGTTGTGTTGAGAAGACTGTTGGCAACAATCAATGGAATCTCTTGCGCATTCTACCAACGGCTGTGTTACATTCTTGACAGGTTGCTGCTGTCACTGTTGCCACTGCCACGGCCATGAATTTCGAAATACGCGAAGTGAGCACTGCTATAAGTAGGGGCAAATCCAAGCTTACCGTAGTGCAAAGCAAAAATCCTGAAAGCGATCATTGCCGCATGCCCCAAAAGAGGATATTGATCTTCCGGCCACATCAGGCGTCCGGTTGAACTCCATCTGACGAGGCTGTGCGTGTTTAGCACTTAGACGGTTTGCCAATCAGCCTTTCTGATGGGCAGGTTTGCTCCTGGAGCACATGAGCTAAACCTGAAGCAGCTAGTTCCGTGTAAGTCCATCCAGCGAAAGATGGACATGGCCTTGAATATGCCATCACTATGATTTGATATAAGTAGAACAGTTCGCTCGTCTCGCATGTACCTGTAGTGCTTGCCGGTATACCTTTTGACACGGTGTCAGTCTGAATACGTCAGTACAGCATTGTACATCAACAGACAGCGTCCGTCATCATGTCCTTCCCGACGTCATTATCGACTTCAGACTGCGAAAAAGACTCGTCCGGTAACTTGGTCTGTGTGTCTAATCCAAGTGACTTGTTTGGTCAGTACAGTTTCCTACGCCTTCTCGCTTTCCAATCACTGATCTTGACGCTAGAGAGCGCACAAAATGGTGTGAAAGACAGCCTCGGTAAGCCAGACCTGAAGTTTCGTGGCCATTTAGTTTAACTGACTACTGCACCAGACAAGGCTGTAGATGCGCAACAGAGGATGATAGGCATAGGCGTGGGGGTTGGAGTTGGAGTGTTTCTCATCTTCGCCGGCCTAGCTGTTTGGGCATTTCGACGACACAGCAAGAAACGAACACAGCAATTCATCCAACAGGCACAAACGCAATCCAATCTGCTGCAGCCGAGCATGCAACAGAGAGAAGCGCCGCAGTCTTGGATGAGGCAGGGCGAGGAAATGGACGGACTGGGATACAGGAGTGAGATTGAAGCTCAAAACGAGCTGCACCAGTACTAGGAGATAAGTGCGCATTCGTATGGTAACCAATTCCAAAGTGGACCGTTGGTAGAAGCGCAGGAAACGTATGATACTCAGGAAATGCCGGTGAACTACAGGCAGCATCCGCCGCAGGAGATGCCAGGAAGTGGGGGTGTTGAAAGGATGATATGATTTCCGCCGTAATATCGGTTCAGCGATATCGGAACGTGGTGCGATATCATGGTTCATAAGAACGTGCTTTGGGCGGTTCCAAGGTTTTGGTGGTAGAATGAAGGATTTGGATCAGTCCAGAGTGCCTGCCATCTGCGCGTCGCGCTAACGGTGATCCGTGCGTTACCAGCCATCACCCAACCACCACATTTCCAGCCCTCGAGAAATTACGCAGCACGACAGCAGCTATGGCTCTAATAAACGGATACCTACATCGTAGTTCCCACACTGTTCTCTGCCAGCGCATACCAACATCGAAGCCGTGCTCAACACGTGTACACGACTATCAACAGCGCCGAACAGTCAATAAACCTCCTTGATACTCTCGACACTATGCTTTTCATCGTTCAGACTCTGGCACTGGCTGCTCTTTTCTCGACACTGGTTACCGGCCGACCTTTCGACTCATCAAAACCACGCCATGTAGTCCCGCGTAGCAAGAGCTATGCGGTTGTCAACGTTGGTGGAGACTCATCAACCCTGGTACCTTCGACATCCACTTCGGTGGCCAAAACGACAAAGACAGTCGAAGTCGTCAGTCCGGGCGAGACGGTCACTCAAGAAGTCACTGCGACTGTCGTCGAACCTCAACCGGCGCCTGCACCAACATCTAGCTGCAGCTCAAGCAGCGCATTGAAGTCATCGTCATCGTCAACACCGACATCAACATCGTCATCAGTCGAATCTACATCTACTCCCAGCCCGTCGGTACCCTCGTCAACATCGATTACAGCACCAACCACATCGATATTACCTTCTAGTAGCAGCTCAACGCCGATTGAGACACCAAAGCCAGTCTTTGTTACCGTCACGGTACCCGAAGATGATGGCCCCACTGAGTACTACGATGATGGCCTGTGGCACACGTACTATCGTGTCAAGACGTTCGAGGCTGCTGCCACTGTGACGGCGGCCCCATCGTTGGCTGCATAAAGTCTGCGGTGAAGCCTTGTTTCTCTTCTTTTTGCGTTGGCGGTGGACTGGCTCAATCCGCCCATTTCGTTCTTTCACTGTGTTTTACACTATATATGAGCAATGGCCGAATGCCAGCAAGTTACGGCGGAGTTTTAGTAAGATGATTAGATGCATGTTTAAAGACGAAGACATATGTACAAATAGATTAGATAATAGATTCATGAACAGCCCCGAGCTTTGACTTTGAAGAGCAAAGGCTAGTGATGACGCAGCTCGAAGCGGAAGCTCCCATCCCTGCTGGCTTGGCGAACGGTTACGCCCAAGGCGGCGGTGCGTAGTATCCACGACCAGCTCTCCACAACCCCGGACGATCCGCTTCTCTCGCACAGAATGGCGTCGCCGCCCCCCGTAGAAGACCAAGCCCGTCTGCTCGAAGATGCCCTCGCCGTGGTGCGCCAGCAGACGCTGCTCATGCGACGGTGTCTCGAGACGCCGGGCAAGTTGATGGATGCGCTCAAGTGCAGGTACGCGCATGACGTGACATAAGGCCGCCGCTGGCTATGCGCTGCAGTGCTAATGAATCCAATGCACAGCTCGACACTCGTTTCCGAACTGCGGACAAGCAGCCTCGGCCCGAAGCAGTACTATGAGCTTTACATGGCCGTCTTTGATGCCCTCCGCCATCTCTCCGTCTACCTGCGCGAGAACCACCCCGTGAACCACCTCGCCGACCTCTACGAACTCGTCCAATATGCTGGAAACATCATTCCTCGCTTGTATCTCATGGTCACCGTCGGTACCGTCTACATGGCCATTGAGGATGCGCCCGTCAAGGAGATTATGAAGGACATGATGGAGATGAGTCGCGGAGTCCAGCACCCTATTCGTGGCCTCTTCCTGCGGTACTACCTTGCCGGTCAGGCACGCGACTGCCTTCCGTCTGGCGACAGCGAGGGGCCCGAGGGCAATCTTCAGGACTCCATCAGCTTCATCCTGACCAACTTTGTGGAGATGAACAAGCTGTGGGTGCGGTTGCAACATCAGGGACATTCCAGGGAGCGCGAGCAGCGCACCAAGGAGCGACAGGAACTGCAACTTCTCGTGGGAAGCAACTTGGTCAGGCTCAGCCAGCTGGTCGACTTGGAGAATTACAAGAAGATCCTAAACCCGCTGTTGGAGCAGATTGTGCAATGTCGCGATGTTCTGGCGCAGGAATATCTACTAGAAGGTATGTATAGAATTGCGGAGACCGAGAAACCGCTAACACAGAGCAGTTGTCACCCAAGTCTTCCCAGATGAATTCCACCTACACACGCTCGATCAGTTCCTCTCCGCCGTCGCACGTTTGAATCCACACGTAAACGTCAAAGCTATCGTCGTGGGTCTCATGGACCGGTTGTCGTCGTATGCGCAAAGGGAAGCTGAGTCGGAAAGCCCAGAGCAGCGCAAGAAAACGGAAGAGGAGTCGATAGCACAGCTCATGGAACAAATGCGCATAGCAAAGGAAAAGAAGGCGGTTGAGCCCGAATCAGCTCCAGCGCAGCAAAATGGCGATGCATCAGAGACCTCGGACACACAGCCAAGCACGGAAGAGACCTCTGATGAATCATCAAAACCAGCGGATGCCTCTGCCGAAAACGAAGAAGCTCAAACGACGGAGACAGATGGTGAAATTGAAAAGAGACGTGGCATACCCAACAATGTCAAGCTGTTCGAGATCTTCCACGAGCAGGTGCAAACGTTGGTCAAGATGCAGCGACTGCCAATACAAGACACAATTGGATTACTCGTGTCGCTGGCAAATCTTGCTTTGTATGTGTTGTGAACACTTGCAACAATGACTCTGCTAATTTCACTAGGAACATTTATCCCGAACGACTCGATTACATCGACCAAGTCCTGACTTTCGCAAACCAAAAGGTTGCCGAATACCAAAACAGCGCCGACCTACATTCGCAAGCGACCCAAAGCCAGATCCTCAGCCTCCTCCTTTCCCCGATCAAGACCTACATCTCTCTCTTCACTGCTCTCGCATTACCCAACTTCATTCCTCTTCTACATTCACAACCATACCCTACCCGGAGAGCAGTAGCTGGCGAAGTCGCAAGGAGTCTGATGCGAAATCAGACCTACATTGCATCTGTGGAGAATCTCGAGAGTGTGTTGGAGATCTTAAAGGTCCTCATTCGCGAAGGCATACAGCAAGCGCAAGGATACCCTGGAGGACCGATCCAAAGACGGGCACAGGAGACGGAGGAGACAATAGAAGAACAAGGATGGCTCGCGCGGATAGTACATCTTATCCGCGGCACGGACAACGACACCCAGTTCAAAGTGAGTATGGTAGACGTGTGATTACAGATGTGTACTAACAACTATCGCAGCTCCTGCAAACTGCACGCAAGTCCTTTGCCGAGGGCAACGAGCGCGTCAAATACACTACCCCCGCCATCATCACAGCATCACTCAAGCTCGCACGCCAATACAAGAAGCGCGAACACTTCGAAGACAACTGGCAATCGCAATCATCTGCTCTCTACAAGTTCATGCACAATACTTTATCGACGCTCTACACCCGCGTCACGGGATCCGCAGACCTATCCCTCCGCCTCTTCATCGCATGTGGTCAAGTCGCAGATCAGAACGGCTTCGAAGAGGTCGCGTATGAGTTCTTCGCGCAAGCGTTTACGATATACGAGGAGGCGATCAGCGACTCAAGAGCGCAATTCCAGGCCGTATGCGTCATTGCGAGCGGCCTACACACGACAAGGAATTTCGGCAAAGAGAACTACGACACCCTGATCACGAAGTGCGCGTTACATGGAAGCAAGCTGCTTAAGAAGCCGGATCAGTGTCGCGCAGTGTACCTCGCAAGTCACCTGTGGTGGGCGACAGAGATCAGAGCGTTGGGCGAGGAGGACCCAAAGACCGTGAGTGAAATCAATCGTACTTTCGGCAGATCACCACTAACAACTATAGCTTTACCGCGACGGCAAGCGCGTGCTCGAGTGCTTACAACGTGCTCTCCGTGTAGCTGATGCCTGCATGGACGCTGCCGTCTCTGTCGAATTATTTGTTGAGATACTGAACAGATATGTGTACTACTTTGACCAGGAGAACGATGCCGTAAGTTGTATTCTTCTCTCTTCTATAAACGTCTCTAACAAAGATCAGGTCACGACGAAGTACCTCAACGGTCTCATCGAGCTTATTCACTCAAACCTACAATCCAACGAGAATGCTTCTTCGCTTGAAAATCCAAGGAAACACTTCCAGCGCACTTTGGATTACATAGCGAGTCGAGAGTACGAAGGTGTAGTGACAGCGTCGAAGTAATGGTAGTGTAAAGAGGAGACGCAGCGCCTGTAGTGAGTTGGAGCTCCTTGTACAAATTAATCGACAAGGAATCGCACGCTCGTATACGAAGTAAATAGCACGGAAAAATCGAGGATGTTAATGAAGCAGAGCATGTTGATGTGCGCCTTGGATGCGCATGTGCTAAATGTTTCCACGACCGCTCGCAAGGAGGCCGGTGATGATCAGTATTACCGCAATTGTCTGCCAAGTCAGTTCAACCTCGAAAAGGCATGAGAACTCTTGCCTGCTTTAACATACGATTACTCCGCACGATGTGTTTGATGAACAATTCCATTAACCAAGGAGGTGTTTGAAGCTCGCATACAACACATAGCGGAAGAGGTGTAGGAGTAGTATTAACTAACCTAGATGCTGCGTTATGATGTGAGACGGATGTAAGATTCAGGCAACCTTCTGCTTCCTTCTCCTTGCGTCAACCTTCTCTCTTCTTCCTCCAAAGAAATTAGCATGTCACCAGTGGATGGGGGTTGCTTTCAACCTTTGTTTCCAAACAACAATACCA
>JAESFQ010000817.1_pt1 | contig 11443 bp, 12 predicted proteins | sample 9269431 | NCBI WGS metagenome assembly JAESFQ01 (sample SAMN14502588, study PRJNA617103) | algae metagenome | isolation source: Plectolyngbya sp. WJT66-NPBG17 and co-occurring heterotrophs from well... | place: USA: Mojave Desert, Joshua Tree National Park, California | collected 2006-08-06
CCAACAACCAGCGCATCCACACTCCTCAGACCACGCATAGCACCACCACACCAGTACACTCTCCCCTCTCCAAGCCTCCCCACCTCCTATCTAACCAGACTTCCAGACTATCCACACCCTCTTCCATCCGCCAAATATCCCTCCTCACCCCCCGGCGTCCCATCCTGCCCCGCACAAACGCCCTCCCCCCAGCAGGTAGCACTTCTCTCGTGCCCTCAAGTTCCGAGACACTGGATCTCGCCTCGAAAATCTCGTCACATCCCAGTCTGGGCAGCATGCAGATCCGGTGCGGACCGCGTGATACGTACAACCCGAGTCATCTGGTGCGGAAGAGGAGACATGGGTTTCTGAGCAGGATCAGGACGAAGAAGGGGCGGAAGATGATTATGAGGAGGTTGAAGAAGGGGAGGTGGAATATCAGTCATTAGAGAGGGTGTGTGTATGGGTCGGTGTACTGTTGAACGATCTTTGGGTCGGGATGAATCGGATGGGAATAGACCAAGGCGCTTGTGTACATTGAATGTACAGTGTATGCGTAATCTGCATCTAGAGACATGTACTATATAAGACCAGAAAAGGCGTATGTTCTGGTGTTGTGACTGATTTTACCGACTGTCTTTCCCTGGTTCATGTGCCTGCTGCCCCGTCTTTCTGCTTGACATGTATCGGCCAGCGCAGGTACTGCCAGTCCCATATTCATCTTGATCCGCTCTCTATAGACACGAAGCTCTCTACATCTTGGCTGCTCTCATGTTAATAGTGCCGTCGAAAGACGGCTGGGGGCCTCGTCCAATGGCCACACACCCGTTGAGTGGGAGTGAGAGGTTCTTGATGGTTGTTGTCAGAGCCAAAGCTGGAGCTCGATAGCGACCACGAGTGCTTCTCGAGCCCTGCCATCGGTGCGATGTAGAATGGATTAGCGTCTAACACATGCTCGTACCGAGAAAATGGTGGTGTCCGAGGACGAGAAACTGCTGTTGCATCACTTTGGCGTCGAAGGCCTTGCATCTTTAGCCTTTCCCTGCTCTTCTTTCCCCTGCGTGCTGCCCTCTAACGCCTCTACGAGCTTAAGCTCTTCATCGACCTTATCAATCTGCTTCAGAATAAAAGCAATCGTAGCATCCCTCGCTTTATCTACCCTCAACAGCGCATCCATAGACATCTTCCCATAATCCTGCATCTTCTGCGGCGTCGGTGGCGCAGGCTCCTCGTCCTGCAAAGTAGCCTTCTTCTGACTCAACAGCTTTCGTAGCGCAAAGATGTTGTAGTCTCTTTCCTGTAGATTCTTCACCAGGTCTTTCCGCTTGGTTTCCTCGTCAATTCTTTGTTTCTTAGTAGCCTGCTCTTTTTTGATCTCGGTATCGGCGACTTTCCATTTCCAGATGGCTTCTTTGGCGCAGTTCTCAATGTGCGTGAAACGTATGGGACCGATGTTCTGCCCACCGTACCAACGCGCAACTACTACGACGCCTTCGGTTTGCGTGTCTCGTAGTACATTGCTGAGTCGTCCTCCAGCCCACTTTTCACCGTCATCATCGTGGCCTAGATCATACAAAGTCCGAGATTCTGGCATCAAAGATTTTTGCCGTGATGGTTTCCGCCATGCTGCGATTTTGTGGGTTGCAGACCGGAATTCAGGGAGTGCTTGTAAAGTTTTGGCGGACAAATGGGGAGAGAATGCGGCTGTGAAAGTGGATGTCTGCTCTTGTATAGTGGAAGAGCGATATATTTCTGATGTGGCTTTTGGAGATGGAGAGCGCTCCCTTTTCATAGCCATCACGTTTTGGGGTTTGTGGTACCAAACGTTGTGTTGTTCAAGTTGGAGGATAGATGGGAGGTTGGTAACAGGGCAGGGAAAGCACATGCTGAAGCGCGGCTAGCGCAGATGCCGAAGGGACGTCGCGGCGCTTGTCAGCACTTCTTCGACGGCACATCATCTTCACCCCATCAATATCCCATCAAGATTGCAACCCCTGGCAGTCCTCGTAGATCAACTCTTGTCAATAACCATTAATAAAGCTTTTTGTTCGGTTGGCAACATGTTTCTTCAAGATCGAGAAGAAATCCTGACCTTGTTCGGCATCGAACTCTTCTTGAATTATACCATGCACATCCCCCTGTCCAGACAGGGCGTTCTATCAAGCACACAGGTGAGATATAGTGCTAGATACATACCGCCAATTTTCAGGCGGTCATGCAAGACGATATGATAAGAGCATGGCTGTCTCTTCTCTCACTACGTTTTTTGAACCAATTGCTGCTCAGGCATGTGTCTCTTCATCAGCATTCTTTCCATATATATACCTTTCTTCTCTCTCCAATTACAATATAATCACTTACCAAGAAGCGACAAATTTTCTGTCTACTTTCCTTGCCGGTAGCGCTAAGGGCACCCAGTGGTAGCTCTAATCTTTCACTTCTCAGTTTAACGAACACGTCACATCAAACGCACGAGACCACAACTTGGGATATATACCCCACTTACCTGTTATCGGGCCATCCCGCTACGACTCTGGATCCGCATCAAGCGAAGGGCTCTTTCTGCTAGCGCGCTAAAGAGTATATAGGCAGCGATATCTCATTTTCAACACTGATCCTCTACCACCCACTCCCCGTTACAACCTCACCAACACTTGGCTCAGCCAAACAGTTCTTATACGGCGACTCAGGGTAAGCTCATGCGATTTGTTCGGATTAGGCATTTCGCCCTCAAGTGCGACACGGCCTTCCTTTTCCCGAGCGATCTTCTTGCTCCAGACCAGCAATCCACCCACGACCCGAGATTTCCTGCTAATAGTTAAACTGACAGATTACTCTATTCATTGTCCTCGATCTCCACTAGGCGCAAGGTTCCTAAGTCGATTGTCTATACAAAATCAACTATTACCATGGCCCGATTCGATGGCCTTAACGAAGAAACCAAGGACCTGGTAGAATGCCTTCTCCCTGCCCTGGCAGCTTCCTTTGGTCTCTCCAACACTTTAGACATCATTCCCGAGGATATCCGCATGCGCGCCTGGGACTGCGAGCGCCGCGACCACATCAAAGACAAGACTGAGAACGACCCTCGCAACTGGGGTGTGCAGTTCCTCAAAGACCTCAAGGCCATCGCACGTATCAAGAAAGGAAACCTCGCCGAGTTCCAAGCCGATCTGCGTGCCAAGGTTGCCCTTCATGAACCCAAGCATCCTTGGTGTCGTTTGGCCGATATCAAGGAGATCAAGAAAGAGTACCTGCACCCAGAGCTCAAGAACCAAGTCGTCGAAGAAGAGTCTTCTGAGGAGTCTTCGGTAGACTCCTACTTTGAGGAACTCGTCGAGCCAGACCAGCCCAAAGGCACCAAGAAGCGTCGCAGCAACCAGGAGATCTACGAGGCACGTGTTATGGAGAAACGTCGCAAGCGTAAGTCAACCCCTGTGATGTAACATGACTTATCACCCAGACATATCACTCACTATTGCAAAGCACCAAACACGAAATCAAATCACTGACATTGAGTAGATCCGGCTGGTCGTCTTCGTCGTTCTGAGTCTGGCGGCTTCCAGCGTCATGACAAGCATGCCAAAAAGCGCGATCGCTCCATTCGTGCCAGCGCCACTCCTAACGGTCACCTCATAACCACCCACCGTCCTCCTAGAACCATTGTCACCGAAGACGACGACGACTCTGTCAGCTCTCCTGGTGGTCGATCTCTGCTTCCCCAGACAACTCCTGCCTTCTCCATCTCCCCTGGTCCTCAAGGAGCGCGCATATACCCCATCGAGACTGCAAACACATCTGACGAGCCTCTTGCGGTTCAGAAACTTCAGGCTGAGTTGGAAGTTGCTGAGGCGGAGCTCAAGGCTGCCCGTTTGAAGTACCAGTACATCCAGGCCAAGGAGCAGGCTGAGCAGGAGGTAGTATACGGCTGTAGCGCAACTCCAGATATGCCTCATAGGTTCGATTAAGTAGTTTTGGTGGGTAGTCTTCATTGGTTTTGTGCGGCGGCTTTGCGATGGGTTTGGGCTGTGTATGGTGGGAGTGAGGCGTCTATAGTAGGAGATGTGAAGCGGCATCTATAATAGCAGTAGTAGAATGCACAATCGTCGTCGGCGGAAAGCGTTTCAGAATTTAGGAACTGTTTTTCTTGTCCCTGACCAAACGCTCCTCTTTCATGGCCAATCTCATCCTCATAGCCCTATCCACGCTATTGCCATGTCTAGGCTGTGCGCGCGGAAGGGGGCCATGGTCAATGTCGCCCAATTCTGTTCGCCGGTCGATTTCGCTTTGGAGATTTTGTATCTCCTCTTTCTTTTGTTGGTGCGCATTTTGAGCGTCGCGCGATTTCGGCTCGAGTGGGTATGACTTGAAGAAGTCCTCCGCGCGCGGTCGCTCTCGTCGCTTTGGTTTGACTGCAACCTCGATGTCTTCTCTCCACTGCTTTGCTGCCCACCAATCGCCGAACTGATACATATTAGCCTTAATTACTTTCACTCATGATTTTCGACTCACTGCCGCCATCCACTCATCTGGCCCCTTTGCCCTCTTCATCGCCAGATCGGCGACTAGGATGCCACGTAGGGCTTGCTGGAGCGGCGTTGCGGCTTGTTGAGCCATCTTGAGGGATACGTGGTGTTTTGTGGTGTGATGTGGTATGGGTGATGTTGTGTTGTGGTCTGCAAAGACGGTCAAGGCAACAACGAAATGAGACCACTAAAGCCGCTTGCGGCATACAGCGTTGACGGTGAGATAGTAAAAACTCATCTCTGCGCTCCCAGTGATGCGCCCTTCTGAGATTACCCCGCAGTGAAGGTGAAGGTGAGTGTGGATGTAGCCCTCGAGATCCCACTTCTCCGTTTGACTGCTCCACCATCACTACCCGTCTACCGCAATACCACAGTCTATCTTAATTGTAGTATATATATGTAAATATTCTACAATACTCCATCAATCCATCCTACCTCAAAACCGGGATGGCGGCTGGAACTCATTCAGAAGAGCATTGTCAAGTAAAACAGAAAAAAAAAACAGCATAAGACAAAGTAGACATAACTACTAGAGCCAGTCGTGACAAACCCCGCCGTAAAGAAGCTATAAAAGGGTTTCAATCGTTCCAAAGATTACGGAGGTGGTCGATTCTTTTTGCTCTGAGGTCGAAACCTTGTCTTAACAACTCTCTACCTTCTCTTTTTGCCCGCAGCAGGTGATGAAAACGAAAATACATTATGTTGTATACATACACCTATGTTCTGTACCTGTAAACGTCCCACAAGCATCGTGGCAGGCAAAGAGACCTTACCAGTGTCTCCTTGAATACTAATAGTGTAGGGAGTACCTCCAGCCCTCTTAATTCCTATCACGTCTAGACGCTTTTCTCTGTCTTTGAGGTATACTAAGATAAAGTGTCTCTGTTGTTCAGCGATGTTTTTGAGGTCATGTAGGACGTCGTTGCCAGGTTGGCGTACGCATTAAAGAACATGCACGCCGCTATGTAAGCGCCCCATAATTTTTTTCATTCAATCCAGGTACGCGTTCCTAGACGGCTCGGTACGACTTCTATGCCAATCGCGCCTGCCTGTTTCGCGCATCGATCAAACCCATTCTGCGGGCGGACCAATTAGGAAGTGTGCTCCGCTAGCGCGTCTCCGCAGTTCTTCCCCAGATCGCCTGACCATCCCGACACCGAGGCTCTACAAAACCATTATGCATGTAACATGAGCCGTCGCCATGGAGCAACCATCTCAGAAACGAGTATCGAAGGCGTGCGACGCGTGCAAAAGAAGGAAAGTGCGTTGCAACGGCCAAACACACTGCCAACAATGCGCGCATCTCGGTTTGCGGTGCATCTATTCGCCGTCCGGCAAGCAAAGGTCCCAGGGCAAGCGAGGCCATATCATCTCCGAGTTCAGGAATCAAACATCCAGCGTGCCAGCAACATCGCCGCCAATATTGCCTGCTCATTCAGTAGCACCTAGCTTCCACACGCCGTACAGTCCCATCTCGCCAATACTTGACCGCAGTGGAGGCACACCGAGTATGTCACCTAATCCCTGCCCAGACGTGGAGTGCTGCTGCTAACCGAGGGCAGCGTCTCCGTCGTCGTCCTTCACATCGCAATATACCAAAGCTTTCTTTCTCGATCTGATTCCGGATTATGTCGATGGAGTGTATCCCGTTCATCCGGTCATTGCCGAATATGAGCTCCGACAGTACATCGAGGTCATGGACAGCGACCCAGATGTTCGCTCATTCGTCTACGCTTTTGGAGGTTGCACGCTGAACCTTACACGGTATGGCGACCGGCGGACAGACGAAGTTGTTCAAACCATTGAAAGTCTTATGGACTACTCGATCGATACCATGAGGCCAACCCACAAACATTGCCAAGTCTCCGTCATGCGAGCTGTCCAGTCCATGTTCATACACAACTGTCTTATGAGTTTACAAGGTAGCGACAGCGCATTCTACTACATGCGGGACGCTATCACGATTATTCAACTCCTGCGGATAGACAACCCGGAGAAAGTGGCGCAACTGTCCGCTCCTGAACGGTCCCGGAGACAGCGGCTATACTGGCAGGCGTACATACACGAGCGATTTCTCGCTATATTAGATTACCGACGAGCCATTCTTCCTCCACTATACACCCTGCCTCAAGACGACCCTACGCTTCCGATACAGGTACATGAGGGCTTCAACCAAATCATCAAGCTCTTCCGCATGCTTGACACGGAGTTCCTGGATAGCTGGCTTGACTCGCAGGGAGGCAGCGTTACCAGCACCTGGGTCGAGGCCAAATCGCGCGAGCTTGAGGGCGATCCCGAAGCCGATGCACGAGAGTTGGCCATGCTGTCTATGATGCAACGGGCCGATCTGTGTATCACGCGTGAATGGTTGCGCACTTTGGTCTGGCGCCTAGCCATGAGCCAAACGCTCCTATCCTCCCGGTCTTCGAAAGAGTGTCTATCCCTCTTATTCCCAGTACGACTGTCACAGACGCTGCGGCAACAGTTATCCAGCATGTCGCGCCATGATATTGAAGTACACGGAAGCAGCATCACGCAAAAGCTATTCGAAATCACAGACACCATTGCCGACGTCCTCATCCATGTGCCTGCAGCGACTATCGATGAAACAGCTTTACGGATTGATGATTTTCTTTTCATCTTGAACTTTGTCTTGCTGATTCCACATCTTGATCAGACGCGTCGCTCAATACTTTTGGAGAAACTAGAGAGGCTTCAAACCATGTTCCCTGAAACAGTTAGTAACGCTAGTTCGCCGAATTTGCCACTTGATCCGAACAGCCCTGGTGGTATGAATGACCCTTGGTATCAAGTCACGCAGTCCAAGACAGCTGCAGGGCTGGAGGATATGGCGGACGAAATGGTTCACGTCCAAACCCAAGAGATTCCGAGATCGGAGGCGAGAAGTGGGCAGTTGGCTACTTGGAACAACATTTCACAACGCTTGTCGATGCAGGTCGCTCATGTAACTCAGTGAAACTAAGCATTAAGCAAAAGATTTATTCTTGCAATATCATCTACGCAAGTAGATAGATCCTGCCTTCGAAAGCAGCCAACGTCTTGTCCTCGTAATTGTCCACACTACTAACCAGCAGTTCCATCTTCTCGTTCTTTGTATTCTCCGGAAAGACCAAATCCTTTTTCTGATCCGTGAAGTTGCAGATACACACCGCTTTTTTCTCATTCCAAGTCTTGCGAAAGACGAAGAAATCCGGGCTCTCCATGTCCAGATCGTCGTACTGGCCATGTACGAGGAGATCATTGTACTGCTTACGTAGTTGCAGCATACGCTTCCAGAAAGCGAGGACGGAGTTCTTGTCGCTTTGTTGTTGCGTAGCATTGCAAACATCTGCATCTTCAAGAGGTCGCATCCACGGTTTTGCGCTAGCATCCTTGGGCGAGAAACCATTGTACGGTGCGGTTGACCAGCTCATTGGAACACGGGCGTGATCTCTAGCAAGATGCTGAAGCGACTTGTGCGCATCTTCGAGAGCGGCGGGGTCGTTGTTCGTCCGCGCAGCTACCATTTTGTAGTAGTTTGTTGATTCGACGTCTTTGTACTCGCTCATATCCCAGGTCAGAGGGAAGTTTGTCATGCCGATCTCTTGGCCTTGGTAGATGAATAATGTACCGCTGAGCGCTGCCATCATCAATGCGAGCATCTTGCCGCCTGCTACGCGGTGCTCGGGCGCATCGGAAGTGAAGCGTGTGATTGATCGACTTTGGTCGTGGTTCTCAAGGAAGACAGTGGTCCAGCCATCTGAGGGGGTGCGAATGAGTTCTTGTGTGCGGGCCAGGGCACGCTTGAATTGTGGGAGAGTCCAGTTCTTGGGTGTGGTTTGGAACTTGTATGGGCCTTGGCCAACGTCGACGACATCCTACATGACGCATTAGTCACCATATTCTTGCTGCCTTGGAGGTACTTACGAATTGGAAGACCATGTTCAGCTGCTTCTCTTTCGCGCTAACGTATTCCAACACCCTCTTCATGTCTGGCGTATGCGGGCACTCGCCAACTGTCATGGCATCATACTTCTCCAAGATTTGGTTCATCTCGTTCAAAAACTCCGCCATCCTTGGACCGTTGCAGTACTGGAATCCAGCAAACTGCCATTCCGAACCAGGATCGGTAACTGGCGCGTCGAGCATCTCGCCCTTGCTGTACATGTTGACGGTATCGACACGGAATCCGTCGACTCCACGCTCGAGCCAAAACTCCATGGCGGACTTGTAGATGGCTTGTCGGGTTTCTGGGTTCTCCCAATTGAGATCGGGTTGTTCGGGGCAGAAAAGATGGAGGTAGTACTCTTGGGTATGCTCATCCCATTCCCACACACTGCCTGTAAAGTTGGAGACCCAGTTATTCGGGGTTTTTCGCTGGCCGTTGACGTAGCGGGCTGGTCTCCAGATGTACCAGTTTCTCTTGGGATTGTCTTTTGATGATCGTGACTCTTGGAACCATTTGTGCTTTGCAGAGTCAGTTTGATGTGAGACACACTGAAAATGTACAGTCGAGACGCACCTGGTCAGAAGTGTGGTTGATCACCAAATCCAGTATAATCTTCATGCCTCGCGAATGCGTCTCGGTTATCAGTCTCTCCATGTCTTGGACAGTGCCATACGGTCTGTACACATCCTCATAGTCGCGGATATCGTATCCCACTATTGGAGTAGATTTTCAGTGAATGCCTCGTATTTAGTTCGTACAGAAACAATGCTTACTGTCGATTTGGGGTGAATCGTACATAGGACAAATCCAGATGACGTCAACACCGATGGAGCGGATGTAGTCCAATTCGGAGATTATGCCGTTAAGGTCACCGATGCCGTCACCGTTGGAGTCTTTGAAGGAGGCAGGGTAGATCTGGTAGACGACACCATCTTTCCACCAAGGTCTTTGAGGAACGGTCATTGTATTGCGGTTGAAATGGTGTGCTACTCGAACAGATATTGGCTACCTGAGTATGGTAGGGACAGTACGCAGCGTCAATGAGGGCAAGCGTTTCTTCGGTGGCTTGCAACGGCACCAATGGCTTTCTTATAGCCGTCTTGCACTATGGGCGTTATCAGATGGGGGATGCAGTTGCTGCGATCTAATCAAAGTCCGGTCGCACGTGATGTACGGTAGAATTCTCGGTAGGATTTAGGGCTCGCTGATTAGCTCTTTCCCGGGCCGACCTCCAAACAGGGCAATCCCCATACAACAGGGCAACATCTGGGCAGCTTCCCCACAGATGTCTTCGATTGCATGCGGTCCCAACGTCTCTCCCGCGTGTCCAATACTGCGGGACATAAGCGAGGATGCACGCGGGGAGATGGTGGATATATTCGCACGAGCCGAGACCAAGCCAATAGGAGGCCAGGGCACCGCGCGCCAGTGGAAACGCATCATCGGACGTCGCCCCTAGCACGGAACAAACCTCACCACGAGTTTCCCGTCTCACGTGATAGTCGCTTTGCCGTCCTGGCTCGTGCCCTCAAGCGGCCCGACAATTGTCAAATCAATTGAGGTCTGATCCTCCTCCGAAAATTTCCAAGGTTTGATGGCACACGGTGCACAGCTACAGTCTAGCCGTTTGCGCTATGTCCTAGGGGTTGCATGAAGAAGATGACCTCGATGTCTGCAATAGTGGCGTCTCTCCCCGCATCTTTTGGCTCCCTCCGCCATCCCCGGCTTCTAACTTGGCACGAGCTCAGAATACGCATGGGTATCGCCTGTCTGGAGTCGTAAATTTGTATAAGTAAACGACAGGATCCACCAGCAGAGATCACCATCCAGCTTCGACTCCCACTAGCTCCACCTTCAGGATAGGTCTGGGGTCTACCCACAGTATCCTACTTCATTCATTGGATATACCCACACTTGCCAATCCACCTCGACATCGTCTCGTTCTCCGACAACACCGCCGCCATGGCTCATCGCAACAGCAGTGTCGTCGCTATCGACGCCGAACAGGCACGCCGCCTTTCAATCGCTGTCCCGGACATCAAACAAGTCGCCCACGATGCCGGCAACGCGACTCGATCAGAGCAACAGATGACCTTGCGACAGGGCATCAACTTGTACCCAAAGGCCATCGCCTGGTCAGTTTTGCTCTCCGCAGCCATTATCATGGAAGGCTTCGACAAGGTCTTGATCGCCAACCTGATGGCGGTTCCTGCTTTCAAGCAAAAGTTTGGCGAACAGCTTGCTGACGGCACTTTCGAGCTTACCGCTGCGTGGCAAGCTGGCCTCACAAATGGTGCATACGTCGGAGAGTTCATGGGTCTGCTCCTGAACGGCCTCATTGCAGATCGCTTTGGTTACAAGAAGACGATGATCGGCGCGCTGTTTGCCGTCAACTTCTTCATCTTCATCGTCTTCTTTGCGCAGAACATAACCATGCTGCTGTGTGGTCTCATCCTGTGTGGTATCCCATGGGGCGTCTTCCAGACCCTGACCTGCACCTATGCCGCCGAAGTCGTACCAGTTCCTCTGCGCCCAATTCTTACAACATACGTCAATCTCTGCTGGGTCATCGGTCAATTCCTCGCCTCGGGCGTTCTCAAGGGTGTGGCCGAGCGACCCGATCAATGGGCATACCGTATCCCTTACGCCCTGCAGTGGCTCTGGCCTCTTCCATTGATGATCGGCATCTCATTCGCACCCGAATCACCCTGGTGGCTTGTGCGAAAAGACCGCTACGATGAAGCGAAGAAGATGTTGATGCGCCTGACGTCACCAGAGAAGCAGCCCGACTTCAACGCTGATGAGACCATTGCAATGATGCGCCACACCAACGCCATGGAAATGGCCGTCTCCGAAGGTACTTCGTACCTGGACTGCTTCAAGGGTACCGATCTCCGCCGAACCGAAATCGCTGCCATGGCATGGTTTACACAATCTTTCTGCGGAGCAGGCCTCATCGGCTATTCTACATACTTTTTCCAGCAAGCAG
>JAESFQ010000818.1_pt1 | contig 11438 bp, 8 predicted proteins | sample 9269431 | NCBI WGS metagenome assembly JAESFQ01 (sample SAMN14502588, study PRJNA617103) | algae metagenome | isolation source: Plectolyngbya sp. WJT66-NPBG17 and co-occurring heterotrophs from well... | place: USA: Mojave Desert, Joshua Tree National Park, California | collected 2006-08-06
AGACTATGGTAGCTAGTAGAGGGAAGAATACTAGAATGTCGACAGTACTGTTGGCCTTGAATAGATATCTCCAGAGCTGCGATTCCTTCTGGCTCTTGTCATGCTAATCTCGCATGGGACATATCGCAACATGCTCATATCCGTGACGCCCGGCTCTCGATGGTCTGCTTCGATATTTCTAGTCTCAATCTCCACCATCTTCTTCGTCCAATCGAAACATTGGTAATAATGGTGGGTTGTCTTCATCGCATTCAAAGTCAGCATATCATTGTTTGATATACATGAGAGCTCAAGTATAGGCAAAGAATATCCAGACGTAATCAACCGGTTTTACATCTTCGTTTGACGACGTCTTTTCAATGCGATTCTTTGCATTGCGATTACCTTATTCTGGTGCTTATGCGGCCATGCTCTGACATATCTCGAACAGAAGGTCTCAGGAAATTAGCAAGTTGGCTGGTCAGCAATGCCGACCCCCTGAATCCTGTGCACTGTGTTAACGACCTACCCACAGCCCGCCAAAGCACATTCGTCCACCAGCGCAACCCCGTTAATGGACGTCGACGCGATGAAGAGCAAATAAGGCTGAGCGCCATCTCCCCCACAGATCTCACGCTAACCTTCTCTAGCCACGTTTTCAGCTACGCCCTCATCTTCATCCCGTTCCACCATCGTCATTTGCACGCACATGGCACGCACATGGAAGTTTATTTACCCGGCCAATGCGTGAAACAGAACGCCAGCTCGCATAGCGGCTTATGCACATAAGCGCACACCGTCTGTTCTAGAGCGATACGGGACGGAAAAAGAAAACGTCGCTTTACTTGCCAAGATTTGGTGTTGGTACCAATGGGGATTACTCAACAAATCCCCTCTAGTGGGCTTACTCCGGTTCCTGCATGTGTTGATGACGCCGCAACAGGGGAACTTTCACCGCGGCAACAGGCAGCATGCCGGATCTCCACATCCGAGAATCTTGGTTTAGGCAAAGATTCGCATGACCGGAAACCTGGAATTTGGTACTCTAGTCACGATCTGAACCACTATCCAGACTCATTTTAATCCTAGTCAAAGCGTTGAGAACACCATTGAACCCGGTCCTGAGCCCTAGGAAATGCCATGTATAGTACAGAATGAGAAGCACGCAATCGTGGGGCCTCGGTAGAATGATGGGTGGCTGTGTAATCTCAAACTTTAAACTCTGCTTTCCGGCAAAACTGGATGCTCTTCGTCCACATCCGAGTCATGAGCGCGCCATGCCCCACCGCCACCGCCACCTTTTTGCTTTCTCGCGTCAAGCCGCTTGCGATCTCCACTTCGTGCTTCCTTCAATTCGTACGGCTCGTTTTGAATAACGACTCCAGTGGGGCCTTGAGCCGTATCGCTGTGCTTGTTGTCGTTACTGTTGCTTTTCCCGCTGCCTTGCCCATAGCTTTTCATGATGCTGCGTTCGCGGCTGTGATACTGATACGAGCCGTTTTGCGTACGGTTTCTTTGCGCTTTGCTGAACAGGGCTTTGGTTGCGGGGATCGAGGCACAGAGGATGCCAACGTTGATTTCGATCATGCTCCACAAGTTGACTGGCACGCTGTCGAAGAAGGGGTCTTTGGATTCGGTGTAGATGCGAATCGAGTAGAGGCGCACGATTGATGCAATACAGCTGAATGCACCGAGGCTGAAGACAACAATAAGAGCAAACTTGTCTCGTCTCGGGCGTTGGACTTTAAGCAGCGTAGGTATGGGAATAACCAGGATCCAGATATCGGCGACAATGTTGATACCGCTCGTTGCTAAGAAGCTTGTTAGCAAGTGATAAGACAATGAGTAGTTGCACCTACTGTAGAAGAACGCTGTCGTATTGATGCAACGGCCTGGAACCTGCCCAGTTAAATCCCACATCTTGTGGAGCGGCTGAATGTTGATATACGAAGTCAGTGTATGTCTCATACGCAGTTCGTACATGGCCACTTACAGCACATTGACCCAGACATACAATGACACAGACGACCCCGAAAGTAACTAGGAAGTAGATTGTGCTTTTACAAATGTACTCGAGCCTTTTCTCAACAGCTGTGGAACTGATCAGCGATATCCTCTTGCTGCGAGCACTGAATGTTACCGATGCGTAGGTAGAAGAACAAGATAGAGATCTTGATAGCATTGACAATAAGATAGTAGAGAATCTCGATTGCCAACGTCGTTTGGATTTGGTTCAGCATCTGCTGGAGCTCCAGGACCTTGCCACTGAAGCCCATGCCATTATCACGTAGAATGAAGATGGCAGCGAGATAAGCGACTGTGAATAGCTGCTTTGGTCAATCATTGATAAAAAAAAACGTCTTGGGCGACATACAAGCGCAAACAACATTGCGTAGTCATCTTTGCCGATATTCTGCACAATGAAAGTACGCGTGTAGAGTCGAAGAGCGACACAAATGGCTGCTCACGATTAGTACAAAAACGCTGTCAGCCGTTTGAACTTTGCTTACTCGAAAGCATTGTCAGAGCCGTTGCAACGCCCACACAGACATCTTGAGTTTCCTGCCCCATTATGGTTTGAACTGGATATTAGTCGAACAAAAAAGCAAAAAATTTAGATGCATGGCAACAAGTCTGCGGTTCTTGGAGTCAATGATCGGTAGATAAATACATACGAGACAAGAAAGCTGCCGGTCTGTCTTAGAAACTTGCCTGCCTTGAGTGCATACAAGCGAAGAAAGGCTGCTTAAAGTTTGGAGATGGAGGCCCTACGAGCAGGTCCCGGACATTATCCAGCTTGCGACACGCCATTCCATGCAGCAGGGGCGCGGCTCATACTTAGGACGAACGGGAAATCTGTAAGCGTAAGTGATGGACCACATTTTCGTGGCTGACCACTATACTAAGCGATGTTATGACCGGAACATCGGCACGGGGATAAGCGAGTCAGCCGTTGATGTAGCGTAAGATGCGGAGTCTGCACAGCGGATAATTGTACAATGTAATTAGTGATAACCCAACGAAAAGTAAAACCTGGCCAGTAATACATCGGACAGCATCAGGTGAGATCGAAAAGACCGGGGGTGGTCATTCGGATAATTCCTCTGTTGTCGCACTGTTTGGCATACGTAGAAGAGAATCCCGAGGTTCAACTCGTCAGTGCAATAGCAGTCTGGTGGTTCTTCACAAGGCCCTTGCGCGGATCAACGTCCACGGGTATGTACCGGTGCTTTGTGGTGCATCATAAGCGAGAGTACTTGGTGGTCTTGTTGGGTAGTCACACCAACTTCCATCTCTTGGCAAATTCAATGCCCTCCGCCAATGTCCCCACTCTTGCATCGATAACGTATCCTTGCTCTGCGAACTTGATACACTCATCCCATAGGTCTTTTAGCGGCACTGAAAACGTTTCTATGAACTCGTTATCTTCAAGCTCGGGTTGTGGATTCTGGTTCTCCGGACGAGACAGGTCCACTGTAACGTGAATCATCCTGAGGTTGGTGTTGCAAAACCCCGGGTCTATGTAGATGTTAGCATGCGCAGCTGAAATAGGAAGGGGACGTTGGCGTAGTGAATGTAGCACGGCTCCTGGGTATGTAGCGTCATCCCGGGGAAGCAATCAGGTTGCAGAGCGGGTATGATGTGGGGCGAGATACGGACGATGCTGCGAGCGCCATTGACCAGCGTCACTTACCATTGAACATGATAGGGGTAGCCTGGAACTGAAATCCGAAACAATATGTCAGTGCCTGATTTTCCGGCGAAGAAAAGAGCTTGCTTACGGTCTTATCTGGCACGAGTTCCCCGATGTACCCCGTCTCCTCCTTGAGCTCACGGATTGCGCAGGTCTCTGGGCTCTCATCCGGATCCATCAAGCCAGCCGGAACTTCAATGACGGTCGCATTTACGGGTGGGCGCCATTGCTTTTGGAGCACGATCCGAGGCTCATCGTTGGGTTTCGCCGGATCTTGGAGAATGGCTGCAACGCCGACACCGTCGATATCGCATCCCTTGGGTCGGGTGAGGCGTTCTCCAGATTCCCATGTGCGCTCGACGCCTTTGGGGTCCGTGTATGTGATTCTGACGGTTGTCAACAAACCATTGGCTAATACAGAGATTTTCTTTCAGCCCAAACGTGTGCAGCTCTTGTATTTTTGTGATTCAGACGTATCTATGGCGCCCGAGAAGAGCATGTGCGGCTCAGAGCGGCTGAATACTTACTTCTTCAGCGTCGCCCACTTGGCATCGTTGTTGTCTAGAGGCTCCGTTTTGACCACTTTGGAGTTGGCGGAAGCTTTATCAGTTGAAGTCATTTTTGTGGTATGTTGTTGGACAGCCTGGGTTGCCGGGTGGTGTCGTGCTATGTAGTGTCGACGTTGTGTGATGGCTGCCTTTTGCCAGGGTAGCCGCTAGACGGAACTCGTATGACAACATGCATCGCGAGCTGCCAAGACCTCCCGCTTGACATGTTCAGCAAATTCCCGAGCAAGTTGTCCTCGATCCGTGAATCCGTTCAACGACGTGGGAGAAGCTGCCATAAGCCTTCGACCATCTCCAAGAGGCCGTCACAATGGTCTGTTGAACATTCTTTGCGATCGCCCGCACAGGCATGGAGAGATTCGCCGCCCAGGGTACGCGTACGCTCTGCCTCCCAATGTTTACTAGTTGAGGCTTGGCGCTCAGATAATTCGAGGAGTCCTGTCGGAAATACACTTTCCAGACCTCAGCACTCGACGTGTGCCATGCAAAGCAGCCATCGCGAGGCTCAGGGGGATGGAAAGGAAAAGCGAGCGTGATCTTGGCATTGTCTGAGAGGAGACGGAGCGGAACCTTGGGCGAAGACCTACGCCCCGTTCGTGGGACCTAAGCTCTTTACGACACTGCCACGCAGAGCTTTTCCAAACGATGGAGCGGCGGACTCGAAGTAACAATCGATAGCGCGACGGAGCCCTTGCCAGGAGCCCGCTATTGGCCACATGTAACCCTCCAACGACATGTCCAGAGCATGCAATTTCCTATTTAGCATTTCACTCCTTTTTGCATACTGGGTAAGATGAGCCTTGATGCCTTAAGGCTCATACTATAAGCATGGTGGCGCCGCCGGCGCGAAAAAGTACGAGGTGAACAACTACCGTGGAACCGATCGACTCCAGGTCCCGCCAAGCGAACGCCGAACTCTCCATCGCCAACGGTCGCTGCACACCAAGGTAACGACGAAAGCGCCTCATACCTCCAACGCTAGATAGTAATCATAACGCGCCTAACTTTTCTAATATCTGATATTTCTCGCTCCTTGTCCGTCGCTTTCGAGGTGAGGTCTAAAGCCTGCATTCATGCGGAAGTCGGCTACCGCGTCTTATGGCCACATGGTACTTGCTATACCGCGGGACAAAGTTCGCTTCCTCTACGTGCATCGGTCGTGACAGAAGCTACCACGCCACAGGAGGAGTCAGAAGGGGTCAGAAGCGAGTAACCAATGTTTAGTTTCCACGGACGTTCGCCCATTGCATCCTGGTGCGACAGATTTTACTCCTGTCACGCATCTTTCAAAAATAAGCGTGGGATTCAATGCAGCTGTACCCTGCATCGGCCGCATCCTACGTGTTTGAGGTCTCAACGGTGACGGCTTAAGAGGCTATGCTGATCTGCTGATCGAGTCAAAGTGGAAGCTCGAGATGCATTGCCACTCTTGCCATTGTTGCCGAACTCCCGGGAAATTGCAACAAGCAGAGGGCCTCCGGGAGATGGCCATCGCATGGCGAGAAAACGAGAACGGATGCCGGGTGGGTGGTGGGTGTTGGGCACGTTGTGCTTAGAAAAGCATGTGCATTGGCCAGTTTTACAGGCGCCCTGTCCACATTGGGGTCTTATTCCCCTGCCAAGCATTCGAAAGTGGGCATCTAATGGGCCGCCTAAACAGCCGCCAGTCCTGTTCCTCAACTCGCCGTCAGGGGCTTGACGGGACGAGAAGCGAATCATGTCTTGGTGAACCGTCGACACGACACGGATGGGCTCGATGCCTGGTGCGCCACGCGTGGGCCGTTACAGGCTCTGGTCGCTTGATTGACATCGCCGTTGCTCCAACCGCCTTGAACTTCGGAGCGCTGCGGTCCAAACGTTGCAGTGCCCAGCACAAGAGGATAGATTGGCATTAATAAAGAGACCGGTCATTCCACTGTACGAGCGCCCAGACTGACATGGAACAAAAGCTCTTCCGAATTTTCGGAGAGCACTGACACGAGAGCAGGGCGGACTCCGCATGGGCATGGTGGGCCGCATCACCTTCAAACAAACCCTCAACTAAATCCGTTAGTGCTCCTGAATCAGATTTCCATTTACAGCACCGTGCTTACTGTGATTGGTCTGCAGCCTCGCTTCACGGGCAGTAAGACCTAGGCTGTCGCCTCCGCTTTTAGATCTCAACCATGCGGTGCCGACGTCGTATGGATAGCGCCAAACTACGGAGGCAGTCAGCGCGCGCCTGCCCAGGTGCTCAAGCTACCCTCATTACTCTTTACCCCCCCGCAGCTTGCTCGTCCTGCCTCGCTCTTCCAAGGACTCGCGACCCCAGTCATTCTCTCTTGTGTATCTTGTATACACGTCCTTTCGTTCCGAACCTCGTCTTGCAATACACCTTCCACATTGGGATACCTCCAGCTTTTACCCGACACTCATTTTGCCAGAACATAACTACGACGATAAACAATACTTGGATCGACCGGAGCACATTGAACCTGCCTCCATTGTAACGCCTCCGAGCATACCCAGTACACAACAACCTTAATTCCAGAGCACTGTCCGCCATCGCGAACTATTAATCATAATGTCGAACTGGTTTGGAGACTTGGATTTGGCGTACAAGTACATGTAGGTTTTGAATCAACTGGGCTGCTGCAAAGACTGACCTTGAGAAGTGTCGTCTTCCTGGCACTCTTGGTTCTTACCATCCTTGGTGGATTCATCAAGGTGCTGTACAACCGTCGCAGGTAAGTGGCAACATCAAATCACCTTGCACGCGAACTAACAATCGGAAGGTTGAAGAAGGCGAAGCAAACCGAGCTAGAGGCTGGACCCAAGGAGGACACTGTCGAACTAAATCAACGTGAGAAGGATGAGGGCGATCTATTTGGTATTCGTGCCATCGAGGCTGGTTTCTACGCCGGAGTTGCTCAGTCGCGACCTACCTCAAGAGCCGGATCTATTATCGGCGATAACCCGACAAGAAGCACCAGCACCCTGGTTGGAGGAAGCGTCAACTCGCCACTCATGAAGGGACAGGCCAACAACAACAGTATGCTCAGCCTGAACTTGAACCTCAACAGCCCTCAGGAACCCAACACCCGACGAGCTTCTCCGCCTACCATGAAGCTCCGACCTTCTGAGGCCGAGCTTAGCGGAAGACACAATCACAACGGTGCTGTCGACATGTCTCTCCAAGTCCCTCCTTCGCCTGGTCACCCTACCTTTGGTGGTGACGACAGCGACAGCGACGGCTTCACATCTCCACGATCCATGTCACCCGCCGATTTGAACCGCCAGCAATACGCACCAGCCCTTATGGTATCACACCACACAGGAGATGAGAATGTCGCCAAGTCGCAGCAGGGATCTTACCACAACTCGCCTGGTCAGTCACCGCTATCGCCTCGCAACCCACCCACAGCGAAGTTGCCATCTATCCCTGGTCACGCTCTGAGGAAGGAGTCTCGCTCTCCCTCGCCTGAGTACGACTACCCTCGCGTGCAGGTCCACGAGCCGAGTAGGTAATACAATTTCCTGGTGCGTCATTTGTTGTACTTTAGCATTTAGTAGATATATATCGGGCCATCCCTAACTTTCTTCAAAGTCTCTGAGCCCTCGTCGTCCACCCCTCAAGTCCAACTACAGGCGCGAACATATTCGCCACACCATGAGCGAGACGGAAGCGATGCGAGCAGCATCTACAGCAGCGGCAACCGGCTAAGCACTTTCCAAGCATATCAAGCATATCAGGAGAACGTGCAAAAGAAAGACGCGCATAATCAGACTTTGCAAAAGCAAAACACAGGCCACTCTGCCTCTGCCAAAACAGTTGAATCCGGCCACACCTCGATCCTTGCGTCTACTGACGACGGTGCGGAACGCCATCTCAGCCGGTCAAGCAACCTGCTCGCACCAGGTCAACACGGAAAGGACGCCCGACTAAGCGAGTTCTACGAGGCATATTACCGCCACTCGCACCTTGGCCCGGCCCAGCCCGTCGATATCAAGAAGCAATCTGCTGAAAGGCAGTCGACTATCATGCAGATCTATACCCCAATGGCGTCGCCAATGTTGACTTCGAATCAGAGCCCCGGCTCCGCCTTCTAGACACCTGTGCTTTCAATACAACCGAGCTTGAGCGGCATTCTGAAGGTGCTCAGGACCTTGTGTATATCTGTTCATACAACTGCTAGTAGCAGTTCTTTCCACTTCTTTGGCGTGCTGGCGACTTCTTACCGACAAGGCTTTTCGCCTGGCCTTTGACTTGCAATCGTACACATTTCCGGACTTTTCATTTCTATCTCTCCTTCTTCTGGGTGGATTACCCTGGACGCGCTGACGATACAATGGCTTCGACGATTCGGTGATGAATCGGACTTGCCCGCATGGGCACAAAAGGCGGAGGGTTTACCACGACGAGACGCACGATCCTACATTATTACTATCTATCTACACCACACCATCTACTGGCTTTATTCGTAATTTCTACTAGAGTACCGTAGTGTACGCAGTGTTGCATCTGCAGCGCTTTGAATATATACAGCTCCCAATGAGTTGATTTTTGGATTAAGAAAACATTTGAGTTTATGCGCAACGTAAAGGATACCTGAAGTGAGGGATCTGCGCTAATTAAATGTTGTTGATGGAGGTCTGCAAGAAGGTTGAACGTTCCCGAACCCGATCACGTGAATATGCAGGTACGAGGCCCGCCGCAAACTCCACCCTTCATAATGCTCCAATATCCAAGGCACTCAATCCTCGAACCACCGCCAGACACTCATTCGAGCTAAAACCGAGAAAGAATCGGGCAAGATGAGATGATCTTCACGCCATATCGCCCAGACGGCAGCATGCCCCTGGCAGAATGGACCGTGGCGGTGAGGGCGATCCCTGCAATCAATCTCGCGGCTTAAGATCGTGAGGTCGCCACTCGGATTCGTGTGCCAGACGACTTGCGGACCCTAGATCTACAGGAGTCGTGACGTTCCGTGAAGTCTATTTCTTCTCTCTTTACCCGTGTGACGTTTCGACGAGGCTGACTGACCCTTCCCTCCACATACTCTCTCCGCGCTTCTCTCCGTAATTATCGCGTCACCCCACTGATTTTGGAACGCACTTTCTTCTGTCACCAAACCGTACCTTCATACTCGATTGGGTCTCTCAACAGACCCACAGCAACCGCAATCATGCTTACAATGTTCTCTGGCACCAAAATCACAGCGCTCCCGCCGGGGGTGTCTACGTCTCCGTCCCCACAGCTGCGACATAGAAGCACATCGACTTATTCCGCACCCACGACCGAACCCACACAAACAGCCGACTACCGCGAAGAGAGGCGGCGCGTACATCATGAAGCCGATGTCGTCATTGTCGGCGCGGGTATCGTTGGATGCGCGGCTGCTGTCGCATTTGGCAAGCAGGGCAGAAGCGTCATATTGCTAGAGAAGAGCATGAAGGAGCCAGACAGGATTGTAGGAGAATTGCTACAACCCGGCGGTGTCAATGCTCTGGAGAAGCTGGGCATGAGGGGTATGTTCTACCTATCCCTGCTCAATTGAAGGGTGAAACGCTGACAGCGAACTACAGATTGTCTCGAAGACATCGACGCGATACCCTGCTACGGCTACCAGATCCTATACGGCAAAGAAGCAGTCCACATTCCCTACCCTGATAACCTCATCACCTCCGGGCCCTCGAGAGCACCCGAAGGCCGATCCTTCCACCACGGCCGCTTCATCTCCAAGCTACGTGCAAAGGCGCAGTCCACGCCCAACGTCACCGTCGTCGAAACCACCGTCGATTCCGTTGTAAAGAGCGACTACACGGGCCAAGTCGTGGGCGTATCATGCAAAACCGCCGGAGAGCAAGACTACTACTTCGGCGCCGTGACGCTCATTGCCGATGGCTACGCGTCCAAGTTCCGCAAAGAATACGTTCCACACCAACCCCAAGTGCGCAGCAAATTCTGGGGCCTCGAGATGATCGACGCCGAGCTCCCCATGCCCAACCACGGTCACGTCATCCTCGCCGACGCACCCCCGATCCTCATCTACCAGATCGGCACCCACGAAACCCGCATTCTAGTCGACATACCGGAGAATCTGCCGTCAGCGAGCCCCAAGAACGGCGGCGTCAAGAACCACATGCTCAATGTCGCGCTGCCCCAACTCCCCGCATGCGTCCAACCCGCGTTTCGCAAAGCTATCGAAGCCGGCAAACTACGCTCCATGCCAAACAGCTTCCTGCCCCCCTCGACGCAAAAGCAAGCGGGTCTCATCATCCTAGGTGACGCAATGAACATGCGCCATCCCCTGACAGGCGGCGGCATGACAGTCGCCTTCAACGACGTAGTCCTCCTTTCCTCGCTGCTCTCCCCAGCCAACATACCCACACTAGAAGATACCTCGGCCGTCCTCTCGGCCATGTCGACCTTCCACTGGCAGCGCAAGAACGGCTCTTCCGTCATCAACATCCTGGCCATGGCCCTGTACAGCCTCTTCGCCGCCAACAACCAGTATCTCGAGCTTATCAAGAAGGGCTGCTTCAAGTACTTTTTGCGCGGTGGCAAGAGTGTGAGCGAGCCTTGTGGTATGCTCGCGGGTCTTATCACGCATCCGTGGATGCTGGTTTGGCATTTCTTTTACGTGGCGTTTTACGCGATTTGGGTTAGGCTGCAGGAGGTGCCGGCGTGGAAGGCGCCCTATACGTTGGTTGTGGAGAGCGCTATGGTGGTCTGGACGGCTGTTTGTGTCATCGGGCCGTATCTTGTTGCTGAGGTGAAGAGGTAGTGAGATGTGGGATGGCGGCATGGCATGGCATTATGTGTATACGCTTCATTGTGGGTCCCCCGGTTTCCAAGGGGCTTTATTTGTACATAGGGCATTGGGTTGGCGCTTCTAAGGGTAAACCTTGGTGTAGCATGCCTCCATTTTGGGAGGTTGAGATATAGTAAAGATAGTTAATATATAATCTTAACACACGAATACGTCTGGACATCATATTTTGCTCGTAATCGTTTCTATGCTTCTTTTCATCACGAACTAGCTATTCATCCCCATACCTGTCCTCATTCTCTCCATCTCACCCCATACCTCCTGCGTCGCCTTTCACCCATTCCCCCCTATTTACCTCCTTCCTCCCAGCCACACCATGCACTTGCACACTTCGAGACAGCGCAGTCGAGATATCCCCCACATCGGGCGTCTTGCTCAAAACAG
>JAESFQ010000819.1_pt1 | contig 11424 bp, 11 predicted proteins | sample 9269431 | NCBI WGS metagenome assembly JAESFQ01 (sample SAMN14502588, study PRJNA617103) | algae metagenome | isolation source: Plectolyngbya sp. WJT66-NPBG17 and co-occurring heterotrophs from well... | place: USA: Mojave Desert, Joshua Tree National Park, California | collected 2006-08-06
TTCCGAGAGTGTTAATCGTTGGGCTGGGTCGGTCTGCAGCATTCTGTGAATGAGATTGCGGCATTCTAGGCAAGGTCAGCTTGATATGGAGTCTTGTCTGGGCACAACGTACCAGCAGATAGCCATGGGGGATAGTCCACATGGCCCTTCTTGATCTTTGCATGCAGCTGCGGCATGCTCTGGTCGTCGAATGGGACTTTTCCACAAACCAGGACGTACAGTACGATGCCAAAACTCCAGACATCGACTTCGGGACCAGTGTATTGTTTAGCTTGGAGTAGTTCTGGAGCGGCAAAGTACAGACTTCCGCAAAACGTCTTGAGTTGGGTTTTGGGCGAGAACAGGTTACTCAATCCAAAGTCAATAATCTTTATGTCGCCCATCTTGCTGATGAGAATGTTCTCAATCTTGAGATCACGGTGTACGATGCTGTTCCTGTGGCAGTAGTCCAGCGCGCTAGCGATCTGGCGAGCGAATTTGCGCGCCTGCTTTTCCTTGAGGCGGCCGTGAGAGATGATGTAGTCGAGCATCTGTCCGCCATTCACAAACTCGAACATCATGTACCAGTGAAAGTTGGTTCGCACTACATCCTTCATGCCGCATATGTAGGGATGGTTCAGCAGACCGACGATGGCCGCCTCCCTGGCTGTTCGGACTTCTTTGGAGTGGTCGGCTCGTTCGCGGTCGGCGGCGCTCTGGTGCTGGTCTTGGGACTGTCGGGGTACGATCTTGACGGCGGCCTATTGCAGATTAGCACGAGTGTTGGGTCATTCCTGTACTTCAGCTTGACTGCGGGCTCAACAGGTGCATGCGCGATTAACGAGCCTATGCCCCTCCCTCTGTAAGCAACCAAGGGTACACACCTGCTCCCCGGTCTCGAGATTCTTGGCCAGCTTGACCTTGCCCATGCTGCCTGCGCCAATTGTCTTTCCAAGCGCCCATGTTCCTGTGCTGGGTGCCGTGATGGTGGTCCTGCGCTTGTTGACGGGTTGAGACTGTCCCGGCCTGGCATCGGCAGCTACGCCATTGATGGGCATTGCGGAAGCTGTCGACGCGTCAGACGCATACCGCGAGTGGCTTCGTCGAGTGGTTTCGGGGCGGCCTGGATCTTCGCTGCGGCGTGAGGGCTGCTCTTGGGCGACGTTGCTCTGCTCGTAGTCTCTGCGGGCGACGTTGTTGAGGCCGGTCTGCTGATGGCGGCTGGGCGCGTGTCCCGTTGGTCGGCTGGTGGTGCTCTGGGAGCGATGAGGTCTGTCGATGGATCTGCGCGAAGAAGAAGAATTGCGCACTACTGCGGGCGACGATGGGGCAGCGGCCGACATGGTGAGTGCTCAACCACGGTAGCACAGTTGCGCGCAACGCAGGGAGCAGATGCGGGCCTCGATTAGCACAGACGCACTGTGCGTGGAGCGAGCGCTGGGTCGGCCACGACAAGGCTATCCAGACAAAGTGAAGAGATTACACCGCGTACGTTGTTGTTCTCGGTGGGTATTGCGGCGTAAGTGTACAAGAGGCTAGGGGCCGGTTGATGGCTGTGGTCGTGAAACTTGGCACGGGCGGGCGTGTTGGATAAGGCGTCTGCTGCTTGGGCGTATGCAGGTATGCAGGTATGCAGGTCCCAGGCCAGCAGCCAGCACCGGGTTACAGCTGATGCAGGATCGAGGTCGAGAGAAGCATCTATTCTTGCAACACGAATGCATGTGCTGTGTTGTTACAGTCTATTTCCGGTCAGAGGCCAAACACGATAGCTCCCAGGGCTCCCTCCACGCCTAGCTCGTCGACCAATGCCGCCAGCGCCGCCGTCGCCTTGGGCCGACACGGTGGGGTAGGTAGCTACTTGTTCGGGGCAATGCATCCACCCTCGTCTCTTGCAAGCAAGCTGCACAGGTTTATAGCATGTTACCGGTCAACAGACCATTGCCGACGCACTGCTGCTTGTATCACCGTTTGTCGCGATATCAGGGTCTCTGGACTTGGCTGCGATACCAGCCATGCTTTTATGCTCCTTGGGCCGCTCGACCAAGGCGCGCCACTACATCATCGGGCCCACTCGTGGCTCACTAACTCCTTTGCCTGGTCAACGGCAGTCAGGACAACGTGAGCTGAGCAATGTGCGGTGAATGCTATGTGTAGGCGGTGCATCTAAGACAACTGTGCGCCCTTCTAGTCTGGCCGACGCCTTGTTGACAGCTTACCTAGATACTGATGGGCACTGCCTGCGTGCAGTAGTTGGGCAGAAGCCTCGCTGCCAATGAGATCGCGGCTGATTAGTCATTCACACGCCGCCTACTCGTGATCGCGCATCATCTTTCCTTCATTCGGCAGGACGACGAACCAAGTCCACGGCACGCGATCGCTGAATCCGAGTCCTAGACCACTGACCCCAAAATCTCCATCTTGGTTTGCGCGACTCGATTTCCTACATCCTGCTTTCGCAATGGCATACAAGCGGCCGCGCGCGCCCTCCCCAACCAACGCCCAAAAGCGCTCTCGCGCCGGACCAACAACCTACATATCCCTAGGCACCGAGCTGCCTGACGAAGATGGGGATGACGGCGCTTTTGTTCCCGTGTGGAAGCAGACCGTGACAGACGAGCGAGGGCGAAGGAGACTCCACGGCGCATTCACCGGAGGTTTCAGTGCAGGGTAAGTTTCCGAGCCATACTTTCCACGAACGCAAGACTTCTTGACTATGCTAAGATACTTCAACACAGTTGGATCTAAGGAAGGATGGACCCCGAAAACATTCGTTTCCTCACGCGCAAACCGCAACAAAGACCAGCCCAATGGCCCAACCCAGCGAGCCGAAGATTTCATGGACGAGGAGGACCTGGCAGCAGCAGCCAAGTCACGTCGGCTGGAGACTGCCCAAAGCTTTGCTGGCATCGGCGAAGCTAGTCAAGCAAACGACCATGGGCTATTCGGCCTGTTCGTAACCCAGGAAGAGACAATGGGCGTCAAGATTGCGCAGAAGATGGGCTGGCGACGTGACCAGGGCATTGGTCGCAAGGTGCGCCGGAACGCTGATCTCGAAGATGGGGCATCTGGTTTCAAGGACGACGCGTCTCATATGTTTGCGCCTCAAGATGCTCGGATAATGGCTTTGCCACGAGAAGAGGTTCGCCGCAAAGGCTTGGGATACATGTCAGAAGCTCGCCTGGGTGTTGTGGAAGAAGAGACTGGGGATCGCTCGTCCAAGTTTGATCTGCATTATCTTGAAGGCGCGAAGGCATCAACCGTAAAGAAGCCTGCACCGAAGAAGTCCTCTTTTGGGGTCGGCGTGCTCAACGACACCGGCTCAGATGACGAAGACCCGTACGAACTCGGCCCAAAAATCACGTTCAACAAAACTATAGGCAAGGAGAAGAAAGGGAAGAAGCCCAGTAAATTCGCCAAAGCCGGAGCGGGGGAGAAGCTTGTCTTTGTTTCGAGAAAGAGTTCGTCGAAAGCCTTGGTCTCGCTGAGCAGGCCATCTATGGATGGGAAGTCTGCGCTGAGCGGTTTCACGTTTGCCGCTGGCCTCACAGAGCTCACAAGCAAGCCAAAGTATCCTCCGCCGAAAATACCACCTGGCTGGAAATCATCCAAGAATATCACTTCAAGTGCGGAATCGAAAGACTACCAGTCTGTACCCGATGCAGCGAAAGCATCAACACTGGATGCAAAGGGTCGCTCGGCACTTTTGGGCGAGAAGGCCTTGCCTGGAAAGTCCATATTCGACTTCATACCCAAGAACGCCCGAGACCGTCTGGCTGCAATATCTGGTAAAGCCGATCTTCCCCAGGGCTTGGGCGAAGCTGCTCCTGAAGGACACCTGCCGGCGAGCAATGTTCAACCGAAAGACCTGTGGAGCCTCGTACCCGTGCTCGAGAAGAGCTTGGCAGCTGCGGCCCTGGCCAAGGGTGCGACTGGCTGGATGCCGTACGCCGAGGATATGCAAAAGCGTGCGCGTTACGTCGGCTTCTTGGAGTTGAAGGCGGGACTGAAGGAAGATCTACCAGAGCGAAGAGATGGCGTATCAGTCTCAGATTGGGTCAAAGAGCTGCAAGAGTTTGCACATGCCGCAGAGGTGTTTAAGCCTACGACTGGCATCATGGCATCTCGGTTCACATCTGCGTCATCCTCCACCTCGAACGGAAACGGCGGATCAGCGGGTGACAATCTATTGCGACAACCAGCCGCAAAGCCAGAGGATCCGGCAGAGCAAGCTGCAAAGCTAGGCATGTACGGTTCCATGACTCGAAGCAGCTTTCCCTTCTACCCATCGCGGCTCCTATGCAAGCGCTTCAACGTCAAGCCTCCGCCGGATATGCCGCCTGAGTTTGATGCTGGTGAAAGTCACTTCAAATCTCAGACGGAAGAAGCCGTGTCCAAGTCGGCCATGGAAAGGCTGCAGCACGAGTTCTTGACTAACGGCCCCGCTCTTCAGCGGCCAGCTTGGATGGGTCAAACGCCCGAAACTTCTACCGCGCCTGCAACTACGGCTACTCAACAGAGCGAGCATGCAGCCGTGGACGTGGAGAAGAATGATGCTCTCTCAAACGAACGGGCTTCCGAGGATGTGTTCAAAGCCATCTTTGGAGACGACGACGACGATGAGGATTGAGCTTGGAGGGCTTACTTGGCTTTTGGAAACATTGCACCACTGTATGTATTACTCTACGCTTCTAAGGATTATGTCTGGGACTTCTTCGGCGTTACATGTGTTTTGCCTGGAGAGAGGATGCAGTTCTGATCCTTGAGTCAAGCCAGGATGATATAGTAGTAGGGATAGTAGTTGTAAGACTGGAACATGCAGACCGGGCTTAGTGCGACATGAGAGGTGTCTCAGTGTGACTGTCATCTCCTCGAGCGTCTCCTTAACAGAAATTTCCAAAATACTGTCATGTTGTATAAACCCAGCGACCCTCTTGAAGTTGATAAAGAACGGCGCACCGCTGATAGGTGCGGACGTTGGACGCGAACAAATGGTGCCTCGGCGTACCGACACGCCGGCGCTCGGAACATGTCGTCAAAACGTCATGCACTTTTTCGCGACACGAGCTTGACAGACACGGTACTACCCCATCTTACTCTACTGATTACGGCCGGTCTTCCAGGGCTGTTACCATGATGCGTATTGCAGTCTCAAATCTCTTAATATAGCAATCAAACAGTTGACGGCGCGGCAATGTCAGATGGCGGAAAGCGCTCGTCGTCTTATTGTAAGTGCAGAAAGAGCTTTGGGCATAATTGCTATTGCAAGGAACTAGCGGAATTGCAGGTACTAACGAGTATGCAGTCCACTTCTTCGCCGGCCTAAACTCAGGCATCGTGTCTGCGGTCCTCCTCCAACCCGCCGACCTTCTCAAGACCCGCGTCCAACAATCTCGCTCAAGCACACTCTTCGGTACTATTCAGTCAATAGCCAGCGGACCGAATCCGATACGTCAATTTTGGAGGGGCACATTACCAAGTACCCTACGCACAGGTTTTGGATCTGCCATATACTTTTCAAGTCTCAATGCGTTGCGGCATAGAGCGAGCCTGGCTGCAGCGGGGAGCAGCAATGCCGCAGCTAGGGGAGCGGAGCACTCCAGCTCGCTGCCAAAACTGAGCAACACGGCAAACCTGGCAACTGGTGCGTTGGCGCGCACATGGGCGGGCTTCATCATGATGCCGATTACCGTGCTGAAAGTGCGGTACGAAAGTAATCTGTACTCGTACAACTCGCTCTTCAAAGCATCAAGAGACATCTTCCGAACAGAGGGACTCAAGGGTTTCTTCGCTGGCTCTGGCGCAACAGCAGTCCGCGATGCACCTTACGCGGGGCTATATGTTTTGTTCTACGAGCAATCCAAGCGAAAGCTATCCAGTCTTGCAACTAAGATTGAAGAGACGTCAGGTGCATCCACGAAGCTCTCCACCAGCACATCGGCGGGAATAAACTTCGTCTCGGGTGTTGCAGCAGCAGGGCTGGGAACGACCATTACGAACCCCTTTGATGCCATCAAGACGCGTCTACAACTTATGCCTGACCAGTACGGGAACATGGTACAAGCAAGCAAGAAGATGCTTGCAGAGGAAGGCGTACGAAGCTTGTTCGACGGCCTTGGAATCAGGATCGCGAGGAAAGCCATGAGCAGCGCGCTTGCGTGGACTCTTTACGAGGAGCTAATTCGACGAGCGGAGAGTTTGAAAGAAGTAGTCGAGGAGAAGATATGATGACGAATTGTACGATAGTTGCATGGCTGGCGTTTGCTGGGGGCCGACAGTTGGCTAGACACCTCTTCGCTCACATGGGATTCTTCGAATGAAATGACGATGTGATGTTTAGTATCTCCTAGGGAATATTCATCCCGTCAAAGTTCGTATCGTTCACACCATGCGAAGCAAACCAAAAGTCAGAAACGCCGGACCAGCGACCTTGGGTAAAAAGGTGCGGCTGGATCATGTCTGCCGGGGACGATCTGAGGGCAGCACTAGCCGAAAATGATGGCCCCAGGCACATGGAGGCTTACTCCGACGGACATGGTGGTCACAAGACCTAGGCGGGCCGGGTCGCATGCGAGCATCACAGTTTCATGAGGCGCTTCTCATGTCGAACATGTGTCTTGAAGCGCACAAAGCAGAAGAGACGCATAAAGCGAGAGCGCACAAAATAATGGTGCCCAACGACTTGTCGATTCGCTCGAGATATCAGCTTAGAGGCTAGCCGGGTTTACAAATATAGGTTAGTTCCGCCCCCGCGGCCTAGAATAGAAAAAGGTCTTAGGCGTCTTGCGTAGTGTTGCGTTTCCAAACTTACCCCACTCTACCATCACCACCTCGCACCCCAGAGACTGAAGCATGTAGAGCAAAGCGGTCACAAACATGGCATACCGCAGCATGACAACGGCGCTCGAGGGAATGCAGGCAGGTGGATGACGGTCTACACTGATTCCCGTGGGCGAAGATGCGCTACGGGCTGGTTTGTGTTCAGCAGACCACTGCATGAGAAATCCCGGCCTCTCAGCCATGGCGGCAGCTGCCTGATGACTAGCTGCATCGCGAGCATTTCAGCCCCCAAATTGCACACGAGGGCGGCTTCTCTCAAATTCTACTGTTGCCGCACTTTCGAGCTGACATATTTCTGCTCTCTTACGTTACCTCGTGTTTTGTACCCTGTCACACTTGCTGCTGTACCCGCCCCTCAGCGTCTGACCATCACCCCGCTCTGAGCTGTCCACGCCGCAACTGAGACCAGAGACAAAGCTTTTGGATTGATTGCTCCATCTTGTGGTCAGTTCAGCTTTCGGCTTTGAACAATTAATACTCCTATTTGTTTCCCACCCGACCTCCCAATCCCGCACACCAAGCATGCCGCGAGCAGACGAGTGGGACAGCTACGAGGAGGACGAGTGGTATTCCAAAACCACAAAGGATCAGCTGAATATCCATGCTCGTCATGTCCATCCCCCAGCACCTCGACTCCCGCCACGAAGAATTCAAGACGATGAGATTCATCGACCTGACCATGGTCGCCGCACGACTGAGTTTTTGGCCCCGGAAGTGCACTTTACGACCGGCCTGCATAGAAGTCGCTCACAAGGTCACGCGCCCGCTCCCAATGTGACAATCTACAACACCACTCGCTTGGACAACGAAAGCAACCCACAGTTGCGCACTGAGCAGAAGGGCCAAGAGGCCAGCTCCCGTGGGCGACGCGAAGAGAGGCGCATTCCTGGTGCCTTTGAAGACTTGGAAGAGGAGATCGCTGGGCTAAGAGCAGACCTAAAGAAGGAGCACCGCTCGCGCTCTAGGCACGAGTATCCTGACCGTCAACGCACACCCGAGTCAAACTATGCGGACAAGATCCAGTTGACACTCGCGCAACAACGTCTCAAAGATCTTGAAGACAAACTTGAGAGAGAGCGACAAGAGCGATACCATCATCATTCGCCAGATCATAGCTACGAGGACAAGCTGAATCTGGCACTCTCGCAACAGCGGCTTCGAGACGCTGAGGAGCAACTGGAGAGGGAAAGACGTCATCACTCGCCAGACCACAGCTACAAGGACAAGGTGAACCTAGCACTTTCGCAACAGCGACTCCGAGAAGCTGAGGAGAAACTCGAAAGGGAACGACGAGAGGACGAGATGGAGACACGGGAGGAACTGCTAAGGCGCAAGATGCAGCTCGAGTTCATCCATGATAGAAGGGAGCATGAGTTAGAGGCAGATAGAATCAAGAGAATAGAGGAGAATATGCGTCGCGACTGGGAGTTGAAGCAAGAGAAGGAAGCGCGAGATCGCGAGCGACGCGAGATTGAAGAAGAGAAGAAGAAGGCTGCCATCATCGCTGAGAACAGAGCGAAGATGTCTAGAGAGCAAAGGGAGGCCGAGGAACAACGCGACAAGATTCTGGCTAAATTAGAGCGGGAGCAGAGGGAACAGGACGATGAACGCAAGCGAATACTTGCCGAGAGCAAGTTGAAACAAGCCAGAGAGCAACGGGAGGCCGAGGAACAGCGTGAGAGGATACTAACTGACATGGAAAAGCAGAAGAGGCGAGATCAAGAAGAACGCGAGAGGATACTAACTGACATGGAAAGGAAGAAGAGGCGAGAGCAAGAAGAACGCGACCGGATCATTGCGGAGAACACAGCCAAACTGGAAAAGGAGGCGCGCGAGCGTGAACTCAAGGAACAGGCCATGGCAGAAGAGCGCAAGCGCATCATCGCTGAGAACGAAGCCAAGGTAGCTAAACAGGCTCAGGAGGCCAAGGAAGCTAAGCAGCGTGCTGTTGAAGAGTATGAGCGAAAGAAGGCCAAAGAAGAGGCCGAAGCTCAAGCAGAGCGTGAGCGCATCATCTATGAGTATGAGCGCAAGAAGGTCTTGGATGCCGACAAGGAGAAGAGGGCACGAGATGAGCTTATCATGAAGCTTAGACTCGAAGAGGAAGAGAAGAAACGAAAGGATAAGGAAGAGTACGAGGCCTTTATGCGAAAGCAGAAGGAGCAGGAGGAAGAGGAGAAGCGGAAGAAAGAGGCACAGGAGAAGGAGCTCGAGGAGACCATGCGCAAGAGGCTTGCTCAATTCGGCTTCCAAGATAACCAGATCCAGGCGCTGGTCAACCCCGAAAAGCAGAAAGAGCTACAAGCCGGCATGATGCCTAACAATCCACTCCACCAAATCGCACCTCATGCCCCTCATGCCCCTCCGCCGCCACCGCATCACCACCACCATCACTCTCAGCATCAGATCGCGATTGCCCCTCCGCCGACATACGCCAAGGTCCACAGGAGCCATCTCGACGTGGAGACGCTGCACTACTACGACATTCCGTATGAGTACGACGTCGTAAGTCCTGACAAACTACACCGTTCACCCGATAGTAGATACTAACTCATGTCTAGAATCCTGAGTACATCATCGTCCTCCGCGAAATGTCCCAACGCGAAACCGACATCCTCTTCGAACACACTCGTCGCCTACGCACCGGACACGGTAGCAAGCTGTTCATCGAATCAGAAGGCCGCGATAGGAAGGGCAAGAAGGAATACGCCTTTGTTCGTAAGAAGTCTAGGTCTCGCTCTAGGAGCGCTGTTGGCGCTTCGTCGAGCAGGGCGAACGTTAGCTTGGGCGAGATGTTCTTCAGATAGGCATGGATCGCTTAGTTTCTTGTTGGTATGAGACTCGCTAGCTGAACAGTATGGGTAAAGAGTTGATCTCTTTGTTTCTATATGATATACCAATCTTCTCTCAAGTTTTCTACACATATACGTAGGTACCACAGCTCGGGCGTCTGTTGGTTCTTTAGGCATGGTTCTGACTTTCAATCGAATTCTATCACGACATACGCAAACTGTCCTATCTGAGTAGCTTGCATTGATGTGTAGTGCGCTGTGCATGTTCGTGCGTCTCAACTACTTCCAGCTCTTCACCGGTCTTGTGCTACGTTGGTCCCGGTCTACACTGATCGATACGAGCGTGTTGGACTTGCAAGAATAATCCCGGCTCGATGCTGTGGAACACGACTAGGGGAGAATCCCACAGAGGGTTTCCGCCAGCTCCCTATTAAGCGTTTGGGTGGAGTTGTATCAAGGGAATGGTGCAGCACGTGCTTGTTCGTCATTGCTCCCGCTGACATCTGACGCGTGAGGCGACGTCGGTCCGCATGAGCGAACGAGCCTCGGCTTCTGATCATCGGGCCATGACGACCAGTTAGTTGCCGCAACACAACTGACACTGAACCTCACTCTCACTTCCCTTCTAGCATGCGTTGATACCCCTCGTACTTTTCTTCTTCTTTGATTCAACATGACCGACGCGCTTTGCGGGCCTTCAAACGCCCTTCAGAACTTCCAGAAGCACACTACTGTCGACCGGACACTGCAACAGGATCGCCTGGTTGGTAGACATTCACCGGCGCAAGTACGTAGTCGTATCCGAAGCCTGTATCCCGCCATCTAAATTGTGATAGGGCTTCCGATCATCACCGGGACCAAATGCAGGGGCACTAGATTCCGAGTTTGATGCCTTTCAAGCCGGTAGACCAATTCCGGCGCAGGACTTCCAACGCTTCGGTCCACGATTCGCACAGCCTCCCCCACAGTTTGCGCAAGCTCCACAAGCACCTGACTGGGCTGCCGACTTCCAACGCTTGAATGTTAGCAGTCCACCTTTGCAGACGCTCCAACAACAGCGACAGCAGCCGGCGAGCGCGGCGTCAGCATGGCATCAGGACTTCTTGAGGCAGCAGGCCCCGGTCACGCAGGCGCCTGCATTACAGCAAAACACATATGGGGGCATGTCGGGATACAACGTGGGCGGATTTGGTGGACAAGCATACATGCAGACACCGAGTTTCCAGAACGCCCAAGTATCGGAGATTGCACAAGGAAAGCAGCGCGCACACGAGGACGTACCAGCTTTCGACGAGGCAGCTTTTGAACAAGCATTTGAGCAGGCGCATCAAGACCTGATGGAGATCGCGGAGGCAGAGCAAGTACATACACAGCCAGCGCAAGAGGCGTTGGATTTAGACCGGCCGGGTGAGATGGATCCTCTTCTTCAACGGATACGAGAAACGCGGCCAGGTGTGTAGTGTCCGTCAAAACAACTACGAGTGCTGACTGTGACGCTAGCTGTTTACTCTGCCATACAAGTCTGGAGCGAAACGGGTCTCGGACGAACCGACGAAGCAGTAGCATACCTCGAGAACATGGACCGCCTAGAAAAAAACGGTACCCTGGTACAAGATGCGAATGAAGGGAAATGGATCGTCGACTCTCTGCAAAGAATCGCAAATCGAGATGCCCCTCAAGAAATCAAAACTCGCGCCGAAGAGCTCATTAAAGCGATCAACCAACGCCTCATGTCCCAATACCCACTGGGATCGCGGGTGCTAATGAGCGAAGAGCAGATTTGGCAGGATCTGGAAGCAGCAGGCTACATGAGGAC
>JAESFQ010000820.1_pt1 | contig 11402 bp, 9 predicted proteins | sample 9269431 | NCBI WGS metagenome assembly JAESFQ01 (sample SAMN14502588, study PRJNA617103) | algae metagenome | isolation source: Plectolyngbya sp. WJT66-NPBG17 and co-occurring heterotrophs from well... | place: USA: Mojave Desert, Joshua Tree National Park, California | collected 2006-08-06
CAGCGCTCACCAACCCTCAAGGACAAGCAGCGTCGCGCTTTCAGCACCACCTCGGTCGTCCAGACATCCGTAACCCATACCTCTTTTGGCTTCGGTGAAGAGAGCGACCTCGAGAACACCGCACCAGCTGGCATCCGGCCCAAGACACCAAAGGAAAAGAGCGGCAGTGGCAGCATCAACATGGGCAAGATCCGGTCGAGCCCTTCGCGCCGAAGCACTGACGGCAAGTCTGGAGTACGCAAGACCAGCGGCCGTGTTGGGAGCGTGGGCAATGCCATCTCCCGCCCAAAGTCATGATCAACATTGCCGGAGTTGAGTTTCTGATCCCCATCTTCATTCCGGGAGTTCTAGCACGGCGTCTTGGGACACGACTTTTATCGTCACTTCGTTTCTCGTCTCAGTCAATTCTTCGTCGAACAGCATGCCATCGGGCTCGGCGCTACACATGTCGTCTGCGGGCGGGCGTTTGGATCACTAAAGAGTGCATAACGGAGTTGGGTCATTATTCTGGGAGTTTACCGGGGGCGCATGGTGTGCCAATGTCTCTTCTCCTTCCAGCTGTTTCATTACCGGTCACTGTTGCTGCATTACTTTAGTCTTGTCCCTTTTCGCGGTAATCTGGCTGCGGATATGTTCATGACGTGTATGAGTTGATGACTACTTCTAATTGTCCAGAATCAATGGCATGTTCTCTTCCATCAGACCTGACGTGCGTGACAAGTTCAAGTTGTTGTTCCTTTGTGTGAGGGTCTTTCAAAAAAAAAAGCCCACTTGACCACCAACCCAACAAAAACCTATTAAAAGTCTACCACACACATACAAGTACAGTAGTAGACTCCACCTAATCGTCTCGATCAGCACGAGACTCGAACTCGCAACCTTGCGCTATTCCAGATAGGAGGCGCACGCGCTACCATTGCGCCAACCGACCAGTTGCCATGAAGCATTCTTGTGGTTGAAGGGAAAGATATAGCAAGCGAACCACGATATGAGCTCTTGTCGGTTAGGCATCATGGTCCTTATTCTGGGGAGTTGTTCGTCATCTGGGCTCGCGAATGTTTGACATATCATAGCGGCGAAGGTTTTTCTTTTGGCCAAACGAAGTGGAGGGAAGTAGACGGTTGTGGGGATATTTTGGCCGAGAATTTTATACCACAGCCGAGACGAAGATCTCTCGACTACTACTACCTTTGAAAACAAGGACCGGAATCTATTCAAGCTCATAAACTACACAATGGACATTTACCATGCTATTAACAGAGTATAAATGGAACGAGTAGTCTGGTGTTGAGCTGCAAGCACGCCTAGATAAGATTAGACGGGGAAACAGCGTGATGACGCGATCGCAAGTTTTAGTAACCTAAGCCCCTTGCGGCTGAAGACAGGAACCAGTCAAGTAATACCAGTCTTCAACTCAGCATTCCAACCCCATTTGCTTACAAACCAAGAATCATCGTCGTGGAGTAGACGTTGTAATAATCCCGTGTGGGTTCGTAACTTTCGTTGCTGCCCGGCAAGCATCGGCGACTTTGGTTATTCCAGCACTCCTTCCCCGTTTTCCGTGACACACACGCAAAAGGCGACTTGGAGAGGAATTCCGTCGACTAAAAACCGAAGAAGAGGACAAACTTCATCAGTCATGGTATGCAAGAGAAGCTGTTCGCATCGCTTGAGCTGAGATGGTTGTGGATATGTGGCTGATTGGGCGGGGGTGTAGGTACACGCCGATTCCTCGAATTTCGCCCATGGAATGAGTAAGACGGAGGTGTATGAGCAGGTGCTTGAACAGGCGAGATCACTATTTGAAGGGCAAAGAAATTGGGTAAGAAACCGCCAAAATATTATTAAGAATCGCGTGTATCTCATTGCTAATACTATCACAGGTCTGGTAAACCTCCCTCCTTTTCCTTTAACCATGATATGTTTCTAACACAAGGCATTTCCTAAATAGCAACTTTTCAAACACGGCGTCACTGCTTTGGCATGCATATCACTCGCTACCTGCACCCTCTTCGTCCGTCAACTGGGCGGGCTTCTACTTCACTTCGCCGACAAATGCGTCGCAACTCCTACTAGGCCCCTTCCAGGGACAAGTAGCATGTCAGACGATCAACTTCGGTCGTGGTGTATGCGGGGCTGCTGCAAAGGAAGCGAAGACACAGTTGGTGGATGATGTGGACAAGTTCCCGGGACATATAGCTTGCGATGGGAAGAGTCGGAGTGAGATTGTTGTTCCTGTTGTGCAGGGCGGGAAGGTATGTTTTCTTCTTCTTCTTCTCGAGTTAGTTGGGGATTGAGCGAAGAATGGTTTGGAAGGTCATGAGTAGAGTAAGACCGGCTTACTGACGTATTCACAGGTTGTAGCCATTATTGACATAGATTGTGCGGAGCTTAATGGCTTTACTGCAGAGGATCAGGAGGCATTGGAGGCATTGGCGGAGTTGTTGGCGCAGTCATGCGATTTCTGAAGTATGGGTATGGTGGATAGATGACCACTTTGAGGAGAGAAGAGACGAAAATGCTTGGTAAAGGGACTGGTAGTCCTGGGCACTGTTGCATATTGAGACTGTAGCTGTGCGGAACGTGTTGAAGTAACCACAACGAGCTTCAGGACGCAATCTGGTTGGACATGGATATGTAGGCTTTTCCCTGTGATTAGCTCTATGGATCACGATGAAAGACCTTGATTCTGTGTACGACCAATCCGCCGCCAACGCACTACTTTCGCTTTGTCTTTCTCGCCAGAGTTCGCTTCTTCGAATCTTTCGATGAAGAACAGCCCCGTAACATCTTGGGCGCATGTTTATCATTTAGAAGTTTTTCTCTCTAGATCGACAGTTGTACTTGTATAGTACTCTTGCTTCATCTGCATTGCATTTTAATGACTTTCCGTCTTCTTCCTACCTCACCGAAGATCGCTCTTCTATTCTTATAGTTCATGTCCCAACTGCGTCGATTTAGTCGCGGAACCTAAATCGAGTGTTTGCCCATACCCTTCTTCACCAAAGTTTTTTTCTACGACTTCATGGACGATGAGCACCCAGCTTTTTGGTCTTCGTATACAGCCGCTTGGTTCAGCATGTCTTGCCATGCCTATCGCTAGTTCGCTTAGTACATGGATATAGAGATGTATTCTATCGTGGTTAAATCCATTGTAGTTGTTATGCAGGTAATAGTGACGTTGTTCACATTCCGCTGTGTGCGAATGCACATAGTCGGGTTGAGCCAGCCGCAGAACCAGGTAGGTAGCGTATATATCATCTTTTTCCCCATTGTACTGATATACTCACTCGACTATTTCAACAGCAGTGCTAGTCACACGCTTGCAGGTTTTCGGTTCGAGCTCGTGTCGTGTTGTCTTGCAGCTGTAGCGCCAACTGGTGAATTGGGTCGCCAAACTACGGGATTTCAAAGGGACAATGGAGATAATCTTGTCTTGAATACGCAAGCGCAACTCGCAAGGAAGTTTCAGCAGAGGGCTGAGCTCTGCCACTATATCTTCCATGGTGAGTGGATGTGCTCAGATGCCCGAGAAGGTGGTTCGTAAATTCTAGAGATGCAACGGCCCCACTTTTATTCCATCACGTGCGGACCCGTTGATCAGTCTCGCGCTCAACCATCTCACGCTGCCCAGCGTTCACACACCGGCGCACCACCACGATGCCGTCTTCAGACTACACGGCGGCCACAGGCGGCGCGCTGAAGCTGAAAGGCGCCGGCGTTGACAAGAAGAAAAAGAAAAAGAAGCCAAAGACCACTGCCGAATCCACGAAACCCTCCGACGACACTACCACCAGTGTCGCGAAACGACCGACTACCGATGATAACGCGCCCAAGTCGCCTTCAGGCACGCCCGGTCGCTCAATGTCGCCAGAGACTGCGGAACGATCGATACGAGAGGGCGGCGGCAGGCAGAAGACAGAAGCTGAAAGGCGACACGACGAGATACGAAGGAAGCGGCTGGAAGAGAAGTTCAAGAAAGAAGGTGTCAAGACGCATAAGGAGAAGGTGGAGGACCTCAACAAGTACTTGAGTGGATTGAGCGAGCACCACGATATGCCCAAAATCGGACCTGGCTAAGGACGCGCCTGGGGTGCTTGGCTGCGACACCAGGCCGTTTACCTGCTGTACAGGACGGCAGCGCGTCGGAAGAGCTTCAAGAGACCACCACCATGCGACGACCATCCGATCAGAAGAATTGATTACTTCGAGAATAATAACACGACTTCGTCTGCCATTTGCGCATTCAGGATGTGGAGAATGTACGCGGTTTCACACTACAGGAAAGGGAATGTATTGGGGACAATGGGTGTATAGTTTGTTGACGGCTTTTGACATTGTGTGTATGAAAGCCATGGAGTTTTAGGCTTGGAATCTGATACGCGTACTACACGGGCACTAGTTTGCAAACGTGGACTCTTGCGTACACCATTCCGCGAAGGTCGAAGCTTTCTCCAATCCTCGATGAGTCCGAACCTGTCGGTCTTGCGTCAACGCAATCGGCCCAGTGGCTCCTTAGGTCATCTAGCCAACTTTCCAGGTATAACTAGGTGCCAGTGGACTGAACGGGGCGCAAGCTCACCACGTCTACGCGCCTGAATCATTCTAGAATATTATCTTATTGAATGTCGTAATCCGCGTCTAGCCTTATCAGTGCATAAAGCCTTACGAGGTAATAATCCTTACGCTCGGAAGATGGATCGCATGCAATCATCACACCTCAAATATACGCACCTGCCCAAAAGATCATCTAGAATGACGCTCAGGTCAGCTCGAAGCACTCTGGTCTTCGTACCTCCAACGTCTTCCATGCTATTGGATGGGTGCAAGTCTTGTGCCATCAAACGGGAGGAGTATACGAACTGCCACGGTTATCTGCAGGCTGACGACTCCCAATCACACCCTTGCACCGTAGGCTGGCGACACACCTGGCAGATTAGATTGCGCAAATTGTCTGTGTAATGACCACATCAGTGCGGGAGGAGGCGGGGCGTTGTTGCACTCGGTGTATGCCTTGTATCCACCATTGATAGATACACGTCGCCAAAGTCGCTGTAAAAACCGACTGAACCATCTCCACTCCTTCATCCCACGCGAGTTGGGACGGAATGCGCGAACGAGTCGAGTAATCGTGGCAAATACGACCGTGGTATCCCCGCGCGCTAGAATGTGTTCTAGAAAGGCGTCCAATTCGGACGACATCCGATGCGTTACCCCTAGCAAGCCCATGATAGTGGAATCTATTGTGATGGGTTATTGCTTGGATCCACCTGCCGAGAAATGCTTAGCGCGTGCCAGGACGCCTGATAGCTGCTTGCTTCAACGCCATTGAGGCTTGTCTTAATGCCAAATCGCACCTTAAGCGAGTTGGAGCGCCCGACGCCCCATTCCCCAGTCGCGTGCTGTTCGAGGTAATCGGGAGGGGTTTGCTTTGACAACTTCTTGTACAGACTTCGTTTGCAGATTGTCAACAGCAACAGAATAGGTCGTCGTACGATAATTCGTAAGAAGCCATACTGTACATGAAGCAGTACCCCTCTTTTGAGTAGACAAGGCTTGTACCGAAGCTTGTCACCCCAGCACTACCCTAGTAGTGCGGATTCGTCCTTATCAACACCCCAAGCGAGGTTTGGGCAGTTGATGGCGGCATTGCCCATTCAAACGGTAGCACCGTCTGCCTCTTGATCGTATCATTCGCTCCTAATGACACCCTTGACCTGTAGGATTTACAGACCACCGGAGCTGCGCCGCGGCTAGTCTGCAGAATGGCAGTCGCCGCCGTGGTCCAGCCCATGCTCTGTTTTTGTGTGTGGTACCCGAGTGCTGGGACAGAGGTGCTGCAGAGTTGAGAGGGAAGTGTCGCAGGCGCCTAGGTATAAAGCTCGGTCTCGTACCTCCATTCATCCGCCTTGCAAGGCTATCATCTTTCGCGCCCCTACTCTTCTTGTACTTTCCTGGGTTCGTTATCCCTGGTAGACTCAGGCTCAGTCCTCCACTTCGCCGAGTACACCTCGTGGTGCTCTTATCCGCCTGCCACCCCGTGTCGATCGCAACAACACGCCCGGTATGTCGGTCAACGACTACGAAAAGCAGCAGTACGCTGTCGGCAGTGAGACACCCTCCGACCATGCTGTTGGAGATGTCACCGACCCCAAGGACAACGCCCTCAATGAGGCTGCTGGTATCTACGGTTCGGCCCAGAAAGCCGAGGATTATGGCTACGTCCAGAGAGGCCTCAAGTCCCGTCATATCCAATTCATCGCACTCGGTGGTACTATCGGTACTGGTCTGTTCCTTGGTATCGGCAAAGCTTTTGCCAATGCTGGTCCCGTCTCTGTCCTCCTTGGTTATACCATCACGGGCATCGCCGTCTTCGGTATGATGCAGTGTCTTGGTGAGATGGCCACATGGCTTCCGCTACCCGGTGCTATCCCCCAGTACTCCGCTCGCTATGCGGATCCCGCTCTTGGTTTTGCCGTCGGTTGGAACAACTGGTACAACAGCTCGATCACACTCTGCGCCGAAATCTCCGCTGCCGCTCTCCTCATCAACTTCTGGGATCAAGAAGAGAAGTGAGTATAACCGACTGGTTCCCAGTAAAACACAACTGACTCCCAACTAGGTACAGCCCTGCTATATGGATCTCGATCATCATCGTCATCATCGTCTTTCTGAACATTTTCGCCGTTTCGATTTACGGAGAAGCCGAGTTCATATTCGCATCCATAAAGATCATAACGATCCTCGGACTGCTTATTGCTGGTCTGGTCATTATGCTCGGTGGAGGCCCTGATCATGACAGGCGAGGATTTCGCTACTGGAAAGAAGGTGCCATGAAGGAGTATGTTGGCACTGGAGCCACTGGTCGCTTCACTGGTCTCTGGTCTACACTTGTCAACGCAGCTTTCTCGTATGGTGGAGTTGAGATGGTTGCGGTTGCTGCTGGTGAAGCTGCCAACCCTCGCAAGAACAGTAAGCATGGTCCTTGTACCGACTTGAGATGTGATAGACACTGACTCTGTACGTCCTCTAGTCCCCAAAGCCGTCCGACGTGTCTTCTGGCGTATCCTGTTCTTCTACGTTCTTGGATCCTTCGTCATTGGTACCACCATTAGCTCAAACGACCCTGCTCTCACCGACGATAACGCCAAAGGTGCCCAGTCATCTCCCTGGGTCATCGCGATGAAGAATGCTGGAATTCCAGTCTTGCCTCATATCGTCAACGCTGTCATCTTGACGTCCGCTACCTCATCCGGTAATGCCTTCCTCTACACTGGATCGCGTTATCTCTTCAGTATCGCCCAGAACGGCCAGGCCCCCAAGTTCCTCCTCAGGTGCAACAAAAAGGGTGTTCCGATCTACGCTGTCGCAGCCACGGCTTCAATCTCCCTGCTCACATACATGAGCGTCAGCGCTGGTGCCAACAAGGTCTTCTCGTGGTTCCAGAACCTGACCACGATCGCGTCGTTGTTCACGTGGTGCACTGTTACTTATACATACACTCGGTTCCGCAAGGCATGCATTGCCCAGAACGTCGACCCTAACACTATGGTTTTCCGTAGCAAGTGGCAACCCTACGTCGCTTGGAGTGCCTTTGTTTATTTCGCCCTCATCATTCTCTTCAACGGCTTCAAGGTCTTCACCACGACCCCTTGGGGACCCGATGAGCTGACCGACTTCTTCACAGCCTATATTGGCGTTTTGATTTTCGGTCTCCTCTTTGGCTTCTGGAAGGTCTTCAAGCGGACCAAGATGGTCAACCCGGCGGAGGCGGATATCTGGAGTGGTAAGGCGGCGCTTGATGCGGAGGTGTGGCCGGAGCAAATCCCGCGTAATGCTCTCGAGAAGTTCTGGTTCTGGCTTTGCTAAGCAGGTTGCGGTGGTATGCGCTTGGGTAGGGTTTTTGGCTTGTCGAAGCTTTTTGAACGAATAGGATACGTTTGCAGGAAAAGGATACTGCAGCGCTATGTTGAATGAATGCACATAAATAACTGCACGGGTTTGTCAAGTGACAGGTGCTTTCGTTGTAGATGACTACCTCCCGTTGATTTAATGGATTGAACTCTTGTACTTCCAATTGCGCTAGTCGCGCCCTACGGTGACGAGGGTTTGCCGTCGGAGAAATCATTGGACGCCTTATCAATTGCGCAGGGTGTATGTCCTGGACGGAGCACTTCCGCGTTGGTTTGATACAACGCCCGCCGTAACCGTTTTTTATACAGTTGTTGCTTAGAAACGATGCACACTCTGCTGAAGTATTGGTTGCCTGAACGCGTATGCAATACTTCAAACCCGCAAGTGGCCGGGGTGCCTAAGTGCTTTTGCGCGGCAATCGTACACGAAGCCCATCGCTTTCTGTCCAACATTTACAAGACATAGGCAGCACATTGGTTCTGAGGCATCGCTCCAAGCCTAGACCGAGGCTAGAGCGGAGGCCGTGTGTCGCGCATTTGCAGGTTCGATGTTCAGCCACGAGGTTTTCCGCTAGACCCACATATCTTCCTAATTCGTAATGATGCGTGTCAGACCCTGTCAGGCCGGCAACTTTCAATCAATGGCATCCTAGGCATCAACCTTCGTCATTCATCGTCTTGAACAAGTCCAGCGCTTCAAGTATTCTAGGTTGTCGTACAAGACCAGCGACCGCCACCTTGAGTCGCACATCCCCCACAAACCATCTAAAGAACTGGCTATTGTCAGCGCTAGTCGATCTCTAATTGATTACAAACATGGAATTGCGCAGTTAGCAAGAGCGAATTTGAATTAAAGACGTTATGCGTGAGCATCCAAACACGATATTCAACTGATTACACCATCCTACCACAAGCGGCAACTTTGCCGAAGCACCCGCTGAAGCAGGATGACGAACCGTGGAGATGACAGCAAGTCGCAGAATCTTTGGACGATGAACAATCAACTCGTCAACAGCCCAGACTCAGAAAAACCCAGAAGGTCTCAAGACCAGCCATTGAACCGCGCCTGTGAAGCATGCCGCATCTCCAAAGTCCGATGTCTCATGAACCCGGACACAAGCTCGACGCAGTGCCAGCGATGCGCAAAGGCGAATAGAACATGTGTTTTCGCACCCCCAGCTAAGAGAAGACAACGGAAGAGAACAGATGTGCGAGTCACAGAGTTAGAAAAAGAAATTCAGCAGATGCGAAGCCTCTTGAGGACCAACACACGATCATCGAATGATGTTAGCGAGCAAGACTCGGGAGACGACGAGTCGGACGATCAAGGACATGGAAAAGCGAAGAAGACGCCTTCTAGCGTATCGAGTCGTCCGAGTGCCACTACGATGATGCCAGTGCTTGCAGCACCAAAAAACGAACCACCTGCCGTCGATCCTGCCACCACAGGCGCCCCTACAAACTTCCTAGGATCTTCTGACAATGACATTATAGACCGTGGTGTCATCTCGGAGGATATGGCTCGGGAACTCTTGAACACATGGCGTACCGAGCTCGTCGCCGCATGTCCAGGTATCACGATCCCCAAGCACTGGGATGTCTTTGACCTCCGAGCAAACAAGCCTGCGCTCTTCCATGCGATCATGGCTGCAGCTGCGCACTCGAAAGGCTCGACCTTATCTGACAGACTGCATGAAGAAACCGTGCTTCTCTACGCACGCTCCGCCTTCATTAAGGGCGAGAAATCAGTTCAAGCTATACAAGCGCTCATCGTTACCGTCACGTACTACTCACCTTCGAAAACACCGGGCCAGATGCAAATCTATCAGTGGGTCAACATGGCCGCGTCAATGGCTCTGGAACTAGGCTTGACATCGAAACCCAGAACGCACGAGCAACTCCCCAAGCGTGCAATCCGACCGCTCCAAAAAATATCGTCGCCTGAGGAGTTGCTTGAGCACTGCCGTACTATCCTACTCCTTTACATCATTAGCGCGGGCTTCTCGATGCGACTAAAACGACCCAATATATTGCTGTTCAACAGTTGGATGGAAGAGTGTTTCAACATATTGGAAAAATCAAAACTCTTGGACGACAAGAGGATAGTGGCATGGCTGAAACTTCAGAGAATAGCCGATGAGGCGAATACGGCCTTTGGCTTTGACGACGCAAGCACGAGCTTCAGCCTCTCGGAGCTACGAATGCAGATCATACTGCGAATCTTCGACCGGCGAATGCAGGACTGGAGGAAATCAATCCCCGATGATGTGATGACACTGAACCTCCAGCTAGAATACTATGCAGATATGCTATCGATGTGGGAGTTTGGGATGGACGGGGGTCGCTATGATGGTAAGTTGAATTCTTTCTAATGACATCCGGCCTAGCCTAAAATTGTACAGTCATCGAGTTTCGAAATCGTCACATCACATTACCGGCGTTGGACGACGACTGCGTGCAGCCCGAGTCCCTCCTCTCGCGGTCAGCATTACAAATCAATGCGACAACGAAGTGCATTAGCGCTGCACACACCATACTAGACTTCTTCATCGCCGTCCCTGTAGATAGACTCCGCAAGTCGCCGAACGCGCTTTATGTGCGTGCCGTTTTATCGCTAGTGACGCTCATGAAAGCGGAGTACGCCGTCGGCACGGACGCCGAGATGGGCGAGCTGCTCGAAAGCCAGAGTCTAAAAGTGGGTTACTACCTCGACACAGTGCTGGAAAAGACCAACGAGGCCGGAGGGCCCCAAGAGTGCAGAGTCAGGGTTCCAAGCCATTGGAACTTCTTGCTCCACGAAAAACTCAAGAGTTGGTGGGACGAATATCAAGAGTGGAGGAAAGAAGGGAGGCATTTGAAGAGGAGAAAGATGGGAGACGGCGATGATGGCAGTACCGCGACTGGAAATCAGACACCGGCGTTTGCGGAACCGGACCTGCAGGTTGCTGCATCCGCTATGGACACCTCACAGGTTACGCCGCAACACCAACATCCTCCAATAACTACATCAACCTTTTCTTTAGGTAACGCTTATCCCACGCCGACACCCTGGAGTACGAACGAGCTAGGCCTCGATACGAGTACACACTCTCAACCCATCAGCGACCAAACAACGTTTACGACGGACATGGGCGACTTCTCAGCGGCGTTTCAAAACGGAGATTTGTATCTATGGAATGATATGACGGCAGACAACTTTGGCGGCTGGGTTACGCAGGGAGGATCTTACGGTGGTACGGGATTTGGAGGGATGAATGGTCACGGGTTTTGAAATCTCAAAGACGATTGCCATCTCATCTTGAACTGCTGACATGGATATGGAATGATCGTATTGCAAATGTAACCGAACTTCATGCAGATATTTTCCGGAGAACATCATCTGTGACAGCATATAAGTAGACTATTTATAGCTTCTTTAGCCCGCCTTCAACCCACTCGATGACCTTCTCGAGCAACCCAACATCGGCTTTGGCTTGATCCAGCGCCTCT
>JAESFQ010000821.1_pt1 | contig 11395 bp, 11 predicted proteins | sample 9269431 | NCBI WGS metagenome assembly JAESFQ01 (sample SAMN14502588, study PRJNA617103) | algae metagenome | isolation source: Plectolyngbya sp. WJT66-NPBG17 and co-occurring heterotrophs from well... | place: USA: Mojave Desert, Joshua Tree National Park, California | collected 2006-08-06
TGACGATGCATCCTCGTAACGCATAGGAGATGTTGTCATTCCAGAACGACAGGTATCCCTATTCTCACTCATCAGCCTGCTGCCCCTAGCCCGCCCCAGCCTGCCATGTACACACCTGTTTGTCCTTCAGTCCCATAAGAATAATCTCCTCCATGAGCGTCAGCTTGGGCTGCTTGCTCCTCTCTGCATTTTCGCTGATATCACGGGGGTCGAATGCGATCTTGTGGCCGTTTTCGGAGCTTTCGTACGAGGTTTCGGGGGTGCGGTCGTCGTTGCGCTGCTTGGGCGCTGGTGAGCTGACCCGGCTGCTCTCGTCCTCGCCGTTGCCTGCAGCGCCGCCGCCGCCTCCTCTCCGGCGCGTCAGACCAGAGCTAGAAGCCATCGGGTGTGGTTGTGGAACGGGAGGGGGGTCTTGTTGAAATTATGCGTGATGCTCCTCAACGGGCGCAGGGATGAGGGCGCTTGGGCTGCGCATACGCCGTGTCGGACGATGTCGGACTTTTGGTGGGAGCGATGTAAAAGAGGGTAGCGGAGCACGGCGATGTAGAGATAAAGGCTGTATGGGGAGGCGCCTGTGCAAGTTTCCGGTTGGGCGTTGTTTCTTGTGGCACATCATTCAGCGGACAGGGTGTCGGTCTCGCATGCGCCAAGATTGGTTAAGCACGCCTCAATGATCAAGTAAACGGGCGTCGCACAACACAGTAGTCAGAGCAATGGGAGGTGGATAGCGTCAATTCTATCAGAAGTACACGGTGCCGACCCAGGCGACTGTTTTACAAGGAGGCATATATATAGCGATGCCGGTAGGACCGACTACCAATTCCACATCCATCATCCTCAACTCAGCGCGACTCTCCAATATCATTTAGTGAGCTGAGAATTGTTAGTTTTGCGTACTCCAGGGATTTTCAAATTGCAACTCACCATCAGGCTGAGCCATGATGTAGTCCACTGCTTGTTTGACTGTGATATCATCAGTATGTATCATTCCAACTTTGCATTTAAAACATACCGCTGTGAATGGCATCGGCCTCCTTGTCAGGAATCTCAATGCTGAACTCCTGCCTCATTGTCAGATTTGCCTTGCGTCATCGCATGCGCACCAACTGACCTCCTCAATTGCCATGACCACTTCTACGGTATCCAGACTGTCAAGTCCGAGGTCGTTGTGGAAGTGCGATTCGGCGTTCAGCTACAAAACGTAAGCATAGATTTCCAACCCCTCACACGTGGTCGGTAGCTACCTTGGAAGCATCGGTGACCTGCTTCTGCGTTAGCCACTTTCTAGAATTCCAATCGCATAACCATTACCTTGTCAAAGTTCTTCAGGAGGTCCATTATCCTGCCGGTGACCTCATCTTTTGACAGACCAGCGCTCGCGGCGTAGCATCGTACGGCCTGGAAGTATACGGAGGGGTTCATTTGCTTTGGCTGGACGAAAGAGCTTCTCGCAACGGGGCGGGCCATTGCGGCCTGGCATCGTGGGGCAGCGCGGACGGCGGACCGGGCGGACCTGAGGAGTGCTGTTCGGAACATGGTGAACGGTTTATGAGGGTGTCGTGCGAGGTAGCAAGGTCGGTGGTGGTGGTGATGTTGATGCTCGACTAGAACTTCAAACTAAAGTTACATTACGTTAGTCAGCCGTCAAGAAGCACTTCAGTACGAGTAAACAGACGCACCTCGGACTATCACAACAACGAATATCGATATCCGAGAAAGACTTGAAAATCTTTCACAGACCCTTATACATCTCCCGAGACAAATTTGTAACCTCGGAGTTGCCTCCCACTGTTGTTGCCGTCATTGCACTTGTCGGCCAATCGCAGCCTCCGCGTTACAAGCGACGACCTCAAGTTTCGAACAACCTCCATATCGCCAGCAACCCCCTCAAACCCGCCAGCGACTCCACCACGCTCACGATGGCCAGCGCAAAGCCATTGACAATGTTGGCACGCAGTCGCCCAGCTGCCACGTTGCTCCGGTCACCACAGTTCGCGACTGGACGCCTCCCCTCGCCCGCCACCGTCGCCTTCTTCTCTACCACCCTATCTCGAGCCGCCACCCCAGCAGGACCGCCGCCGCCAGGCTTCCGGTTACCCAAGCCGAAGCGATGGGATGAAGGAGAAGGTGCATTGGACCGCGCCGGCAAGTATTTCTTGCTCATGGAGATGTTCCGCGGCATGTATGTGTCGTTGGAGCAGTTTTTCCGACCACCGTAAGTACTCCGATTAGCAGGCTCCCAGCATGTGAGATGTTCAGAGTATATGACCTAACGTTTCTGAAGATACACCATCTTCTACCCATTCGAAAAAGGCCCCATTTCACCCCGCTTCCGAGGCGAACACGCCCTGCGACGGTACCCTACGGGTGAGGAGCGTTGCATTGCGTGCAAGCTCTGCGAGGCCATCTGCCCAGCGCAGGCCATCACAATCGAGGCCGAAGAGCGCATGGACGGTAGCAGGAGGACCACGCGTTATGATATCGACATGACCAAGTGTATCTACTGCGGTCTCTGCCAGGAGAGCTGCCCAGTCGACGCCATCGTTGAGGGTATGTCAAAGCGTCCCCCGAGCTTGCAAGTTGAGTGCTAATATGACACAGGACCCAACGCCGAGTATGCGACTGAGACACGAGAAGAGCTACTTTACAACAAGGAAAAGTTGCTAGCAAATGGAGACAAGTGGGAGCCTGAGATCGCCGCAGCTGCTCGTGCGGATGCGCCTTACAGATAATGGATGGGAGCGATTTGAAGTTACTGTATATATAAGGAGTGGTTCCGTCTGACACAGCCAGTCAGATTTCATTTGTCAATGCATCAGTAATCAATTCTAAACTCTCTGAATATGATTCAAGGACACCAACAACATACATGTATCTGCTGAGGGCGCCGCTGTTGGATTGCGAGAGAGGATTGGCACGTTGAACAAACACTCCCGGGAGAAGACATCCTAGTATTCAAGACCATGGTACTCCTAACGCTCATACGATGCCTGCCATGATATGGTATCAAACGCCAAATGCCTTCCTATAACGTGCATGCCGCCATCCCTTTCCCTTTTGTGTAACTGCATCCCGCCCAACCTCATAATCATCTCGCCTTGAACGTGCCTTCAAACCCTGGTCGCTTAACCTTCTTGCCAGGCTTCTTCACCTTCTTTTTGCCTTTCTGGCCCTTCTCATCCTTGCGCTTCTTCAAGTTCTCCTCCCTTTTCTTTTGTCTCGCTGCCTTTCCTTGGTCAACGTTGGTAAGCCTCTCCTTCCACTCTTGCTTGCTCTTATCCTTCTGTTTTTGTTGGCGCTTAAGGCTCTTCTTCAAAAGATTCACGTCGTCAAACACCTTCTCGCCCTGTGCTCTCTTCTTAGCGGCAAGCCATAGGTCCTTCTCTTGAATATCTTTTCGCTTATTCTCATCGAAGGCATTGAGACGAGCCTGCTTCTTCTGCGCAGCCTCTAGTGCTGTCTTCGCATCAGACTTGCCCTTTTTCTTCTTTGACTCGAGGAATTTAGATAGGTTTCCCTCAAGCTGTTGGCCGTCCCATGCGATCTTGCCAAAGTTGAAGTTGCGCTCGTGCTCGGGCGACCTCGCTGGGAATACAGAAGGTGAGCCTGAACCGCCTCTTATCCGTGCAAGCTGCTCTTCTGCTTGCTGTCGTGCCTCGTCCTCTTTCGCGTCCTGACGAAGGGCCTTCTTCGCAGCCTTCTTCTCAGCTTCCTTCTTCCGTCGCGCCTCGATGAGCTCAGCTCGGTTCCGTGCAGGTCGTCCGTCTGGGCCGTCAGCCTTTCGCGCCGCGCGCATTGCCTCTAGCTTTGCGTTCAACCGAGCTCGGAAATTTTCGTGGCTTTGCGGATCTATCGTGTATGGTTTCTTGGCCTTCTTTTGTGCTGCTTCTTCACCGGACTGGGGTAGTGAAGAATTCGAAGAGGCGGCTGAGGCGACAGAGGCTGTAGAGGAGTTGGAAGTGGCAGCAGTGGAGGGAGCAGTAGACTGACCCTCCTCAACGAGGCCACTGACGTCCAAAGCCTCGATGCGTTCGTCGGGGTGTTCGAGTTCGTCTGCAGATGCATCGTCTTCTTCTTCGAGTTCGTCCTCTTCAGGTTGTTCGGCAGCAGTAAGGCCTTGGAATGATGTCTGTTGCGATTTCTTTGCTTCCTGCTTTTGCTTGTTCTTCGCCTGCTTCTCCTTCCTCTTTTCGCGTCGTTTCTCTGCCTTCGCCTCAGCCCTAGCCTCCGCCTTGGACAGAGCCCGCGTTTCCGCAGCTTCTGCAGTCTCTTCAACTTCTGGCTCGACAGGCTGCGTCTTCTGCTTCTTTGTCTTGTTCTTGATCCCCTCAAAAGGCTTCTCCTTTGTGATGTCCATGTCAAGGTCGGACGACTCAGGCTCGGATACCTCCTCACCCTCCAATTCACGCTTCCGCTTCAGCGCGTTCTCGTCCATGACATCTTTGGCGCTCTTGTGTGAGGCAGGATCCAGCTTCGCTCGCTTGGCTGCTTGTCGTTCTTCGAGGGTCTGCTTCTTCCCTTTCTTCTGCCATTGCGTCTGCGGACGTTATGTCAGCATAAGGCGGAGGCCTGGGGGCGAAGAGATGCATACGCTGGTGATACTTTCATCCTTTCCATAATAGTCTTTGGCGGGTATCAGAGACATGAGCCCTTCGAAGGCACGAGCATGGCTCTTTAGGCGCTCCTGCAGCTCTCAGTTAGCGGCGAGAGCGACCGACTGGAGTCGTTCCCAGTGCACACCTCGAGGTTGTCGCCCATTGCGTATACAACAGACGCAGGATGCTTTTCGTAGTTCGTATTACGATGTGTATGTACTTCTCCAGAAGGGTACAGGGCGTAGAGTTGGCGGGGCGAGCGTGTCGTGTGCGGGTCGCGAAAATCGAGGTCAAAACGAAGGCCAAGATTTCGCCGCTAGGACCCTTACAAGGTTTGTTCCACGCACCAATCAGCTGCCGCCGCCCCAGCCACCGCCGACCGGTCGAGCTTAACGCGAAGCGGACTCGCGTGCCCCAGGTTCCTTCACCAGCATCAGCCTCATTTGTCCGCGAATCCGTGCATGATGTGCATCTGTCAGATCCGCTTGTGTCTCGCGATTCACGGCGATAGGCCAAGACCATCTATTTGCTGTGCGTGAGAGTCCGTGGAGACGCGTAACGCACAGCCACCCGAACACAAGCACAACCTCGTCGTTGCCTGCGCTTTTATATACCCTAGGCAACGCCCTGGCCACAGCTACAAATCACCTGATAACCCGACATCTCAGCGCTGTCCGACTATCAACACTGCCAGTATCCTTCGCTCTAATGGCCACGCCGATCATTGAAGCCAGATCTCTCTCTTCCCTTACCGCCCTTGCCTCCAATCCACCCGCTTATCCAAGGAACCCTACTCATGCGAGGCATGACCCATTAGTACTGTACATCGCCCGTGTCCCTGGCAGCAGAGGTACGGCTGTCAAAATATCCACTTCCAATGTAAGCCTAACTCGCCTCAGATGTGTTCTTATCTCCGATGAAGCCGCGAGAAAAGGTGGTGACCGCAGAAGACATACATAGCTCACTCTATTTCGTTCATGTTGAGCAGCCAGAAGATGTTTACCTTGTCGAACCTCCCGAATTTCAGGATCCGGACAATACACAGCCAGGTCAAAGTGCTCCCGATTCCGTCTCTTCACCTATCGTCCCAAGGAAAGCGGTACCGGGCATAACCGCTGCCCCTGTCAGGAAACCTGTTCCTAGCACCTTGTCGACTATCAATAATTACTCAAACAACCAGAATGCCGATGCTGGCAACTATGCGCGAAGGTCTGCAATGCTCGCTCCAGAGTACAGCCAAAGTCCACGACGTTCATTCGATGCAAATCAGTACCAAAAGGAAAACCGAAGACCGACAGCTTCACCACGCAGGCGTTCCGAGAACCCATCACGTGCCAGTGCATCGCTCATTCTTATCCGGCGAGATCCTGCATCTGGCGCGCAATGGAATGTTGCTCGCATTGAGGATCCGCCTGTCCTGGATATCTCGTCTCCAACATCGAATGATCCTAGCATAAAGAAGAAATTAGGAGCACCGATGTATATCGAAGTGTTCAATCCTGGCTACTCCAAGTTTCTCCATTCCGATACCGTTAACAAACCCCCTTTGACAAGTCGGGATAGTGACATGTCCATTCAATCGCGTCACGCAGGATCAGAGCTGCAGACCGGAAGTCATCCGTCGACGAACGAGAACGTGTTCCGCCGACGCATTTGGATGGAAGGATCACAACATGCGGGCGGATTTGGACATCGGAAAATTAATTCGCATGATTACAATACTGGACGCCCTGACTCAAGGGGTAGCTATGGCGGGCAACCCGAGTTTGCATCGACGGATATGCGACCTTCGCCCACTCCTTCATTTATGACCCGGGGAGATCAGACGTATGGAAGCATTCAAGTCTCTGATAGGCAAACAAGTTTCCGCGGTTACGTCTTCACAAGCCCATGGAACGGCCGATGCGAGTTCATTACAGGGCTAGGTGGAGGATCTCTGAAGGTAAATCTACTTATTTCAGGGTAAAACTCTATAGGTGGTACTGACTACTGCCGTAGTGTCGACATGTTGTTCCAGGGCTTCAAGGAGCGGCCCCTACAGCTATGACAGTCAGTGAACTGAGATTTAACCTTCCAAGTAGTCCGAAAGGCACTTCGCCTAGAGGCGAAGAAGCCTCAAAACGCTCGTCACTCTTTCGTCGAGGACGACACAGCCGCAACAACTCGTCGTTATCAATCGGTCGTGATGACGGTACCGAAGAAGCTAGAAGCTCGTTGGATCGTTTAGACCTATCTCTAGGTCAGGAGTTTGCGGGTGGCGGTTTTGGTGGTAAGCAAGCGAAGTTGGGGAAGATTATTCTGGAAGACGAAGGTCTGAAAATGATGGATCTTCTAGTTGCAGCGAATCTAGGATTATGGTGGAGGGCCTACGAGAAAGCAAGTAAAGGCTCCACAGGTGTCCTACAATAAGGTGTTGACGACCAGGATTGCCAGGGAATGCCAGCGTCAAACGTGTAAGTCCAATGCCATAATTGAAGGGTTACTATTGTAGTGTATGGATGGGTCTTGGACGACACTGCCAACTGCGACACGTCATCAACATGTATCAGATGGTACGTATCGTAAAAGGCCCATGTGAAAGGGATGGACATGCAGCGGCGAGCAGTCACCTGAATGCATCTAGGTATTCAGTGGTGACATTAATATCAGCTGGTCACCTTCTAAAGTTTCACCTTAGAACATATAAAGACAGGCTGAATGTTATTCACTTACATTCTCCACATATCCGCGTACCCTGACTCCTCTCGAGCCCTTCGTTAGATAAAGGCTCCATCTCCCGAAAGCACAGTTCACATAAGACTCTCGATCACAACCATATCAACTACAAAAGAGGACGTTTAGGTATTAAGAGCAAAGTATGTCACGACCAAAAAAGGCTAGGATCCCCATTCCATCATCTCAGCCCGCCTTAGAAGCACAGCGCAAGTCTTCTGACAATGTTTCGGTTGCCCAAACGATGGCTCACTCAGAAAGCGAGATCCCTGTGGACCTGGAGCAAGAGGTAGGAGCCAAAAATGCCATCTCTGCACCGCAACTACCCCAGAAGCGCGGCGTCGGTGCCCGTATAAGGAGCAAGATACCCCAAGAGCAGGAACAAGACGAATCCGATAACATAACTGTTGCTCCACAGATCTTACAGCCAACGAAGAACGCGAGACCGAGGTTGGTCCTCAAACTACCTCGCGAATTCAACCACGTTGTACTCCAAAACGAGACTGCGTGCGACAACTTCCTCTCCAAGATCAATGATACTCACGTGGATCTCCGAGATCTAAAGACGTTAGAGGTGCATCTTGATGCAAGTAAGCTGAACGCATATACGGAACACCGTTTTGCTCTTGCACTCAACGAGTTGCACCCGCACCGTGATGATACCAACTCTCACGACGTGCAGACGATACGGATAGTTGTGAAGGGTAACCTACTCTTCACGCGTTACAACTACCACCTTGTGTCGCCGACACTGTCAAATCTCGTAGGTGACAAGTTCAAGAAGCTTGCAGAAGGCAAATTGTCCGAACAGGAGAAGAAAGTCCTACCTCACAAGATTAATAGTACGGAGAAGCTGCTCGCGACAGCGCTGCTGGGTATTCGTGGAGTAAACCAAGTCTCTATCGAAGGCAAGGGAACAATGGAAGCAGACTTTGCAGCGACTCTCAAAGCCACCTTGATACAGTCCACCGGAACCGATATCTTAGAAGCGACCGATGAAGAGTCCCGATTCTCAACACACCGAATGAACAAGCCTGGAACCATCTCCTCAGATGCGTATCTTGTGAAAGGACAAAATGCGTACCCCACGGTTTCGGGAGATTTTGAGTATGACTTCTCGCGTCTCCCCGCTAAAAAGCGGTTTCTGCTCAATGAGAAAACTGCACTTATCGGACATTTCAAGGACATGGATCACCAGGATGCGCAAGCTGCTGCTGTTGTTAAACGGCAGGGGCCTGGTGGTCGTAAATTGATGCCGACATTTCAAGTTGGTCCCATCGTAAAGTCTAGTTCACGAACGCGTAGAACGATGGCTACGCAGGCTGTGGATATTGAAGATGTCGGCGAAACAAATGAGAACGAGCAAGGCAGCTTCGGGCTTCTGGAGATGGTTCGAATTAACAAGAAGAAGGCGCGTCCTGGGGACATAGATTCAGCGACTCTCAATTCTGAAGTGATGCCGATAGTTTTGACAGCGAAGGAAGAAGCGGTTGAGTTTGGCTGGAGGGTTTAGAGTTGTACTAGTGTATCCTGGACTGGAATCCAATGGAGCATGAAGGTAGTCATCAAGGCAGGTATACTTGTTTCGGTTACGCTTGCAGGTTTCGTACAACATTCTGTTGCTCTTGCGCCTTCTATACCCATACATCCAGCACAACGTGCCTCCCAACTGATCGCAGCTTCCATTCTCTCTGGGTCCAGATGTATTCCATAAAAGGTCACCAGTACTACATAACCTCCACTTTTCGACCACCAACAATATACACAAGACACCTCTGGCTCCCACACAGCAGCACACTTTGTTCCTTGTCCACCACCTCTCACCTACAGATTTACCTCCGACTATCTGCTCACCGCATCGTCAGCTTAGTATGCTTTCCGCTCACCACAAGGGCTGCTCACTGCTCTACACGATGCTCGTCACCGGCATCATCTTAATCCCCACTGCCATCGCCACCACACCCGCCGTACAAGACCTTGTCGATCTAAGGAGCGTCATCAATGCGGCAGCAAGTGCTATCGGTGATCCGAATAACCCGAATCGTGGCTTTGGCTTCAACCTCCTCGGCGGTAGCGGCCAGATGGGCACGGCGGACCTTGTCAACAACATCACCAATACCATCCTGAGAGGGAAGTTCCAGCTTGACACGGACAGGGTACGTATCTTGACTGCCTCATCACAAGATCCTATAGTCAATGCTAACAGGTCACAATAACAGACAGCATGGCTCCTTCCCGATAACCTCGCAAACACCACTGTCCCCACTAACACCACCGCACCCACACCTACATCTCCTACACCTACAACCCCCACGCTCCCCTTAACCGCCAGTCTAGCTCTCCCCACCACCCTCCCTTCCACAACACCCACGCTGGACAACCCTGCTATGGATCTCACATCCCCTTACATGGACTACGTCCAAGCCATACCCAACCTCAGCAGCAGTCTCACAGCCCTCGGCCGCGCTTTCCACCGCGAAATGAACGCGCCCGTCACCGAAGCCGTCGCAGGTCTCCAACAGAGCCTTACGACCTTCCAAACCGCACTGCTCGAGGGCGACCTCATCTCTGCTCAGGCTGTTATACGCACTATCCGCGCGAGCAGTAGTCTGGAGACTGCGGCAACGGCGTGGAGTCGCTTCCTCAATTTACCAGGTGGTGGCGGTGATGACGATGATGATGCGGGGTCTACTTCGCCGCCGTCGCTACCAGCGGTGGAACGGCTAGGTGTTTTGGGCAGGGCGGAGGCCAAGAGGCCGTTGCCTGCAAATGGGAGGTTTTATAGCCACTTTGAGTTGTGGAATCGATCTGACAAGGTTAGGCCGCGTGGCAGGGTTGTGCAGGCGGAGGAGAAACGTCTGAGTACCGGTACTGCGGAGCAGGCGAGGGTAGGCCGGCGTTTTGTTGTTTGAGTTCGAGGAGGCTTGTTTTCTACTGTCGTTCTCTTAGCTCTGGGTATACTTAGCCTGCTACATAGTTCTTCTGTCCTCTTTTCGAATGATACGAAACATGTCTTGCATCTCTTGAACATTCCCTCTTCTCTTCTCTCATCCCACACACATACAAGTGCACAACGCAAGCAATTGAACGTCTTCCAGATTCGAACGGAGAAAAAAGATGCTTTGATAGTAATAACAACAAGCTAAGATGAGTGTGGGGGATATCTTCGAAGAGCAGTATGCAACGCAATGATCAAAACAACAAGGACAAGAACAACACTGACGAACAGCGAGAAACAAGACCGAGAAAACAAAAAGCCAAGCTAGCGCCATCCCAGGGCTCAACAAGAGAGGGGGAACAAAACAGATCCATAACCTTCATGACTTGACTTGACTCTAGAGAGAGCATGAGAGAGAGAGAGAAATAGCCCCAAACACCAGTCCCGTTCCGTTCCCCTTTCATGCCCCATCTTGTCGTGTCTTTCCCAACCCATCCTTCTCCTTTCTTGAGTCATGACAATAGGACCGGCGCACTGTGATAATACCTATATCGATACCGGTCTGTTTCCGACAGCCCTGTACAAATCCTTTGGAAAAGAAAGTATCCCTCTCATTACAATGGCCCGTTGATTGAAGAAAAAGACACATCACATCACATCACATGCAGGTAAGTTCCTTCCCCTGTTCAAACCAAAACCCATTCACTCCCTCTCTTGATGAATTTATCCAGCATCATGGTCACGTCGGTGAGGACAAAGCGGCAGATGTAGAAGCCAAAGAACTCTGCGGCGTGGCGCGTCGATAGTTCGAGACCGACGTGTGTGGGGGACGAATGCTTGAGACCTGGGTCTTCGACTTGGCGGGCGATTTGGTCTGTAGGGTTGTAAGTACATATCAAGTCATGATGAGTAGATGGGAAAAGCATACCTAATATTTGGACCGCATCGAACAGCCTTGCCAAAGAACCCATGTAGCCTGCATTAGGACCCTCAAACACAACACCGGTAATGTCTCGCTTTGCGAAGCGGATGCTCGGGAGGTTGGTCATGGGAAGTGTCGACATGATCAGAGTCTCCTTGGGGACTTCAGCGCTCTTGATACCACCCGCCATGCCCGCGAGATTGACGCCCGAGTTCTTCGACCGGAGTT
>JAESFQ010000822.1_pt1 | contig 11390 bp, 10 predicted proteins | sample 9269431 | NCBI WGS metagenome assembly JAESFQ01 (sample SAMN14502588, study PRJNA617103) | algae metagenome | isolation source: Plectolyngbya sp. WJT66-NPBG17 and co-occurring heterotrophs from well... | place: USA: Mojave Desert, Joshua Tree National Park, California | collected 2006-08-06
CAGTGATTGGAGTCGGTGTCACTGCCTTTGAAACAGTACACTGGCTGTCCCCCGGTGTCCAAGCGTTCCTCGAAACTGAGGGCGTGGCCGGCTTCTTCTCCCGCAGGGCCAATGTAGCTAAGAGCTCGTCAGTCAACAACTACATGGTGGTCCGATTAGGCATACACCTACGTCATCCACTCGGCTACAGCAAAATCTATGACCTGCCGGAGCTCATGGCGTACTTTCTCGTCGAAGTAGCAGTACGAGATGACGGCCTTATTTTCCGAGTTACGAGGCCATTTTATCGGTGCCACACCAGCAGGGCCACCAAAGTCATCAACAGCACCTTGGCCGTTTGGAGCAGGCACGGCTTCAATCTCGTCGAGATACTGCGCCCAGCTCGTGGCCTTGGTCCCGTTGACAAAATAGGGAAGAGGAGTAGTACAGGAGAAAACGTCGCTAGGATCCGGCTTATGCTTAATCACAGCTGCAGTCGCGAGGGCTGCGGATTGCAGAAGGAATTGGAGAAGGAAAAGCAGTAGCATCCTGGTAGTCGCTGGGGGAGTTGTGTGTATAGGTAGGGGTAGTAGGAGTAGGGGGCATGCGTATGAGTAGCGCAAGGTAAGTTCTCGAGAAAACGGAAGGCTTGGGTTACGTGCGAGTGGGAAAGCCCTAGCGAGTTGGAAATCAGCGACGTAAGAGTGAGTGAGAGTGAACGAGGGTGAGAGCAAGAGCGTATAACAACGTCGCTCCACGCAAAGAGACCACTGAAAGAGGGGAGCTTGGACGTCATAGGCAACAGCACAGTGTGTTGTCTTTGCTGTTTGTAATCACTCGTTCTACTCGCAGTGTATTCGATATGGAGACAACGATGAAATATGACATGAGCCCACGTGCTTCATCGGGACCGAGTTCTAGTTTGTTTATATCACGATCATCCAGCTCTTTCTCATTGATCGCTATTTGCAAATCATAGTAGAAGGTGCTGTTCACCTGTTGAATGAATGAGAGTCGACAGAGATGGACATAAAGTCCGGTCATATTTTCTTTCATGGCATATTGGATAGGAAAGAGAAGATGAGATGATTGGAATTTGAAGCGAAGTGTACCCACCGATGCACCGTCTACTACTGCCGTACTCTGGAGAACTCAAGACGCTACTCTCGGACTGAGAGCTTCGGTTCTTCATCGGCCAAGACTTACAACTATCATACGTAAGAGTGCATTACATAGATTAGCCATAATTAACGTGGCCGCACTGACACGACAAGACCCCGCTCACTGAAAATATTGTCCGGATCATCAGCGGAGATTGCAGTAGACTGGTCTGTCATCCCGGTTTTCGGGAGTCGGTTAGACTTTCTGCTGACCAACGAATCGATCGCGAGATGCTGCCGTAGCCTCGGAACAGAATTTGCATCCTCAATCTCGCGTCTTCTCTTGGCAGGTAAACGGTAGTTTATGACTGGATTGGTAAGATGACGGTGACGTTGACGGCGCCAACGACGCTTACAGCTCCTCTTGTAGGCCTTGGTGTGAAGATAGTAATGGATGTCTATGTAGCCTGGTCGCGTTCAGAACGATATACGTGGACGAAGACTGGACGTGAAGAGGGGATCAATAGAAAGTCCAGGTAATTGTAGAGGCTGTCCATTCTGAACTTTGTTACTACATGCCACGGACCATGGTCTGATAGGCTTGGTCAGCTGTCCAAATAACGGCGATGCTGGTTTACAGCGATGATGCTTGGGAAGTTGAGTTGGAGAGAATATGTATGGCTGCTCGGACCGTAGTGAGGCGTTCGTCGGAGACGGTGGACGGGAGCTTGAAACAATCATGGGGTTGTTTAACAGGACGGCCGGGGCTAGGTGTGAAACGCGGTCAGATAGCTGCAAAAACGAAGCAGCGGGCAGATGTTTGTCAACATGGGATTGAAGAGAATGCAATAGGTGCGTCTTTGTCGCGTTGTCGCGTGTGGCGGGACGGCGGTAGCAAATGGGATACTGGCGTCTCACAAGGCTGGTGTAGCGCCGATGCTATGGCAATTTCGCAGACGGCCTGGAGATGATCATCGTCAGCGCGCAACGGCAGATGGCGGCGGATGAGGGGCAATTTGCTTACCTCGTGGCACCGGTGCAATCGATTAGGTCCAGCCCGGGCCATTCATTTCGGAATACAGTCTGAAACGTGCAGAAAAGTTAATGTGTAGACGATGTCGGGTTGACCGTGGCTACAGCGAATGCAGGGAGAATGTGCCCTTCTGTGCAGTACGCTCAGGCATTACTGGAACGCGGTAGAGTCAGGTAATATTGTTTGCTGACGGGGAAGAAATAGCCATGTCGGCATGTCCTGTAGTCTGGTGGTGCGTGTCAACGTTTCAAGCAGAAGGGGAAGCATGGCCGTTCGGGTCCGCAGCCAGGGGGTGGCCTGACGGTAGAAAGACTGCCACGCGGGAGATGAGACGACAGTTGGACCAGGTCTACGGGTGCGGAATCCCGAATGTGGCCGGGCGCAGTATCGCGACACTACAAGACCAATGGCATTTGTAGCCTCGAGCGTCGATGATGATGAGGACGACGCCGACCATGGTTCTGCACTTGTGGTACTACGTGGATAGGGGAAGAGGTATGACAGCAGCGGGCGGTTAGGCCAGGGGAAGAGAGAATGACGACTGGGACCATGACTAGGAGGCTGCAGGCGGGTGATTCGTTCGCTTCATTGTGCGTCCCGGAGGTTAGCGGCTTCAGGTACGCGATGGGCGTTTGGTGCTTCTGCATCGCCTCCCCGCATACTTCGGCTACCCATGCACGAGACTGACGATTGGACAGAGCATGGCGTCGAAGCTGCAGACTCGTGCAGAGCTGGCCGTCGGAGGGCGAAAGCTGACGATGCGTCGTGGCGAGACGACAAAAGCAAGGCGACGGGGGCCATGTGAATGATGCAGGGATGGATCAGCCCCTCCCGAGACCTGCAAGGTACCGCTCAGGGCAGGACGCTGATTGGATGGGCCGTGGTGCTAGGACAGCACCGTGTCCCTCGTAGTGTTCATGGTACTACTTTTTGTCGTTGCAGCAGCTGGAAATGGCGGGCCAAGGGCTATCGTGAGAAGGTGCATCGTGGTTTCCTTCTTTGGAGACTGTGGGGTGGGGGTGGGCGGGGGAGTCCAGGTTTGCTGTTGGAAAAGGAAGGCGTGACTCTGCGACGCGTCTGGGGACGGAAGGAGCGCGTTGTGACGAGGAAGGAGCGACGGGCGCTCGCAAATGACGGCTGCATCACGTCTCTGGGGTCGCGTTTGGCTGTCGCCCGCATCCCCTGGGACGGCGCGGGTTTTGGGCTCAGCGGCACTTTTCCAGTCAGCGGCCAGCCTATGGAGCGGATATTGGCCAGCGCGCGCTGTGGCTGCTCTCTTCTCCCTGCCTCGCAGCGTCCATGCGCGACGCGGAAATGAGGCTAGTGGAAATTGACCCTGGCCACCTGGTGAGAGTGCTTGTCACTCCCCCAGAGGCCCAGAGGCCCAAAGAGTCCATACACCCACGTCGACCCGCTCCTCGACGCCTCTTTTCGGTCGGGAGATCTGCTCGTTTGCATTCCTTTCCTTTACCACGCCAGCACTCCGCAGCGCGCGTGCTTCCACTCCTTCACCTGTCGTCTCCAGCTATACACGTTCCTTACCTTTTGCCCTAATCTATTGTTTTGTACTTTTTGCCGCCAACCGAGCCATCCAGAGTCGCCCGCACCAGAGCCCAAACCCGCCTGCAATCGCTGCACGCCTTGCTTTGCACCCCGAGCGCCCTCCTGCGCCTTCTATCGACATTCCATTCCACCGTGCCCAGGACACCCTTTTGAAAGAAAGAAAGAAAAAGACTGCCCGTCATCGACTGTATTGTTGTTTTGGGCCCCGCTACATGTTCGCGTCTGCTCTTTCCTCCCAGCCCGAGTCGCCTCGCCCTCACCTTCCCCACTCCTCGCTCGAGTGTGCCTGCCCGCCCACCCACCGTTGAGACACTCCCGTCAAGATTGGTCAGCGCACAGTCGTCGCTATAATCCAGTCTGACCGCTCTCCCCAGTAAGACAACTCCTGCCCCCACCCCGTCTCTGTTGCCAAGGCGCCCACCCATTGCCTCTCGCCCGCTGCCCATGCAATGCGGCGTGCTAGTACTATTGCTAATAGCTGTCAGGGCATCATGAACCGCTGGCTGAACAGGAAGAAGGACGGCGCCGAGGATGCGGCCGCTTCAAAGAAGACGAAGAAGGGCAAGAAGGCCCAGGAGGAGCCCAAGCCAGAGTTCGACCTCAACTTCGCATTGCCCAAGGCAGACGACTTCCGGACGAGTCTGATTATGCCTGGCCTTTCGACCCGCTTCAGCATGCTGAGAGAGCAGGACGACCCAGACTCCAAGATTGGCAAGGCCAGCGACGATAGTGTACTGCAACCGAAACGCCAATCGCGCCTCCACGAGTTTGGCTTTGTCCCCGGTGGACTTTCCGATATTGCTGAAGTCTCTTCGCTCAATGGCTCCATTCGACCACCTTTTGCAACCGAGCGAACCAACTCCTTCGACAGCAGCAGAGAGGACGATGGTTCCGGCAGCGTCATGAGCAGAGCCAGGCCCGGTGAGGGCAACGTCTTGTTTGGTGGACGCCAAAAGATATACATGATCTCCAACACCAATGCAAAGGGCACCGGACGGACGCTCTATGACGACGACGTCAACATGTCAGCCTACCAACGCCTGCGACAAGAGGAAAAGGACAGGCTAAGGCAACAGGCAGAGGATGACGACGGCCAGAATTCCGAGCCGTCCAGTCCCACTGAGCTCAGTCGTAAGAGGGAGACATCGTCATCCACCAACTCGGGCACAGTCAACACGCGCACGTCGACGGCTGCGACGTCTATAGCGTCCCAGGGCACCAACTCTGTAACAGCGTCCTCCCCTGCCTTTTCTCCAGTAAGTGCCCCCATGACATCTCCAGACATGAGTCGATCGACGACCAAACGGAGACTATACGATCAAGGACTGGACCAGCAAATCCAAGAGCAGCAGTCCTCAGCCATGAACCGTCTCAACTCCATACAACGAGCACGTGCGCCAACAGGACGATCGACACCGCCCATTCCTATAGCTCAAGCGCGGTCTGCCACCAATCTTAGCGATCGCTTCGCTCGGGGACCCGCCTTCCGCTCAGACAGTCCGAATGCGCTTGCACACCCTGGTGTAGGCAGGAACAACTCCTCTGGCGCCTCGAGCCCCGTCCTCGCTCGTCCACAATCGCCAGCGTTGGCGAGCCCCGTCATTAGTGACAACGAGGAAGCGCATACTCTCAATGCTGCAATTCAGCCCAACGACCGGGGCAAAGCCACTGCTATGGGTGCCTTCAACAAACCCAAGGCAGCTTTCAGTGAAGAGCAATACGCAGAGCGCTTGCGCCATATGCAGCAGGACCGCGAAGTGCGCGCAACACCACCACCCCAAAAGCATGACAAGTCTCCACCTCGCAAGCCCACTTTGAGGGAGCGTGTCGAACAACAAAGGCGGAAGCGAGCTGAAAGTGACGCAGACGACCGCTCGAGCTCAGAAACACCTGCTGAATCGAGTCCAGCGCCATCCGCTTTTTCTCGATTCCAAGCTGCTGCAAGTCAGATGAGGACCGTAGGCCCAGCAACACCTAGCTCTCCACCAACCCAACGTCTTCCAGAACTCCCACGTCAGCGCGTAGCGTCTCCAGAAAACGGCAACAAAGCTGCCCTTTTCACTTTTCCAGACTCAAGCGATGAAGAGGACGAAGCCCTCAAGCAGATGGCTCATCGTCCAACGGAACCCATTCGCCGATTCGATAACCTCCCCGTAGCAACTGGCCCCGCACCCTCAATATTTGAACATCCTGCCCTCCGCTCTCGAACGACATCAGATGACCAAGTTTCTCAGACGGGCCCCTCGTCTTATAGCCCCGCCCTGACTCAAGAAGCGTCTCCTCGCCCCGACGAGACACTCAAAGTCGACGGTACTGAGGTTGACTCACCAACGTTGGGACCTGATAACGGCGGACTCAGTGGCATGATTCGGCAGCACCTCCGCAACGTCAGCAACGTTTCTTCCAACTATGGCGAACCAGGACCGCCAATGATGAGCCCACCTATGGGACTAGCCATTCATACACAGGGGCTTGGCTTTCAGCGCCGCCAACCAGGGTCTGAATCGGTTACACCAGCGCCCTCGACCTATAGTCATTCTAACCCATGGGATTTGGATGACATTGACAACCCCTACCGTGATGAAAACGGTAGATCAAATTCCGAGGATCAAGCCATTAGACAGAGTGTCGCGCCGCTCATCATGAGCGCTACCGAACCAAATCCCGCGACTCCCTGGGACCTCACTCCACGAAGGACCCACGAGCGGATTGCTAGCAACGAGACGGAGGCCGACCACGAAGCTTTTCAACGGGACCTTGCTCAAAGGCAGCGCTTGATACAGGAAAACCTTCGTGCCAAGGCTGAAGGCCGGTCAACAAGCCCAGCACCTGGTGGCCCATCCGGCGGACTGAAGACTGCCTTGAACATGCTTCGTGCAAAGTCGAGCCGTGAATCCTTTGCTACGGTTGAGGTTTCTAACAAATCAGTAAGGAAGCTTGCTCTCGGAGGAAGTTCAGCAAACGTCAGCAGCACCTCGCTCGTAGGCCTTCCAGGTGATGTGCCTCCACTGCGACCCAAGCAGTCGCGAGTACTGCAGCAAAGTGAGCAGGATGCACAGCGCGAACTTCAGAATCGACAGCGATCAGCAACTGAGAGCAGCCGGACTGGTCGCCCATCAGGTAGATCGCCCCAAGCATCGACCAGAAGTTCAACACGAGAACGCTCGAGTTCTGGAACATCATCAGGCCGTTCCCGAAGTCGGCATGACCAATACCGTGATGACCTTGATCAGGCCATGGCGGAGGGTTCCCGGGGCGTGTATCCTCCCAACACCATACCATCGTTGCCTGGATACGTTGCTCATCCTACGCCTCCCCTTCCTACTGAAAGGCCATCACTAGACTCCCAAGGTCGCATGCGATCGCGTAGCAACAGCAAAACTGCCGCGGCGAATTACTTTGAATCGAAGCACCTTCATCCGATTCAGACCCAAGCTGGACAAGATCAGAACTCTCGTCTCCCTCTGCCTCAGGGCAAATTCTCTCCGGGAATACCAATCTCACCCCGGCCGTCTCCAGGTGCCTACAGCAGTGCCAACGGCAATGGTTTCTCGCATCCAACGTCCCCACTACCTCCGTTCTCCGCCAGCCACACCCCTCCAGTGTCGAATCCCACCACACCCAACACAGCTGCCTTTAACCCAAGTACTGTGCAACCATTGACCAAGACTGGAATGCTACGGAAGAAGTCGATTGCAAAATCGGAGATCTCGGAGCCTGTGTTCTTATCTACAACATCTTCCATTGACACGATCAACCTACCCGCTGGTGCTTCCCTGAAGAATGGTATGGAAAATGATGCTCCTCCTGTCCCTCCCATCAACCCCATGAGGCGACGTTTCGGGTTTGGACGCGGTGAAAACCAAAGCGCCACAGCACCATCACCTTACGATCCTGCTGTACAGCCTGGTATGGATGGACCTCGGCCTCCTTACGCCGAGCCCCTCCGCACAAACTCATCTGACGCGCTGATGAACCAATCCCAGCAACCGAAGGGCAGGCTGCGGAAGGCGTCAAGTGAGGGTAGGAGTCTGCGTGGCAATGCACAAAGTCAAATCGGGCCGTCGCCAGCGATGCCTCAGAACGGTTTTGCTGTCCGCAATAACTCGCCTCCTCGCCCTGTCAATGGTCAGACTGTCGCACAACCATCCATGGAGGGTGCCATGTTTTAGATGGCATCTTGGCCGTTATGGTGCCTGATCCTTTCTCCCAGTATCACACGCTTCGTGATCAAAAGCGATCTTTTCTCAATCTTTGGTACATTTGAAAATCTTCATTTTCCGCTTGTCTTTATTTCGTCCATGATCGCCGTGCCTGCGACCACGGCATTGTCTTTTCCTTAATCTCTTTTCTTTTGGCTTCCGGCTTCGCAATATACCTTCCCGCTCTACAACTTCTCTTTGCAAAGATCTCTTTTTACGATCAACGATAGGGTTCTGGCTAGATTACAACCCTCACCGGGCTGGACACGGTGTTCTTGGAGGTTGGCAATAGCATCAAACAAGTTTGAGTACATTCAGTAGAGTCAGGTTCGGGAGGATTGCATGTTAATCGGAGTCGAAATGTACTGCTAGTCACTACAGCCCTTGCATGGGCTCCCGGTTTAGCCCGTGCTGCGGGAGTTGCGTCAGCCAATTCATGGTGTTGAATACAATCAATTGCACCTTACAAGACATCCTACGCGCGGGTCTGTCTGTCGACTACACTGATTCGGGACCAATTGCATGTATTGTTTCTGAGCAGCCAGCGCCGAATGAGAAACGTGGGTCAACGGTCGTAATACTCCCGAAACCCCCGCGCCTAATGTTTGTTCTAATCCATCTACCGTGCCGCGTTCCCGGTTTCATCGCTGCCGGCGACATGCATCATGAGCCGACACCTTCACGTACAGAAAAGCTTAGTTACATCACCATGCAGAATGAATGTGAGACAATTAGATATTGCCCATCTGCGAGGGCGAGCAACGTACGACCCCTGTGTTTCAGACGCCACAAGAAGAGCCGTGTATCGGATCGAGAACTTGGTATGGTTACTAGCGAAAGTAGTCCACGAACCCGAATGCTCGAGAGGAGGCGAGGCTTTGCTGGCCGTTGCTCTTGTGAGGAGGGCACGTGAATGTGCAAGTGGCATGGACGCGGACGATCTATGACAGAGAGATCGGATTGGTAAAATCAGGAGAAAAGGGATGCCTGTGGGGATAGCGATCTAGGCCTGCATGCTGCTTATCGCGTACCTGCATCTTTGGATCCTTCGCGCGTCGCCTTCCCTTGCCAGACAACCAACAGGACTGAATAGCACCAACGCTTCTCGGCACATTTTGCCGTAATGGTGGCATCAAATATCGTCTAATCATTTTAATCTTTAATGATTCACGCACGGTCTTGGCAGAACTCAAGGTGTTACTACGGAAAGATCAAGCGCTCGAAGATCAACCATGAATATTGTACATACATAGTCCAGTCTTCTGTAGCGGTGCACTACGCTACTGACCCATTGGAACCGTCGACGGCATCCGCCCTATCCGCTCGCCAAGACAACATGCTTTCGTCCAACGCAGGGCCGATATCCGGTGCCGCACGAAGAAAGTATGCCCCCGAAGCGTTCATTATGCAACCAAAAAGCAAAGCACCCAAGGCTGTCGGCATGCGCAACACGAGACGAAACCGTTGCATTGCTCAATCGGGTCCAGAGTCCCTATGCACCTAAGACAATAAAGCCTGGAGCCTCATTAGTATCAGGCCTGCCAAAACAGTGATGACACAAGTCCGCAACGGACATGATTGGCGCGGCGAAAAAGAATCGCACCGCGCAAAGGGAAAAAGCAATGACGCACAACGCAATGCCACCCTCCATCTCCACTATTATGCCACCACGCCGCCTAATCAACGCTAACGAACTGCAAGCTCGGCGCCATCCCAAACTCTAACTGCAACCCAGCCCTCCGTCCGAGGCACAACACACGCCTATGCAAGGCTCTCGCTCTCTGTCCGGTGCTTGTAATTCGACAAAAGACGCGCATCTACTCCGTAGGTCATGTAGCTAAGGTCGAGCGTGAAGCAGATCAAGGACAACTCCAAGGCGAGGGAGGGGAAAATGGGTACCAAGGCTGACCGAGAAACTACGGCAACCCCTGAGACGATCACTGGGGGAGTCCGATGTTAATCTCCACGAGTCTTGTGTCATGGAGCAGGTGTGAACCTAGGGATTGGCTACCAGAATAGTTCACCTTCTTAACTGTACATAGACTCCCCTTCCTCTCCCTACCCGTTCCTCGTTCAACCCTGTTCTTTCACCCATTTCTTCGACATACCTCACCCACAGTCTATCTTTTCTACAACAACCAACTACCCAACATAATAAAGATGCGTTTCCAAGCTACCGTTCTTGCCATTGCGGCTTCTCTTGCGTTCGTTGGTGCTCAGGACTTGAGCGGTATCCCAGAGTGTGCTGTACGTTCTTGTCCCCTGCCTATTTCCGATCGGGTTTTTGCTCCGCAATCCACAACTCGACATGTCATTTCGCATCAGTAACTGACACAAAGACAAACAGATTCCCTGCTTCGTTGCCGCGCTCCCCGACTCCAACTGCGGAGTCACAGACACAAACTGCCAGTGCACCAGCGGTCGTTCCGCTATTGAGAACTCTCTTCTCACTTGCGCGCCCCAGCGATGCCAGCAGAATGAGATTGCCAGTACGTTAAATACCTTTCCATGCTTCTGTCCCTGTGCATACCTAACGCAATGTAGGCCTCGCACCCGCTGTCTCCTCCCTTTGCGCCGCCGCCGGTGTAACCCTCTCCAACATCCCAACTGCCGCATCATCCTCTGGCTCTGCTGCCGCTACTGGTTCCGCATCCACCAGCATGGTCAGCGGAAGCCGTACCATGAGCTCTGGCTCTCCTACTGGTTCCCAGGTCGCCGAGCAGACTGCGAACGCCGCTGCCGGCAAGCTTGCCAGCTACGGTGTTGTCGCCATGGGTATGGCCGCCGTCTTCGGATTGTAGCAGATTAAATTTTTTGAAGAGAGGTCGAGATTGGCCGTGTTGGTGGTTCAAGAATTACTATTGCATCGGTCGCACATACATCGTTAGATTGCAATTGATACCGTATCATTCATATGGATTGATGTGTTCAGAATACTGTGCGTAGACACGTTGTGATGCCGAAGTGGTCCTGAGCCATGCTCAGGCAGCTCCCAGTGCGCTCATCCATTTGGCCGACCACGCTGTGAACTCATCGTCTTTGCCGGACCAGCTTCGGTCCGCAATCTTAATCGCACTCTTAGCCTCGTCACAGCATTTATCCAAGGTGTGTTTCGCTTCGTCCTCGTCGAGATCGTAGAATGCTCCCGCGATGTCATCGACCGTTTCGGGTATCGTTTTGAGGGTGTTCATGAGTTCGTCGAGCTTCTTGCTGGGTGTCGAGGCTGTACTGTCCGTAGCTGGAGTCGGTTCGAGCGTGGATGACGCAGGATACGTCTTCAACCTCCTCTTGATTAATGCCTGGTACAGCATGCCAATCATCTTTAGCTTCTTGAGACTCGTGTCTAATAGTTCCTTCAGTTTTTTGTCGTCCTTGCCAATCTTGTTCGATGCGCCGAAGATTTCGTCTTCGTCATCACTGCCTTCTGCTTCATCTGCGTCGTCTTGCACATCCTCGCCCCACTCTTTCAGCTCCTCGATCGCATCTAGCAGAACTGCGCGGAACTCCTGCGCC
>JAESFQ010000824.1_pt1 | contig 11368 bp, 15 predicted proteins | sample 9269431 | NCBI WGS metagenome assembly JAESFQ01 (sample SAMN14502588, study PRJNA617103) | algae metagenome | isolation source: Plectolyngbya sp. WJT66-NPBG17 and co-occurring heterotrophs from well... | place: USA: Mojave Desert, Joshua Tree National Park, California | collected 2006-08-06
GCTCCTGGTTAATGTAGTGGTTGTCTTTGCTGTCTGTCAAAGTAGGAGGATCTGCTCGAGCTGCAGGTATGGGCGCCTATCGTCATCTCCGGTACAATTGCAGATAGCTAGGTGCAGGGCTTCCAGACCCGTTGTCGTACAACTTGTCTCGTAATAAGACATCATCGTGGACGCACTGCTCCAATGGATGGTTTCAACCTTGATCCGCATGGCGGCATTGTCGCACAGCGTGTATTGCTGCGAGGCGTAGTCATCTGATAGCGCGAAAGCGCGTCAGCAGCACACTGGAAATATGAACAAGCAGGGGCCGTCCTCTTGCCGTCGGAAGACTTCGTTGCGCAGCAAGAACTGAGAAATCGTGATGCGATATACCCGCTCTCCATGGGCTGGCTCCCAAGCAGTATCGGCTCGAGGATATAGTGGTTTGAGATCATAAACCATGGCAATCTGTTACGGCGGGGTTGTCGAAGTTTGGCGGCTTTCGGTTCCAGGGTTCGCTTGTCATTTAGCAGGAGCACTAAGCTCAAGAGCTTCAGCGCAGCTCCTCTACAGCCATGAACCTCATTTCTAGACAATCCCTGGAGAACGCGACCGGCTAGTATTCCGCGCAGAGCTGTCGGTACGGGTCGAGCCAGCGATCGTAGCGTGCAACCATCAGCTTCCAGACCATATGCGCTCAACATGCATGCCCACACACCATTCTAAAACCCCGGTCGTCTCTTTCTGTGCGTCGGCATAGCCCCCAAAGCCACAAAAGTCTGCGCTCGGTATAGCCTCTGAAAGCTCGTAGATGTCGAGCGCAGATAGGCATGTTCTTCTTGGAAGAACGTGTCTTCTCCTGGTGTCGCCCTCGAGCCTATCGCAGTGTTCGGAGACGCATGTCCGGTGAGCAGTCATTTGTAACTAATAGATGTGGTCTCAGAGGTGGCCTCAAGCGGTGTAATCGCGGGATAGCTGCGGTAGCTGTGACTCGATCCATCAAGCCCTGTTTGTGCATATCCTGCGTCTTGTGGCAAAATTGTGGTGTTGCATGTTAGCCTGACAGCTCGGCATGAGGCTCTTGAGGAGGGAGGGGCGATGACAGGTCCAAAGGACTTGCCGCGTATCATCTTTCTGTTGGTTGAAGACGTCCCCGTCCTTGTGCCGGAACTATACTTATACGTGCTGAACCTTCTCTTCTCCACACCCAAGTCCTCACGACTACTTTCTTCCTCTTGTTCTGTATAACCGTCGTTGATCGTCTCAGGAAACTCTCGCTTCTTGTGATGGCTGTCGAACTCAACCCACGCCCCCGTTGTGATGCGCCTTCCCCGAAGGAACGTATTACAGCTTTGCACGAGCGCACTTCGTTATTCGAGACTATTGCCAAGGTTCCGCAGGCTGCGATACACCAAAGATTCAGGAAGGAGTGGGCATTTGCTATATCATATGTCGAGAGCAAAGTCCATCGGTGCGCGCGAGCTGCTTATGCATCCCTTCGGCAGGACATGTCATCCAATGGCGTTGACCGAGAGGACATCGATTCAGAGCAACATGAACACACAAGAGCAATGGATGCCTTGGTCGAAAGCTTGTTGCTCATAGGCATGAACTCCCCACCATATGAACGTATAAGCAGCAGCTAACCCTTGCGAAGGTCAAGTTGTTGAGGCCTACCAGAAGATGAGCATAGCTCCCCTACCTTCGAAAGCCAACATGAACCTGTATCGCATCCACAATGGTGGTAGTGGACGCGCCGCGAACGGGGAGATTGCCTCACTATACGGAGAGAAAGATCAACCCATACCAAGCGACTTGGCGACAGCCGAAAGCGACGATCTGGAGCCGATGGCGGAGTTTATCCGGGATTGCCTTATGGACCTGGTAGTCAAGTACATCGTTCGGCCTTCGAGGCTTGTGTTACATCTTTTGCCCATGTACGAAAAGGAGCCGTTGGCCGTTGAGGATAACCTTGAGTATGTCGATGAGAAGGTTATCACTGCCGTTACAAACGCCTCCATAACTGTATTGGCCATTCTGATTCTCATCGCACCGATCGCCACTTTCACCGTCGTCCAGGAGCAAACATCGCGGATTGTAGCCATGCCCTTGTTTTGCCTACTTCTCGCCGTATCAGCACAGATAGCGGGTCCACGGTCAATGCCGGTATTTTTACTCGTTACAGCGTAAGACCGCGTGACCCCCTCCCTCAAGCAGCACTTGCTGACAAGACTGCAGATTTTTCCAGGCAATGGTGGTGTTTGTAACTATTACGAATGAACGGCAGGGCTCTCAGTGAGCGATGAATTGTGGTGTTGCAGTGTAGTCACCTTGAAATGGAAGCTTGTTGCCCCTTCACCGCCACTTACAGACCAGGTGCTAAGACTAAACCGGAACAGCGCCGTTTCAAGTCGTACATCTAGCGACTCACTGAGGACGTCCATGCCTGAGGCCGAAGGCAGGCATATTGACAGCAAGTTACCACTCAGGTATTCATACATCAGTGTTGCGTCTTCTTCCTAGGTATGCCCGTTCGGTGCAAGTTGGAAGTAATCAAGGCTCAGAGGAAGCGACAGCGCCAACGACTAGACCTGAATTAGATTCACCCACAGGATCGGAAGCGATAACTCATCAGCTTCAACGGTACAGGGAGATCAAGAATCTTCTGAGTTCTGCCTCGGGTTCATTGAACAAAATCTAGAACGGCCAACAAGATCAGAATGTGCTCATAGACCTCGTTCCTAGTACCTGCTCGAGTCGCTTTCACAAAATTGAGTAACAGGTAGGGCCACAACCGGGTCATCCACGTGAGGCTGGTATCTGTTTCAGTCATACCCTCCTCCCCAAGCCACAGTCGATCGCTTACGAAATCCACCACTCCAAAATTCCATCTACTTCCTGCCTAGACATCTCTATCTTCCACAAAGTGCCCTCCCTTCTACGAAACTAGCGTTTTTCAGAGCCTAGTCCGCCCAATCTCGATACATCATCTGATACATCCTACCTAGAGCGTTCCTGGCTATGTCTCGTCCTCCCATCCGATTTATCACGGCGGTAGGCCTTGAAATAGAAGGTCTGATATGTGATAGCATGGGTTCAAAACCTCTAGCAAGCTAACTAAAGTGCAGCGAAACGCGTCTCTTCTAAGTCTACCGCTACAGACCAGACTGACCGTGCCTCCCAAACTACGAACGGGGACAGTGAACCCCCCAAATCCGGCGACAAACATCAAACCACCCAGCAGAAAGCATCAGCTGGAGAGGGGACGCATCGAGCGAAGCAGTAGGTGCCATCGCCCATTGCAGTTAATCCACAACACACCACTCCCTAGCTCCGCAACCCTCACTCTCAGCTCCAAAACTTCTGGGTAGCCTACCACAGGACAACGGTCATCGCGAAGGGGCAGAACAACTGAAGGAAATGGCGTGAGGGCCCGCATCTCCCGTCGCGTGTATCTATCATGTTGTCAAGATCTTTGCACCTAGGTAGCTGTCAATATGAAGGCATAAAATCTTAGTTTTTCAACAGTCAAAGCACACTTCTTGCGAGTAAACCAACGCATGGCAGAGGCGGTCGTGAATAATTGTGAAGCCCACTAAACGCGGACACGTGCGACAAACATGGAGGTGTCGTTCAGCTTTTATCCTGCAAGTCATGGAAGAATGTAGACAAAGTCCTCAAGTTCAGTTTAAAACGCATTCGACGCGTGTTTTCTGTAGCGCGCTATGGTCGCTCTATAGTACGATTGTATCTGCCACCCATAGTGCTTCGTACCACAACACTGGCAGCTTCCAACTATTTGAGATGCCGCGTAGAGATTAACTCAGTCCTATAGTACTGCAGCCTTGTCGCGCCTGCCCAACGAGGATCTTTCAACTGTAGATGCAACATTGTTCGGCAACGGCATATCACCCGTGGTTGCACATCCATGCCAGCTCTCGAGCTAGAGATAGCGCTGAACCCCCACTATAGGTTCGCTCGCTTGTTTTGGTATACAGCATCTCCGTATATTGTCTTCGGGCCGTACCGAGAAAGGCAGGTGGATTCGCGTCGCGTCGGTGGTCGCTCTACGTTGACTCGAGTACGTGCTACTAGGCTTCGAATGGATGGAAGTTCGTGGGAGTCTAGATTCGTGCCTGTAAAATTTGTTAGCTACTGGTGGGTACAGAACCGGGCGAAGGGAACAGGGGATAGTATAAAAACGCCGTGCCTATTCCCTGAAGCGGACAAACTAAAGAGTACTCAACATCTCGACAATGAGCAAGCCTGTGTGTCGAATAGATCCTCCCACCTTTCTAGTGCGCCTTGATCGTTTGGAAGAGTCCAATTTTACTGCACGCCACCCCAGAAGCTCCAGTGTCTGCGTCGACGCGTGGTGGCGGTCAAAAGGAGCAATTAGATGAAAAGAGATACCCAGGAAAGCAAAGAGATCGCAAAGGGGGACAATTCTTTCAGGAATTCGAGACTTCTAAGTATTCAGACGCGTAGGGCTGGGAGACGAGTGAGCATTTCGTCAATGCTTCCAAGGGTGCCAAGAAGAATGAAGGACGAACTCGGGACCGAGCGTCGAGCAACATCCGCCCGCGACAGTAAGCCTATCAGTATCTGGACTTTTCCGATCTAATCGCCGAAAATCTCTATGTATTGTTAAAATTCAAGACCACTGGCTACTCGTAGGGATATCCAACGACGTGGAGCCGGATCAGTCCAAAGGAAGGTTGCATAGTCTGGCAACTTGCCGCGTGATGCGATTCTTTTGAGACAAATAGAAGCGCTCACTATAGCATGAATCGATGCAAGGCCTTCCGATGATCAAGTACTATTCAGAAGATGTATTGTTGAGTTGTGTTGCTCATAGTCGCCATGTGCCGCGTCGCAAGCCATTGACTAGATATTGAAAACTGTGAGGGCTACGCGAATGTTCGTAATAGCCCACCAATGTGAGCTGATCGACATCACGGATGCTTAGAGAGTCTATTTCCAGCCCTTTTCAGAGGCTAATACGTCCCCAAGAAAGACTACTAAGGATACCAGAGGCTAAGAATTGCATGCTAGCTGTAAAACAAGCATGAGAAGCTACTGGAGCAGCGCCATATGAAAGCCAGCTATCAGCTGCAGTCTGCCCAGTCTTTGCATGTGCCCCCGCCATTTGCAACCGCAAGCCATGTTCTCTCTACAACAACTATGACAAACTATCGTCCATCCGCCCACATGCTCGCATACATCTCAACGTCGTAGTATACGCGACAGTGTTCACCAGCCATGCGGTTGAGATAAGCATTCCCTGTATATTGTGATCATCGAACGGCTGGTGACTGGGCGCTGCAGATTGGGTTGCACGTAAAGTGAACAGGAGGGCGGTATGCTGCTGCAATTGGTACGGTTGTAGTCGGTGCCTAGGTAGTGTCATGCACCGAGCGTCGGAGCCGCCCTATGGCTGAAGAAGCCATAGCCACGAGGCGTTGAGATAGTTTCCACATAATAGCAGCGCATGTAGCTCCAAGCTGTGTCGTCTCGTATTGGTCCTGGGATACCCCCGTGCGGCGGTTCTCGGAAGCCTGCAGCCAGGGCTCTGCAAGACCACGTCAGTTGTCTTGTTACGGCGCACAGCCTTTGTGACTCGCAAGTCTCTTGCACGGGGAATTGGATCTACACGTTTTCATGCGACTTGTGTGATGAACGCGTTCGGATGCACCCCTTTACTCTTTTGCAAACACCGCTGGATGTTCATGTGCTCGCTTCGATGGTAGTGACCGCACAGGATTGTGGGCGGGTGACCCTGGGTGAGCTGCCGGTCTGCTCGAGCACAATTGGTGGAAAGCTCGCTTGTCTGTATATCGAGAGCAACAAGTCCCCTCTGCGAAGGAAGGGGCACGGTTGGGTTGACTGAAGCGAGCTAGGCATTTGCGCTTTCGACGGGCGGCGCTTCGAACGGTCGGGCATGCTAATCTGCGGCTAGTCTGTTGATGTATAAGCTACTTTCTTGCGTAAAACGTTATGAGTGAGCTTCTTAGGCTGCAAAGAACGGTTAGGCGACCTGAACGCAGACTCACATGGTGTTCTTTGCGCGTAAGCTTCGAGAGTATGAATGCTCTGGGTAGTTCCTGTAATCGGGTCGTCGAGAGGCCGAACGTGTCGTGCTAGAGTATGAGCGCGTCGAGGAAGATTCTCGCAAGGCGAGCCACAAGTCTCACGTGGTGAGGCCGCCCTCAACGGGGTGGCGTCGCGCCCGTTGGGCGGCACGTTAGTAGCCGGTACTGGCAGGCCTGTATCACACTGGTGCTTTAAGGCCTTTAGCCAGTGAGTCAACGGCCGTTTAAATGAAAGGCAGAATCTTGATTCGACGGCAAGTCGTGGTAGGCTTCGCTCTATAGCGCGTTCTTGAATGGCTGTTCTAGGGACTCGAGCGCTGGCAATACCGCTCATCACGTGGGCCATTTTGGAACGACGTTCCGACGCGCCACAGGGCCAGTGCGCTCACGATCCCAGGTATGTCTGTGGGGGCCAGGAGCTTCCACAACATACATGGCCTTCCGGCCTGGCATGCCATCTCGCCGATGCGGCTGTAAAAGAGTGTGGAATAGTCGCGACAATCAGGAAGGAAAAGAAACACCCAGTCCACGACAGGAAGCTTCCCAAATGTTTCCTGAGCCTGAGCTGCCGCTGCTCACGACCCCCATATGCGCAGTAATACGAGGAATACGAGAGAACCTGAGATTGAAGCCTTGCTCGCTCTGCTTCAAGTACGGGAGACAGATAGAGCAAACCGTCGTTGAATCATCTGAGTTGTAGATTGGTTTCTAGCCCTTCTCTTTCTTATGCCAGCCACGTACTGAGGCATCCAACTCTCGCTCTAGTTTCATCACCACGATTCCTGCTCGACCAAGTCATGATATCGGATCTCTGGGCTGTCGCGTCGTTCACACAGCAACTCTAGGAGAATGTAAGAAAAGTCGTGCAATTTTAGAGGATGTATGAGAGATGATGAAAAGAAACATAATGCATGAGGCCTGTCAGCGATTCCAAAAGACAGAAAGAGTCAGAGCGTGGGAAGCATAGTACTGGAGAAGAACAAACGATTCGCTTTCAAAAAGCAGCTGAGGTCGGTGGTATGTGGGGACATGATGTGGGGCTAAATCTCCGTGTCACGGTATTACCTACCCTTTGCATTAAGGAGACCAACAACGCCATCTAGGAGCCTTCAGAAGTCGAGAGCGATCTGTGCAGCTCTGCTGACAGTTAAAGTGAGAAAGTCAGTCAGGGTTGGGTCCGGCCAGATGTAGTCGTGTGTCATTGAGGACATCCGGAGCTTGATGTATGTCATCGCAATGATCGCATCACACCAGTTCTGCGCTGGAGTGGAACTAAGGAACAGCGCTCAAGCCTGCTTAGAGGTAGAATATTTATATCCTATGTTCGCCATCATTCGTGCATATTTTGCATTCTCTTAGAAGAGAAAGCCGGAGTCTCCAACGATGTTTTGATCTGGCGAAGTGAACGGACAGCATCACGATTGAAGATAACTGAACTGTGTTAAAATAGTTGATTAAAGGCTAATTTTGATCATGATAGTCCTGTAAAACCAGTAACAAGCTGTCTTACGTCAAGTAATGCCATAGTAATACACTACGTCATGCCCATTGCTTTTGTAGAAAGCCTCAGGGCGCATGGTATTTCCCTGCGTGACTGCCATCGCACGATTGTGCATGTACGTCTGCCCCTTCAAAGCTAACTCGAGTGTCAAACCAAGATCGACGACGGAAATTCAAGTCATCCTCTGTTGCTCAGCGCTTGATACCAACGTCCGCGGCGTTTCAATTTCCGTCTTTCGTGTTTCTTGCCTTGAGCTCAATACGCCTAGGTACGGTATTCGGCCATCGCCTGGACGAAGGCTTGTTCGTAATATTCTGAAGCTCCGGTGCGCTGGATGATAGCCGATCAGTAGTCTCCTCGTCCCCGGCCACCTCTGCCCCGCCGCCCTCCACGCTTCTTGCGGTCCCAGTTGCCCCTAAAGCCGCGACCGCCTTGATGGCCGTTCCTATCGTCACGCTCGCGGTCCTCTTCTTCTCTCTTCATCATCTCGCGTTCGCGCTCTATCCGCTCGGCTTCGAGCTCCTCAGGGCTCTTCTCCACACGCACCTCAGGCTTCTTGAGCTCAGTGGGGAACCGTGGGTGTGCGCCGTACTTGCAGCCTTTTCCCTCAGGACAGAATCCGCATAGGTAGAAGGGACATAGCTTCTCCTTCTTATTGTGTTTGAGTGCGCAATATGGACCAAGTGGACAGAAGCCTCTGTCGTAATGTGGGCAGGAGGGACGCTTAGCTTCGGGGTCGATGTGTAGATAGAGACAATCGTCACCGTTTGAGCATGTCTGGGTTCGGGCGTAGTATGAGCACTCAGGCATTCGTCGTAAGTTGTATTCGTGGAGGAACTCGCATGTTTCGCCCTTTTTACACAAGCCGCGCAGCCAATGTTTGCATACGAGACTGAGATCTGTTAACTTGCGAGTGTGATACATGCTCCACTACAAAGCTACATACTTATTGTAGGATGACGAGACGTTGTGTTTGTTCGGGCACCTGTTCCCATCGGGGCAATGGCCTTGGAGATACGCCTTGCATACCGGGCGGTCGGGACTGAGGCCAAAGCGATATTCGCGCCGAAGAAACTCGCTGAATTTGAAGGTATATTGTGGCTGTTGAGCTTCTATCGGCTTTGATTCGGGTGCAGGCGTTGGTACGGGACCCATGACTTCAGTCATTGCGGCGCGCGCGAACTATCTCGTAGGAGGGCAAAGGTGCAACAGGCGCAATGAATAGGGCTAGGAGCCTGGGTTGATGATGTGACGTCGCGAGTGCTAGAAGATGCGCGGCATCCAAGTCATGACCTCGGGAAGATCCGAGGACGCGACGTCACGTGAACGGTAGTTACCCAACTTCTTTGTTCAACGCCGATCACTGTGTACTCCCGCATCCACATGTGCAGCTTACCGGAAGCGTCTTACATGGCGGCTACATCCCGCTCGGTCTTCACTGATCCTGATTTACCCACTTCTTCCGCGTTTCCTACGTGCCGTCGACACGCTTTGCATCATCTGTGCATCTCATCAACGTGTTCGCAGTCAGCCGCCCTGATCGTTTCCAGCTTTGTTACCGTGCGGGGTGGTCTTTGCACTCGGCCACCATTGATGCAACACGGCGTTTGATGCCTCTTGGCTACTATCTTTCTAGCCGCTTGTGTCTTGCCTTCTCCCCACAAGTATCCGGAAAGCTGTTCCTAGTCCTGTGACCAGCAGTCAATCCTCTGTCCGTAATCTCGCAGCGCATTCAGAAGTCACCTTAGCTCAACATTGCTATCGCGTCGACGCCCAGGTTCGTGTTCCCGTGTCCTTGCATTCCCGCCTGTAAGGGGTAGAGCTGAACCACTTTGGGGTGGACTTGATCGTTTTGCTCTCGAAGCACTAGGGCCCACATTATGATGTCGGAGGATTGAGAAAATGCGGCCTCATTCGCAACACAGGCCTGGTTCATGCGATTATTGATGCTTCGTGTGACGAGTTTAGTGTCTACCTGTAGCCCATCAATTGCCAGACTAGGCCTCACCGTCTGCTCTGTAGTATATCCACTATAGCAAGTCCCGCATAGAAGCCTTCGTTCCAGGATGATGGCATGGCCCGTAGGCCTCAGGGCGATCATCAAGGCATTGCATCACCGATGCCCTTTGGCGCCGCTATTGATTGCGTTGCGTTTATATCCACAAATAAACCAGACGAATTCCAGATTTATCTTCGACAACCTGGAGCCACTCATCCACCTTCTCCTGTCTACCCGCTTCCCAGTCAAGGAAAAACTAACACATACAACTCCTGCCGCTGTACTTACATACGTTACTAATACCAAATCTTGGAACGTAAGACGAGAAAATGCTTCCGCTATCCGTCTAGCTTTAATATTTCAGAGCCCGGCTACCGGCCTTGACCTGCAGGGTGTTCTGACGTGCAGCAAGCTAGGCCGTAGCTTACGACGACCGAAGATGAGCCGACACTACTTCAACTCGCCTGGTCACGACACCACCTTTTCTACACCGCTGCAAGTCATGTACTGGAACGGAGTCTACTATCCTAACTGGCGCATTTATCGCAACCAGCCACCCGTGTCGCTGAACTACGATGTCATTTCGCACGTCTTCTACGCATTCGCATGGTACGCTAGGTGTTAGAAAGAGTCGCCAAAGGATAGGCTAACATGATCACAGGGTGAAGGACGATGGAACTGTCTACGTAGGTCTATTATATGTGCAAAAGCTTCTTAGACTAACTCGTTCTGCAGCTAAGTGATGAATGGGCGGATGCTCAGATCGAGGTTCCAGGCACTGACGACGTTCCTGCAACGCAAGGCTGTCTGAACTCTTTCGCCCTATTGAAGCGGAAGTACACTAAACTACGCGTTGTACTATCTGTTGGCGGTGGCGGCAAAGGCAGTGAGCCCTTCGCGGGTGTTGCTCGAGACCCTGCCTGTCGTGAGCGTTTTGCTCAGTCGTCGTTAGCATTGGTACAGCGATTCGGGATTGACGGAATCGACAGTCAGTACCCTAATTCAAGTTAATTACGCATTTGCTAAGCAGGTAACAGTTGACTGGGAGCACCCTTCAGATGCCAAGCAAGGTCAGGATTACATCGCCCTCCTGGCTGCACTGCGTCAGTACCTGCCGGCTCCTCAATACACACTTTCCTCTGCACTTCCTGCGGGCGAATGGGCCCTCCAGCATATCAACCTCGCACATGCTTCGCATTACCTGGACATGGTTAACCTTATGGCTTACGATTATTCTGGACCCTGGGTCAGCAAGTGCGGTCACCAAGCTCAACTGTTCACACCACCCATCCCACACAGCCCCGAGGCCGCAATATCTTGCCACTCTGCTGTCACATACATGATGCAGCAAGGTGTTCCAAGGCAAAAGATTGTCATGGGCGTGCCAGCATATGGCCGAAGCTTCACCGGGACGCGTGGTATAGGCCATTCGTTCACCGGGCAAGCAGGAGAGGAGGGCACTTTTGAATATCGAGACTTGCCACGTCCGGGTGCAAAGGAGCATGTGGACGAGCAGCTCGGCGCAGCCTATTGCGTTGGAGGTGACGGAGGTCTAGTCACATACGATACCCCGCACACTGTCAGGATGAAGGCCAACTATGTACGTCAACACGGACTAGGCGGACTCTTCTATTGGACTGGTACAGGGGATGCCAGCTCGCTCACTCAGAAAGATCGCAGTCTAGTATACAACGGGTTCCTAGGTCTATTCCCGCAATAGTGGCTAGGTTCTGGTGGTCAAAACTATGTGTCAAGACTAAGTAGCACCCCAATGCATGAATATATCATGTTGTGCCT
>JAESFQ010000825.1_pt1 | contig 11367 bp, 8 predicted proteins | sample 9269431 | NCBI WGS metagenome assembly JAESFQ01 (sample SAMN14502588, study PRJNA617103) | algae metagenome | isolation source: Plectolyngbya sp. WJT66-NPBG17 and co-occurring heterotrophs from well... | place: USA: Mojave Desert, Joshua Tree National Park, California | collected 2006-08-06
TAACGCGTGACTTGCTGATGAGCTCCGTCGACCCCTTGTCCTGATGCTATGCTCGGGTGATACATCGTCCCAGATTACCTCATAGCTACCAGTCTTCGTCTCGATGATTTGCATAGTAGGTGTTGCTGGATCAGCGCCGTCATCGTGGTTGAAGCCTTCCGCATTCCACAAAGGAGCAATAGCGACGACATGCACATCAGTTCGTGTCGTAGCAGGCTCTGCCACAGTGCCCTTTGATGTACTTGTTGTGTTCGGGCATGACGGGCAGCGTTTGACGGTCTTTGCCTGACAGTTGGCAGGCTCGAAGCTATGCTCGTTATCGCATGCCGAAATTTGTGACGAGATTCCTTTCGTAATGGTTATCTGAGGTAATACGGGCGATGGCTTCGAGCCAGTTTCCTCGAAATCGACCGTCTTTACGCGGCGTAGGGCCTTGGGCTCGGTTTCGGTCGTATTCTGTTGCAATCCGCCGGGTGGTGTAGTTGTGGCACTCTTCGCCTTTTTCTTTATGCACGGCTTCAGCGTCACATTACAGCGGCGTGTCTTTGGATTCGCAAAGGCTCGCGCCGGGTCCGGCTCTGAATTTGAGCGCATGGCAGTAGACCTAACCGGACTTGGCCTTGCAGGTCTTGTAATCTCGTTCTCATTCGGACTAGGTTTACGCGGTCGGTTGGCTGCAGGTTTGGTCTGCTCAACGAGCTGCTTCTGGAGACTCGCGGATGAGATCGCTGGATCATGATAGCGAGATGTCACTTCATACCGGGAATTGCTGATGGAACGCTGAGAGGTAGGACGAGGAGGTTGTAGCTGGGCACGTGTTGGAGATGTCATCATGTGGGCTATGCGGCGCTCATCTTCTTTGGAGCGGCCTGTTTCCAGCGCCGCAGTTGCATTCAAGCGTACATTTCTCACTTGACTCGGTATGATCATTTCACTGGCAGATCTTCTCAACGAGCGTCTGAAACTCGTCTTGGAGAATTGTCTCGCCGGCATGTGAGCCCCGTCGTCGTTTGTTGTCTCCGCATCGTGGGACATTGCTTCTGTGAAAACGGAGTTTGCTTCGCTCTCTTGATCAGGAGTAGGAGGAAGAACATCGGATGGCGCACCTCTATCGACTGTGAGGTACGAGGTGAGCTTCGTGATCAAACCATCTCCAGATGTCCCAAGCATGGTTGTTGCGAGATATGCTGGATAGGCGTGTCAATTGAGAAACAGGCAATATATTCCAGCGTTTATATCGAAGTTTGAAAGGCGATGGCGATTATCGTTAGGGATGGATTGTGACGTAGGGAATTCGGATGTCTGCGGTATGAGGGTTCTAGGGTGAGATTCCTGTCGGGTGATGATGTGTATGCTGTACCAGCAGGGCAAGCATGTGATGAAAAACCTGAGACACAGAGAAGGAAGGGTACGGAGCGGGACGAAAGTCGCTGCTCTCTCTAGAGCCACAATGGGTTGACTATGGGAAGTGACAGCTGAACAAGCGTGCCTCCCTCGTGCCCCCGAGAGACGTTAGAGTATCTCGGAAACGCAAAGAAGTAACGAAACACTCGCTCTGGTGCTTGCAGGAACATGCTCACACTCGATAAATCTTGATTCCAACGCAACTGGTACTTCTCTGGTAGATTGTAGTAGCAACGTCTTTACACAGGGGTAAGCTAGGTTAATGTGACACTGCCTCTGGAGATTGTTAACAGTACGTATCCCCTGGCGCCGGCAGGCATCAGCACCCAGCTCTGCATCTGATTGCGCTGTGAAGAGTTGGCTTCGAGGGTCATTGTCGGGAAGTCGAGGCGTGTGGATTCGCTCGCGTGCCGAGCCGTCCCATGCAGCCTGCCCGATTGGGTATGACATCGGTCTCGGCGCTACTTCGGCCCAGCGACTCACAACCTGTCCTCGAACCACGTGCGCCTCCATCGCGGTGAAGACGGCGTCATCATTGGGCCATGTACGGGGGGCCTCGACTTGTAGAGCGGTTGCCGGCACGACTTGGTGACATGCAAGCAACAGGATTGCTTCCTACATGCCGCTTCCTCGACGCCAACTGCCTCTCTACACGGGCTTCGTGAACGCCATGCTGCAGCTAAAACAGTAGCCTCGTCAGTTGCAACCAGCCAGACAGCGCACGTGTGGTTCTGTGGCTGAAGATGCATGCAAGATAGTCTCGCGTGCCTGGCTACCGGGTCGTGTCCACTGCGGCATGGTCCTCACAGGTATTAATATAGGCTGTTGGTATCCTCCAAGAGTACCCTGGCTGGGTACACGACAGCCAGTCACTCTTCAGAAATGCTTTTCGTCACTTCACTCAGCGTGCTGGCGCTTTCCGTCACGCAAGTTGTTGCTGGCCCCGTCATCACTCGTGATGATATTGCTGCTGCTGCTGCTGCCGCTGTCAACGTCACTACCTGCAATGGCAAGCTTTATACCTACGAAGAGCTTGCGGGTTATGGGAAACTAGCCAGCGACGCCCGCGACAAGTTCGGTGACACCATTGGCGGTATTGGAAGTGCCATCGCATTCGACAAAAAGTCTTGGAAATACAAGAAGGGCGCTTACCAGGGTGTTGTTTGGGGGCTGCCTGATCGTGGCTGGAATACCCAGGGTACGCAAAACACCCAGAGTCGCATTCACAAGTTCAGCGTCATTTTTACACCGGTCGAAGCCACCCTTGAATACCCGGCCAGTCCAAATTTCCAATTCTCTTACGTCGACACTCTACTTCTCACTGGACCTGACGGTACGCCCTTGACTGGTCTTGATCCCACTGAGACCATTGAATACCCTGGATTTCCTACTCTTCCTCTTGCCACGTGTGAGTTGTGCTTCCACATCCGGCTTTGCAGTGCTAATTAGTACAGACACCGGTAACGGCTTTGGCCAGAATGGAACTGGGGGTGCTCGTGTTCCGCTGGACACTGAGGGACTAGTGCTGGGAGACGATAAAACCTTCTGGATCAGCGATGAATATGCCGCCTACGTCTACCAGTTCGACAAGCAGGGCAAGATGATCAAGGCTGTTCGCACCCCGGAGGCCCTTGTTCCCCGTCGCAACGGCACCGATAGCTTCAATGCGGCCTCTCCACCCATTTACAATCCTGACCTTGAGACCACACCGGAGGATCCGGATAGCGGCAGAGGCAACAACCAAGGCCTGGAAGCTCTGACCGCCAGCCCAGATGGCAAATACCTCTACACCATGCTCCAGAGTGCGACCATTCAGGACGGAGGTAGCTCTGCGAAAAACCGTCGCAACACTCGCCTCCTCAAGTATCGCATCAAAGACGACAAAACTACGCTAGAGGCGGAATATGCTGTTCAGCTTCCTGTCCTACCAACAGGACGTGTAGCTAGCCAGTCCGAAATACACTACATCTCCGAGACACAGTTCCTTGTCCTGGCGCGCGACTCTAACGCTGGCCATGGGGCCGAAAGTACAGAGTCCATCTACCGCAACGCGGATGTAATCGACATCTCCAAGGCTACAAATGTCGCAGGTACAGCAGCCGATGCCGCCAGTGGACAGATCGCAAGTAAGGATGGTGTCCTGAAGAGTAGCATCGTACCTGCTACCTACTGCCCGTGGCTTTCATACAACAACAACGACCAGCTGGGCAGATTTGGTCTTCATAATGGCGGCGAACAAGACGCAAGCTTGCTGAACGAGAAGTGGGAGAGCTTCGCAATGTTGCCCGTTGACAAGGACGACAAGGTTGGTAGAAGCGAAAGGCAAGATGAAGATGAAGGAAAACAGTACTATCTGGTCTCATTCTCGGATAACGACTTCATCACTCAAAATGGTGAGTTATTCCTCTTCAGATTCTCAGGCGCATACTAACTAAATGCAGGCTACATTAATTTCGGTCAGAACAAGTATATGGACGCATCTGGCTACAATCTGGACAACCAGGTTCTGGTGTTTAAGGTCAAGCTTCCAAAGGGAGCAAATCCCTTGTAGGTCGACATAGATGATGTGCGTGATCCACCAGCCTAGCACAGATGGGAGTGTTGATTCACCCATTCCAAAAATATGCTGCTGCATGACTCTAGATACTATTATGGTCATTTAACCCTGTTCACCGCGATGCTCTGCCGTTAATGTTCTTGCTTCAAGATCGTCCACTAGAAGCCTAAGCCTTAGTCTCTAGTCTTGCGATTAAACGATCTTCCTTGACGCCAAAAACTGCGGAATCAAAAACGTAATTAGAGAACCCATCCAATGTCCTACTACCACCCGATCCCGCCCTACAGGAAGCCCATAATGATCAACCGAGAGCCTTGTAGCAAGAACGCAATCCAAAAATAGCGGCACTAAGGGTTTGAATGCAACCCAAGACCACCCAACCCACGTCACCAATCCGACTGCGATAACCGTTCCCCACCCTCACTTTAAGACATCGCAAAATCTGGCCTAGCGAGGAATCATCAAATCGTTGCAACCACCAAGCCCAACGACGCCAGAGCACCGAAGCAAAGCAACGGTATGGTGCCATCCAGCCATTTTGCCTCGGCCATGCGATGAACATTACTCAACCCGAGTACCAGTGCCATGAAGTAAGCCAATGCCGCCACGACCACAGCCAACTTGCACTTGAGGCTCGAGCTTACCTTCTTCCTTGTCTGCTCATTCATTCTTGGACAAGCTCCTACCAGTAGAATCCCACTCATGATCGGCACAGATCGACTGATGTGGAGATACCTACGAAGCCACAGGGTCCGGAGTGGCATTGTAGGGCTGAGAAGTCAGATTCTGTGAGGGTGCTGGTAAGATCGATTGACACTTCGAGTGCCGATGCTATTGAAGCGTTGTTGGATGCGTTGCTCGTATCAGTGGGGGCGGATAGTATGGCGACCATGTTTACGGTGATTGCTGACTTGCTCAAGATGTACAAATTTGGCAGAAGTGATTGCGTAGGGAGACCCGAAAGCTGCTATGAGCCTGCCTGTTGATATGAAGAATTCGGACACCTAATGTCAGACTAGCTATTACATAATGATACGGGGTGCACGAATAGGTAGAGCAATAGTATATTGTCTGCTGTAGATAGACGAATCGTTGCCTTCTCAGCCACGATTCTAATCCTCTACTTATACTAGCACTAGCAGCGGTCACGTGATGCAAAGGATCAATGCCTCCTGACACCTAATGTGCACCTAATCATAAGTCGGGATGAATATGGTACTGCGATGGCGCGGAGTGAGTAGTGAGCCGCTCACAATTTACGCAACTCGAACCATGCCAATTCAGAAAAGTACCCTCGATTAAGAAGTGTCGCAAACATGAGGAAGTTGGGTTGAGAATAGTTCCACACGCTAAGGGTGCGACCAATAGTTCGGCTACCTGTTTCTCAAGGGTAAAAGCCTATGACGTACCTTGTACCTCCACATTTCCATAATAGCGTCTGTGGTAAAGAGTGTATACGATGCTGTATCGCCCTTGTGGGTGCAATAACTAGGATGAGGAATACGTGAGTGGACATAAATTGCATTCATGACGGTTAAGACACGCATTTTATCCTCAGGCAACTTCAGTAATATCAATTGCTGGAAGCCTGTGGTTAACAACGATATGAATTTAGCCATACAATCACTGGGGAAGCCGCAACTAACAAAAGCTCGGCAAATATCAGCCAAAGAGATGCTTTGTCCAGCTTGCATGCCTAGCACCATCACGACCGCCGACTACTTTCTCACTCAGTGTCCGAGGCAGAGCTGTTTTCTTCCGCAGAAGATACCATTTCGAGATTATCCCAAGAATCCTTTCCAGACGAAATATCTCCATCTTCCTGATCGGCTGCGACCTCACCTGAGTTTTCATTGCTGAGGTCGTCCGTGGTACGCTTCTTTGGGATGAGTGGTATCGTGTAACCTCCGCGGGAGTTGCGACGGCACTGGCGCCTCTCTGAGCTTGCGGCTTGACCCATGTTGGCAAAACTCCGTCTTGAAGCAATGTCAGAAGCAACAGTGTCCTGGAACGCATCCGAACTTTCAACCACCCCTTGCAAATCCTCTCGTTTCATCTTATACTCTTGTTTTTTGTCCAGCTCGTAATACAATCTTTCCACAGCAAGTCTCAAAGCCTCATCTACTTCATGTCCTTCGGCAATAAGCTCAAAGTATACCTTGGAGCACATTTGGTTGTGGCTGACTGGTTCTTTCTTCGTAGTGGGGGATTTACTCAGCTTGTACGGCTTCCGAGGTTTCCACTTGGACAGGCCTGGTGCTTCTTGTCGAACAATGACCCCAGAGGGAAGATAGAAGTCCATCTCTTTACGCTTACCCGGACCATTTCGACTCGATCCACATCCTGGACAGGACTTTTTGTCTCCCGCTAGGTAATACCGTCCAAGACTGTGGTTGACATCGCATCGCCAAGCATATTCTTCATTCACTTTCCGCTTCTCCCAGTAATGATGATTGGGGATTCTTTGACCATGCTCGACAGTGGTCGAACCACTAGGATGAGGGCCGAGATCGGGCTCTGGCTCTGGTTTCGGCTCAGGAGTGGGCGTTTTCGGCGGTAGCTTCGGTTTGAGATAATTGCATACTGCGTTGACACCCATCTGCCGAGCTTCTTCTTCGGTTGCACCAGTACTCATGGCCGCCCAATACGCATCCTTCGCTACAGCGTTATGACAAGGACGATCAGACTTTCGACGTTGGGCAGACTGTTTGGAAGGTTTCCAGGGCATGCCTGGTGCTGGCTGGTAGTAAAAAGTCCTCCACGGCATGTAAAAGTCCATTTGAACAACATGAATATTGTCACTGAGGGAGGTATTGCAGCCTCTGCAGCTCTTGCGGTCTCCGGCATTATAGTAGTGACCCATTGCATGGTTGAAGGCACAACGCCAGACACACTTCTCGTCCTCTGAGATAGGCTGGAAGTAGGCGTTAGGAGGAAGATGTTGATGCAGTTCCAGAGACATAGATCCACTTGGATGAGATGATAATGATTTACGAGTAGCGAAAACCTTGCTATTCAGCTGAATTCCCAGTTGGTTGCGTGCTTTGGAAGTTGTCGACGTCTGTGTTGCAGAGGGTTTTCTTGTGAGTCTGTCAACTGAAAACTCGTCTTTCTTTCTTTTCTTCTTCTCCAAGCATCCCGAGGGTGACTTTACAACCTCAGAATGGGCAAGTAAGCTTCGAAGATCATGAGTACTTTCGGGAGAGGGCCAGGAAGGCGACTCAATCTCCGAAAGCTCAGTCAAACCTAAATTGTCTGAGGTGGACTTGAGCCGAGCCGTCGTTGAGTCCACAAGGGGACCATGCGGCGTGCACGATCCAGTCGTAGTGGCCATAGTAGATACTGGATCACCCTGGTTTCGTAATTGGTCAGAATCTCCAGTGTGGTCCCGGTACTGCTCTCTGGCTGCGGTAGTCCGAATTTTCTTCTTGTAGTTGTGTGCGGTAGGACGGAAGCCCATAGATATAGCCGCAGCAGCGGCTTGTCTAAAGGTCTGGACTGAACAGTCGAGAGCCTGTGGTAGCTTGCCCCACTTCTGTGCCAGTCGTCGCTTGTGATGCTGGATTAGTCTCGCTCGAAAAAAACGTACCTTATCTACGTGCTCGATGCCGTTGCTTTGCATGAATGTGCCGGCACGATCGACGTCCAGTGCTTCAGAATCACGACAACCAAAGAGCCCGTTCGAACGAGGCAATGGCGAATATGAGACTTCTCTTCGTACATACCCCTGGGGTGAGGAGCCCATACGCTCGTGTTGTGGATTGGTGACGTCAGACAGTGGCTGTAGTCCCTGGTGAGCACTAGGTGTGTCTGCTTCGCAGAGAATATCGAGCGGGGTATCTGCGATGGCCTGAAGAACGTGGCGCTCCGATACTGTGTCCAGTGTGGGGAAACGAAGCCAATTATGGCGAGGTGAAGCGGTTCGCTCATCTCTGATTGCTGCCCCAGGCATGTTCTGACCTTTACGCTTCTTGGCTGTCGACAGCTTGACAGCACGTCCGGTGGGCAAAGCTCTTCCAAAATTCTCCTTTCGAAACAACGTATGAGTGACTTGGTCAATCTCTTCCAGAGGACCTACTTGATAGCCAAGTTCGTACTCCTTGGTTGAGTAACGTACCATCACGGGTCGTGAACTAGTCCGGTGCCAAGATACATTGACTCTGTCTGCCACAGGGAACAGATTACCTGGACCGTAGTCGGAAAAGGGCTTCGAGTCGAAACTATATATATCAAGGAATGGGGCACCATCTCTACCGTCTCCTGCGAGGAGGTGAATAGTGCGACAATGAGCATTCCAGATCATTTTCCTCGTGATGTTATTGACCTCGTGAGAAACCGACTTGGTGTACTCGACGATGCTTTGGCGGCCACTGGTTGCGTCTTCAGAGCATTGGGCGATGCGGTCGGGGTGCAAGGCATGCGCTACGAAAGTGTGCAAAAAGGTGGCTTCGTACGCTTTCTGACTAGCTTGGTAGAGCGCATAGTTGATGTAATCCGCCTTGGAAGGTAGACGACGATTCAGATGAACCCCGGTGCGAGCTCGCTGAAGACGCGTGGAGTTCTGGATCGTTTCATGGCCGTTCACAGGAGCTATGCAGTATCAGCGAATGTCTTCTACTCAGAGCTAGTTTCCTACTTGATTGTAGTGGAAGAAAGCAGGACGTCCGGTGTTGGCCGTGGGTGTCTGATATAAAAAGCGAGTCCCAGTCATCATGAGTGCCCGCCAACGGGATGGGCTGGTTAGGATTGGCGGTAGCCTCCTCGGTACGCATCTGAGATGGATCGCCAAAGGAGCCATCGCTCCAGTCGATTTCGTCCTCATCAGCATATGCCATGATGCTATAGGAGGCTGATGGAGCTATAAGTAATGATCAGTGCGATTATATCAAGATAAAATGATGACGACAAGGAAGAAGACTATATTCCAATACTCCTGCTGCATAAGCATGCCAGGAACCACATACAAACGACAGGAACGGTTCCAGCGTGTAGCGTGTAAGTTTAGTCGTGGTAGAGCATGGTGTTGACCTCTAAGGCGCGGAGACGGAGCAATCAGAATGCATTTACAGCGTTTGTTCGAGACGCGAACATGTACCGGCGCCCAAAAGATGCGTCTTTGGCCCGATGCATGGCCAAACTCGAAGAATTGATCCGCTAAATCGGCGATTGACTTGTATGAGTGGGCGTAGATTCGGTACTGCGGCCTGTACATGAGGCTGTTGTTCGTTTGATGCGCATATATGTTCCAATGTGCGGGGCATGCACCAAACGCATTTTTGTGGCGTGCCAGTACGACACAATACTTGGGTCAGAGGATGGCATAGTAAATGCGAGACGAGACCAGGTGTGTGATGTAGCTAGCTACTTGAAGGATGTGGTCTGCTTGTCGGCATTGCAGTGATGCTGTAGAAAGGTCATACAGGGCAGAGTCCCCAATGCGGTAGCAGACAGGATCAGTGTTGATGGTTTCAATCTCAAAGGATGGCCGCAACTTGGCGTCGTGAAGACATGACCGTGTCAAGGTGAGGGCTATACTGTGGAGACGGCTCGGACGGTGTGCACGGACCATTGGACCCTGAAACTATGTCCATGTGGCATTTGGAGTATCGTGAAGCCTCGAGCGTCAATTGCTCTCTCCACCGTCAGAATGGGAAGGAAGCACGTGTCTTCGCTAACTTTTATACTCGCCCTAGTAGCCAGCACTGCTGATGCAGCATCAGACGCCGCCCGGCCGCGGGGGGTTGGTCCGGAGTGTATGTAGCTCCTCTTGCAGCTCCTCGAGAGCTTCCAGGTACACGACCGATGATAGCTAACCGTCCCTGTGTAGTTGCAAAGTACTACAAGGACGCCGAGACATTTACTTGTATCTCGAATCCGTCCATCCAACTTCCCATAGCACGCCTGAACGACGATTACTGCGACTGCCCGGATGGCTCTGACGAGCCAGGCACCTCGGCGTGCTCGTCCCTCTCGTCCCTCTCGCCGCCACAGCCGCTCGGCTTCCCAGATAAGCACATCAACTCGACGCCTGCCCTCCCCGGCTTCTACTGCAAGAACAAAGGCCACCAGCCAGGCTACATTCCGTTTACCAACGTAAACGACGGCGCATGCGACTACGAACTATGCTGTGATGGCAGCGACGAATACGAGCACGTGGGAGGCATCAAGTGTGAGGACAAATGTGCAACAATTGGCAAAGAATGGCGCAAGGCGGACGAGGCGCGGCAAAAGAGCCTGACTGCGGCAAAGCAGCGGCGGAAAGAGCTCGTCGCCGAGGCTGGTCGCATGCGCAAGGAAGTCGAGGACCGCATCCAGACGCTCAAGACACAGATCGAAGGCGCGACACTCAAGGTTGATGGCTTGACGAAGAGTCTCGCCGAGATTGAGAGGGCCGAGCGGGGCAAGGTCGTCAAAGGCGCAGGAAAGGGCGGCAAAATCACGGTGTTGGCTAGTCTGGCCAGAGAGAGGATCCAAGAGCTTACCGACAACGTCAACCGCGTACGCGATGAGCGGAACGCGGCACAAGCGAGAGTCGAGGAGCTTGAGGGCATGTTGAAGCGCTTCAAGGAAGAGTACAACCCAAACTTCAACGACGAAGGCGTGAAGCGTGCCGTGCAGGCTTGGGAGAACTACGCCGCACAAGATCGCCCGGCACCCAACCATGCTTTAGATCGTGACCTCGATGAGATTCTCAAGCCAGACTCTGAGAGCGCTATCAAGTGGGAAGAGTTCGAGACTGTCCACGAGTCCGACGTCGAGCTCCGTAAGTACCCTTTTGATTACATCCGAATCATCAATTGACCATAGAACACACAGTGTACAAATTTGAGGAGTACCTTCCCGATTCTATCCGTAGCTGGGTCGACAGCAAGCTTCGTGACTTGCGTGTCACGCTCATCGAGAACGGTATCCTTGCGGACCCCACGACTGGCGATGCCCCTGAATCAAAGGCAATCACCGACGCCAAGTCACAGCTAGAGTCCGCCAAGAAGGACCTCGACGGCGACAAATCAGAACTCACAAAGCATCAAGATGACCTCACCAAGGACTACGGCCCAGACTCCATCTTTCGTGCCCTCAAAGACCGCTGCACATCCACCGATTCGGGCGAATACACATACGAGCACTGCTTCCTCTCAAAGACTACCCAGAAGCCTAAGAAAGGAGGTGGTCACACTGGCATGGGCAACTTTGCACGCATCATGTCCATTACTGTCGACGAGGAGCTCCCTGCCGATGGAAGAGGCCTGGGTAGTGGTGAAAGAATCGCAATCAAGTACGAAAATGGCCAACACTGCTGGAATGGACCAAACCGAAGCACCATGGTTATTCTAGCGTGCGCGGAGAAGGACGAGATTTGGAAGATTGTCGAAGAGGAAAAATGTGTGTACCGAATGGAAGTAGGT
>JAESFQ010000826.1_pt1 | contig 11365 bp, 10 predicted proteins | sample 9269431 | NCBI WGS metagenome assembly JAESFQ01 (sample SAMN14502588, study PRJNA617103) | algae metagenome | isolation source: Plectolyngbya sp. WJT66-NPBG17 and co-occurring heterotrophs from well... | place: USA: Mojave Desert, Joshua Tree National Park, California | collected 2006-08-06
CATTGCCAAAGTTTGTCGTCTAGAACTACATGTACTTCATGTCTATCTTTCGTTCTACGGCGACTTTGACTTGGTACTTGCTATGCTGATCAGCAGTCCTAGATACTCGAACATATTGTACATATTTAGGTATATATTTGTTCTTCGAATGGTGGCGGCAGAGTACCCATATTGTTCACGCCCTACACCTATGCCTTGTGTTTTGTTTAACCTTGTAGCAAAAAATACAGCACTACGAATGCCTGTGAGAGGCTCACTGAAACTCTGTCTCAAGCCGATTCAAAGCGTCGCTATTTGTCTCTCAGACTAAATATGTATGTGTGTTCGATCATATCCTCGCACAAACTTTTGACATGGAGACCCGTATAACCAAGCCCTGTCTTCAAGCGAGTTTTTGTTCAGCTAAACAAAAACGCCAGAACCAACACATGTATAGTTGTACAGTATCCACAACAAGACTCCTCAACTCCACGATGTATCTCGCATATATTCCTTACAGTTGCATATTGAGTGTCTACCCATTTCTCCGACCAATTTAGGACACTCAAGCGGAGAAGTGACCACCCGCAGAATCCTGCCCCGGGTTCGCCTGTTCGTAGTTGAAGTGTTTGACGAAGCGGTAGTATGCCGCAGCAAGGAGCGCACCGAGTATAGGTCCAAGCCAATATATCCAGTGATACCCGACGAACTTCGTTGAAGCAACAGCTGGACCGAAACTGCGCGCAGGATTGAGCGAACCGCCAGTGAAATATACACCTATGCAACGTCAGTTCTACGTACCACAAAGACTGCTCTGCTCGAGCAAGAGAGATAACCTACCGCCCATCATGGCGACAAAAAGGGCCAATCCGATTCCAATAGGTGCCATGAAGGTAGACTTGCTCTTCTCAGCAGCTAGCATGAGAACGACGAAGACAAGCTCAGCAGTCATGAACATCTCGATAAAGAGGCCTTGGGCGATGCTGGTCCCATCGGAGAGTGAAGTGTTGACAGCGCTAATGTCTCCGGGAAACATGGCTTGGACGAGTCCGCCAGCGCACATGCATGCGAGGAACTGAGCGGGAATGAGGAAGAGTGATCGTATGAAGGGGAGTTGACCGGCAGCTACCATACCGACCGTTACCTGCAGCATGTTAGTATGTTTGAACGTTCTTATGCAATGTCTAAGGAGGATGTCGGGTGGGTACGTACTGCGGGATTGAACAAACCCCCACTGATTCGGAAAAAGGCCCAAACATTCACCAACAAACTGAACCCGTATACCAAGGCTGTGAAGATGTTCTGCTGACTGCTCGCTCCACCGTTCAGGATTGATCGATCACTCGCCTGATTGATGATCATAAGTTGACCGGAAAAAGCAAAGAAGAGAAACATGAATGTGCCGACGAATTCTCCAGACATTGCAACAACGTGCGCCTCTAGAGTACTGATTCTTCTCTTGGGTTCGGGCGCAGGTACGTCGTAATCGGATTCATTGTTGTGGGTAGGACTATTACCGCCGTTTCCGCTCTGGCGGCTCCGGGAGCGCCGTTGAGGAGGTTTGGGCTCGCGGTAGGTGGTCATGCGTGGCATTGTTACTGGATAACGATAGATGAGATATCAGATACGAAAGGGATGATTATTTCGACAAGAATATGTGCGAAACACAGGATACAGGTCATCGATAGAAATATGATCACTCGATGAAAGCATAGACCGCGACTGGCGAAACCCGTTCTAAGAGACGAACTAAAAGAAATTAACGGCCGCCGTTGAACTGTAGCAGACAATCAATCAGGTTGAGGTGTTCCGTCTTAGCCAACGGCATGGCGACGGAGGCATGACGATTCCAAGGTTGTGACGGAGGATGCGCGTCAAGGGTCCACATAGAGCCCGAACCACTAAGTGTCGGGATCGACGCTCATGAACGGCGAACTCCTCCCTGGGCTGACGGGAGATCTGTTTCTGCGAAGGCAGCATGGATCATGATAGGTTTGGAGCGATCCGAGGAGCAAGAACATGCCGTTGCACACGGCTGAAGCCTCCACCCGCCTGACGTTGGTGGCTGTTCTAGAAGTCATGATGATGATCGGTGATTGGCACTAGGTGCATGCTTGTCCGGAGGCTGAGATCTTGATAAACGAGACTGATTTCGTAAAAGAAGCTCTAGTGTTGTCAATGGCGCACGGGAGCTAGGAGTGTCGGGAGGCTTGAAAGCTGGCCCGGGGCCCAATCTCGCTTCGTGTGCGCTGCACGTCTATTTGAGTATTGACAAGCTGATACAAGTATGACAGAGGAGTACCATGGTGATATATACAGAGATTCCAGGTCTCACCTGCTCTTTTTACCCTGAATTTGGAAGATCTTCCGTTTCCTTCGATCTTCCCAGCGTGCCCAGCCAGAATCAACCAGATCTTCTTGTATCACAAGATCTCTGACGCGCAACAACCTCAAGACCCAGGTTTCGAGAGCCCAATCTATCCAGCCAGCCCTCCTTAGGTATGTCGTAAAGGCGAACCAAGCTAGCGCGAATAAGGCTCCGGCAGTGCATCCGACAATGACTTGCTTTGGTGTATGATAGCTCAAGTATATCCGGCTCGCAGCTACAGCTCCTGCACAAGCCAATGCTAGAATCGAGAGGAGGACGCGACCGCCAAATGAGAAGGGGGTATGGGTATCGGTCGGGTGCGGGACGTGCCTAAAGAGGAGAAACAGGCCTAGTGTGACGGAGAAGAAGGAGACGAATTGGGCGTGTGAGGAAGGCATCCCGTAGCCTTTTCCATGCATTTCTGTCTAAATATCAGTACTACGCTTGAACGCATGCTCTGTCAATTTTACCCCGCGGTCGCTCTTCCTTGATATATCTCTTCAGGACCCAATTGAGCGCTTCACAGGCCATCTGACCTGCAAACATGAGGAAGATCTCAATCTCGCGATTTGACCAGATCAGCGTCGCATAGACGACGCATAGTGCCTGGGGCACGAGAGCAAGCCATGCGCAGAGGTGAGAGATGCGGTCTGCGGGATTCTGGGAGGATTATTAGCAGCAGCTCTTGCTGTCAGTGGACAGGACGAACGTAATTGACATGCGTCAAGGATAGCGACGCAAGCGGAGGGGCCTCCATAGCGACTTCACATGCGAGGTGAAGCTCGTGAAAGACGATAGAAGCACATGCAGCACTCATGACGGCGCATACCCGGCAATACCCTGTCGGCCTTGGCGGCGTGGCGCACGCGAGACACCTCGGTGATCCATTTGCTGCCGTCCAACAGCAACTGCCTAGTTTCTGAATGCTTCTATGAAGCTGAAGTAATAGCAATTCAACGTCTGACTCACCATGGGCCTCTTCAAGGGCACTTTTGCATTCATACGCTATCGATAGGAAAGAGTCGCCACGCCCTTTCACACTTTCTTGCGACCGCATTCGACTTATCTCCGCCCTCTCCCCGCCGTCGCCACATCCATATACGACCTACTCGCCGATACACGATTCTCTGAGACATTGCCGCCATGACCGATTCTAACTTGGAAGATGAGCGCGCCGAAGAGCTTAGCACGCTGCAGTCCATCTATCCAGAGTTGGTCATCAACGAGAGCGACCCGTACTCTGCCACTCTCGAACTGCTCGTCGCGCCCTCCAAGCCTCTGCCTATTACCTTCGAGCCACAGCAAGATGTCGAACGACTCCCATACCTACCTCCACTGTGTCTCGAAATTATACTACCCGCTGGATATCCTGAAAATCTACCACCTGTAGTCCGGCTGTCGACTTCGCCTTCGTGGCTACGCGACGACCTTCAGGCTACCCTGACAACCGAAGCAAAGACGCTGTGGGACGAGTACGGTGGCGGTTCTATACTGTTCGCTTATATCAGCTCCTTACAAGAACAGGCCGAGAGTGCCTTCGGCCTCGAGGAGCTCACACTGCCCTCTTCCATGCGGAAGGACCTGGTTGACTATAGTCGGCGGACGAAGAAAGAGTTATTCGACAAAGACACGTTCGATTGCGAAGTCTGTCTCGAGCCGAAGAAGGGATCTGCTTGCTACCGCATGGCCCGTTGTAGTCATGTCTTTTGCGTCAATTGTCTGCAGGACTACTACCACAACTGTATTAAGGAGGGTGACGTGAACAACGTCAAATGTATGTCTACCGAGTGTGGTAGTAGTGGGAAGAAGAAGGACCGGCTGTTGTCACCCAAGGAGCTACTACAGATCCCTATAGCGCGCGACCAAGTCGAGCGATACGCCAAGATCAAGCGAAAGAAGAAGATCGAGTCCGACCCCAACATTGTATTTTGTCCACGCACATGGTGTCAAGGCGCTATGCGGACAGACAAGTACCCTAAGATTACCGACGTAACTCAAATGGACGATTCGGATTCTGAAGCAGACAAAGAGGGCCCCGCCCAGCCACAGGATCCCAAGACCGAATCCGGCCCGGAAAAGCGTGGAGTAGGGGTGCGAGGTATGGAGCGACTGCAAGTCTGCGAAGACTGCAATCTTGCTTTTTGTGTCGTCTGCCTAGCGTCGTGGCATGGAGACTTCGTACGCTGCGAACCACGAGATGCTACACAACTCACCGAGGAGGACCAGGCATCGCTCAACTTCATCTCCAAGAACACCACACCATGCCCATACTGCTCTGTACCGTGCCAGAAAAGCTTCGGATGGGTAAAGCTCCCCTCACAAATATTGTCAAGACATTCAACTAACTTCTTAGTAGTACGTCCTTTCTCTATTCCTGTATTCCACCGTAGGCGGGACCTTCAGCGACAGTTTCCAAAATCTTCTGCCTACGCAGAGAAGAAAGCCTCGGGGCAACGCGCTTGACAAGTTACTGATCATGCTAACATGTGAACAGCAACCATATGACATGCGCGCAGTGCAAGTCGCACTTTTGCTATCTTTGCTCAGCGTGGCTCAATCCGGATCATCCCTATGCGCATTTCAACGACCCCAAGTTCAAAGGTTGCTTTATGCGCCTTATGGACGGAGCTGAAGGCGACATGGCAAATGGCGCTGTACAGTTTGGTGGCAGGAGGGGAGCTGAGCAAGTGGCCGAGTTCTGGGAGCAAGAAGCCATGCGTTTACAGATGCAGGAGATTGATGATATGATGCGGTAGCACGGGTAAGTACTGGATAATGGCATGCTGGAATGCAAGATTAACGAAACAAGTAAAGAGTCAACTTTATCTACCCAAGTCGCTTGCAGTCATGCATCACGTACGTCTGCTAAATCACCCACATGAACATGGCGACAATTTATTTGTCGGAAACTTAATACATTATCATTACAGCTTCATGGACTGGAAATTTGTATACCATGAATCGACCTGCCATCTTCACCTGCATCCATCTATTACTTCTTAAGCCAATGGCTTCGCGCCTGCCAGTTGTCCCGATCCAGCGATGACGACATCACTCAACGGCTTATCACCCGGTCCAGTCCTTGTCGCTTCGATCTTCCTTATGACATCCATGCCGTCAAGGACTTCGCCAAATACGACGTGCTTGCCATCAAGATGGGGCGTCGGGGCTGTGAGGATGAAGAACTGCGAACCGTTGGTGTTTGGGCTGTGGGACAGTTAGTAGCGTCCCTTTAACTGTCAATGTGAGAGGGAACTTACCCGGAGTTCGCCATGCTCAAGAGTCCAGGATGCGTATGCTTGAGCGCAAAGTTCTCGTCGTCGAATGAATCGCCTCCAAAGATGCTGGCGCTACCCGTACCGTCTCCATTCAGGAAGTCACCTCCCTGGATCATGAAATTCGGGATCACTCGGTGGAAAGTGCTTCCCTTGTATCCGCCGCCACGCTTGGCCTCGCCAGTGCAGAACTGTCTAAAGTTTTCCGATGTCGCGGGTACAACGTCGAGGAACAGTTCCATTTGAACGCGTCCAATCGGCTGGCCTCCAATGGCAATGTCAAAGTATACAATTGGGTTATCGGGTGATCTGCGCGCCTTGATCGTCGCGCCTTCTCCAGCGACTGGTATGTTTTGTTGTGTTTGCGCATGCGATGCTGCCGGCTGTGAGGGACGCGCCATCTCGGTGGCCTCGCCAGCATTCTTTTCTTTGCTGCCGCATATACCCATTGTGAATAACTTTTTCGTGGTTCAGGCTGTTGTTGTTGTAATGTTGTAGTGTCGTTGCTATTGTAGACGCGACGAATTGATGTGCACAGGGAAGTTTGGAGATCAAAGATCCGAAAGTCGGGTTGACAATGATGGCATCAAGCGCTACGGGAGAGCTAGCGGCATTTAGACTGTGGTAAACAAGGTTGGGGCCATGACTTCATCGGTTGGATATTTTCTTTTGAACATGCAGCAACATTTGTGCAGGTGCCAGCGGATGCTTCCGGCACGTGTGGTATTGGTACGCATGCGCTTGCGTGGCACCCATAAGCAGGCACTACCTAGGTATACCGCCATAACTGAGCCGAATTACGCGTCTTCCTCTATGCAACCTTCGATACAGTGTAAAACAGAATGGTATCCTGAATAACCTTGTGAATATTCGCCGCCGCCGCAATGCCCTCAGCCAACTTCGCTTTGTTGGTAGCCAGGTTGAAGTTCTTCAACGCCGCTGCACTAAAAGTATCGTGGTCAAACTCCAACAGCGCCAGACTGGCGATAACTATGGCTGAAAAGCCATTTGCCTTGAAAACTGGCTCTTTCTCGCGGAGGTGCTTGTTCGCATCCGGGATGCTGACGTTTACTACTCGCATAGTCAGTGTCTTGTTCATGCCAAGAGGCCCGTGAACACCTACCAGTCGCTACCACCGTATCGATGAACTTGACGGTATCCTCCACACTGAATGGCGGTAACGCAAGGGTCGCACGTCGAAAACCTTCACGGTTCACAACATGAATCTTTGCAACGCCAGCCAGTACTTCTTTACCCTCGGCGAAGGCTGTTTCGAAAGAACCACCCTGGAAGGCTTGCACTGTGGCATCGAGCTCGAGAACGGCGTTGTGGATGTTGATCACCGACTGAGTCACATCTTGCGCCGTGGGTAGGATCTGCGGGACCGGTGAGCAGAACGCGACGGCCGGGAGGAGAAGGAGGGACAGTGAAAAGTGCATGATGTGGTTAGCTATCTTGCAATTGTATCGGTGGTATACACGAAAATGAGATTTAAAGAGGAAGGCACGAGCTGGAATGATGCGGGTATCAAAAAGAAGTAAAAAGACTACACCTCACAGCCTCCTTGTTATACAGGTTCTTGATGGTATTCGGTAGAGCCGAGGCCCATCCACGCCATGTCGATCTGGCGTCAGAGCAAGCAAGCAGTTACCTAGCTACGGAACTATGTCCAGCGGGAGTATAGATCACTAACATCTTGGCCGGGCATGGCGCTGGAAGCTAGAGTCACGGTTTCGACCCGAACACGAACACGCTCTTCCTCGAAGGACCATTAGATTTATACTAAGACAGATAGAGATAAAGTACAACCCCAACGCAGACAAGCAGCCCCATCACGACATGACCCCACTACCACCAATACCCCTCCTATCCCAAAATCTCCTTAGCAACCCTTTCTCCGCTTCGGATAGCGCCGTCCATGTACCCAGTCCAATACGGGCTTGTCTCGGTACCAGCAAAATACAATCCACCAACCTTAACCCTCAGAGCGCTTCCGTACTGCGTGAGCACATTAGGCGGAGCGACGGCCACCGGACCTCCTCGCGACCACTCCTCCAAGTCCCAGCGCTGCAACACAAACTCGGTGGCATTGGCCGCATTATCCCCGAAGTACCTCTTGTAGTCTGCCAAAAGCTTCTCTTCGCACTGCGCGGGAGTTAGCTTGTCAAGAGCTCGCATTTCGTCGCCGAGAATGAAGCCTAGTATCGCGCCGAAGGATGTATCTTCCGGGGTGCTGTCAAAGGTTACTCTAACCGAGCCGCTGTCGGAAAGGACTTGTCCGTCTAGGCCCTCTTCTTTGCGCCAGAAAGGGGTGGCGTAGATTGGGATGCCTTTTCCGATGGCGGGCATCATCATCTTTTGGTTGAGCTGTTGACGGTTGTTGGGAAGAGAAGGTGAGAAGGTGATTTGACGCAGTAGTGGAGGAGCCATGGCAACTACGACCTTCTTCGCATACACCGTTCCCGCTCGAGATACGACTTTGTAGCCTCCATTGGTCTTGGTGATGGCTGATACAGCGGCGTTTAGGACAATGTGCTTACTGCCGACCTTTTCTGCGAGACGCTCTGGGATGAGACCGGTTCCACCTACGACTCTCTTTTCTTGACCACCGCCCTTGATAGCGATCAATCGGTCCAGGGTTCCGACATTCGTCTCGTTTCCGGCAGCTGCGATGTACGCCACAACGTATAGTAAAGAGAGTTCCCGAGGTTCCGCAGCGAATATGGCCTTGCCCGCTGTGGTCAGCACGAGAGCCGCGTCCGGGTGGGTTGTTTGCTGGTCGATGAACTGCTGGAAAGTCATGCTGTCCAGCTCTTTAGCCTTGGGATGCGCCCACGGGGCACTCGTGTTGAGCTCAGCCGCCCATGCATTCAGTTGCATCTGTGCAGCAGCGACTTGAACGAGAGAAGACTGTTCGACTGGCGGTGCGCCACCGAGTTGCGGATCTGGAGTATAAACAGTTCGAGTGTTGTTCCGCCACAAGATGGATTTCCCTTCGGTGTACGTATCAAAGGTCTTCAGTCCCAGCTCGGAAATCATCTCCAATACTTTATCTTGCGTTGGACCGACGAACTCGGCGCCAACTTCGGTAACGCCGCCGTTCTTCAGAGGGTAGTTGTACACCTTTCCGCCGACGCGGTTTCTTGCTTCGAGCACGATGACGGACTTGCCGCCATTGAGAAGGTCTCGCGCTGCTGTGAGACCGGAAAGACCTGCGCCAATGACGGCGACATCGACAGATTCGGGGACAGCTGTTGCCAAGGCGTAACCGGAGAGGCAAGAGGAGAGCAGGAGGAGCATGGTGCTCTTCCCAGTACGAGGGGAAACGAAACGGCTGTTCATGTTGGCGATGATAGCTGTAGTAGGAACGAGGGGAAGCTGAGCTGTCGGTTGATGCACTTCTCAGCATTGAAGAGCAACTTGCTTATATATACTACCTACCACATGTCCTTGCGCAAAGTCGGTCAGCCTTAAGAATATCTAATTAGTCCTCATCCTAGTCGTGGAAGAAAGCCATCGTCCGAACCCAACCAAAAGGGCCGTTATCATCTGCCAGCCAATACATGGGCAGCACCGTGTCGCCTGCTTACACTCAAAGTACCGCCTTACAAACGCGTGTCCGCAATAGGCTCGTCGCAAAGAAAGCTCAATGGGGTAAGTCGTCAGCCTGACTAATACCTCTCAATATCCAAACGTCTAAATTGCATGCATCCCGCTATACCCAAGAAAGGCGAGTCATGGCTATGCTAGTCTACAATGCATCGGCCTTCGGACAGGCTTTGTTTCCCGAAGCCGAAAGTGTGTGTGTGCTATTGGCTGATAATCTAGGATTCTCAATCAGGAAAGATTGTTGTGTAAGCCTGATATGCACGCCTGAGTCGCTTCTGTCGTCATTGGGCGCAGCTTCGATACTGGGAAGAGAACGAGTTCGTGTTGTGCGAATGTGGTGGTGAGACATGGTCGAGCGGGCCATCACAAAGACATTCTGCTTAATGTTTGTAAGTAGTATCTAGGCAGAGGTGTGCATTGTCTTTTATTCATTTAGCCAGTTATATAATGACACTCCCAAGACCTCCAGGACAACTTTCGCTAAATACGATGTCGAAAAACCGAGTTGCTGGGTTTAGTTGAGTCGGTCCAACGCGTTGTATTAGCGAGCACTTGTACTCCCTCCTCGCCCGCATCTTCTTACTCGCAAAATAATACATCTTACACCCCACTAGCCTCCTTGGCTTTTAACTCACAAAATCTCATCCGTGTGACGTTAGAGTCTTGATTTTCAAGGTGGACTCGTAGTCTCGTGCTCATCTTGATCGGTGCTGACGGGTCGGCCCTTCCACGGCCCAAGGCTTCCGAGAACCCCGAGACCTCCTTGCACCTAGGGGCGACTGTGGAGCGATTCCGAAATTTGACCGCTTGGTGCTTACAGTAAGAGAGTTTGCTACTTGTTATTGCTGACGAGGTTGAATTAAAGGTGGACGTTGTAGGTTTTGTACTAAGGTAGTTTTATTCAAGGTACCTGCAGTAGTCTCACCATTGAGTTTAGAAATTTGGGTTGTGGTTGTTGTTATTGTCAGACAGAGTAGCTTTCGATAGTCGAATAGAGGGCGTGATGATGAGTGTAGCTACATGATTATTGGACAACTTTATGCTATAACATCATGTGACCGTCATGGTGAAACCAGAAGTTGAAGACCGTGTCCAAATCCAGCGCAACAACTTGCCGCTACCCCAGGCGTCGTCATATCTATCCAGTGCATCATCGTAATTTCCAAGTCTTCGACACGCATGCTATCCTTACGTGCATTCTGGCAGCGTCTAGCAACATGAAGATGCTGTTCGGCGCGCACCTTGCCATCTCTGGATGTAACATGCCGGTCGCTGCCTTCCCCTTAAATCCCACTAAGCGCCGTACCACCACCCTTCTTCATCTCCGCTTCGATGTCTTCCTCCCATTCCTTGATGATCTTCTCAAAAAGTTTATCCGGCCACAGTCCGGCAGGCACAAACACCGAACACAGATAGCCCAGCTTTCGCAGACGTAGAATCGTAGCATGTATAATAGCCAGGAATTCTATGAGTGCCCCGACCTTGTCCCTGCAGTGAGAAATTGCCACAAGAACTTGTAACTGTGTCACTTTCCTAAACAGAAACATACCTTCGAGACATCGCAAGACATCCGCGTCTGCCATTGTGATTGAATCGCCCAGTTCGAATTGGTGTGTGAACTTGGTGATGAGCTCACGTGGTTGCAAATCGGCATCGAAACGATCCTTGTTGAGCAGCGCCTGGAGACACTGGTCTCTGTCTCTAGAAACTAGCTTGAACGTGCTGTTCTGGTACCAGGATTGCATGAGTTCATAAGCTACCTCGGAGCCGACGACACCGTCTCGCCAATAGCGCTCTGGACAAAGTTTGTCATTCTCGGAGCGAGGCTGTTGGGCAAAGTATGCGGCGAATTGAGGCAGTTTGGCAAAGCAATCATCGCACTCGGGCCTGCGAACGTGTTTGAGGAGTTCGTCTGAACCTGCGGGATCATGTTCAATCCGCAGATCCAGTTCCACCGCCGTCAGGTACTCGTAGATCATGTCACGGAGTTCTCGTGGCAGTCTGCTGTGGGTGGCTGGCCCGATAGTGTGACACACGGCGATGTTGTATGCTTCAGTAGCTTCTTCGATGTCTCTGCTGAGATCGCGTTCAAGGCCGAGGTTGGATTTGATGCAATCGATGGTGGGTGCTGGAG
>JAESFQ010000827.1_pt1 | contig 11359 bp, 9 predicted proteins | sample 9269431 | NCBI WGS metagenome assembly JAESFQ01 (sample SAMN14502588, study PRJNA617103) | algae metagenome | isolation source: Plectolyngbya sp. WJT66-NPBG17 and co-occurring heterotrophs from well... | place: USA: Mojave Desert, Joshua Tree National Park, California | collected 2006-08-06
CCTGAAGAGGTGTGATGGGTAGATTGGGGTGCAGATTTTCTGCTTGGTTTTGTTTCTCCGTGCTGCCCGCGGTGCTTCTTGTTCGTTGTAAAATCTTTTCCGTGCTGAATCTGTGGGTTATCCTAGATTCTAACGTGTCGCTTTACAAAAAAAGCTTGAATCACAATTGAGAAACTTACGCATGAAACACATTGTCATCCCTTGAATTTCTTCGTTCAGATGATGAATAATAGGCGTGTACTAACACCAGACTACTAAGTTTTCCATCTCTATATTCTAAAAGAATCCCACAGACCCAAATGACCATCACCGCCACCCACACCTCCCCCTCGCCCCAAGCATCCTCCGTTTCGCCTCGCTCAAGCGTCTCCGCGCCTCCTCAAACGCCCTCTGCGCCTCCACCACCTCCATCCACCTCACATTGAACTCGTGTGTCGCTCTCTGCGCCGCTTGAACACGAGGGTCTATTCTAGGAGCTTCATATCTATCCCCAATGTAATTGTCCCAGATATTACTACTTGTATTACTGTTCTCAAGCTGCTGAAATGTAGTACTTGGTCGAATAGGACATGGGCTGTCTGGATCCCCGCCAAACTCGTGTTTGAGGCTGTTGAAGAGCGGGGTGAAGGAGGAGTGTGGGGGATTGTTTTGCGGGGAAAAGGCGGTGGGAATTTCGATTTGTGTGGTGCATATTGGGGGGAGATGGGCGCGGCGTTGGGTTCGGGGTGTGGATTGAATAGTTGGGAGGGCTATGGTGGCTTCTGAATCTGGGGGCGTGGGCATACAATGTAGGTTGAGGGAGGGTGGTGTAGTCGGTTCGTTGTCGTCTTCTGGAATTACACACAGCTCTTTCTTCAAACGCTTAGCCAGTCTTGCTCCATCTTTATCGTCGTCATCGTCGTCGGCGTTGAACTCTTGTCTGATCGAGTACTTCCGCTTTGTTGTTTCGTCTTTTTTGATTGGAACAGGACCTTGCATCTCGCGGCCTCGGCTCATTCTCCTCAAGCTATCACATGCCTTTTCTACATCGCCAATCTCTAGTATGGCAAAGATGTTTGGGCTTTTACCGCTACATGAGTCTTCTCGGATGCGCGCCTGGAAGTAGGTATTTAACAGATTGTGTGCACGATCTCGTTGGCCAATCGTGAGTCTGGAAAGCTCATAAACCGCTTCAATAATCCCTGTTGGTAAGCAGTCGACCGGCACGCCAGCAAGAAGTGAGGCTGGGAGGATATCCTCGGCCTCAGGGCTGGTTTGGATGAACCAGTTTTTTTGGATGGCTTGGATGGGGTTGGCCATGTCCATGTGGCATTCGGCGCCGAATGAGTTCGACAATTTTGCTAAGTTTGCCAATCCCATCTTAGTTGTCGCGAATTTCAGACTTCGGTCGAGGATAACTGCTGGGATGCAAACGTGGCTTGTCACAAGATGTCACGATCAAAATTGCGACACAATGCTGATTGATAGCTGGCAGCCTTACAACAAAGAGTCAGTGGCTACAAAGGTCGCGCGGTAATTCTCGGCTTTGTCTCAGCCAAGTCCAGAGAGTGATTTCTTGTGGCGCTTTGTCCTGCAGCTTCAGGACGGTATCTGAGACCGCGCTTGACGTAGTGGACGTTGTGTGAGAGGCGAATGTTCTGCCATGCAAGTCTTGGGACGCGTTTCAGCTTAGGATCGCTGAAACAACATCGGTGGATGGATCAGGGCATTGGAGCGCTAGATAATCGGTAGAGAGGTTGGATGTGAGGCTGCGAAAGGCATACGAGATGCCCGAAGTGTCTGAAAGAAGAAGAGAGTTCCGTCTGCATACCAGCAGGAGAGTTTCGACATCAAGAAAGCTCAGGGTTTGCTTGGTGGTAGTATGTTATGTGGAAGGAATAGTAACGGAAAAGAAGGCCGAGTACAGCAGCCCATCAAGTCCGCTGAGAGCTCTTCATCCTGCGCGACGAACCACCCTGATGCTTTGTCGACTACTAGAATCATCTGCACAGCCTTGTCCGAGGAATCCGTAGCATTCCCTGAGCAACGATGAAAAGTAGGCGATCGATCTGTGTTTAATGCGTGCTTCGCCGAGCGAAATGTGTTGCTGGATACGGCTTTCTGCGCGACTTCCGCGTCACACACGCGACAGCAGTCTAGCAGGCCGGCAATCATTTCTTCGAGAACCTAGAAGCCCACTATATGTCTTGCCGCACCTTTTCACGGCTTCCTCAGGGTGTTTGTGAATGCTTCGAGTACTACTCACAAACGTTACGCCTCATAACACGGATACGTGGATATCGGGATGTATGCAGAAGGGTCGGCGGGGTGCCGATAATCGATTTTTTCGTTACCAGGCGCGACATTGCTAACGCGATATCACTCTGATCGAACTTTTAAGTCGCGTTAGATGACGCTGTCCGTGTGATGGATGAAGTGTTGTTGTGATGAAGAGAAGTTGGCGGCGACAAAGGTGATGGTGGAGGCCAAGTGGGGCCGAGACGACGCGTCACGTCAAGCGCGACGCGGAAAGCACGATGTGGTCAACACCATGACCATCACGACAAGGACTGTACGATCTCGGAAAGCTTTTCAATTGAGTCTATTTCGCAATTACAATGATGTATCGATGATGTGAGCGCGATTGCGCAGCTCTAAACTCAAAAGCAATAAATGAAGACAAGTAACAGCAATGAGACTTATCCACAATGCTAACGCTACAATGTAGCTCTCCGAACTTGGCATGCTGATGCTAGTTCACGAGGCTGAAGTGCATGTAAACCTCATACGCATATCTAACCCTCCAGCCAGCCAACAACCCTCTCAAATGAAGATCGCCAACTCTCTACTGCCTGTTGCCACGAAGGATATTTCCAACCGAACTGAAGGCGTTTAGGTAGCTCCATGGGCTCCGCGAAGCCTTCGGGGTGGCCGTTTTAGGCGGATCGTGTTTGAAGGTACAATTGGGATTTGTACAACCGTTCGGAGAGGTCATCTGCCATCTGCAGAGAGTCTCTGATTGAGGCGGCTTTCCTGGTTTTTCCTTCTTGCCTCCACCTACAGTATTGATGATAGCATTCAGTGACTGCTCCATATAAGTAGAGTGAGGCTGATGTTGAGGGTGTGTTTGTGATAGTGAAGATTGTTGTACGCTGTCACTTGAAAGGCCTTGATTGAGGAACGCACGATCGTGAGTTTTCTTACACCGATCGTCGCCAAATCTGCAAGTTCCGTCCAGGGAGCGTGGATATGGGTGATGAGCGTACTGGCAGTTATCGTCCTTGTTGCACCTGCCTTTTAGATAGTTCTTACAGGCCACTTTCTTTGAAGCAGTCTTGTCGCGAGGCAGCTGGATTACATCGGCCACACCACCATGATGACCGAGAGCGTACCTGTCACTATTTGAAGCCGTGCTATGGTCCTGCGATGAGATGGGTTGATTGTCTCTTGTGATTCTATCAGCAAGTGCACCGCGACCGCGAGACCTGGTTGGAGGGACTTCGTAACCAGAAGCGCCATCATCATCAGAAAAACCGAACATCGTGCCCCACGATGGGGCGGATTCATGGTTCTTTGCTGTACCCTTGATGAGAAAATTGATTCCTCGAGTTCCCGTTGGTGGAGCATGTTGACCAAGGGTATTGCCGCTGTGATTGGAAGCGGATCTCGAGCCATGCGATGAAATAGGTTGGTCATTTCTCGTTATTCTTTCGGCAATCGGACGGCTATCGCGAGGACCATTTGGTGGGATTGGGTGACCGAACGAGTTCATGCTGTTGCTGCGTTGAGAGCCGAAGGTCTGAATTTGCTGTCCGGATCGCAAGACAGGTTGCCCATTCTTCGTCATCCTCTCGTTTAAGGAAATCGATTTGCCCATCGTCGACGGTAGATGGCTAGAGAAGGGATTGGCTTGGGACAAAGGGCTGTCTCTCGGTGTAGGAACAGAGTCGATGGACATGTGGTCTGTTTCTGAAGGCTGTTGAGACTGGCCCCTTGCTGCGGCCTCGCTCAGAAAGAAAGGATCGTGACTGCGGTAGCATCTCCCACCGTATTTACAATTGCCAGTCAACCAGAACTTGCATGCGGTATGAGGTAGCTTGCAGCTCCTACCTAGCGTGCAGGTGCCGTTCTTGTATGCCGGGCAAGCGGCCTTAAAGTTATGGTCTGATAATCCGAGCAGATCCGAGGGATGTGCTTTGTCGATGAAGGAATTGAAGAGATTTGACTGTCCTGCACTGCGCATACTTGGATCGGAAATACCGACGCGGCCAAAGTTGGTCGAGTGTTCCTGCGAGGTATCAACCCCTTGGACGTCTACCATTGGTACATCCTCGTCTTTCGGCGTAGGACGATGTGAAACTGGGCCAGATGATCCTGGCTTACCATATGAGCCGATATCCGTAGAGCTACCGAATGAAGTGCCCAACGAGCTCTGTGGCTGGGAAAAGGAACTAATGGTCGTCTGGTTGCTCGCAAACGACGAGCTGGTTGACGTGCTGGGCTGTCCGGAAACAACTGGTGCTAACGATGTCGAAGTATCTTGATGCTTCCTCTTCTCTGACTGCTTAGCCGCTAGTTTGGCTAGATCGGTGCTAAGTCTGTTGATCTCGGCTGTATTACGCCCAATCTGGTCCTGGTAAGACCTCTCACGTTGAGCTACGGCTGCTGCCTCTGCGAGCTTCCTCGTAGTTTCTTGAGCACGTTCTTTCGCGGCAGCCATCTCGAGCGACTTGATCTTTTGTTTCAGCTGCTCTTGTTCGGCTTCAACCCGTCGTACCACTTCAAGACGGCTGTTCTCCTGCTGACGCACCTCACTCTCCTTCTGCAGGCGCAGACTTTGGGCTTTTTGCTCTCGGTATTGCGCCATTTGCTGCGCGTCAGGACCGATGCTGGTCCTTGCAATCTTATCCTCGGTCGCTTCTTGCAAAGTGAGCATCACCTCGTCTATCAGTCCAGTCGGAATGTCAAAGCTTGCAGGTGGCGAGGTAAGCCAATTTTCGACGTCGTCAATGGTGGTGATGAGATCGCCTAGGAGATGATAGTGCTGAGAGTACTTTATCAGACCACGGAGAACTCGGAGACTGTGTAGCGGCAGCGGTGTGTATGGCATGATGTTGCGCCATTTTTCTCCATTAGCGAGAGCCTTGTGTTGTCCATAAAGGCACTCGCGGACTTGAGCGATGTGTTCATCGATCTGGCAGCCACTGTCCACGATCTTGTCGATAATCACCATGTCGCATCGCACGCTCTCGTAATGCTTCGCGAACTCCTTGACAAGCTCGTCTTTCTTTCTGTTGTTTCGCGGGACAAGAACTACGAGACGCGGGATCAGATGACGGGCTGCTGAATCCTGCTTGATGGTTCCTTTCGATGCGGCGTGGCTGAACATCCCAACAAGATCTTCTCGCCAGTCGTTCGCAACGTCGACGGTATACTGAGGATAGCCCGCCTTGTGTAAGCGCACCTTGTACGCACTAAAACACATCTCGGCCATGTACTGGTGGACGTTAAAGGTGCACCAAAACTTGGGTTCGACTGGCGTACCTGGGGGTTGTACTTGTCATTGTTGCGGCGATTCCTCTTTGAGCGCGCTGTTGTAGAAGTCGCATCGCGTTCAGCCTATGAGTCGGCGTTAGTCCCCGAGGAAAGCGGAAAAAGGTCATCAGGGGCGACTTACTGATTCTGGCTGGTGGACCGTGGATGCTCGCTTCTTCTTTCCGCCAGCTAGAGGAACGGCGTAGGTCTGGCAGGCGGCGCGACTGGCGGCGGCGGAGTGAGCCATTGCGATGATTGAGAGGAGACGCCTTGATGCAAACAATGGTCTTGTTGGGCGACTATTAGACCTCTTGTGCCAACACACCTGGACACGTAACTGGGAGGATGGAAATGGTCAATGGAAAGGTTAGAGTCAAGTGTTGGGCAGTGGGCGGAGAGACTGAGTGTGCGCTGCTGGATAGGCCACTAGACCTAATTCACGATTTGAGCAAGTGTTGTGAAGAGCTCTCGCGTGACAGAGGGAAAGGACGCAACCTCCGCGTCGTGGCTGGGTCTGTGCAAGGTGAATGTGGATGGATATTAGAGACAAAGACATGGCTTGAAAGACTATAACAAGGGACAGCCGAGAATAACAGATCAACGAGAAGTAATGATTTAAATTGCTTCTACAATGTGCATACAACAGGTCCTCTAGCTGAAGTCAACATACTTGGAAGATCCGACTTTAGTGACGACAGAGTTGCCTGTTCCGCCCTAAGCGGAGTCCTACGTGACGACATGGAAGTTGAGTTGATATAGAATAGATTCTAGACGATAGAAAAAGCGTACAGAACCAGCAACTTGAGTTGATCGAGACAGTGAGAAGGGAAACGAAGGACTCAAATGCAGATTTGTAGGGAAGGATACAGATGTGGTCGTGCTATGTTGCTGGCTTGGCAACATCGGCCCTAGCGCGTAATGGCAGGCGCGGAATGCGGAGAGAGCAGATCGCAACGGCAATGGCGACCGAGACAGCGTCGCCCGTCCTCCCATCAATGTCTGCTTACCCAAGACATCGCGACAATGCGCAATCCCGTCGCGTGTGTGTCGTGTCGGTCAGCGAAACAAAAGTGCATCCATGAAGACAGGCCGCCGTGTGACAGGTGCAAGCAAACTGGACGCGCGGACCGTTGCGAATTCCCAGGTGGGTGGAGCCTCTGCCATTCCCCAGAGCGGCGTGTTAACAGTCGGTAGCGCCAGGAACGAGTGCGATACACCGCAAGCCCAAGCGACCACGGCCCAGCGAAGATGCAGGAGAGACGCCGACATCGAACAATTCGAGTACGACGGTTGTAGCGGCCCATCAGGGCCGCCATGACGCACATCTGCCGAACGGCAACCATGCCGCACAACAGGCGTCGCCGAATGCGGCATCGTCACTGCTCGACGGCTTGGATCCCTTTGAGCTGCTCACCGACGAGGTCAAGAACAGCTACCTGCGATGCAGCTACAAGTGGAGTTTCCACCACACACCGACATTGCTGCGGAGGATTCGCGATCGCACCTTGGAACCATGGATGGCCTGGGCGATACTGGCGCTGGCCATCAGGTATGCTATGCACTTCACAAAGCAGTCAGTCACTTGGCTGACACAATGTAGATTCGTCCAAGAGCCACCGTCGCCCTTCCATTCGCAGACTGAAGCCAGCAATGCGTATGCTGCCCACGCCCGTCAGATCCTGCAACAAGACCTCGAGACCCCCTCGATAAGCCGCGTCCAAGCCTTGTTGATGCTGACTGGCCATGACTGGGGAGCCGGAAACGGAAGGCGGGCGTGGATATATCTGGGCATGGCGATACGCCTGGTCGAAGTCATGGACCTGACGCGAGAGACGGGCATACCGCGAAACCGCGTGCCGACGCGTGAGGAGTTTATCGAGGCAGAAGTGCGCCGCCGGACCGCCTGGACGTGCTTTTTGATGGACTCGCTGCTAAGTGGCGGCAAAGGGCGCAAGAGGTCCTTGACTGCGGCCGACATGGCGATCCAACTACCCTGCGAGCGCGAGGACTTTGTCTTTGGCGAGCCCACATGCACACCACAGCTGGACAACTCACAGCGCATGCCGCCAGTAGCACTGCCTATAGGACAGATTGGCATAATTGGCTACAGCATGCAGGCTGCCAACATCTGGGGCAAGGTCGCGCGCTGGGCCTGCTCCGAAGACCTCAGGAACGAACTGCCGTGGGCATCTTCGTCGCAGTTCCAACAGCTCATCTACGAACTTGAGGGCTGGAAGGCTTCGCTGCCACAGCGTCTGCAGTATGACCTCTTCACTCTCCACAGCCACAACGCTGTCGAACAAGGCCAGGCGTACTGCTACATGCATTGCATACACTTTATGAGCTACATGTTCCTGCATCGCGCCTATCTGCCCGTCCTCGGTCCTCAGCAAAACGGAGCAAACTCTGAAGAAACGCCCAACTCCTACGACGAGCACCGAGACAGGTGGAGGAAGTGGGAGAAGACTTCACGTAAGGAGCTGTTCAAGGACTCGGTCATGGTCCTAGACATGCTCGAGGAGATGCGTACATTCGGCGTGTATTTCCTGAGAGGTCTGGTGCCATGGATCGGCTTCACTATTTACACTGCAGTTGGTGCCATGCTGTACAGTTTCAACTTCCCGAGCAGCGACGACGATCCTCGCTGGCGGGAGAAGGCGCGCAAAAGCGTGATACAAGGCTGCAATTTCCTGAAGGAGATGAAGACACAATGGCCCATGGCGGAAACCTGGGTGAGTAATCTCGAAAGTTCGAGGCAATATACGCTTACAACGCCAGTATGATACCATCAGACGCATGCAAGCGTACTACCGCTCAGTACTGGGCCCGGACGGGCCGGCATCGCCTGAAGAACGGCAAGCCCTGCGACATGCCATGATCGACTACGGCGCGTTGCAACCTTCGCCAGTACAAAAGCCAACAGACTCGAGAGACGCCACTATAATGGTTTCCAGCAGATCCCCTGCACAACAGCACAACGACGTACGTCCTCAACGCCGCATTTATATAAGTCTGCTAACACACTCCAAGCGCAAGCCCATGATCGCCAACCTTACCAATCCGCCCGTTACAAGCCCGTTGCCGGCCGCAGCGCCTACGCCTAACAGCTACTCTTCCAACTTTTCGTGGAACACCCCCCCGGCGGTGCCCCCATTGGAAGCTGACGAAACTTTCAACCTCGATTCGTTTGACTTGACAAATGAAGAGTTGGAGGCCATGATGATCAACGCGACACAGGACTTTTGGGCTAGCTTTCCGGGTGAAGTGGGTGTTGGGTATCAGTAAAAGCCGGAAAAGGTTGGGATGGCGTTACGGTGGTGACAACATGATGTACTGATATATAGCGGGTGGTACATGCACCTAATGTTAATGTTTCAAATCCAGAGTTCGTCCTCTCAGCTTGTCGTTTACGTTGCAAGTGCGACTCTGCAGCGTTTCGGCCATGATGCAATCTGACTTCCATCTTCGCCACCTCGCGGATCCAATTATAACCGTGTCAAGTCATAAGCATCCCAAGCTTGAGAGCAGCGCTTGGCTCCCGTCCAAGATGTTGGCAGATGCGTACCTGAATGCCATGCAGGGCGAAGCCGGAGAGTCGGCACACTGGCGGCTCGGTATGTAGAATGGTGGGCAGAACATCAATGGGGATCTGCAAGCTTAAGTTGACCACATACCACGACCTTTGAACGCTGTTTTTCGTACATTCGTCCTTGTATCGTTGACCATGCAAGTCCCGGCCTGAGTACTGTTGTTGTAGCTGTTGTCGCTGTTGTCGCTGGTGCCGCCGTTGTCGTCGTTGCGACGTACTTACCCATTTAGGTTAGCGTGGTTTCTGGATTCGAAGAGAAGGGACCTTCACGGGGCTGCGAGGTTGTACCGTTCACGCTGTGCGTTCGACGCGTAGCGCTTCCTATACAGTCTCGACAGAAGTGGACGCGTTATTGCCCGTGCTCTCTTGTAGATGGCTCGATCGATCCATGGAACGAAGATTCGGATCTGGCCATGCCCACCTAGGAAGCGGTTAGGTGCGTGGGTAACGCAATAGCGTCGCACGTGTCTCGACTACGTTGGCGAACAAGACAATATTCGATTCAGCTCACGCATATGCTGCAGATATTCCCGGTGCTACGGAGACGTCGAACTTGCTTAGTCGTGTGTTATATGTTGTCGCACCGGCTACCATGAGATCAATCTGGCTAGCGAAACCCCGAGGCATACCCCTCATCGCTAACGCGTCGCCCGGATAGTGGAATCTCAGCGGCAAAACGATACCCACCCGATAGCCATCGCCACATCCCGCTGGACTATCTCATGTACATACGCCAAGGGCCGAACCTGGTGATAGTCTCACGGCACGCATAGCTCGAGATGATCTATGCCGACGATGAGCCCACCGAGGAGGTATTCCCTTATCGCGTCTGGCGGGCCAAAACATCAGCTCTGCTAGTACAAGGATCCCAACATGCGGATTGTGCCACCGAGGTGTACCCGTTCATGCGGCGAGGTTGACTTGCAAATTTGGAAACTGCTCCAAGGCTGCCATCTGAAGATTCACCGTTGTCAGCTGTGAAACACCAAGCCGTATCACCCAGCCTGGCACAGAATTACGTCCCTCACTTCGAAGCATTCATACAGGAGAGTCGACGACAAGTTCCAAATACTGGCAGGTCATCATCACCCTACCTATGGCATCATATGTCGTGCAGATCGAACGCCAACTCCTCTTAGATCCTCGCCGTGCTGTTGAGCAGCATCCGCATCAAGAGCAGGTGCTCTGACATAGGCTCGCTGTTGGTCAGAAGCGCAGGAGTTGCTTTGACTAGAGGATATGTCGGGAATCCCACAACTCGCAATGTCAGTCGTAGAGACGCGCCGGCGTCAATTTGCTCTGGCCTGCAGGCTAGCAGCACGACGAGTGGTCTGCTGCAAATCTCTCGGCGTATCCGTCAGCTTTCCAATACAAGTCTGGAAGGTCTATCAATGCACGAACGACTAATATGCGTGGGAGAAAGATCAGGACCCGGAGAAGTGGGAGGACCTCGTTCAGCTCGCACTCGAGCATCGACGTCTGTGGACCTTTGATGTTGCCCACGTTTGTGCACACGGCGATGTGATTGGCCGACCCGCCTACACACGACTTCTCTACGCTCAAACGCCACGAGCTCTGCCAAGCGAGGGCCAAGAAATGGCATCGGCTTGAATTCTTCTTAGAGAGGTCGACTGCCATTGGCGCTAAGCTCCGCCGCCGTCCACCAGAGTTGCTTGTGTACGCTAGTCGAAAGAGCCTGACCGTCTTGGCAGAGAATCCGCCTTCGTTGCCACGCCCTGCCCAATCACGACCCGACTTTGAGCCCACGTTCTCTGGGCACGACTTCTCACGTTGCGGCCTCTGAGTGGTGGCTGCTCGCCATGCAGGGCGTTGGATGTCACCCATCAGTCTGGATCCTGTCGCAGGTGCGAAAGGGTTTGATGTCGCATGTCGCTAATACGGGCCTAAGCCGCCGCAATGGGCTGCGCAAAAGGCCTCTCCGAATATATATACGCGTCTGACCGACGCCTTCTCTTACTTTCAGCACCCCAGTTCCACCTCCGGGCCTCATTCTTTGCTACTGAGCACGCTGTACCGCTCGAGCTTCAGTCAAGATGCCGCGTCTCACACAGTACAACTATGTCTTCGCCATTGGCACTTTCTTTGCCATGCTCGATGCCTACAACAACGGTGCCAGTACGTACTGACACCTACCACTATCTGTCTTCAGACTAACATAATCCAGACGATGTTGCCAACGCATGGGCTACTTCCGTGTCTTCCCGCTCGGTTTCCTACCGCCAGGCTATGATCCTG
>JAESFQ010000828.1_pt1 | contig 11358 bp, 12 predicted proteins | sample 9269431 | NCBI WGS metagenome assembly JAESFQ01 (sample SAMN14502588, study PRJNA617103) | algae metagenome | isolation source: Plectolyngbya sp. WJT66-NPBG17 and co-occurring heterotrophs from well... | place: USA: Mojave Desert, Joshua Tree National Park, California | collected 2006-08-06
TGCTATTCTGAGACCTGCGTGACCCGTGTATTCAGGGCTTAGCGTTGCGCTCTTTCCTCCAATCGGCGGTTTGGCCCTCCGACGACTTGGATCTCTTGGCATCAAAAAGTTGCCCGCGTTATCGATAGCAAAAAGTGGTTTGCGAACGGTCACCACCACGACACGACACCGTTCCCGGCCGTTGCGCGAGCTATCCCGTTTATTCAAAGCTACATCACCCGCCGGGCCGAAAAACACACAAGCCTTTTATATCGCGTCTGCAACTTGTGAACGAGAAGACGAGTCCCTAGCTCTCGGCGCAACCATGGGTGTCCAGAAGAGAACGCGCAAGTTTGCGCAGACCAAGAGGATCGTTGGTATGCTCGGCATCATACCTGGATGAGCTTCTGCTAATTCATTTAGGCCAACGAGATGCTCGACTGTATGCAACAACACACCCCGCCACCATCTGCGACAGAAACACTAATTCGACTCTAGTAAAAAGAACCAAATGGCCGGAGAGATAGAAGCGAAGAAGAAAGAAGAAGAAAACAAGGCAAAGCGAGAAATGTAAGCGAAAACCACAAAGAGCCAGCGCGTTGACCCTGGTCTACACCAGTGTCCTCATTCAATTCACGACTAACACCCACAGCCCACAAGTCTCGTCAGCCCTCTTCTTCCAGGCCAACACCGCCCTCGGCCCACCCTACTCCGTCCTCGTCGACACCAACTTCCTCTCCCACACCGTACACGCTAAACTCGAGCTCGACAAGGCCCTCATGGACCTCCTGTACGCCAAAGCCACGCCCATCATCACCACCTGCGTCATGGCCGAGCTCGAGAAACTCGGCCCCAAATACCGTATCGCGCTCAGGATCGCCCGTGACGAGCGATGGCAGCGCCTCAAGTGCGAGCACAAGGGCACGTATGCCGATGATTGCATTGTGGATAGGGTTCAGAAGCACAGAATCTATCTGGTTGCGACGAATGATAGGGATCTAAAGAGGCGCATACGCAAGATTCCTGGTGTGCCGATTGTTAGTGTGGCAAAGGGCAAATATGTTATTGAGCGGTTGCCGGATGTGCCTGATAGTCATTAGATGGAGCATGAGCATGAGCATGTTGCTGGTAGGGGCACAATGGGTTATATGCATAGCGAAAGGCGTTCAGGTCATATTAAGCAAGTAGTGCTACCTCGAGAAGTAATTCCGGGACCATCAATAGGAACAAGGGGACTCATCAGCTCATACACGTATGTTTGTATGGTTTCTGGAATTACGAACGCAGACCCATTGGCAGGTGTACTAAGCTGATCACGTCGAGCGAAGATATAACATGAGTCTTCGAAGAGTCTAGACGTAGTAGCTATGGACATTCTATACGAGGTTTAGATACAGCGTCCAGCATGGCCTCCACCAGCTGAACTCTTCTCTTCCATGCACCATCTCACAACTTCTATAGGTCAGACGCCTACCCAATGCACACGAAACAACTCGCTCAACAATGCCGAACGCTCCATACGAAGAAAGAAAGGAAGAAAAAGGGAAGAAAAGATAGAAGAGATATGGAGAAAGGCATCAGAAAAAGACGCTCTTAGTACACAGAGCAGCTAGTCTGAGCACGAGTGAGAGCCTGCGTAAACATAGTCTGCATAGCCATGTAGTGGAAGATGATACCTCCCAACACAGCAAGATGCCAGATGTTGTGCGAGCAGCCCACGTAATCGAAGAAGCCAGGGAAGAAGCGCTCAGGCGTTTTACTCGCGTACAACATCGCGCCGGTAACGTATACGAGCAGACTCTTAGTGACAGGCGCGTAGAAGTATTGTGCCCATTCGACGCCACGCGTGTATGCGAGCTGGCCAAAGGGCAAGAAGCCAGTTAGAGCGAGGGAGCAGTAGAAGACGACGCGGAACCAGGCCATGTCGGCGCGGTTGAAGGTTGGGTGCCAGGGTAGGATTACGCCACCGACGCCGAGGAGTGCTGTTATGCACATGTAAGACCAGCGGGAGACGGGCTCGCAGTAGAATGCGGCGTATTCCGTCGTCATGATAGATGCAGCCACAAGAAGAGAAATGCCCGTGTAGTCTACGCAGGCAAAGCGCTCGAGCAGTGTTTGTTCCGAAATGCTGTTCATTGTGTGCCAGATGGTCGAGCAGGCCAGACATTTGCATGCCGCGAAGAAGAAGACTGCTGCAATGAAGATGTCGGCTTTGGTCGACATGCTGAAGTTTGTGCTCATAGGGTAGAAGTAGAAGGCGATAGCAAGAACCATGATGAATCCCAGGAGGTGTGTCCAGATGTTAATGAGCTCGTTGTGAAGGCCGAAAATGGATCGGACACAGGCCCATTTGCCTTCTTGGAAACGGTAGCCTTTGAGGATGTGTGGGTTGACTCGCCATGGCTCTGGGAGGTCCTCGTACTGTATCAAACCGTGTGCCTTGGCTCGCTCTAGCGCTTGTTGTACGGCGTGCTCAACTCGGAGTTCGATCGTTTCGCGCGCACGTCGTGCCTTGTCTAGACCACCGTCCACGACACCCTTTGCGATCTCGATTCCCTCGTCCATCTTCCTCCGACCTTCTTCATAAAACTCTTGCGCATAAGAACCAATGGAACCGTCTCTTATAGCATATGCGCGCGTCTCGAACTCGGTCAGATAATTGTCCATGAGTACTATTCCCTCCAAGACCTTTTCCCCAAGCGTCTCTTTCCGTTCCATCGCATCTTGGTACCGTCCCTCCAACGTCTCGACGAAAACAGAAGCCTGCCGCCGTCCCACTTCGATTGCGCCATCGGATATCTTCGAACACGATTCACGGACGGCGAGCAGTGTGTTGTATGCGTATTCGACACCAGCATCGTACTTGAGGTGGCCATAGTCTTCTAGGAAGTCCATGCGACAGTTGAGCTCGACCAAGAAATTTCGAAGCTGCCATTGACTGTTAGCATGTTGTGAAGCGCATGTGCGCTGTATAACTTACCAACACCTGGAAGTTCTCTGCTTCCTGCATGCAGGGTCGTGTGTGCCATGAGTGCCGTCTTTGGCGTTGCGAAGGTCGCTGGGAAGCGATTGTGCCGTATCCTCGGTGCGTGGGCTGTATGGGCTCTTCCTGGGAAGCCATGACTGCAGTGCTTACCCCAACGCTCGAGTTGGAGCGCGGAATGAGGGGCATCGTTCTATAAGTCTGGCGCAAAGCTGCGCGGGGCTGTTCGAGGCGTGGCGATTTCCCTCGTCCAACCTTCCAATCGATATCAGGCCCAAGCTACGAGGGTCCAGTAAGGCGCAACGAAGTAAGACGATTGGCTGATATGCGCATGTGCACAGTATGTCTCTCTGGCTGGATGACCTGCGCTGCTTGTGGTGTTGGGAAGATAAATAGTGAGGATGTGGGTCTTTTTCTCCGCCTATCGGGGGGGACTAGAGACGGGCGTGGTTACCGAAAAAGTCTTGGTTGGCCAATACAGTCCTGAAGCGGCGAACAACTAGAGTGAGGAACATGGACCGGGTGGGCGAAAACAGAGAACGCGGAGAGGCAGCTGAGCGCGTAGGGGCCGTAGGGTATAGGCGTGAAGTCCGAGTGTTGGCGTCGTCATGGGACTACCGCGGTCAATCTACCGTTCCTTGCAGGACCCTTATTTTGCGGCTCTTGTAGGGCTGTGATGCTGCACTTTTCGGTGGGAGCTGGGATACCTAATTCTAAGTGTCGTGTCCCTCTCCTTTAATACACATATCGCCTGCTGTTACTCGATACATGATGATAATAGAAATAGGACAATTCATGTTCGTCTAGCTAGAACAACGAAGCCGACGCCTATACCGGCAGGTGCGTTGCTTGGTGGCTGAAATCAGTCTTGGCAAAGAGCCATACGTAGCTTACTTTTCGTCATTGCGTGCCGTCATGCCGAGGCGTCAGATGAGACAGATCGTGGAGGAGCAGCGGCCCTTTGATGCCAGGCGGCGGACCGTACAAAGTATATGCTTCGTTTGTCCACCATGTAGCATGTGTGACTTGGGTTGGGATGCATGCATGCCTGAGCTGAGCAGCTCCCACATGTTAGCGGCAGGGTCCGCCACGGGGCAATCGACACCCAACGCTCACCATCATGAAATTTTTTGCTGCCCATTAGAGCAACACAACGAACTGCAGACCCTTCAAAATGGTACTCCAAGCGATCAAATACTCACGCGGACAACTCGAGATCCTAGACCAGCTGAAACTACCACATGCTGAAGAATATGATCACATTTATTCCAGCACAGATGCATGGCATGCGATCAAAGAGATGCGGACGCGAGGTGCACCAGCTATCGCCATAGTTGCTGCTCTCGCCCTCGCAGTTGAACTCACCAACATGAAGCTCTCTTCAGTAGCTGAAGAAGTCAAAATCTTCATCACAGAAAAGTTGGACTACCTTGTAACAAGTCGACCAACTGCCGTCAACCTTGCAGATGCAGCAGGCAAACTTCGCAAAATTACTGAGGAAGCCGCTGCAAGCGAGGGGGCGAGTGGGGAAGCCGTGAGAGAGGCATATGTGGTCGCTGCGGAGAAGATGCTGGTTGACGATGTGAGCGACAACGAGAGCATCGGCAAGCATGGCGCCGAGTGGATAGTAAAGAACACAGAGGCAGGAAAGAAGGGACCTGTGAGCATGATGACACACTGCAACACTGGGTGTGTACCACCCTGCTTCAGGAACGTCCAACTGCTAATCCTCTAGGTCTCTTGCAACCGCAGGATATGGTACAGCGCTTGGTGTAATCCGATCGCTGCATGCCGACGGATCATTGAAGCACGCCTTCTGCTCTGAGACACGACCATACAACCAAGGCTCCAGGCTAACAGCGTTCGAACTGGTCCACGACAAGATACCGGCAACGCTCATTACCGACTCCATGGCCGCAGCGCTACTTCGACTACGTGGTGAGAGCGAAAACATTGCGGGCATCGTGGTCGGTGCCGACCGAGTAGCTGCAAACGGTGACACGGCCAACAAGATTGGAACCTATTCACTAGCCATCCTTGCGAAGCACCATGGCGTCAAGTTTCTGGTTGCAGCACCAAGGACTACGATCGATTTGAAGACCAAATCGGGAGCCGATATAGTCATCGAAGAACGCCCCGGAAAGGAAGTGACACTTGTCAAGGGACCTAGACACGATGGTGTTACATTGGATCTTGGTGTTGTTGAAACTATTAGTATAGCGGCGAACGGTATCGGTGTGTGGAATCCAGCCTTCGACGTCACACCTGCAGAACTCATTGATGGTATCATCACCGAGGTAGGCGTGGTTGAGAAGGACGGAAATGGTGTGTTCCATTTGGACGAGATTTTCAAGGCGGAAGGTTCTGAAGTAAAGCCTTCGACTATCGGTGGCCTATAAACAATTGTCCAGGAATACTTGCGAGCGCACGACATGCTCACTTGGTCCTGATATTTAGACCTGTCTACTCCGCCGAGAGCACATTATCCATGCTTGTACCCTGCCTCGCCGGCCTTATCCACAGTGCTCGTCAAACTTGTCATATTCGGTCTTCGTACATGTCGTGAGCAGGCGCATTGCTATGTAGACATTACAATGAGTCCTTTTCTTCGGTCGAGGAAGATTTCTCGGTTGCTCCGGAAGTCTCTTTCAACTCCTTCTCAGCCTTCTCAGCCTGGGCCAGAAGTGCCTCGATCTTCTTCTCGATCGAATCGAGGTGGCTCTCTAGGGCGGCTGCGGTCTGTTCGCCTCGCTGGAGTTCCTTGAACGCCTACCAGAGATGTCAACCCTCTGAACAGAGCAATCGCCACAAGACTTACCTGGGCAAGATCGGCCTCTGAATGCGATCCAGCGCCTGTCCCGCTCTGTTCATTCGACATGGTGGGGGGATGTAAGATGTCGTGAATGATGGGGCTCAGGCTTACCGAGGAGGCAAGCGCGTCCTCGAAGATGACGACTGAACCTCCTTAGCGCGAACTTACCCTGGGACCTCCAGGGCTGCGCGAGCAGCACAGACTCGCAACCAACCCCATTCCACCTCTCCTCATTACCGCCCGTACGCGCTCCTTGAACCCTTCTACTCTTCCGCCGCATGCGCGCATCTCAACTTCTTTAATCGACTCGCGACAACTCGCTCACCATGTTCTCTGGGTCCAACTCGTACTTAGGGGGTGGTAATAGTGCCCGACCGGGGCAGCCTCAATATGGGCAGCAGCAGCCGCCCTTCCAACAACAGCCTGGAGGCTTTCAGGGCGGACTGGCACCTCAGCCGACGGGATTCGGAGGAGGTCCAATGCAACCGCAGTTTACTGGCTTTCCGGGCCAGCCGCAGGGCTTTGGACAGCAGCCGCAACCTCAGCAACCGCAGTACACAGGCTTCCCAGGGCAGCAGAACCAGCAATTCCAGCAGCAGCAGCCTCCGCAGCAAATGCCCTTTCAAACCGGTGCGCCGCCGCCACAGCAACAGCAGCAACCGCCTGCTCAACCGCAACGGCCGCAGCCCACGGGCATGACATCGGCGCAGATGGCTGATTCGTTTCGTGGCAGCTCTGCGTCTTCCGTACCACCACCTGTTCCGGCCAAGTCAAGTAAGATCCCGAACATAAGGCTGTCCTTCATCACGGCGCAAGACCAGGCCAAGTTCGAGCAACTATTCAAGTCGGCTGTGGGAGATGCACAAGCCATGTCTGGCGACCAGGCAAGGGACCTCTTAATGCGCTCCAAGCTTTCTGGAGATGCGCTTTCTCATATCTGGTATGTTCAATAAATCGCATACGTGGCCTGAATCTAACACATGTAGGACCTTGTCGGACACGACAAAATCTGGCCAGCTCCTCTTTCCCGAATTCGCGCTCGCCATGTACCTGTGCAACCTCAAATTGACCGGCAAGGATCTGCCCAACTCTCTCCCCGAACGAGTCAGGAATGAGGTCTCTAGTATGGTGGATATCATATCGTTTGGAGTCGGGGACGATGCGTCAAATCGTCAAACGCCGTCGAGCAACGCCCCCAAGTTCAACGAACCTCCTACAATCCAGCAGCCGCAGCCGCAGCCTTCAAACAGCCAGTTGCTGAGTTCATTAGCTCCACAGCCGACTGGATTTGGGCAGCAGCCAATGAGCATGCAACCCCAACCTACAGGTTTCGGACAGCAACCGACTGGCATGCAGCCACAGCCCACTGGCTTTGGGCAGGCTCCGGGCGGTTACAACGGACCACGTCCACCGATGCCTCCTATGCCTACTGGATTTGGCTCAAACCTTACACCTAATCAGACCGGCATGGCTCCCCTCAACGCTCAGCCAACAGGTATGCCTGGTCAATGGGGCCTAGCGAACACTCCCGCTACTGGATTGCCAAACATCGAGGCTTTAGCACAGCGAATGATGCCTCAGACTGGCCGAGAGGGCAACAACCACACGACTGCGGGTTTGACTGGTAATGCAACCATTCCTTGGGCCATCACGAAGGGAGAAAAGAAGTTGTACGATGATACCTTCCGGGCCTGGGACGGTATGACCAAGGGTTACATTAGTGGAGCGCAAGCTCTCGAGATCTTTGGACAGAGTGGACTGCCCAAGCCAGATTTGGAGCGCATATGGACACTCGCCGACTCTGCTGACAGGGGTCGTCTTGATTTAGATCAATTCGCGGTTGCCATGCATCTGATCTACCGTAAGCTCAATGGCTATCCCATACCTGCTCGTCTCCCCCCTGAGTTGGTTCCACCCTCTACACGCAACATCAATGATTCTATTGGTGCAATGAAGAACTTGCTTCGTGGCGATGCTGAGGACAGGAAGAATTCTGGTGCCTTCCTTCAGCCTCAGCGCACTGGTGTTAGCTACCTGAAGTCCCATTCATTCCGCGCTGGTAGTCCACAAGCTGGCGGCCGAAAGGATGCTACAGTCTTCCGTAACAATGATGACAACATAGGCTACAAGTCGAGCGCCAGGCACCGCCTTGGAGGTGGGGGTCGCTCGCCTTCGCCAGCGCCGGCTTCTCCTTCTTCGGAGCGATCTGATGAGATGTCCCTCGACCAGCTCAGGAAGTCCGTCAAAGAGAAACAAATCTTGTTGGATGCTATGGACACACAGGACGAGAATGCCGCTGACGAAGATGATGCGCTTGATCGTCGGGATCGCCGAGAAGCTGAGGATCTCTATCGCCGCATTCGTAGGGTACAAGAAGATATCGATGCCCATCCCAAAGCTTCACTGAGGTCGTCCGACTCGGACGCGGAGCGTCGTGCTCTGAAGCGCCAACTTCAGACCTTGACCGATCGCTTGCCTGAACTCGCATCCAATGTACGCAGAACAGAGCGTGAGATAGCAGATGCCCAACTTGAGCTCTTTAGACTCAAAGATGCCAAGGCGCATCCCGGATCTGCCTCTACCGTCGTGGGTACCGGACCTGGCGGTGCCGTGACCGAATCGGATCGCCTGAAAGCCCGCGCCAGGGCTATGATGCAGGCACGCTCTGCTGCATTGACAGGAAGGCCTGCTCCTGCTAGTGATGACACGGGTGCGGCAACTGAGCGCCTGGAGAAGGAGAACTCGCGTATCCGAGCAGAGAAGGAGAACAATGAGCGTATGATCCGCGATGTCGAAGACAGCGTGAACGAATATACAAAGGGTCTGGAGTTGAGCCTGAAAGAAGGCGGGCACGACAACACAAGTGAACACGAACGTCGCAGATGGGAGGAAGCGCTGGGTGTCGAGGATGATGTTAAGGACTTCATCTTCGACTTGCAACGCAGCAGCCGGGCTTCGCGCATCCGCAAAGAAGAGTAAGCACATTTAATTAGTTTTAAAGGACATCATGCTAACTCAGCGCAGTTCATCACGCGACAATCATAGATCATCTGCTCGTTCAGATGAGAACCGACCGTCGTCATCATCCCGGTACGAGAGTCCTGCTGCTCGTGTCGAACCCCCTCCTCGCGCATCAACAACTACACCCAGCGGTGGATCGTACTCTTCATACAAGACGCCAGAGGAACGTGCGGCCTTCATTAAACAGCAGGCTGAGCAGCGAATGGCTGAGCGTCTGGCTGCCTTGGGTATTAAAGCTCCAGTAAAGGCTGGTGAGACACCCCAACAGCGTGCCGATCGTGAGAAGAAGGAACGTGATGAGAAGTTGCGTCAGGCTGAAGAGGAGGATGCACGTCGCGAGGAAGAGCGTCAAAGGCGTCTTAATGATGAATCCGCTGCACCACCTGCTCCATCTAAGAGCAGCGGCAAGAAGCCAGCACCGCCACCACCAGCTTCACGTAAGAACAAAAACGAGAATGCACAGCATGATGTCAAGCAAGCGGAAGCAGAGTCAAAGAGGGCAGATAATGACATGGCTGAGAAGGCTATCCGCGAGCAGCAGGAAGCCCAAGAAGCTGAGACAAGGCGCATGGAGTACGTATATATTAATCCATCTTCTGAACCCATGCTAACAGACATCAGGGATGAGGAGCGCAGACAAGAGGATGAACTTGCCAAGGAGCGGGAAGCTGCTCAAGCCAGACTTCGCGCCCTGGAAGAGCAAGTTCAACAAGGCAAACTTAAGAAGGCCGAAGAGAAGAAGCGTAGAGAGGCTGCCTCTAAGGACGCCAAGGAAAAGGAGTCTCGACTGGCCGCACAGCGTGCCGAGATCGAAGCTGCTCGCGAGCGCGAACGTCAGCTACAGATGCAGCTTGAGGCGCTTGACGATGACGAGTCCTCTGATGATGATGGCCCGCAAAACATCACGCCGCAAGACACCACACCTACCGCCAGTCAAGAGTTACCGCGTGACACAGCACCTCCACAAGCCCCACCGATCCCCCAGATCTCGCACAACACACCACCGTCGTCCGTTGCTAGCCCGCCTGCGTCCTCGGTGACTAGCCCCCACCCTGGTTTGGGCGACACTGAAACCAAGAATCCATTCTTGAAAAAGATGGCCATGTCCAACCAGGAAAACAACACAGTCTCGACACCCCCCCCCCCACCTAGCAATACGAGTGAGGTTTCCACAAACCCTTTCCATCGTCTTACGCAGGAGAATGCCAACAAGGCTGCTGCGCCTACGTTCAATGAGCCCGCCGCCCCTTCAGCACGCAGGCTAGGAAGGCAAGACGATGATGACTGGTCTGTCGTCGACTCAGACGACTCTTCATCCGATGACGACGAAGCGCCTACCCAAGGCGGAGCTAAACAGCTGGCATCCATGCTGTTCGGTACCATGGCGCCACCACGCCCACTCTCTTCAATGGACAACAAGAGCCCGCGTGCCGAGAGCCCAGCTGTGACATCGCCTCCTGCAGGCATCCCCGCGCCTCCACCAATGCCCTCTAATGGTGCTCCTCCGCCTCCACCTGGCCCGCCGCCGCCTCCGGGTGGTGCTGCACCGCCACCACCCCCAATGCCTACCATGAAGGCCCCAGGTGGAGCACCAAATCGTGGTGCATTGCTCGGTGAGATTACTGCTGGTAAGGGATTGAGGAAGGTAGAAACAAAGGACCGTAGCACGGCTTCCACTGCAGGACGTGTTTTGGGTTGATGTATCAGGCCGTAGAACTGTAGTATAATCGCGTTTGTGTATAATTTGAACTTGAGGTTGATTTTACATTGCTAGTTCGTTATATAGCGCCCTGATCGTTGTTTTCTCATACGCCTCCCTTAGTCCGTGGCCACAAGTCTCTGTATGACTCTGCTCCGTGCGTAGGTGCTGTGTGTGTTCGTTGCGTAGAAGTACCCGGAATTCGAGTCCTACGGTTCGTACCCTGACCTTAGCCGAAACCAAGATAACAAAGGCAATTCAACTGGAGTGTTGGAGGCGGCCATACCGCCTTGTTCAAGGCATTGTTCCAGGTTAGATGTGTATTACAACTTGCTTCGGGTTACTTCCCTTGCCTTCCAAGCATTTGCACGTATCCTCCCATACTGAAATCGAACCCGGTATTCTGCCAGGCGATCTTGCAGCATATTCCCCAGGTGTGTTATATCTTCAGCTCATGGTAATCGTACGTGAATTGTTTGCCATGACTTGAGAAGCACTTAAGTCCTTCCTGTACTGATCCTGGATCAGATAGGGCGCTCGATAGTTAAATCTTGTATCAAGAACCAGTACTCTTAGTCGATATCCATTTGTGTTTCTCCAATTCGGATCTTCCAAATCGTATAATAGTTTGACTAGTAGTATAAACACGTGGGAGCATTGCTAAGTCTTGGTGGTAAACGGGTAAACAGTCTTGCGAGGTCGGCTCACCCATTACCAGATACCAATCTCTCGGGCCGTGATCGCTTTCTGAAGCAGGGAGTGGCCGGAACACAGCGTACGGACAAAGAAGAAGAAGGGGAACGAGCTAATCTCATGGACCGGCATGTTGTCAAATACCCGAGACCAGGAACGAGTGACATGGCA
>JAESFQ010000829.1_pt1 | contig 11346 bp, 5 predicted proteins | sample 9269431 | NCBI WGS metagenome assembly JAESFQ01 (sample SAMN14502588, study PRJNA617103) | algae metagenome | isolation source: Plectolyngbya sp. WJT66-NPBG17 and co-occurring heterotrophs from well... | place: USA: Mojave Desert, Joshua Tree National Park, California | collected 2006-08-06
ATTGTACAAGAAAGAAGAAGGCTCAACACCCTCGGACTTAGCACGGAGGAAGATCTTGACTGCCTCAGTCGCTTCATCGAAGGTCTTGGTCGACTCCTTGAGCGTGGTGATGTAGAGACCAAAGGTATTGGCTGTTGGCGCAGCACCCATCTCAAGCAGATCCTGGTGGTATCTACCCGCAAGGTCACGTTGGTTGCAGGTAAGGCAAGCAGCGACCATAGCGTCCAAGATCGTCACCCATCCGTATCGCACAATGCGGTATTGAGGTAGGAGGGGAACGTCCTGCTTGGCAAGGTTAAGGATATCATGAGCCAGAGTCAGACGATCTTCCTTAGCAGCGGCAGTGATAAGCTTAGCATAGGTGAAGAATCGAGGATGGCGGCCAGCTCGACGCATGTTCCTGAACTTCATTAAAGCCTCATTGAGGTGAGACGATGATCGTCCGTGAGTCTTTTCAAGCAATTCAGTGATGGCAACGGAGCCCTTGTTGTCGGTAGATGCGGCGTAAGGGTCGTATTGATCCTCGAACGTGGGAGCTGTCGGAGTGGTAGGAGCTTGAACAGGGTAGGCGGCGAACGGTGCTGGGGAGTACAAAGCCTCCGGAGCGGGATGCTTGTAAGCGTACCATCGGTGTTGTAGATCGCCCCTATCGAGCTTGGTAAGCACCTGTTCAACAAGACCGGAAGTTGTCTTGTTGACTGGTGTGCCAGTTGCGGCGATGACTTCGAGAAGATGGGCGAACCGTGCAACGTGAGCAACATCAACTTCTGCCTCCTGGAGTAGAATTCCAGATTGAACTTGCATCAGGAGCGTGATGTCGTCGAAGTTGAGTTGAACAATGGCCTCAGGTCCCATTCCAGCAAGTAGGTGGTGAGCAACTGGGGTGACTAGGCCGCCGTTTTCAATCATCGTCCACATCAGTTCCATGCTAGCCCGCGGCGGAAGGAAGATACCACGCTTCATCATGAACTGACCCATAACCTCGATAGCTTCGTCAATGTGCTCTACGGTCTCCATCTTAGCTTGGGTGGAGCCAGACTGAGAGTCCCGTATGCGAGCGAACATCTGACGACCCTGACGAAGACCGCGCTCTGCGTGCCCACTGCCGATTAATGCGATACTGTGCATGGCAGTAGGCTCGATGAAGTCGGCCTTGGTAGGAGAGAGCTCGAGCATCCTCCAGAAGACTTCAGCAGCTTCGATGTTTCCAGTGCGAATGTGCATAGCACCCATCGCCATGGCCGGCCGTGACAGGTCAACCTCAGCAGGGAGATCATCGAAAGCCTGAGTGGCAACCTCAACTGCATTGCGATCAGCAGCCTTGATACAAATGGCAGCCATAGCAATCTGGCGCGCCTGTGGGCTGAGGTACTCGTTTGCATGAACGTAGGCCTGGTCGAAAGAACCATTCCTCAACCATTCAGGGAGGAAAGCCTTGAGACCGACGATGTCACGGACGGAGGTGACGTCTTCCGGGGTAGAAAGGGCACTCTCAATCTTGGATAGGAACTTCTCGGCTCCCTCAATGCGGCCGCATACGGTGTATGCCTTCACAAGAGCCGCATACACGTCATTGTCTTTCCTGGTGATCTCGAGCTCGCCGTTGTCGTTTGAAATTGCCAGAGCCTTGTACTCGTCGTAGCACTCGACTGCACTCTTCAGGTCGCCAGATTTACCGAAAGCCTGAATCATTGGAACGAACATGTCGGCGGCAGGGGTCACACTTTGAGATTCCATGTGGGAATAGATTCGAACCATGTCCTCTACACGGTCACTTTCCGCGCATGCGGTCACGAGCAACCGGTAGGTCTTTTCGGAGAAGGTTCGGTTGGCCTCGACGTGGACGGCAGCATCGAAAAGCTTGACGGCGACTGAGAGCGATCCATCTTCGGCTAGGATAGCATAGTCGGTCTCGTGAGACTGAAGCATGAAACTGCCCTCCTCTTCCATGCCGCCATATCGTAATCGCCTATCTTCAAAGCTTTGCTTCTGGGATATGACTTCCAGAGAGCGGATGGAAAGGAGTTCGATCAGGGTGGTATAGGTAGCAGTGTCGGGAACAACGCGTCGGCGGAGCATATCGGAGTATACATCAAGAGCCTTGGGAACGACCTGATGCTGAGCCCGGGGAAGATGTATCGCAGCGGACAGTAGAGCGTTGTATGCGGTGGCTGATGGCTTGACATCAGAACGGAGCATCGCCTCGAAGACAGCGGGTACTTCGGCATAGTTGCGGTTGATCGCCAGCTTCTGCAGCTGCACGGTGTATTCATCGTGCGCTTCGATTGGGCTCGTGGCGATGGTCGACTCGGTGCGGCTTAGGATCGTAGAGTTCACAAGAGTATCCGCAACGGTTGCGGGCGACTCTGACCGGGCCTCTTCTATTGGCGAGAGTTCTTCTTCGACAGCCTGGACAACTTCGCTATCGGCCTTGTGTCGTGCCACCTCTTGTGCGATTGCCTCATCCACTTGTGCCAGCGCAATCTTCTCTGCCTCTTCACCACCAACAGCCTTCTTGAAGTCCTCGACTTGGCTGGTGCTGTATGCGCGGTTGACACTTGCGCGCGCCGGAACAGGTTCTGCCACCTCTTCGATCGCAACACTGCTCTCCTTGGCCTCGGCCGCGGTCTTGGAGCTGGCCGGATCCCATTCTATGAGCTTGCGGAACTGGAACTGCGACCACTCCTTGTCCTCGGTCTTTTGCTGGTGTTTCTGCCATGCTGTGTAGTATGCGGCTAGACCGGAGTCTTGGTGGTCGTGTTGTCCTGCGGCGAGCGCCTTGAGCGCACTCGTTGTAGATGTCGATGAAAAGACATGTTGGTTCTTGAGACCCTTGCGGAAGCGGTCGTGTTGGAGGGAGGCGAGGGGGTTGTTCTGGCTAACACCAGCAACTACTGATTGAGCATAACCGTGAGTAAAGCCCTTGGCAAGACTCTGGCGTGCGAGATGGAAACTCTTAAACACCATTTAGGAATGTGAGGAACCCTCCGGATGGATAGGGTGAGACTGTAGATGGTCAGCACGGTTTGCCCCAGGCGTGAATCCGATGATGAAAATGCTTCAGGCGACCGGACGTGGGCCCGCGACCAATTTTGAAGTTCAGGCAACAATTTTGTGGCTCGCGTGCGGGGATCGCGAGGGTAGAAGCAATGGTTGACAATCAAAGGAGAGGGTACATACTATTCTCGAGATCCCTACGCGTCGGTGCAGGTTCATTTGACGATGGCCGTCAAACAAACGCGCTTTCGGGTGTAAGGAAAGCGTGTGGTTGTGGGGAAATTGGCAGGTGTCTAGTAAACTTTATATCGGCGCAAGTCTACTCGAACACTTGGGAGAAGTCGCAATTGTATGAGAAGTAGAAGAGGGATGCGACTGAGAAAAAAGTAAGGCACACTGTGGCCTAGTGAGGGATATTGTCAGCCTCGAAGGCAAGTCGGTTAGCGGGAGTCAAAAGGAAGCTTCGAGCGCACAGCTTCGTAGTCGTCATGAAAGATAGGACCGATGCGATGGACGCTAACATTGCCTTGCCGAAAAATTATCGATGAGCCCGGTTGAGTCAAGCGTTCGCACACGCGCAGCCCAGACGACGTGTCCTCCGGTTGCCTCGGACCCAATGGGCGACTCGCGCTCTCTCGCGTCCCTACTAACATCGGCGCCGGCACGATTCTGGCACCGCGCCGTCCACGACGCCCATCGGCGTGTGATGAGTCAGACAGAACGACGAGAACAAGACGGCTGCACCCCGCATGCATCTGGCCTGCTGCAGGCTTTGACTAGCAGCTGATGGCGTAAATCCGCACTTCCCGTCTCAAACGCTGTGTTCGACGGAGGCGAACTGCTGCATGTGAATTGCGGCGCAGCACATGTGCACGTGACGGCGTTTTTTATCATCGCGACAATCTCTTCTAACCGTCCTGGGTGTCCTCGAAGAAACGGTGTATACCGGCAGCTGCAAGAGTTCGTGGCAGAAGCTCAGTGACCCACAGCGCCTGCAGTCGTCTAGTCTACGCTGCACACCCCGCGAGACATCTGGGCAGCCATCATCAGCTCCCTCCAACCATCATTGCGCGAATATTGCTGCCTATTATCAATCCAACTAATCCAGATCCCGCGACATCCCATTACACCGACTGCTCCACTTCCAACATGTCTTCATCCGACGCGCCGTTGAGCCCAAAGGCCGTTTCTTGTCCGGCAAAGGTACTAGTCGCGGGTGGCTACCTCGTGCTTGACCGGGAATACACAGGCCTGGTATTCGGCTTAGACGCAAGGATTCACACCGTCGTCGAACCTATCAGAACGAGATCCGGTGTGACCATCAATGAGATCTTAGTGACGAGCCCTCAATTCCGCGAGGCAATTTGGGAGTATGGATACAGATCACAGAGTGAAGACGGAGGCATCACCCTGACGCAATTGAGCGTGTAAGTGCATCCTTCTTTCTTCGTCAGATATGTCCTTCGCTTGCCTCTTCGCCATATCTTGTCGCTTGACTTTTTGTTTCTTTTTTCTTGTACATCCTCTCCACAAGCCAACTTGCATCTCTACCCAATCGAGCAATGCATTCTCAGCAGTCCACCAATCATGTTCCTTGTCAACAGATGTTGCAAAACCCAAGACGATGGCTGTGATTGCAAAATTCTACATCACAGCTATTCAGGATCCTGGTTGTGTGTCGTGTTACTGTCGTCTTTTATGACCCTGCCCATAGTGACCACTATCCTTCTGATGTACTCTATATCTCACTTGCAACTAACCATGACCTAGCGGCCACGAACAATCCATCGCCCGATCTCGCAACCCATTCATAGAAACCGCTCTAACATATGCACTCACCTACATCCACACCCTCCTGCCAAAGACTCTCATTCAACCATCCAGCATCCGCATTCTAGCCGACCAAGCCTACTACTCCAACCCAGGCGTCGCCCGCAGCTCCAACATCATCTCTCAGCCACACAAAGTCTCACGCTTCCAGGACTTCAACGTCAGCCTGAAAGAAGCGCACAAGACGGGACTAGGAAGCAGCGCAGCACTCGTCACAAGTTTCACGGCAGCGGTACTAAGATTCTATCTACCGAGAGAACTCTTCGACCTACACACTGAAAGGGGCCAAACAATTCTTCACAACCTCGCTCAAGCTTCTCACTCCCAAGCCCAAGGCAAAGTCGGAAGCGGTTTCGACATCGCCTCTGCAGTCTTTGGATCATGCCTGTACAAGCGTTTCTCACCCTCTCTGCTGAGTAACCTGCCCCAGCCCAACAGCCCTGGTTTCGCAACACAACTGCGTTCCTTAGTCGAGGGCCTAACATGGGACACCGAGATCCAAAAAGCCGCCATCAAGATGCCCAAGGGTGTGCGACTGGTCATGTGCGATGTCGACTGCGGAAGCGAGACGCCGGGCATGGTGAAGAAGGTTCTGGCATGGAGGTCAGAGAAAACAGAGGAAGCAGACAAGATCTGGAAGGACCTTCAGAAAGGCAACGAGGCACTGGCTGCTGAGCTCACGCGTCTGGCTACTGAAGAACAAGGTGACGGTGCGGCGACATACGATACTTTGAGACAGATTATCGACAGCAATCGCGCTTTGATCCGCGACATGGGCGAAAAGTCCGGTGTACCTATTGAGCCGCCTCAGCAGACACGTCTACTGGACTACTGCTCGAAACTCGACGGCGTCATCGGCGGTGTTGTACCCGGCGCTGGTGGTTTCGATGCCATAGTCTTGCTGGAGGAGGACAAGGAGGCTGTCATCGAATCGCTCAAGACTTCTCTTGCGCAATACAAAGACCCTGAAGCGATTGGCAAGGTTGGTGTTATTGGCGTGAGAGAAGAGATGGTGGGTGTCAAGGAGGAAGAGCTTAGTCTGTACAAGGAGTGGGAGGAGGCTTCTTGAAAAGTGTAAGAAATGCGTGGGGTAGTTGGAGAAGAAATGTGGTACTTCAAGTTGTGGGCTGGGTAAGCATCATGTCTTCTTAGTATTAGCGCAAAAGTTATACCAATACAACAATGTACATGTCTGCAAAACGTCAAGACTAGATGCACAGATGATGCATCTAGAAAGAATCTAGCACCTCATGCTATCAAACGTCATCAATTCGTACACACAGACCATGGGGACTGCAATATGCAGCTGAATGCTTTTGGTAAGTCGTAATTCGTACTTTAGGCGCATCGGAAGCTGCTCATGGAGTCGTAGAAACAAAGTGAAACTCCCTTCACAAATCATGAGGTATCATTCCGTGCTTGTCTGAACTTTTTATTCATAGATCTTGACATGGACGCCAACCCATTTCCGTTAAAGATCGCCCTGTCCGTCCATTCCCATCTGCTACACCACCTTCCTCGCCCCGTTGGAGTATGGTACTAAGGGTACACTGGTGAGTCGCTAGCTGGAAAAGCCCCGGCAATGCAATGCTTCATGAGAGTCAAAGGAAGAAAAGAGAAACACCTTCACGAAAGCACGCTTATGCCTTGACGGCGTACTTTCGCTGGGGGAAGTGTGTGTTCCTCTTCTTCTGCTTCTCGGTGACGAGCGAAGCCTCGTGCTTGGTGAGTCTTCGGCGGATGGCGCGGGTCTGCTTGGGGCGGAGGTCGAGAGGAGTGTACCTAGGCAATGTTAGAAACTGGTCCCTGGAGCTTCCGAATTGGCCTAAACGCACTTCTTGCCCTTGTAGAACAGCCTGAGCTGGGCCCTCTGGTTGGCGTTGATGACGGTAAGGACCTTGGCGATTCCCTTGCGGACATCATGAATGCGGGTGAGCTTGGTGTTGGAGCCACCGGTGACCTTGGCGGTCCTGAGCTGGATCAACTCCCTTTACATCCGTCAGCATTCCATCTTCCCCGCCAGTATTCCATATTCGGCGACATACGACTTGAGGTCGGTGAGCTGGGACGCGAGCTCATCCTTAGACTTGTTCCACAGCTGGGCGGTCTTCTACGGTGGTTGTGAGTACGGGTTCGGACAGTGGTTTCTGCGCGAGCGAGGGTGTACGTACGACCTTGGGAGTAGACTGGAGGCAGAAAAGTCAGCACATGTTGTCTCAATCGTGACATCTCAAATCTTGCGCAGCACCACTAGCAAAGGGTGCAACGGCCTGAACTCTCCCCTGCCAGCGATCCAAGAGCTGCGCGCGACGCATTCCTGAAGCCAGACGCATAAACAAGAGCATAGACGTACCATTTTGACTGTGTGTTAGTAGGACCGGGTGATATGGATGGGGTCTCGCGTGTCGTCAACGATGAACTTTCGATTGTCAGAAATGGAATGTGCTCGCTAAACCATTCGCCGATCACCAAAAAGGACTAGCGCCTTGGCCGTGCATTGCGTAGCCCGCGCCAGGCCAGGTGCGACCCTCATGATGCCAGAAGTCCAGGAACCATTGTTGCTGCCTCGGCCTGCGAAGATACCGTGATACTCAACATGTCTTCCACTGGAGCTGGATGGGCGCAACTGCGTCAGCAAGCGCGCACTCTCGAACAACAAGTGGGTTCCCTTCACTGCTGCGACGGACTTAGTCGGCTTTCGCTGGAGCCCTGCTAATGAGGCATGGCAGACAGAGACGCTGTTCCACACATACTCGCAGTTCGGCTCGACACCAAACATACCCGCGAAACCCTCAGAAGAAGAGCTGCGGGTCGAAACTAGGCTGCAGGAAATCCTTGAGCAAAGGGATGGACTTGTCGGCCAGCTATCGCGACTCCTCGACTCCGAATCGACTCACGGCGCTTCAGCAGTAAAGCAGAATAACCTTGCCAGACATCGCGAAGTACTCTCAGACCACCGTCGCGAGCTCGCGCGCCTCAAGTCCACCCTCAACGACGCCCGCAACAGAGCAAATCTCCTCTCCAATGTACGTTCGGACATTGATGCATATCGGTCTGCGAACCCAGAACAGGCCGAGGCAGACTACATGCTTGACGAGCGAAATCGCATCGACAACTCGCACAACGTAGCCGACTCAGTCCTCAGTCAAGCGTATGCTGTACAAGAGAACTTCAGTCTGCAAAGAGAAACGCTGTCGAGCATCAACCGGAGAATAGTTGGCGCTGCAAGTCAAGTGCCAGGCATCAACAGCTTGATCGGAAGGATTGGCACAAAGAAGCGCAGAGATGGTATTATCTTGGGCAGTTTCATTGCGTTCTGTTTCTTGATGCTGCTGTGGTTCAGGTAGGCTGGGGTTGCACATGTTCATTTCGGGCGTTCAAGCGGGCTGGATATCCTCATGACTTTCATTAGCATGCTATGCGCAAGGCGTCTCGGGCCTGTATGATTACAGTTATATTTCCATACGTTTCGGGTATCGTGGGAGCTAGGAGTCTTCCATATGATGTACAAGATATCGTTACATGTCCGCCATTACACTTCCCCAGGTGTAGATTGCGAAAGGCTCTGTTGGGCCTCGGCGACCAGCTTCGCGAAGCCTCTGTTCATGTCGTCCTTTTCCGTGCCTTCTGCGTCTCCACTCCCTGCCCATCGAATCTTGCAGTCTTGGTCTACCAGATAGACATAGCCGACTCTGCCGTTCAACAGCCCAATTGTCTCTCTTATTCTCTCACTGACACCCCTCCTAATGACAAAGTACCTTCCCCAATCCTCTTTCTGTTTGGAGGCCTTTAGTCGCCACTGAAATAGCGCTATCAGCCAAGCCTTCATGCTGTTCTCTTCGATATTGAGGTCAACCATCTGCGCAATTCCTGGGTTGTCCGCAAGAATCCCGTGTAGCGCAGCGTTGGTTTTCTTGCCTGTAAAAGTCTCGGCCTGGGTCAGCCCCCAAGTCGAACTGTACACGTTCACAACACTAATCTTTCCATTGAGCACATTCGTAGTGTCCCTTCCCTTACCCTCTAGGGTATCTCCGTGAAAGTTGGGAAAGTATAACGCCGCATCCTTCTTGAAGATCCTCGGATTCGCAATGAATGTCTTTCCCGACCTATACTTTCGGATATTCTTGAAATCACGAAAGTAGTTTGTGCTCCATTTTTCGACCAGATCCTTGCGCTTCTCGAGGTTTCGTTGTGACATGGTCATACCGGAGTAGTCTTTCTTGATCTTGGGGATGCTGGCATTTTCGCCAGGTTGTGGAGGATTGCTGAAACCTATGGGGCGACCAAGGGGTTTCGGAATGAATATATCTTCATCTTTGGGATCGGGTGTGGATAAGGTCTTGGCGGGCTTGGGTTCCGATGCTTGCTGGCGGAGCGTGCGGGCGGAGGTGAAAGGTCGAGCGAGTGGTTGCCTTGCAATTGAGAGGATTGTGAGTCGGCTCTGACACCTCAGACATATTGACGAGGCGGTAAAGAGCGTGCGCCGCAGTGGCATTGCTATCCGGGGTTGGAGCATGTTGTGTGTGGAGTATTTCTGTCCCACCAACCTCGAGAAATGATGAAAGTGAGCCTCGAACTAGTACGGAAGCGGTCAAAGTGCCACGTGCTTTCGCGTTAGCCCTGAAGCCAACAACCCTGCACGCGCGCTGCTGCCTCAGTGACGTTCCACAACACGCTCACCTGTGCATTGTCTACTAATTTTCAAAATGACCAAAGGCCCCTGCACTCGATATAAACACTGCTGCATTAGGCACCTGGATATACATGATCCCTTCCCTTGACAGCTTGCATTTAACCTTGGACGCATTGAAGCGCAGTCTGTGTTGCTACTCAACTCAAAAACCAATTTGGAGTAACATCACTTTACTCGTTGACCCCCAGGATTTGTCACAATGTCACACAATGAGCTTGCAGCCAAAGAAGCCTACTTCAAAGAACAGGAACTTTTGGATATCCCAGACGATGAGCAAGACATCACAAACGACAGCGTGGATAGGCTCGAACGCGCACTGAAGGATTCGAAAGCCATGAAACCTCCATCACTTATTAAGCAGGCAAGCAGCTTCCTCGGACCAACTCCGCGGGAGAGGCAAGCGGAGTTCGAGGCGCATACGAGGAAACAACGCGCGACGGAGCGACAAACGAACCACAAGCTGATACGTTCATCTACAGCGCCTGAAGTAGAGCTCACAAAAGGTCTCGCAGCCGTCAAGACGCGAGATAGGTCAGCAGCTGTCGTTGCTGGCGCTAGGGATAAATTGAAAAGAGTGTCAATCTTATCTGAGACAGCTGACAAAGATGATACGCCGTTCTACATGCGAATGGGTGACATTCCGCGAGAGCTCAAGAACGGCAAAAACGTCAAGCAAGCCAATAACATCAAGCTGGCACCAGAGTACAAACAATTACTCAAGGAAAAGATCGTATATTTCTATCCAAACGACGATATCCCCGGTCCGCGGCGCATGCGTATACATAAAGTCATTCAACTTGGGGCTGCTTGGGTCAAGAGATGGAGAGAAGATATCACACACATTATAGTGGATGACGACACACACACGTATACTCAACTACTGCGGCATCTGAACAGACCTGGCTTTCCCAAGAAGGTTGTGCTGGTCAAGTTCGAGCCGTACGTACCGCAATGTATACAATTCGGAGAGCTCCTAGATCCGGGCGCACCACGCTTCGCAGTAAAAGGCGCACCCACAAGAGAAGAACCTCCTGAGCTGGAACTACCATCTCATACTTCTACCATATCGCAGACTTCACTGAAGATCAAATTGTCAAAACGACTTACAGCTGCGCAGGAGTCACGGAAGACCGACTCACATCTAACCGAAGTAAGCGTCCCTGCCACTCAGCCTGCAGCAGATTCACGATCATATAGCTCTTTCGAAGAAACTGTTGAGGATAGCTTCGTCATGCCCTCTTCGAGCCCAACGAAAGCTCCACAGCCAAAGACGGCCGATAACTTCAATGACGCTCTATCGCAAGCAATACTGGAAACCAAGGCGATTGCACACTTGCCACTGGATGAAGACGAAGACGCAGAATCTCCAGTAGTAAGCGGCGTGGAAGATGCAGATGATTCAGGTGGTGACGAAGAGTCCCTGGCAACAAGTCCTAAGCTACCGAAGACCTTCAACTTTGTCTCCAAAGCGTCTGCCCTGCGCGACAGGAAACCCCTCAACCTGAGCGCATTCCAGTGTATGGACCCGGGCGCGAACGGGTACACGTCGCAGAACCCGAACGCTCGTACCATTCAAATCTTGGACCAGATGTGCAAGCATTACGACCAGATGCAGGATCAGTGGCGGACGTTGAGCTACCGCAAATGCATAACTACACTGAAGAAGCAGACTGTCAAGATCACCACCGCGAAACAAGCTGCGGCGCTACCTTTCATTGGTCAACGCCTGGCTGAAAAAATTGAAGAAATCGTGCTCACCGATCGCCTCCGAAGACTGGACAGTACCCAAGATGACCCTCTTGACGTAGTGCTCCGCTTGTTCCTCG
>JAESFQ010000830.1_pt1 | contig 11340 bp, 17 predicted proteins | sample 9269431 | NCBI WGS metagenome assembly JAESFQ01 (sample SAMN14502588, study PRJNA617103) | algae metagenome | isolation source: Plectolyngbya sp. WJT66-NPBG17 and co-occurring heterotrophs from well... | place: USA: Mojave Desert, Joshua Tree National Park, California | collected 2006-08-06
GAACGAGAGGCTGATGGAGCTGCAGAGTTCACTATCGACGGGGAGGATCTCAAGCGAGGAGGTCTCAATTCACCCTCACTTCCCGCTATGCTGAAGGTTCGTCACGATCACTGCATTTTGTACACTATTGATCATTCGTAGCTTGTGCTCGCCCAGGCCATCCTCTACCATCTAGCAAGCAACCTGGTCAAAGCTTCTTTTCTACTGCAGTATATTCGTCTCTTCTTAGCTGTTCCTTCACTTGTATCGGTTTGTCATGTTCTCTTCATACTAACTCTGGGTGCGGCGGCTTGGGGTATCTTTGGTAATGTCTTTCTTTGCGAGCCTGTGCAGAGTTACTGGGACGTTCGACTCTCAGGACGGTGTATGGACAAAGAAAGTCATTTCTGGTCAACGAGTATCATCGGCATTATACTCGACTTCACCATATGGGTGCTGCCCATTCCTGTAGTTGGGAAGCTGAAGTTGCCCAAGCGACAGAAGATTGGATTAGTCACAGTCTTTGGGCTAGGTGGATTGCATGTCTCTTCTTCCCGTCCGAACGAGCCCTGTGCTAATTCCAAATCCAGTGTGTGTGTCATAACACTGCTACGACTAGTGCTGGTACACGATGCAGCAATTCAGGGCAACGTCTCGAGTATGTCGCTGCGGTACCCCTGATGTTTCCGAATGCTGATGCTACAGCAGAGGCTGGTACCTACGCTATCATCTTATCGGCGATTGAGGTCAATGTCGCCATTGTCTGCGCGTCACTGCTTGTCATGAAGCCTCTGTTTGCACGCTTCCTTCCAGCTCTCGTATCCGAGCAAGCCATGTCCGCGGCAGAAGACGGACGGACGTGCAGAAGTTTGACAGGCTTGCATCTACTTAGTGGAGGCACAGGAAATGACGTGGAGAAGGCGCGAAGTGGTGGACGGCGAGACACCCTAGTCGAGATGGATGCATTCTCCCCGCGGATTGCTAACATCATAAAGATGAAGGAGCTCAGGAAGGGGCTGGGGAACAGCAAGCGAAACACCTTGTAGCTTGCCGAAGACGCGATATAGCTCCTGCTATGACGTATGTTAATACTGACACTTCATGCTTCGCCCCGCTACCACTGTGCTATCGTGCTCAGAAGAAGTTGATTCTCTGCATGGCCTGAGCAGTTGACTTCAACTACATGATGATTGTCGTACTTGTCCATGAATGTGTGTAGAACTGGCAAGTAGATGACAAGGAATGCCCCCACCAGGTGCTAGCGCGGCAGCTTAGCTTGCCGACCGTGCTCAACCTCAACCTGCATCCAACATCGTTGGTCGATTGAATGCAACTCGGTCTGCGTCCTCGTCTGCGAACACGACCATCTCTATACGATCTAGTCCAGAAGAAGAACATTGACCAGATCTCGATATCTGGAGCTCATACCGCCGCCGGCCACGACGACGAGCCACACCGAGTACCGCTTCCTCCGAGCCCGCTGATATCATCGCAAGGCGAGCTTCCCACGCAGCCGCCGCCACCGCATATCACTCTACAACAAGCCAGCGACGACGAAGAGGAGACACCAACACCCAAGATGCCTCCCGTAAGCAGCACCGGCTACAGAGGTGGACATAATGCAGGCAGCTAACTCGCGGTCGCAGAAGAAGCAGGAGGAGAAGTCGGAGATTGATGAGCATGGTAAGCTTGCGCATTCTGCATACAGAGACACCACAAATTGGAATTTACAGCTAACTCTTGTACAGGCTCGATCTACTCCATTTCTGGGTACGTCACCATACTGCTGCGCTCAAGTCGCATACTGATTCGCCAGTCCTGTCATCATCGCCGAGAACATGATCGGATGTGCCATGTACGAACTTGTATGTGGAGCGAACTGTACTGGAATGGACGACTGCTAACTGCCCTAGGTCCGTGTTGGTCACGACAACCTCGTAGGCGAGGTCATTCGAATCGACGCCGACAAGGCCACCATCCAGGTCTACGAAGAGACCGGTACGCACACCAGGCATATAAACACGCTGCAGGGCTTGACTAACATCGTACAGCCGGTGTAACTGTAGGCGACCCCGTATACAGGACTGGACAGCCATTGTCCGTCGAGCTTGGCCCTGGTCTTATGGAGACCATCTACGATGGTATCCAGCGTCCCCTCAAGGGTATCGCCGACAACGCGAATAGCATTTACATTCCCCGTGGTATCAACTTGCCCGCTCTCGACCGCAAGAAGAAGTGGGACTTCACACCCGGCTCCCTGAAGGTTGGCGACCACATCACCGGTGGTGACGTTTTCGGTACTGTCTTCGAGAACAGTCTGCTCAGTGAACACAAGATTCTGCTGCCTCCCCGCGCCAAGGGTACCATTACCCGTATCGCCGAGAAGGGCAGCTACACCGTTGACGAGAAGATCCTGGAGCTTGATTTCAACGGCACCAAGACCGAGTACAGCATGATGCACAAGTGGCCCGTACGAGTGCCCCGTCCTTCCAACGAGAAGCTGTCATCCGACCAGCCGCTCATTGTCGGTCAACGTGTCCTTGACTCTCTGTTCCCCAGTGTTCAGGGCGGTACCGTGTGCATTCCTGGTGCTTTTGGATGTGGCAAGACTGTCATTTCCCAATCTTTGTCCAAGTTCTCCAACAGTGACATCATCGTTTACGTGGGATGGTAAGTCAAACATCACACCCTTCATACCAAGATGCATCAACTAACTCTACGACAGCGGTGAGCGAGGAAACGAGATGGCTGAAGTCTTGATGGACTTCCCAGAGGTATGCAGATCGAAATACCACGCGTACAATATGCTGACTTGCCGCACACACAGCTCACCATCAATGTCAACGGCAAGCAAGAGCCCATCATGAAGCGTACAACACTGATTGCGAACACCTCCAACATGCCTGTGGCTGCCCGAGAAGCCTCCATCTATACTGGTAAGTAAGATTTTCTCTCACCTTCGCTCCTTTCTCAAGGTATAAGTGCGCCTCACCTCTGGACATCGCACCTTCCTTCCTCCACTCAACCTTCCACCTCTGGACATCGCACCTTCCTTTGGACAGCGTCCACCTTCCTTGCCGCTATGGCGCCTTCCTCAACCATGGTGCCGGCGCTGCTATCGCCTCGCCGCCATGCTGAACCAAATCTGCTTCTCTCTCACCTCATAGCAGCTCAGCATGGCGTTGAGCAAAATCGACCGCCTCGATTGCCTCAGCGATGACGAGGACTTCTGCGACATCAGCCTCGATGATGCAGACTACCTCACCCACGATGCACTGTCACAGCGTGTGGATGATCTGACATTCCAGATCTTGCACATCACCGCTCCAGACCTGCGCAACAATCCACAATTCCAGATCCTATTCTCTGAGCGCTCTCTCTATGACAGCATTTCTGCCTGCTCGCCTCTAGAGTTCGCTCCTGGTCTTCACGACGTTCTTTCTTCGCCTGACCCGCCTTCCATCGCCTTCTTCAAGTCGCTGCCGTTCATTTCTGGTGACAGGTCCTGGGCTATCTATGCCGTCGTCATGGAAAAGGATGGCTGTCCTACTAAGATCTATATTGGTTCTGGCACAAACTCTGACTATGGAGTGTCTGCTCGAGCCAATTGCTATTATCCAGGATGCCCAACCCTCCCTCACTACGTGAAGCTTGCATTCCAGCAAGGCTATCACATAGCGCACATTGGTCTGCTCTGCTGGTCTCACCTCCCCACTCCAGGACTGGTCCCGAGGGTGAGAGCACGCTTTTTGTGTGTGGAGGCCCTTTTCACATGTCTGTTCCACGCTGCTATTCCCAAATCCACAGATGTCTACTACGACCACCTGCTGCTTTGGGAGCGTGCATCAGTTACGTGCCAGCCGCTCTGCTCGCATCTGCCTCTATCTGAAAAGATTATGGGCGACATTGAGATGTCTGAGGAAGAGCTTGAGATTGTAGCTGCTCTCAAAAAGGCTGCTGCAGCTCGCCGCATAAAGGAATGGCGAGCTGCTAAGAGAGCGAAAGATGTGGACGCCTACCAGGCTAACGACAGGAAGATGAAGAATGCCTGGACTGAGAAGAATCGAGGCAGAGTCAACAAGACTGCAGCGAAGGTCAGAGGGAATGCGATCACGTCAAAGCGATTCCACTGCAAAGTCTGCAGCGCCGACCTGCAGAGCCAGCATGCACTCGATCTACACCTCGCTACTCAAGCACATGCTGATAGAGAGGCTGGAATCGAGGTGCTCGAAACATCGTCGGACGCTGTCCGGATCAAGGCTGCCCGGGATGCCGCCAAAGCCGCTGGCCTACACCGTTGTGAAGTCTGCGACAGGAGCTTCGGTCTCAAAGGATATCTGCAGCGCCATCTAGGACAGGCCGGCCATCAGAAGAGAGTCGCCAAAGCGGCGGCGGAGGCGGCGGCCTCTACCTAACCTACCATGCCGTCCGGGACTTTTGGATTCTTGGAACACTCGACTAACCTTCCGACATCTTCTTGGACCACTCGACTAACCTTATAACTCATAGGCATAACTGTGGCTGAATATTTTCGCGACATGGGTAAGGACGTAGCCATGATGGCTGACTCGTCGTCGCGATGGGCTGAGGCTCTTCGCGAGATTTCCGGACGTCTGGGAGAGATGCCTGCTGACCAAGGTTTCCCTGCTTACCTCGGTGCAAAGCTTGCGTCTTTCTACGAGCGTGCTGGCCGTGTCCAGGCTTTGGGTAGCCCTGAACGATATGGCAGTGTGTCGATTGTCGGTGCCGTTAGCCCTCCAGGTGGTGACTTCTCGGATCCCGTCACCACTAGTACACTCAACATTGTACAAGTCTTCTGGGGTCTTGACAAGAAGCTTGCCCAGCGAAAGCATTTCCCGTCTGTCAACACATCGATCAGTTACAGCAAGTACACAACTCCGCTCGACAAGTACTACGCCAAGAACAACCCCGAGTTCCCTCGTCTCCGCGACCGTATCAAGGAGCTTCTCACTACTTCGGACGACCTCGACCAGGTTGTGCAACTTGTCGGTAAATCAGCTCTGGGTGACAGTGACAAGATTACGCTTGATGTTGCTACACTACTCAAGGAGGACTTCTTGCAGCAAAACGGCTACTCGGATTACGACCAGTTCTGCCCGCTATGGAAGACTGAGTGGATGATGAAAAACATGATGGCTTTCCACGACGAGGCTCAAAAGGCTGTTTCCCAGGGGCATGCATGGCCCAAGGTCCGCGACGCAACCTCAGAGATCCAGAGCCAGCTCCGCTCAATGAAGTTCGAGTTGCCCAGCGACGGACAGGAGAAGGTCACCAAGAAGGTAAGCTCAGGCGACTACGAAAATATTTGGTGCACGTATATTGACTATGAAATAGTACGAGGAGCTCCTACAGAAGATGACGGACAAGTTTGCATCGGTTATCGACGAGTAAATACATGTGCTTGAGGGCGGTTTACCCATAGCGTGTCTGTCTAGTATATCTCCATGATCATAGACTGTGAATTGTACCACGATACCAATACTGCTGCCTGAATCTGATGACGACGCTGTTTCGCGTCCTGTGATGGCAAGGCGCATCATGTGCGCCGGCTCCAAAATCATTGTAGCCTGAATGCCAAGATGGCTCCAGACAAATGCCAGTGGCGTATTCTAACAGTTGAGCACACGTTTAATTTGATGCATCTGATAATCTGGTGACGTACGCATACAGACGATTCTGTCCATGTCGCATTTCGTGGGGCTGAGTCGTGTGGCGTATCAAAGCTTGGGCTCCTCCGACGTTGGCACCTGCAGCAGCTACGCAACTTCGCAAGCAACAACCCCAGACACATTCGCCTTCAACATCTTAGATACCACCTACACCCATACACACTTCCAACCGCGAACACTGAACGTATCCGCATAACCTAACCTTCTACTTCGCCGATCATGGCAACAAACCCAAATGCGTATGCATATCTTTGGAACAGCCCCTCGGATGGCGGAAAGCTAACATGGCTACAGCATCAACGTGAATGACCCAGGGCTGATTACTCTTGTGAATAAGCTCCAGGATGTCTTCACTACAGTCGGAGTACGTTGCTACCTTCTGCCTGCGTGCGCGCAACTGGCTACGACGAAAACCTGAACCTATATACTGATGCCTGAGTCAGGTCCAAAACCCCATAGACTTGCCCCAGATTGCTGTCGTAGGATCGCAGTCTAGTGGAAAGAGTTCGGTGCTTGAAAACATTGTTGGGCGAGACTTGTAAGTGTCTAGACCTGCGCCATGACTTGAGGGGAGTATCATAATAACAGCTGCACAGTCTGCCACGTGGAACTGGTATCGTCACACGAAGACCGCTCATTCTCCAGCTCATCAACCGCGCGTCCTCACAATCGAACGGCACCACCGAGGGTGCAAAGACAACAGACCAAGAGAACAATGTCGACGAGTGGGGCGAGTTCCTGCACATTCCTGGCCAGAAGTTCCACGACTTTGGCAAGATAAGGGACGAGATCGTAAGGGAGACGGAGTCCAAGACCGGCCGCAATGCGGGAATTTCCCCAGCGCCAATCAACTTGAGAATATACTCGCCCAACGTCCTTACGCTCACGCTGGTCGATTTGCCCGGTCTGACAAAGGTGCCTGTTGGAGATCAGCCTAGAGATATTGAGCGTCAGATCCGAGAGATGGTGCTCAAGCAAATCAGCAAGCCGAACGCCATCATTCTTGCTGTCACGGCTGCGAACACAGATTTGGCGAACTCTGACGGTCTGAAGCTCGCTCGTGAAGTGGATCCAGAGGGACAACGAACAATTGGTGTCTTGACCAAGGTAGATTTGATGGATGAGGGAACCGATGTCGTGGACATTCTCGCTGGTCGTATTATTCCGCTGCGGTTGGGTTACGTACCAGTCGTCAACCGAGGACAAAGGGATATCGAGAACAAGAAGGCCATTGCCTACGCGCTCGAGCACGAAAGGCAATTTTTCGAGAACCACAAGGCATACCGTAATAAGGCAGCGTACTGTGGCACACCCTACCTGGCGCGCAAGCTGAACTTGGTAGGCTCAGGCTCTTACGTACTTCTTAAACTACCAGCTAACAGTTATAGATCCTCATGATGCACATCAAACAAACGCTTCCCGATATCAAAGCCCGTATCGCTTCTTCGCTACAAAAGTACCAGGCAGAACTTGCTTCGCTGGGCAACTCGATGCTTGGCAACAGCTCCAACATTGTCCTGAATATGATCACAGAGTTCACCAACGAATACAGGGGAGTTCTGGAGGGCAACAACCAAGAGCTATCTGCAGTCGAGCTGTCTGGCGGTGCCCGTATCTCTTTCGTTTACCATGAATTGTATGCCAACGGTATCAAGGCTGTCGATCCGTTCGACCAGGTCAAAGACATGGACATTAGGACGGTTCTTTACAACTCTTCCGGTTCCTCTCCAGCACTATTCGTCGGCACTACTGCTTTTGAGCTTATCGTCAAGCAGCAGATCAAGCGACTAGAGGAGCCCAGCTTGAAGTGTGTCAGTCTCGTCTACGACGAGTTGATTCGAATTCTCAGCCAACTCCTCAACAAGAACGCTTTCCGAAGATATCCAGGGTTGAAGGAGAAGCTACACCAGGTCGTTGTCAGCTTTTTCAAGAAATCTATGGAGCCGACCAACAAGCTCGTCAAGGACCTAGTTGCTATGGAGTCTGTTTATATCAACACTGGCCACCCTGACTTCATCAATGGATCGCGCGCTATGGCGATCGTACACGAGCGTCACAACAGCGCCAGGCCTCAGCAAGTAGACCCCAAGACTGGAAAGCCGCTCCCACCTAGCGTGCCACCACGGTCGATATCGCCATCACTTGATCCTAACGAGGGTGGTGGCTTCTTCGGCTCATTCTTCGCTAGCAAGAACAAAAAGAAGATGGCGGCTATGGAGCCCCCACCATCTACGCTGAAGGCATCTGGTACCCTCTCTGAAAAGGAGTCTCAAGAAGTTGAAGTTATTAGTAAGTGTCCTCTTGTGTTGATGTCGTACACATTCTAACGGTGTGCAGAACTACTCATTACCTCATACTTCAACATTGTCCGCCGTACGATGATTGATATGGTACCAAAGGCCATCATGTTGAACCTTGTTCAATGGACCAAGGAAAACATGCAGGGCGAGCTTCTCACCAACATGTACAAGACAGATGAACTCGACGAACTACTGAAGGAGTCAGAGTACACAGTCAAGAGGCGGAAGGATTGCCAGCAGATGGTGGAAAGCCTTACCAAGGCACAAGAAATCGTCAACCAAGTGCAGTAGATGGGCGCGCATCTGGGAGGGTCTCGCTGCTAGACTTTAGTGTTCTCTGGGTTTGGTATTCTACCATGATATGCAGGGTGTTCTGGGTGCCAGCTTGCTAGATTTCTGTCTTGAGCCTGTTCATATCATAGTCGATGTATGCAATGTATATCGGCGAGCTCTAGTTTGGCTTCCATCTGTGCTGCATCGGTAATTATTTCGAAAACCAACTAGATAGCATATGCGATGAGACATGGTCATTGTCCGGGTGAGGTAGTCGAGCTGCGTGCGGAGAACGCACAGACCACCGAGCATCTCGAAAAGTCGCAATGCACTGGGATGCACGCCTCTCCAGCACCAGAGTAGCCATGCTGCTCCCACGAATATTTGCGCCTGTCCGCGCATCACTAGCGACATCGACGACCTTCATAGCCCCGTCTACCCGTGTTCTCGACGCCCTCCGCGTAGCCAATGGTACCTCGGCACCTACCCCGGTCCTTTCTTTCGTAAGACATTCAGCGCATCAAGCCCAAGGGCGAGCCAACGGAGCGAAAGATGGACCTGGTAAACGCTTAGGAGCAAAAAAGAGTGGAGGTATGTCTGACAGTTCAAACAAGGAGTCAGAGCAGCAAGGCTAATGTTGTTGTAGGGGAATATGTCATCCCAGGAAACATCATTTTCCGGCAACGAGGCACAGCGTGGTTCCCCGGCGAGAACTGCAAATTCGGTCGCGACCACTGCATCTTTGCTACAGAGTCTGGTTACGTACGATACTACCGTGACCCGAGAAAACACCCAAAAAGACAGTACATTGGTGTCGCCCTCGAGAAAGACCATACCCTTCCATACCCACCAAACGCAGCGAGACGGAGACGCCTAAATATGCTCGCTGTCCCTATTACAACAACCACAAACTCCTCTGCCGACGCAGTCGTCATAACCGATCTACAAGTTGGTGGTGGCACAGGCAGCCCAAGCAGTGTCCGCGATACCCCGCGTGAAGCGACCAGGAAGGGCTTGAGCTTGACTGCTGGCAAAGGATACGCGTACCGTGAGGCCAACTGGCAGATTGGACGTGCGGCGGAGAGAGCGAATGTACAGGTCAAGGAGTTTGTGCCGGGTGACCGATGGACGGCCTGGCGGAAGAGGAGCACAAGGATCAAGGCGAACATGGAGAGGAAGAGACTCAGGAATGCAGGCAAGAAGAGTAGCAAGCCTAAGGCGAGGAAGGCGAGGGCTTAAGGCAATGAGAGGACATACTGCGGTTTGTATGAATACATGTGTACGCTGAAGACATGCAGTCTTGACTGGCCGTGTTCAAACACGAGAAGCAAGACAATGAGCAGTTGATGATCAGGGAAGCATTTGATATCACTATAACCTTGCAGAGTCTTTCCATACCAAACCTCCCTGATCCTCGATATAATGCCTACCCTTGGTCCATCCCATCCATGTGCTCAACGTATCTTCGCCCCCGCTACCAGGCTTCAGGCCTTTCTCACTCCATCCACTGCCAGTCAATCCTATACCCTGGCCCTCTGCTGCCGATCTACCATCATCACCGTCCTGTATCGCATAACCAGGTGAAGCTTTCAAGGTTACAGCCGGCCGTTGATCGAAGCCTTGGGTCTCGAGCTCGCCCTGTGTAAGCACGGGTGTGCAGCATGCATCCGTGCCGTCGAAAATAGCTTCCCACTCCTCGCGCGATTTCTTCCTGAACTCCGCTGCAAAGAACTCCTTTAACTTTGGCCAGTCCGCCATGTCACCCCTATCACCAGGTAGATCTGACGGCTCAAGGCCCATGCCCTTGAGTAGTGCTGCGTAGAACTGTGGTTCAATGGCGCCCACTGCCATGTACTTCCCATCCTTTGTCTCATACGTATCGTAAAACGGCGCGCCGCCATCCAGCATGTTCGTCCCTCTCTCCCTCTTCCAGATCTCCGTCTTCAACCCCAGCCTCGGCATGGTCGCCAATATCGCGCTCCCGTCCACCATATTGGCTTCCACCACCTGTCCAAACCCGCTCCTTTCCCTTGCTAGGAGCGCAAGCAATATACCCATGAAGCACATTGCGCCGCCTCCCGCGAAGTCTCCTACCACATTCCCCGGCGCATACGGCTTCTCCCCTTTCCTGCCAAACATGCTCAACACACCAGACACAGCAATGTAATTGATGTCGTGCCCGGCCATTTGACTGTATTTCCCGTCTCGCCGGAAGCCCGTCATGCGCGCTACAATCAACCGTTTGTTCAACTTCAACAGCACCTTGTCAGGATCGAGACCGGCTTTCTCGAGCACGCCGGGTCGGAACGGATCGATTACTACGTCGATTTGTGGTATAATCTTCTTGATGAGGGCGAGGCCCGCGGGGGACTTTAGGTTCACGCATATCGAGGTTTTCCGCCGTGTTAGTTGATCGGAGGACGGGGTTGATGGTGCGCGGTCGAGGCGGAGGACTGTCGCGCCGTAGTCTGCTAGGAGCATACCCGCGAAGGGGCCTGGAGGTCGTTAGACAGGACTCTCATAATTTGGTTTTGAGACAAGAGTTCAAGACTACCTGGAGCTAGTCCAGCGAATTCGAGGACGCGGATGTCCGCGAGTGGAGGTGGTTGGTGTGCTGATGACATTGTCAAGTAGCTGAAGATGATGCACTACCGGGGACAATTGAAAGAATGCATGTAGAAGGAGGATAGCCCGAGCTTAGTGGTATACATGCTCGACGTCGAAATCGTTGATTGTTGCGCCGGTTAAGGGTTCCTGCGGGGAAGCATGCACTTGATGCCGAGGTGCGGATATGGAGACCGTGAAAGCTGGGGTACCTAGAGCTTCGTCGTTAGCGTTTGGTCGGTTTGTCTGCACGCCCACTCGCTCCCATTTATTGCGAACAAATGAGTGTTGCATGTTTGACACAATCTGGCGTAACATCCACCGATGGCAAAGATCGAGACGTTCATGTTGCAGTGATATGTTTACGTCTAGCCTTTTGCGGCTCCTAGCATTGAACATGCGCGCCTTCCTGTTCACGATAAGCTGACTGATGGAGACGCACAGATCGAGTCTCTCAAAGGCTATGTCTTGCCTGAAATGTCACGGAGCTTTCC
>JAESFQ010000831.1_pt1 | contig 11322 bp, 17 predicted proteins | sample 9269431 | NCBI WGS metagenome assembly JAESFQ01 (sample SAMN14502588, study PRJNA617103) | algae metagenome | isolation source: Plectolyngbya sp. WJT66-NPBG17 and co-occurring heterotrophs from well... | place: USA: Mojave Desert, Joshua Tree National Park, California | collected 2006-08-06
CCCCTCGTTTTCGGTGGCCCGAACCCACTCGCCCTTCTTTACGCCTTCTTCAACGAATTCGCTGGCTTGCTGATTGCTTCGCTTGCCTTGAAAGCTTTTCACAATCCGCGCCTGGCGTTCTCGGGCCAGCGCTGGAGATTTGGGAAGGTGGATGTGGCAAGGTACAGTTATGCGGCTTTTATAGTTCATGGACCGGTGGTTCTTGATCTGCAATGTTTGTTTGGGAAGAAAGGTTGGGAAAGTATGGGCGCGGTGCCGACGGCGTGTGTGGTGGGGTTCTTGGGTGTGGTTGAGTCGTGGGTGGGTGGGTGGATGATGAAGGAAGGTATTGAGTGGGTGGGGTGGAAAGGGTATTTGTGATGCATGTGACGGTAGAGGAGTTGCTTTGGTGGATGGAAGAGGTAACACTATATAATGTAAAAGTAGACCCAATAACTATGAAATGTACTCTCTTTATAAAACACTCAGCACAGTCTTCAGCTACGATGTTGACCAATCGCTTTCGACTCAAACCACAGGTTTACCCTTAGACTCACACTTGGCGCATTATACAGTCCGTAACCGATTACACTTCCACCACAGACTTCCTCCTTCCTCAGTTGGCACCAAAGAACTCCGAACAAAAATGAATCTACGCAATCCAGGAACAATATTCAACAATGACTTTCCCCTCGATCCGTCATCATCATTGTTCAAGGTACACTCAACGATTTCCAAGCAATGAAAATGGTCGAATTAATTGGGTTGGTGGGTGGAATGACCAAGTAAAAAATCTTCAACATTGAAAAATGTGTTTCCAACGAGGATAAATGTCCAAGAAGAAGAAGAAAAAGTGCATAGAATTACATATTCAACTACCACGTCCCTAGACCCTAATGCCACAAAAAGTTAAAAGGCTAGAAATGAAGAAGAGACTTTGAGAAAGTGACTACTGGAGCGATCCTGCTTTTCTCAAAACGCCTAATAAAAGTCCTCAAGCCAAACGCCCGACCAGTGAGAAAGAAGACGCGAAGCCTACTTACCAGTCCCAATGTAAAAGTGTTAATTCCATTACAAGAGCTATGCGTGCTCATCAACCCATACGTTTCAGCCGCAAGGGAAGGACAGCCACCTAGGCCTTGCCCTTCTTCGCAAGGTAGTATGTCAACAGGTTCAAGTGCTGTTCCCTTGCACCGGCAACGACTTTCCAGAAGCCTCCATCTTCCTTTGCGCCGTCTGAGCCGTTGATGCGCTCGTGTAGTGCGATGCAGAATTCGATATCGGCTTTGCGCACATCAGCGTCTTGGTCATCCATGCAGCGTACGGCCAGTCTGCCCAGACGCGCGGTCTGCTCAGGCGATAGTGCAACGTTCTTAACGCCGCTCATCTCAACTAGGGATGCAAGTGTGCTCAATGCCATGGTCGTGGAGCGGGTCGACGCTTGGCCAGGCTGGGAAGAGACTGAAGACTTGGAGTTCGGTGAGGATGTTGGGGTCGATGCGGGCGTGTCCTCAATCATGGCGAGTACAGTGTTGAGGCAGTCCAGAGTCTGACCGTACTTGACAATCTCGTCTGCGGTCGCTTCGAGGTCGATGGCGATGTGCGACGTGTTCTCATACTGTGCCTTTGTTTGCAAAATAGTACGAAGTACGCGGGAGTAGTATTTCGAAGTCTCCTTGCGATAGAGGGACAGCAGCGCGCGAATCGTCGCTAGAGCCTGCACCTTAAGGTTGACAGCCTTCATCTGAGGTGCCTTCAGCTCGTGGACTGGTGCCTCGAGGAAATCAAGACATGCCAACAATAGCCTGCCAAAGTTCTCGTCATTAGGTCCCCAAATTTCTTGATTCGACTTGACCATATCCTGCATGCGTCGGAACATGTGGGCCTCAACCGTACGTCCTTCGATCTTCTTGATGCCACTTGTGAGTAGCTGTCGGTTCTTAAGCACTTCAGCGTTGTTCGTGTCGTAGCTTTCCGTGTGCAAGACACTCCCTGTGCTGTTCGTCTTGTGGTGACCACGAGGACGCTCTTCGTTGCCGTTACCCATCATGATATCGCTTGACATGCTTCCAGTGCTTTGACGGCGCTCGTTGCTCTTTTCGTTGATAGGAAGTTCTTCGAGGACCGGCTTCTCTGATCCATTCTCAACAGGTGCAGGCTCCTCGCCAACGAATGGATCCTCGAATACTTGAACTTCGTCTCCGGCGTCGGTACCACGGGTGCTTGGTCGATCTGGTGATCTTATACGTGGGCTGCGTGTTGAAGACCGTAAGCTAGCGCTTTCTAGATGGCCCATAGATTTCGGACTTCTTAGCGCTGCAGCACGAGGGCTGGGTATCGGCAATCGACCAAGGGACTTTCTCGGCTTCGGCGGTGTGTCGTGTGTGGATTGTGTCGTCGGTCGTGCAAGGTTAGGGATGACCATGGTAAAGTTGTCTTCATCACCTACATCCACAGCTTCGTCGTCTACGGTTACGCTTCCACCAAGACCGTTCCTCTGTCGAAATGGTATGGTACCCGCATCATGATGGCTTTGTGATCGGACCCAAGGCTTCACCATTGTCAGATCCTCTTCTTTTGCCGGGCTTGCGGCTGGGCTCTCGCGACGGGAGTTCATATTGGGAGACTTGCCATGGGCAATGGGTTGGCCGATTCTTGACTTGGGCCGAGCTGGACTGACGTTCGGGGTGTTCTGCGTTTGCGCTCGTGGTCGGGAGCTGCTCTTGGGTACAGCAGGCTTTTTGACCGTTGTTGCAACGGGCGTCTTCTCTGGTGTCATGGAGGGCGTAACTTTTCCTGGTCGTCGAACAGCATATGGATCCGCTGTCGCCGGTCTGTTCAACTCTGGTCGGCGAACCGGACGACGAACTGTGCCCGACATCAGTGAGCCGGTACCTGTAGAGTTCTTCAGTGCTGATTTTGTTGACTCTCCAGACATGGCCGATGGTGGTCGCGCGGGACCCGAAGAGGTCGTGGAAAGGTTTGATGTCGTTCTCGCGCCTAAAGGCTTTGCTGATTGTGATGTTGGCACTGGTGAGTAACTGGCAGCAGCAGAGTTGGGACGTTCAGGAACACCTTTCGCTGCCGCTAGCTTGGCTCTCCTCTGTTCAGCAATCTTTTCCTTCAAGGCGCTTCGCGAAGCGCCTGGACCTATTGATTTCGAAAATGAAGCTGTGCTGGTCGAGGACGAGGGGAGCGAGCCATTCGGATTGTTTGGATCCTTTTCCAGCGCGGTTTTCTCTCGCTTGTCGAGCGTATCAAACATTCTAGGAATCATGTTAGTGGCTGTCGATGCTTCTGTACAGTCAAACTCACTTCTCGGCCCTCTGAGGCCACACCAAAGCGTACGTCCAGTATGCGCTTCGGTATGCCTCGCGCACCTTGGGATTAGCATCAGTGACGCCTCTCCGGATCAAGGTGTCCAATGTCTCCAGCCCTCCTGAGTGTTCGATGTGCGAGGTGTGTCTCTTAATCAGAGTCTTGGCCCAGGTTGCCGAGTGGGTTCGTGGCTGTACGTTTTTGTCTTGTGAGGCCATGGCTACATGTTGCAATACGCGACTGCTGTACGATACGTTCTGAAATATGGTGTCTACTGTGACGGCTCCATTCTGCGCTGCGATATTTTTCGTAGCACCACACATCTTGATGAAGGATTGTAGGAGAATTTCAACCCAGGGGTCAACGGCAGAACCGAGTGTCTTTGCGAGCTCCTGAACCAGCAGGCAGCCGTTGGTTGACATGGTTGTTCGAAGCGAGTTGGCGACCTTGAGTATGCCGTCCAGGAGCGACTTGATTCCCGCGATGAAAGTCGCGTGGAACTCGTGGGGCGCGTTGCCCTTGAGTATGCGTCTCAGCTTCGTGCAGTTCTTGTCTCTGGCCAGCCAATTTCCCTCGCTCTCCTTTCCTTCATAATGTGGCGCCATGTCGCGGAAAACGTCGTCTAGCTCGCGCTGTGTGTAGATGTGTATGGGATCCATAACAACGACTTCGGCCGGGGGAGGCTGCTCAGATGCGAAGCTGTCTGCGAAGCCAACGTCGGGCTGTAGTGTCTCGGCGCGCTTGGTTACGATGGGTCGGGCGGCGGCGGCGGTGGCGGCGGGCGGTTGCGCGGGCGGTACATCTGCACCTTTAGACAAGGCGTCGTCGTCGAGATGGGATGTGATGTAGGTGGCAATGGCTTTTCGGACGTTCAGGGCAACGAGCTGCTTCTTGAGGTTGGCTTTTGCGTGTTCTGGTGCGTGTCTACTGCAGTGTCAGTCGCTACCATGGCGCAGCACAGCAGCCAATCGACATACCCAAAGAGATCCACGACGGCCTTCTTCGCGGTATCGCGCACGCCAGCATCCGCGTCTTCGAGGTTTGCCACAAGTTGGTTGGAGTAAGTCTTGAAAGGAAGTCCTTCGCTCTTGTTCATCTGTCGTCACAAAGCGTTAGAACATTTTCTCTCCTTGCCAATGTGACACGGGGGCTACCGACCTTGACGACCCACAGCATGGCGGATTCTTTGGCGCGGGGATTGGTGCTCTTAACAGCATCGTGTATTAACGCGTCGATTTCGGTGGCACACAGATAGTGCAGGTCAGCGAGAATCTGCGAGGCGGCGCTGCGATGGCTCTCGCGTGCATCGCCCAGCTTGTCGGCGAGGATGGCGCATAGTATTGGCGACTGTGACGTAAGAATCGACGTCTCCTTCTGCAGTTGCAGGCGCTTGATGAAGTGACTCAATGTCGAGAAGCCCGTGGACACGAGTGCGGCCGAGGTGGCGGCAGTGCAGGCGATGCGGATGCATTCGAAGATGGGCGCCTGGCAGCTTTCAGGGACCCGGTTGTGCTTGATGCTCGACTTCAGCGTGCTAAACAAGGCGAGTCGTGACTGGACATCGGTCGAGGGTTTCTGGAGTGCCTTGAGCAGATCTGACGTCTCTTTCTCCATAGTGGGCGCAAATTGGCCCTTTTTCCAGATAGATCGTGCAACGGCAGAGGCGGGGTTTGTTGTATATGTTTTGGGAGTTGTTTATGACCCGCAACCGGGATGGTCCACGCTAGGCCAGTCGTCGCAACAACCGTGCACTACACCTAGCCACAAATGCCGCTACCCCAGGGGCGCCCAACGGTCCACCCACCCCGAAGCTTCTAAATATCATGCGAACAGCTGGTCAGGACGTGGGGCTGATGTCAAGGCGGGTCCTGTTCTTCACTTCACATTTCAAATCAGATGGCCTGACCGAGACTTTCTTTCTTGCCACGTCATTGACCAAGGACGACAGCAGCACTTTAAATCACTCAAGCGGGGCCATTGCAAAGTGATAGGCCGTTGCGCCGGATACGTGCGCTACATTAGAACGACAGCAATACCATTTCGAGAGGAGCAGAGTCAGCAACAAGAAACATTGTGAGCGAGTGATTTATGTCATTGTGAACTGATGGCTTTGATCTGCAAGCTTAGGTAATGAGCGCATCCTCAGTTGCCAACCATCGAAACTTGTCTTGCCATTAAGACTCCAAGTTCTGGGCCCTCCGCTCCTCCCAGACACTGACAGCCTCTTCAGCAGCCTTGACACCGCTGAGGGCCATGGCGCCAAAGGTAGGACCCATGCGGTTGGCACCATCAACCTCGCTGAGCTCCATACCACCGACAATCAGACCCGGCACAATCTCGCGGGTGCGCTTGACGATGGCATCTTCGGCGGTGCGCATGTCGAGACCGCGCATGCCACCGAGCTTCTCAATCTGCTGCATGGACACGAGGCGCTTGACGCAGAAAGCACCGAATGGGCCGTCGTGGCCCGTGGTCGAGATGACGAGGGGTGCATTGATGGTGTTGGGGTCCATGCAAGACTGATCTGCAAAGAATTAGTAGGAGCCAGAAAAGAAAGAAAGTGAATGTCATACCATCGTGGTGCATAGAAACGAGAGTCCAGTTGGTGACAACACCGGCGATGCGGACTGCGTTGGGGTCGCTCGGAGTGGGAGCCGGACGGGTGATGAGGTCCTCGACAGCTGTTGCGTTGAATAGCTTGACGTTGGGGAACTGCAAGACCTTGGACAACAAGGTGGACGTGAAGAGGGCAGCGTGCTTGACGACGACAAAGTCACCCTCATCCTCGTACGGCACGCCAATCTCGTTCAAGAAGAGCTCAGCAGGCTTGCGCATGACCATGGCGCTGAAGAGCTGGCCGCCGAGCCACGCACCACCACCAGGAGCAACGCCAGCCTCGACAATGGCGATCTTGAGGTCCGGGCGCTTGGTGGCCAGTGTGAATGCAGCAGACAAACCACACGAACCTGCACCGACGATGACGACGTCCGACTCCGCGTACGTGTCGAGGTCGTTGAAGTAGCGGCGGGTCATAGCACGAGACACCTGCGACTCGCGAATGGGGGCGAAGGTGAACTTCTCCCAGTTGTTCTCAAGCTCAGCGACAGTCTTGGCCTGGCTGTTGGCAGCAGCCTTGACAGCGAGGTCCTTCTTGATGCCCATGTTGTTGCTAGCAACAGGGGTTTCGTAGATGGCGGCGGGGGGAGACATGTTGAAAGGGGTTCACGGGTCGAGACCTGCGAATTGTTAAGTCTGTTCCACGCTGGGAGAGACAGAGTAGAGCATGATCCTTTTCGCAGGTATTATCCTGATCAAGTTCGAAACCGTATAATCTCAGAACGAATCCAGCAGCGCCCAACTCTCACACTGAAGTAGAGAAACCACAACAGTATGAAGGCCAGACGCTGCCGAAAACGAACACCGGTTCATGCAGTATACTTAGCTGTAAAAGTACCTAGACGACTTGAGGACAATGCCCACGTGCGGAACATGTTCTGCATCGTGGTTGCCATACTTGGTCGTGACGAGTATCTGCATCATGGTCAGCCATCTTTCTTGACTACATTGAAGGTGTGGACGAGTACGGATACTGAATAACTTGAGCTTTGCAAAGACAGTGGGACTGCGGTAAAGAAGAAGAAGAAGGAAGGAGGGGTAGATTGGAAGAGAGGTTTAAATATGCCAACGTGCCCCGCCGTCTCGTCCACGAGTATCCTCAGTCATCCGTTGGGGCGGGGTAGCGGTAGCTATCTGCATAGGAAATGTTCGAATACAGAGGGACCCACTATATTGTGCCGCGTTCTGGACCCATGTGTTTAGCACCGCGGAGTATCTGATTAGTGAGGACGATAGGTGGTGACAGGGTCCTGCATTAGTAGGCCGAGTTGGGACGCAGCTCTGCACAATACATCATGAACAAGACGGACCGACCCACAACACGGGAAAATTCAAGACCACACATGCTTGTGCAATGGAAGATATTATCGCCATGTTGAATGTGATTCGAGCATGGAACCGGTTAATGCTGCAAGACTTGTCCAGTCGTTCTTGCCTGTTAGCGTGAGTGTTGTGCAAGACGAGCTGACCACGTGCTAAGGTGACAAAGATGATGACCTTGCTCGAAAGCGACACGTGTACGCAATACTATTGTGTTTGGTTGTGGTGGTCACTGGCAACAGATCAAGATACCGGTGAGCGCATTGATGTCTGAAGGCTGAGTTGTCAGACTAGGTTCTGCAGGAGACGCCATCTAGAGGTATACCCAGTACATAGCCTTGGACAGAGGTTGAAAGGGGCATCATACAAGGCCGAGCTCTTACAATAGTTGGGATTTTAGGTTAGTACTATCAGAGTTCTGGAAGAAACCAGTCATGTGGTTACCCATGTTGCCGAACGGGCTGGCAAACTTAATCGTGTACCAAAGGTAAGGCGCTCTACTGACCCAAGAAGGTTGTTCAGGTAGAACGGCACATGTCCAAACAACCTTGGTGTTGCGGCAAGCGCTGCTGAGACAGATGTGCGGCAACTGCCTTCGGATGCGTGGTACGTGGCACCTGTCCTCGTCTGACGGTATGCCTGGTACGGCAAGAGGACGTGTTGGTGTTGGATGAGCGCGCATCGCGGTTGGGCGCTGGCTCTTGAGGCGCGCAGATCAGCAGGGACCGTTCGGCTCGATGAAACGTGTCTGTGTGCGCCTTGTTATTCCCGTTTGTTTCAGGATCGTGGCAGATGGCTTTTGAGGGGGGAGCAAGTGCCGATTGGTAAGTATTTTTCCGACGTGTACAGGATGATGAAGGTTGGCTGGCTATATCGACCATGTCTGTACACGAGCATCACAGCTAGGTGGGAATGCCGAGGACTCCAACAAACGGCATTCTGGCGGCGTCGTCCAGTGTGTAACATTGGTTCTGGGGGGCACAGGCGGTATGATAGGGCCTGGCTAGCGTCCTTGACGTCGGGGATGTTCGAAATAAAGATCACGGGTATTTTGCGGGGAATGAAGGCGTCCTTCAATCTCTCGAGCTCGACCGCACTTTCCAATAGGCAGGTCGGCTAACGGGACATTCCAAGTATGAAACGAGCGGTTGACATTGTCGGGTGTGCAGAGGGTTGTCTGGCATCAAATGGCTCAAGTCATGGGTAGGTCAGGAAAGCGGCCGCGTTCCTGCATGATCTACTACTAGACATGCATGGAGGTGTGCAGCGCAGTCCCAGATGACGGACATGTTGATGCTGATGGAGGCGCGGCAGGGGGACAGGCGTCAGATTGCGTCAGCTATTTCGAGAAGATTGGGAGAAGTCAGAGTCCAGACGCAATTAGTGCGGAGAGAAGTCATGATATTGATTAAGCTCGTGATGCTGCTGATGAACCATGTCGTATTCGCAGAAGCGGTCAGAAACACGGGCGGGCGAAGGCTATACACGCCACGCCCTGCATGCAGCGTCAGCCAGGCTGAAGATGGCTACCAGAGAGGAGGCATGAATCGCGCCCCAACTGCCCAGGTGTGCAATCAACGGACCGTCTGCCGTTGTCAAACGAAGGAGCCCACGATCTGCGATGGCGTGTGCTTGGCAGGGCCTCTGCGCGCCCTGCCATAGCGCGGTGAAGCTGGAGTCGCAGAGTCGCAGAGTCGCAGCCCCGGTCTCGAAAGCTGACCACTTTGCGTCTGCGCCGTGTGAGGTGTTTGGAAATGCTCCCTCGTGTTCCCGTGTGCGGCACCTGCTAACCGCCTCTACCACGGTTGCGAAGAATCTCTGTATAGGGGCACCCCGAGTCGACGTGGGCAAGAGGCTGGATTAGGCCTTCATTCTCGCCAACTAGCTATATCGCCTGTGGTCCCTGGTCGCATGCATTTGTCTGCCGTCTATCTTTCCAGACCCTGAACCGGCACTAACCCGCTCATTGGCCATTCACCTCCACACCACCACGACGCCTCTTGGACGTGTGCAGCTGCTGTCTCGTCGACTAACACTACCCTCGTCGCGCACAGAAGCCGTTCGCCAGTGCACCGACGCTGCTTTTGCGCCGTTTCCGCCCACGACCTTTCTCTCGCCTTGCACCGTGCTAGCAACCTTTTGGGTCCGCCCAGACGACGGCACCAGTCCACCTACGCCCACGGTCCTGCGTCTCTGCGAATTGTCCCTTCGATTCCCACACGGGTCCGGCGACGACAACACGGCAGCACGCGCGCTGCTCGCCAGCATTGTTACCTCACCGACACACGTATTTCTAGCACCACGCCATGGAGAGCCCCGGGGCCTATCCAGAGTCTCCGATCGAGGACGAGGTCGTATATCCGTGCAAGGGATGCGGAGAGGTATGAGCCGCTGTCACGCAAAGTCTTTCTTCAATCGCTCACAGCAGTCCAGATCCTCGAGGAAGGCAAGGCCTTTGAACTCGGTATGCACCCCCGCGCCTTCCTCCCACCGCCTATGCCAGACCACCCGCCGAGCATGGAAAATGGATGCTAACACTGCCTAGCCGGAAACCGATGGCATATCGACTGCTTCCGCTGCAATACGTGCGGCACTCTCCTCGACTCGGATGCGAACCTGCTGCTCCTCGGCGACGGCTCCCTGATATGCAACAACTGCACCTATAGCTGCAATCATTGCGGCAACAAGATTGAGGACCTGGCCATCTTGACCGGCGACCAGGCCTTCTGTGCCAACTGCTTCAGGTGTAGGAACTGCAAGCGCAAGATTGAGAATCTGCGCTATGCCCGCACTTCGCAGGGTATCTTCTGCATGTCCTGCCACGAATCGCTCATGGCTCGACGGCGCAAGAAATCCAAAAAGCCGCCCTCAGTAGCGCCCAAGGTGGACAAGTCGCTGCCTGCCCTGCCTCCCCAGGAGCAGTCGACATCCACCTTCACCCCAGATCTAGACACGCCATCCGACGTCTTCTCGGAGCCCACCACGACCGACGTCTCTCCCAGGCCTCCTCAGCCACGACAGGGCGACTCATCCTTCAACTTTAGGCGCGATGCCTCGCCAATTGGAGATGCTGCACGAAGAGGTACGTGAATCTCCGACGGCCTTTTACCACTTCAATAGCCAGCTAACCTTTCCACAGCTCCAGACAATACCACGCTTCCGGCAACGACATACAACAAGGACAACACGCGTTCAGAGCTGGTAGACAACGGCGACGACGGCATCCTCCTTCCCTTCGCTCTCGATCCCAATCCTGCACCAGGCCCGTCACCGCTTGGCCGACCTATCAGCAGATTCAATGACCGAACAATAGGAGCCAAGCCCACTGGAAGCGGTGACAGCAAGAACGGCCGCGATTACTTCAATAGGCCTACTGGCGATCATCGCGAGAAGCTCAAGGAGAATAGCTCCCGAGAAGCCTCCAAAGAGAGACGCCAGACGCAGACACAGAGCCCGCACATTGCCTTTCAAGAGAAAGGAAGACAGCCTTCGGATACACTAGTCGAGACGCTGAAGAAGAAGAAGAAGGAAAGCTCCAGTGAGGCTCCCTCAGCTGAGCCCCGGTCACGTAGTCAGCACGCTTCTCCCGCTCCTTCAGCTGCAGAACCCTTCAAGCTGCAGGATGTTCCCAAGAATAAAAAGACCGAGGCCAAACGCAAGGACTCGGACGAAACGCCATCACCACAGGCGCAACAACCACAGCAACAGCCCAGTTCCTCCAAGAACGACATGTCTGCACGGCTGAGTCGTCCGCTAATGGAGCCCATGTTTACTTCCTCACCACCATTGGGCTCGCAAGACTCACCGCAGACCTCGGAATCGTCTTTCGGCTCCAACCTCGTAGTCGAGCGACCTGCCCGTGGCGACTCACTCAAGTCTTCGGCCCTGAACCCTTCAGCTCCCATTTCACGGACCGAGAAACCCATTCCTTCCCCCACCACACCGACCCTAACCCATCCTGAGCGAACATCCTCCACGAACATAGCCAGTGCGAACCTCAACGCAGGACTTGGCATACTCAGTCCTGCGGATTCGCCATCGTCCAAAACTCCTTCAGATCCTCCTGTTGTTCCCGCACGCTCAGGTGGA
>JAESFQ010000832.1_pt1 | contig 11313 bp, 8 predicted proteins | sample 9269431 | NCBI WGS metagenome assembly JAESFQ01 (sample SAMN14502588, study PRJNA617103) | algae metagenome | isolation source: Plectolyngbya sp. WJT66-NPBG17 and co-occurring heterotrophs from well... | place: USA: Mojave Desert, Joshua Tree National Park, California | collected 2006-08-06
CAAAGTTGTTGTTCTCGTATACCTGCTGGTAGCTGTCTTCGTTCTTGTCTGAACAATCGAAATTAATCTCAGGTCCTTTCAATCAGCGAAACAAGGGACATACCCCAGAAGCCCATTTTGATGACTTGAATATGAGAAGACGAGGATGAGTGTTGGAGGAGTAGATTGTTGTATGGTAGTGGCTGAGTACAATACACAACTTAGAGCTACCCTACGAGGCTTTAAGTATCTTTCCACGGACGACTGCTGCCACTCGGCCTCATAGTCGGCCAGTATTCATGCGTCCGTTGGCGGTGTCGAATCATCCACCAGGGCCGATCGTGCCCCTCTCTTTCTAATCGCTCAGCCATCCAGAGACTATATGTGGCACAGCTGTGAAGCATAGGCAGGGTCCTTGAGCTTATTCTTGCGCCACGTTACGCACCAACGTGCGGTGGCTTTCATCTGAGTGGACCATGTGTGGTGTTGGTACGTGTGAAAGCATGAGGATGAGCCCATTGCGGTATAGCTGCGTGCGTAATGGCCCGGGATGTGGACGCGGGATGCACGGCAAGTCAACCAAGCTTCCTTGGTAAAGCTTAGCCTTGCATGACGACGCGTCTGGACTCTGATTTTGAAGAACTGTGGTTTCAAGACTTCCCAAATACCAATAGATAGCTGCCAATAAACTCAAATGAGGGTCTCTGTGTATTGTAATATATGTATTCTGTCGTCAAGTGAGAATGGTAGGGTTATTGCTTGAGCCAATCGTCAAAAGCTTGGCTGATTAGTGGACGCGCATCTCCCGAGGTTCCGTCATGGCGCCTGCTGCCCCGAACTCGACCATGTGCTCAGCCACACGCCCATCTTCGCGACAACATGCCGGGCAGACTACCTACCAAAGATGACTTTCCTTCCTCAGTGACCTTGACTATCACGCCGCGTATGTCGCCATCGTCCCTGTCACTCGGACCCCCGCTAACTTGTGCAGCGCCTTCTTCGCAGCCACCCACGAACATACTGATCCTCCTACACGGCCTCGGTGATACGAATGCGTCCTTTACGAAGCTCGGCGAGCAGCTCAACCTCCCAGAAACAGCATGCATTGCGATACAAGCACCAAACCCCTTGCCGTTCGATCTCGGAGGGATGCACTGGGGCGAAGACATGATCTTTGACTCCAGTACGGGCGAGATGGACATGGATACCGGGTTACAAGCGTCTACACGCTTGGTACTAGATCAGGTCGTTCGCGAAGGCCTCATCGGAAAATGTGGCTACAAAGCACGTGAGATCATGATCTTTGGGTTCGCGCAAGGTGGCATGGTCGGATTACAGGTTGCTGCCGAGCTTGAGGAAGAGCTAGGCGGGGTAATCAGTATCGGAGGGCCACTGTCACAATCCGTGCCACTGAAAGCCCTGGAAAAGAAAAGCAAGACGCCGGTGCTGATCTGCAAGGCCAGCAAGAAGTCTGCAGTCACTGACAGTGCCACTACGAAGCTAAAAGACGCTTTCGATTACATTGAGTTCAAAGAGTGGAAGAAAAATGGCGACGGTATGCCGAGTAGCCGCGACGAGATGTTGCCCATTATGCAGTTCTTTGCTCGTCGGCTACGGAGTACCAGAGGGGTTCCCGCAGGTAGTATCGAGATCGCATAGGCATGTATGTCACTGAATACGTCTCCAAACGTCTTGTCCCTGTCAGTATCAATCAGAGCACTGGCGAACGCGTGTGTCGCCTTTCCAAGTGCTGGGTAGGTAGCAAAAACGGACGCTGAAATTCCATTGGCTCTTCGAATCATGATGCGCCATTATTCTGGACGCTGCACTGTCCGCAAACAACCGACATGGCTCCTGCCCTTCCTCTTCCCCTCATCGCGCCTTCTCCTCGTGATGCACGTGGTGAGGTCCGAGCGCCTGCTACGTCACCCGCATTCTCACACACGATTCGCTCGTTTCCCTTCAACCTCTCAAAACCTTTACACATCTCACCGCTAACTACCGTCATGGCAGTGCCGAGGAATTCTTTACGAGGTTTTCTCACACACGCGAGAGGCGCTCTCCGGAGCGCCATCGAAACTAGTCAAAAGATTACTTTCGTCATTGGCAACGAGTCTGCGGGTGAGCGTGACTCCAGCTCCACAATGGCGCTCCATACTCATGAATTACAGACCTTGATTCGATGTCGTGTTCCATTCTATATGCGTACATTCGGTCCATGTCACCGCCCAAGAATGCCTTCAGCCCGCTCTATGTACCCATTACGAATATTCCAGCTGCCGATATCCAGCTGCGGCCAGAGTATCTTGCCGTGTTCAAACACGCCAATATTGAATCCAAGCACTTGATCACGCTAGATGATCTTCCCGCTTTGTCAGAAATACAGTCGAAGCTTGCACCTGAAAACACTCGATGGATTCTCGTAGACCACAATGCTCTCCAGGGCCAGTTGGGGCGAATCTATGCTGAGCGTGTCGCTGGCGTCATTGACCATCACGACGATGAAAAGCAAGTACCGGAAGACACGGGTGAGGAGCCGAGGATAATTGAGAAGAGTGGTAGCTGCACTAGCTTGATTGCCAACTACTGTCAGCCAGCATGGGACATGGCTTCGGCGTCTGCCTTGTCGTCGGGGGCAGCCCATGCACAGGGTGACAGCATGTCCAACGATGCTGCCTTTGTCAAGCGCTGGGATGCAGATGTCGCCCAGTTGGGACTGGCCAGCATTCTCATCGATACAGCGAATCTCAACGACGAGAACAAGACGACCGAGCATGACCGTAAGGCTGTCGAGTACCTAGAAGCTAAAATTATGCTCTGTCCCCCGCTGGCTGCAAGCTTCGACCGCGCCAGCTTTTACAAGGAGATTAACGCAGCAAAGAAGGACATTGGAAGCCTAAAGCTGCAAGACATACTTCGGAAGGATTACAAGCAGTGGGACCAGGGTGGGCAGAAACTCGGCATTAGTTCTGTCGTCAAGCCTATTGAGTTCCTCCAGAACAAGGCTGGCGACGAGGCGAGTGCTCAGGCAGCCGACGCCTTCCTCGAAGCGTTGAAGGGATTTGCAAGGGAGCGTGGACTGGACATGTATTCCTTGATGACCACATGGTCGGGTTCCGATGGGGGGTTTCAGAGGGAGCTGCTACTATGGGCCTTCAACGACGGCGCTGTGTCAGCTGCCAAAGCATTTGCCACGAATTCAAAAGAGGAATTGGGATTGGAGGAGTGGCAGGGTTCCGACGACATTGACAGCAAGAGTGAGTGGAGAAAGATTTGGTGGCAGCGACAAGTACAGCACAGTCGGAAACGTGTGGCACCACTGCTCAGGGCGGCCATGAATTGACTGTGGGTTCCAATGGGCAGCAAGCTCTGATGGAGTCGCGAAGCGATGGAGCGGGTACAGTGGTGCTGGTAAAGCGCTACGCTGGCGCGTTGGTATGGGATTTCTATGGATGTCTTGCATTGTAGATGGGCGCTTGGCGGGAATTGGGCAAGGTGAGCGTCAGCCCAAGTGCCGTTGGGTACGTCGCATGGCCATGGGTACCTGAGGAAGGAGCGGTCTGTATGCGGCAACTCGCGGTGGCGGGGTACTTGCACGACGATCTTGGATGCCCAAAGTGGCAGACGTGTTCAATGTAACATTCCAACGGCCACGCAGGATGTTGTTATCGCGTAATGTCACCATGGCGATAGAGCTGCCACCCACTAGGAGGCAGCTGCAGGCGCGATGTTGCTGCAAACATGCAAAAGGAACAAGATTTGGCAGCGACTGCAGCGTCTGCAGCGGAGATGCTGCAGACAGTTTAGGATGTGGTGTGCGGGTGCAGCTCATTGGGTGGCGACGGGGGAGGCATCGCAGAGGGATGAATGATCTGGAGATTGTCTAGGCACTAGGTATGCACTGGGAGATGAAGGTGGGAAAACATGGGTTCACAGCAAGCAGTGCAGCGCGATGGTCTGGCGTGCAGCATGTTGCATGCCACGGTCTTTTTTTTTGAGAGCCATGCGCTGGCAGCGCAGGGGGGCAGCGCGACTCCACTCGATGACCGTCACGTCACGAGGGCGAGCAGACGTGCGCGTAGGGCGATTTGCTGCGAGGGTGTCGACGGTAGTGACTCTGCAGATGCACCCGGAGCAGTGTGTTTGGGAGTTTACGAGATGCTCTGCTGGTGAGCGTCGTCTGCGACTTTGTTTGTGGTGATGATAGGAGGAGGGGTAGCGTCGAGGGGCGGTCGCAGAAGCGGCCAACACCACACGCGCTAGTCTCTGTAGACTCTCCATGGCGACATGACGAGCCAGCACCAGCGGCGGGAGAGCATCGCCGAAGCTTCCCACACAACGACGGCGCCCATCTGAAGCGTGCGTTGCGTGCGTTGTCGACGAGTCTCTGTGCGAGGCCGGCATGGCCTGCCTGGGAAACCTGTGGGCAAAAGAGGGTCCATGGGCCCTTCACAGCTGAGCCATGTGCAGAGACTGGTCCTCATTCGTCCCACTGCGATGTGCTGTTCCTGCAAGTCATCGTCTGGACGGGCTCCATGGCGACAGCAACGTCGTGGGCACGTCTGGCGGTCTGCCACAGCCACCAATCTGAAGCAACTCCCCCGCGGTAACGCGCCCACCGTACATGGTCGCTGGCTGCTTTGGCGTCTTAGCCGTAGTGTAGGAGAGTCTACGAGAGTCGTCGGGGCGCCGTTGAGCTGCCGTCGTGACTTGGCCACCCTGGTTGCAGCGACTCGACACAGACGGCCAATCACGCGTCGGCTGCCTCGCTACGCTATCATTACCACCTAAAGAGTCAAGACGCGCCAGCGCATACATCCAAAGCCGTCGAGAGATCGCGCCCAAAGCAGTTCTTCTTCTCCCAATACCATCGCCCCATCTGGCAATGCCGTAGAGCATCACTGCCACCTTGCTGAGGTCCGCACCTTCTGTAGGGCTTCCATGGGGCTCTCGAATGGCGACATGATGCGACCGAGCCAACTCACAGCCTCGCCGGCACAGCCTGGCAACACTCCGCGTAGGTGCTTTTCCTTGGGCTTTGGCCCGCTCCGTCTTGCGTCTCCTCAGGCGTGCCTGCGTCCAATAGCCCGCGCGCGCATCAGTGCGCTGCGCTGCTCTGTACATGTACGATGAGCTGGCAGCCGAACCGACGCTGACCCTACCCGCAGCCGTCTCGCCCACCGTCACCCATGTGTCGTCGAGAAGCCATACCCCCTCGCACACTACTTCTCAAGTCGACGACCCGCCCGCTGAGGCTCCGCCCCGGTCGCCTTCACCTCGTGCTTCCAAGCAACCGACGCTCACTATGGGGAGTCGCCCTGGCGGAACACCAGACCCCAACACCACCGACCGCCATGGCCACCAAACCCTCCAGCGCCCGACCATGCCCGCCTCCATGTCTGCCCCCGCCGGCCGCCTGCCTCGCCTTCTGCCCGCCGACCTGTCCTCCTACACCGACTCGTACCTGCCGACTGCAGCGATCCCACCCTCTGCCACTTCCCTCGCCGAACTCGCCCATCTAATCCGCCTCCAGGGCTACCAAGAGCAGCGCAAGACGCATGCCCGCGTGCGCCTACACCGCTGGCTGGTCTCGAGCGCCCTCTCCGCACGTCTGGTACACTGCGGAGAGCTTGCCTACCGAACCCTAGTCGACAACTTCCGCTCAGATGACAGAAAATCCTTCGCCTCCCTATACAACGCCCTCAACGATGTCCGCAATTCGTGCGATGTTACAAGGCAATACGCCCTCCTGGAGCCCGATCTGGAATTTGGCAAGTCCAAGAACATGAGGAGCGAGAAGCCCCTCTCGGCCTCCACTTTTCTCAATGATGTTCCGTCCAAGATCTTGGACAATCTTCTCGATTTCATTTCCGAGATCCGCACCAACCCAGAGTTCCTTGCTGCTCGCATTTCTAGTCTCTCGCAGCAAGAGCTCACTTCTCTTACCTCTTTCCGTGCGACTGTGGATCCCATTGACTCGGTCATGTTTGCAAACCCCCGTAGCCGCAACGCTCCCTCACAGAAGCCTCAGCAGCAAGGAACGAGCCCAGTAGAACGTCTATTGTCCTTCCAACGCCATGATCCCTTGTCTGCCCTTGTTTACACCATCTTTGCCAATTCATCTGGACCCGACTCCGCTGAGGACCTCCGCCGTACGGATGTATGGGCCACAGTCTGTGCCAAGCTGATTAAGAATAACAACCCCAACTTCATCCGCACTGTACTCGATGTTTGGGCCGGTATGCGAGAGTGGCCTGGAAAGACCAACCTGGAGCTTTATCTCATGCAAACCCTCCAGGATGGCCAATTTCTACTCGAGAAGCCCGAGGAGCAGGCCGCACGACCCGGAATGCAAGCAACCCCGCGTTCAACCAAGGACACCATCGCAGCAGACGAGTTCTTCGACAAGGCCGTGAAGCGTTTGTTCGAAGTTGTCGATGATGAGCCTAGTGCCGGTGGCATCCCAGAAGGAGTCCTGGAAATTGGAAATGCCATTCTTCGGAAGCTAGAGGACGAGAAGAGTCTTCGCAGGGCTTCTCAAAACTTCTTTGTCTCTCGTTGGCTGTTCTCTACCTTCCTCATGAACGCTATCATCCATCCCGAGGCATGTTGACCCCTTTTTGATGCAAAGAACTGTGGTACTAATACCAAACAGACCCATGGCATCATGATTGGCCATCATATCAGTGAGCATGCTCGCATAAAGATTCTGAAGGAGGTCGCCATCCGAGCGCAGAAATACGTCGTGAACATGACCTACAACTGGTACGACACCATTGCTGGGTTGCCTTGGATGTAGTAGCTAACAAAGCCACAGGAAAGCGAAAAACGAAATCCTTCCAGAGATCCGCACACACATTGAGAATATCTTGGCTCGGTTCAAGCACACCAAAACTCCTTCCAAGCCAATTCTGCTACCTGCAAAGGCCATCACATCACCTAGAGAAACTGTAGAAGTCCAGCCCTTCATTGTCCTCTCACCAGCCGACATTGTTACCTTGGTCAATGCCCTCTTCCCGGAACGACGTCCATCATCCAGTCATATGGACAATGACAGCCAGCGCCGTACTGGTCTCGCCTCCTCTGCTTCTTCCATGTCTGGAATGTCGGTCCCTTTCCGCAATGCTGCCGCTTCTGTGACGGATGCAAGCTCAATCCTGAGTGCCAGTGCTTCTTCCATGACCAGTGATCAGACTTCACGCGAGCCACTCCTGGACGGCAACCCGGCATCAGCCCAATCGGAGACCGACATGAAGCCTGCACCAACAGAGCATTACGGAAAGCAACTGCGAATGGCGTGTTCTGAGATGAGTCGCATTCTAGGCTTTGAAGCAACGTCAGGCTCTTGCCATCCGTGCGCAGAGCGATGGGCTGTCCTTTACATTTCTGCTGATGGAAAACAATTGAAGCCGCGTATGCGCAAGGACTTTGATGATGAAGACGAGCACGACGAGGACTCACCAGACAGCGACAGCAGCGATGACGAAGAGGGTGGGAACAGGTTTGATCTTGGGAATGACTACCACCAGCTGAAAGAGGCAATTGCCAAGCTGGTGGAAGAGTACGAGATCCCGAAAGAGCTGGCGCCCGACAGTGAATCAAAGAACTTTAGCAACCGAATGACGACCCGCAAAAGCACTCGTGGACGCGGCCCGGTACGCAACATCAGTGAAAATCTCGGATCACGCAACCCATACAATTCGACCCAGAGCCAAAGCCAGCTTACCAACATGATTGCCAGTCAAAGGAACGTCTCATCTCGACGTTCACCACAATTTCCAAGAAGCCACAGCAATCCGCAAGCCGGTGAGAAGCAAGAAAACAACTCAGTTCTCGTCACCATGCTTGAGACAGCCATGTACCAGTGCCAAGCGCGATCCGATTTCGTGAACGCACACATGTACTACAAGACACTGCAGAGTCTGAAAAGACTTAGCTCTCCAACACTGGTCAAGAACGGCTATGCGGCCCTTCTCAACTACTTCTCTCGCGGCCCGCGTGACCTTCTCAGCAAAGCAGCCAATGCCATTGAAGAGTTCGAGGCCTGGTTCGTGTGGCTCAAGCAGTCTCAGGAGCGGTCAGATGGTATGGTTCAAGAGATGATGCTTATGTTCAAGAATCTCCGAGACAAGATGTGGTACATCTCAGATGTTCGTACTTCCAAGCCATACGAGGACGCCAAGAACGTAGCGCTTGCCCTCAAGATCATGGACCAGCAGTCAAAGGCGCTCAATGCCAAGGGCCCATCTGGTTCTCAATCGCGAAACGCCAATAGCTTCTTACGCCAAAACGAAGCTCAGCTAGTCGATCTCATGTCAGCCTCTCAAGACTTCGGTGGTCCGAACAAGTTATCGGATGAGCAGTCACAAATCACCTTGAAATGGCTCATGCAATACGGTGTAGAGAATTTTTGCAAGGGCGAGGAGCGCATACATCGTTTCTGTCTCGAGGTCGACAAGTGCGTCACCAAGGTTATTGGCGAGGGTGTTTTAGACGGCCCCGTGCTCTGGGCCAGCGATCTCTACAAGCGCGATCAACAGATCCTGGAGAGTGGACGACAGAAGGGCGACCTGTTCCTGACTGGTGTCGGCACTCTTTCCATCGCTGGTGATGAGGAGTACGAGACCCATGGCCGACCTGGCTCACGTAGCCATGAATTTTCGCAACGACCAAGCCAAGGCAGTCTACGTGCTGCTGCTAACCGGAATGGTTCCTCAAGCTTCGAGCAGAGCCCCTGGGGAAGGAATCCAATGGAATCTCACGACTATTTCGGCGGATCTTCCCCTATGCTGGCGATCGACTCTATGGCTACTTTCTGGTCGCCGTTCCAGACTCAAGCACAGTCTCCTACCAGCGCCACAAGTATTCGCCCACGTACTGCATCATCCTCAAAGGGCACGGTGATGCTGAAGCAGTCTGCCATGGTCAACGAAGACAAGCGCCGCTTCATGCTCGATCTGAAGCAAACACTCACAGGCCTCCTCTTGAGTGATCTCGGAACAATGGTCTTCGCCAACGGGAGCGAGACTGACTCGTGGTTTGGTGGTGATCTCCTTGACGACTGCTTCGAGCGCAGAGACGAAGAAGAACGCAAGCGCAAGAAGCAGCTTGCCAAGAAGAGTATGAAGAACATTCGAAAGCAGACGCTGCCTGATCAACGCACTCTGCCCTTGGAGACACTTGGCCGCAACGAGCGAGGGACAGCTGCCCCACCTGTTGCAACTTTCCAGCATGCTAGCGCATCCGATGCTCATCAATCTGCTGGCGAGCAGTCCTCGACTTCCAGCGATGCGACTTCACGTTCAGTTGGCAATGCCACAGCGAAGAAGGCCGGGCTCCTCGAGTTCCCATACAACGTTGCGTTCCGACGGTTGTTGGGCAGATTCCAAACACACCCCAATCCGTTTTCCAAACTGCATGCACTATATGAGCTGGAGCTGCTCATCATAGCATCACTATCTTCTCGCACGGGCCGCACTTACAACAGCCGCCGAGAAACGCTTCCACCCGTTCCTCAGTCCCCTACTCTTGGCACCATGCCGGAACTCAGCTCTCGGGAACCAGCAACTCAAACTTCTCGTGCACAGAATCTCGAGGAAGCAATCGCCAATTGCGAGGAGCGTCGCTCTCACAGCATGAACGTAGAACGTGTGAGCAACGCCTCACCTCTACCTCATAACGGTACACGCTCTCCGGTTGGACCACCAAGCACAGATATGATTGTTGAAGTCATTCAAGGCCTCTTCCGCGATGCCAACATCCGACCCAAGACATTGTTCCGAGACCTTCAGTACATCGCCTCCTTTGTGCCCGCGCAAATGCTGGACAAGACCGCGCGAGGCAAGGCATTTTGGGATGTCGGTCTTGCTGCTCTTGGTCTCAAGCAAGATGTCTGCCGGATAATGGTCGAGCTTGTTGATGAGGTCATCACCCAGAACTCGAAGCGCGATGCAGGCAAGGTCAGCAGTGGCGCTGCTGTCGAGAAGGCTGGCGCATCTTCCACCACGCCAGCTCCGGCCGATGAACCGATATCCAAGTACACAATGGAGGATGCCGGGCGCATGCTTCTTATTACTGCCAAAGAAGGCGATGCAGTGGCCGAGCGTGAGCTTGCGATCTTTTACCTCACCTCACCCGAGCTCGTTCATCGCACAGTCCTGCCACTCACCAGACCTAGCGAAGTCTTCAAGACTGAGCTTCTCAACCGCGAGAGGAAGGCGTCACAAGATCCCGCCCGCAGCGACCCTATGACCATGTGTGTTGCGCAACACTGGATGGAGCAGTCTATGCTCGGTGGCGACCAACTTGCCGCCAAATACTTGCGCCAGCGCAGCGAGCTGGAGAACATCAACCCGAGCAGGGCATAGTATGTCTTTTTCCGCATTTGGTGTTCGACTCTGCATTGATACCCCCTCATGTCGAGCATTCTCATTATCAGCGACTGCGCAACTTTATTTATGCATTTCCGCCATGCGCACAACATCTTCACGGCCTATATACAAACATGACGGCCGGTCATGCATAGCGAGGAGTTTCTCATTCTGTTTACTTCCATCAAGGTTTTCGACTCTAAACCAGCATGATTCCCCCTGTCGCCTTGATCTTTCGGACCGCATCTATTTTATTCCTTCTTCTTACTTCTTCTCTACTCTTTTATACTGGCGCAACATGAGGACTCAACGATATATGATGCTTGTAGATCCACGGAACATGGTACACGGATGGGGTACCGGTATACTAAGGCTTTCGGGAGATTGGGCTAGTGTAATGTAATGCACAATTCTCCCGGATGTTCCAGAATGGTTCATACGCATGAGATAGGGTTAAGGTTACGACAACGAATCTCCTTGGACATGATAGTACCTTTGGGCTGGCATCTGATGTTTACATACCATATAGCGTAGATCTCTCGCAACCCAGGTAATAACAGCATTGAATGAACAGGATCTTGCAAAATCTAAAGCACCATTGCTCCATGCTTTGTTAGTCCGTCTCCCCTCCTCTGATGATAGCGTAGAATGTCAGTCGACACTCTGGTCTCTTACATGTCACACGTAGCAATAGTGACGCTACACCGTCACCAAGATCGAAGCAAACCCAACAGAAAATAGGATGACACAACAACAAGACGTTCATCATAAGATTTACACATGTAGACAAGATGCCATGCATTGCACTACAATACACTACCTGACCTTCTCAAGCCACCACAACAGTCCTCCCTAAACACAATGCCAACACACTGCCTTCTCCCGAGTAAAACAAACACCATACCCAGCATGAACTCGCGCCCGGCGGGCCGGCCGGGGCGGCCGGGGCCGGGGGCGGGGGGCG
>JAESFQ010000833.1_pt1 | contig 11301 bp, 11 predicted proteins | sample 9269431 | NCBI WGS metagenome assembly JAESFQ01 (sample SAMN14502588, study PRJNA617103) | algae metagenome | isolation source: Plectolyngbya sp. WJT66-NPBG17 and co-occurring heterotrophs from well... | place: USA: Mojave Desert, Joshua Tree National Park, California | collected 2006-08-06
ACTCCGAAAAGTCTTCTTGGACGTCTTCCAGGTCCCGCGGTCTACGAATTTTCCACCACAATCCAAAACCCGGTAACCCCCAAGCTGCACAGACATACTAGACCCTGCAGGCTGGTCTAAAGGTATACCATCCACTGAATACATGCTAGGATGACGTGCGATGTTCAACTCCTGGTCTCTCAAATTGACAAGACTCGCAGCACGGCGCATTTCGGAGTCCCTCGCAGAGTGTCATTTCAGGACTGATTCGGCTTCCTCGTACTCCCTGGATTCTAGTTTCGCCAGGGCGTCTGCAATGCTGTGCTCCTTTTGACGCGAGTCGTGTGGGTTTTGATCGGTTTCTGGCGCGTATGCGGTGTAACGCTTTGGCTTATCTGACTCTTTACACAGGGGTCCACGGATGTTGGAGATATTAACTGTCGAGACGTCGGTGAAGACACGTGATTCATCGACACCAGTATGGCAAACATCTGTGGGTTGGGAATATGTAGAAGAAGTCGGATATGCAGAGTAGCAATTGGCATAAAGATAATCGGCATCGTAGCCACTCTGCGGGAGTTGAGGTTTGGTGGTGCGAAAGGGACAAGGGTTGTTGATGGTCGCGTCTTCATTGACAGTACAAAAACGATCAGCGTTATTGTCAGTCGACGAAGCTGGGACTCGGGTGATTGACTTGTCTTTGCGCGCAATTTTAGCCTTCGCCTTTTTGAAGAGCGAAAGCTTCTTATTAGACTCGAGCTGATCTACGGTTGCTGCACGGGATATTCTACGCCCAACAAAACCCATCTCGACATCGACTTCTGAAGAAGCGTTGCTTGACAATGGCGTCTCTTTTAGCGCCTCACGCTTCATGACCATGAGAGGGGTGATGGGCCTTAGTTCGCCGGACTTCCACTTCGAGAGCTGCTGCTTTAGACCATGGCATTGAGGACATTGTCCCTTACAACGCAGATAGATCATATACAGAATCATCGCGATGAGAAGAACCGCAAGAGCGATGAGTGCAGTGAGGATGACGTACGCAAAAGTATCGTTGAACTTCTGCTTCGGAGCGAACGGAATACCTGTGACCGAAGAAGTGGGTAGCAATGTTTGAGAAGAAACATTCGGCAAGGAGATCGAAATTGTGGGGTCTGGAATACCGCTGCTCATAGCAGTTGAAGTGCTAACAGCTGTTGTGGAAGATACAGACGGCATTATCGTAGCCTGGACGAAGTCTGTAGGGTAGACAGTAGTAAACTGCGTGATCAAGACCATCTTTACGTTTGCTACGCTTTACAGTATTTTGGTGTGGAAGTGATCCGGGTTTGTTGCGTGATCTCTTGTCTTGACTGGGTGGCCTCTGACGTTGTTGTGCACTTGCCTTGTGGAGTTTTCATACATCATTGGTGTAGTATGAGAGGTATGGAATTCAATAGCCGTGTGGGTACATTGTGGTAGAGCGGGCCGCAGTACGGATAAGCATAGTATGTTATAAATGCGCACATGGCAGCATACACCGGCCCTCTCTCTACAGTGTCAAATACTTTGAAGTGACTTTGTGTGCTCATAGCGTTGGTTACCACACGTAACCACTATTTACACAGTATTCGATTTCACTAACGGTTGCAATCTGCCTGGTTGTAGTGCGTTTAAGGAAATCGTATGACCTTGTCGCGGGTCACTAAACACACAGGAGAGAACATATAGACACCAATGCAGGCTTTTCAATGAACAGTGTATGTAATATCAAATAACCATAGGAGTTTGCTCAGCTGCCAGTATAGACTCTCGTAGTGTGCAAGGCCATAGGTATTAGTACCGTCGTTCCAATTAAGATTGTTGTACCTGTTGTCGGATCGGAATCTATAGTACTGTCAGGCTAACTAGTATAGTGGAGAAGATCAAGTTATATGCCATGAAGTCCTGAATCAACTCGCTGAATACACTGATTCTTAGTATAACTAGTGTATATTGTATCCGCTTGCACGACTCTCCATGCTGATTGCAGACCGCATATTAGAAATAGCTCAGACCACTGGGTTCGGTGCTAACACTGCCTAAGGAGGCGTGTAGTGCTTGTAGGGCCAAAGATCGATCCTGAAAGCCCTGAACTCATCACCATTTCCCACTAGAGAGGCCGCGCCTCTGGACATTAAGCATCAGCTTTCTGTTTGGACATAAACATATCACAGTCATGTAGCCAAGCGCGAATATGGCAAGGCAAAGTCCGCTTGGCTAATGAAACACGATGTCATTCATGCCTAGGATCAGCCTATAACACTGTCGATTTGCAGATCTGCCTACCAACTAACACGTCCATTTAGTGGACATCTCAAAACGCGTGCAGCGACGCACAAGTAGAGAACACGAATGGCGGCCATCGTGTGCTTCTTACATCAATTGCTTGGTCGTTTCTACATGCGCCACATGATCCGCATGCTCGGCATGAGAGATCGAGCCTTGCTTTGCGGCAACTTCCTCGACACGGCGCTCGATGTCGAGACCCCAGTCTTGCTTGTTCATGCCGGGTACAAAGAGAGGAGCGTTTGTGAAGAGATAGTTCATCTCCTCAAGCGGGCGCTTGGCAGTCTCGGGCAGGAAGCAGTAAAAGAAGATGGCGTTCGTGAAGTTGCATATCTGTGGATATGGTCAGTATTGGGCCAAATTTGGGTAGCTGCAAAGAGGACTTACGACGAAGAGCAGATAGAACCTCCAACCTGCGGTTTTCATTCCAAGCTCAGTGACTTGGCCAATCAGAGTGTTGAAGGCAAAGGACGTCATGGTGGCGATAGATACACCCTTGGAACGGGTTTTGGTATCGAAGATCTCGGCAGGAATGATCCAAGACAACGGTCCACAAGTGGAGCTGAAACAGAAATTGTACAACCAAGTAACGGCGATGAAACCCCAAGAAGCAGCAGCGTTTCCTGTCGAGCCAGGAGGGAACACAGCCAACATGATGGTGGAGACAATGAAGGTAAGGCAGTTACCAAGGTTACCGCCGATCAGAGTCCAGCGGCGTCCCAATCGATCGATGAAGGCAATACAGAGTGCTTGTCCGCAAAGAGCAAGAACAGAAGAGATGGCTTGGTATTTGAGCGCGTCGGTGCCGCTAATACCCATTTGCTCGTAGATGGTAACTGAGTAGTACTGAATAGCCGAAACACCAGTCATTTGAACGGAGGCCTGAAGCGCACAGGCGAGGAAGAGACGGCGGAAGCACGACTTGTCCTGGAATAGCTCGAGATAAGATTGAGCCTCATGCTCCCGCTCAAAAGTGAGGGCGTCTTGGATTTGCTGGAATTCGGCTTGAACCCAAACATCCGTTGTGTCACCGTGAGCGTGGAGCTTAGCCAGATTGTGTAGACCTTGCTCGACCTTGCCTTTGCTAATGAGCCATCTAGGAGACTCGGGGAACAGCATAATGAGGGCGGCCAGGAAAAAGGCGGGTACGACCTGGATACCGAGTGATGTGCGGAACTGGCCGTTGTCGCTGTCCGGAAACCCGATATCAACGCCATAACTAATCCAGGCGGCGGCCAGGGCACCAATGCCCAGCATGAACTGCACTAATCCACCGATACGTCCACGGATGCTGGGATGAGCCAACTCGGATTGATACAAGGGAACAATCATGACGAGGAAGCCCACACCGACTCCAGCGAGGACGCGTCCGGCGTAGAGATAGTTGAGGTTTATGGCGGCAGTCTGCAAAGCACCACCGAGCATGAAGATCTAGCATCACCGCCTTGTTAGAAGATGGACGTTCAAGAGAAGGAGCACTGGTAAATGCTTACACAGGCACCAATCAAGATAGTCAGTCGTCGGCCGAGGTAGTCGCCAGCAGGGCCACCAAGGGCAGCGCCAAAGAAGGCACCACCCGTGAAGACTGACACCACGGCTCCCTTTGCATTTGGGCCAGGATCGTTGAACTCGCGCACGAAAGCTCCAGAAGAAATGACCTGAGCAATGACACCGAGATCGTAACCGTAGAGCAGCGAACCAAGGGATGCAAAAAGACCCACGAGGAACTGGTATACTTTGGGAGGGAGCGCCATAGGGACGGCAGGCGATGTTGACAGCTGCAGTGGAGAGGGAGATGCGGTGCGTGAGGAGACCCACTATCAGCAGCCTGCAGGGCTTTTATACTCGATGCTCTCATTATCCCGGCTTTCGTTGCGTCGCTGCAGTATCCATGACTGACCGCGGTCTGGGGAACGCATCGAACGAGACTACTCCACGGTTTCCACAAAGAGTGGGGACACTGACTCGCCTCCGCGTTTATTCCCCTCCGCAACCCACGTCTTCAACCCTGCATGACCAGCCATCGGCATCAACACCGAGGCAACAGCACCTGCTCGGTGGATCGTAGCCCGACTTGTCACTTTGACATGCACACGAGCACGTTGGCAAGTGCATATCCTTGCTGCCGATGCGTGATAAGCTACTCTTCGACTGGTGGAAAGCTTCTTGGCTCTCCGTGGCTGGTCACGGCCATATATCCTCTTACAACGTTGGTGTGGCGTGAGCCCGAGACAAATCGGATTAGTGCACGCTGCGGAGTTTCCACGAATGGGAGAATGTGTCAGGGTCGGATGCATCAACCAGTTTGGTGTCGGCACCGATGCCGCGCCGGAATTGCCTAGGAACGCCGGGCAGCTCACAACCACGTCGAGAATGCCATGCCACCACCATCGTGACCTTTGATCTTGAAATTGGAACACCCCTTCAATACGCCAAACGATCAAATCCTCAAGCATCACTGGCATATATCTCTTCGTCATGGCGAGCTTTACCAAGATCGAAGAGAGCGAAACGCCCTCCATCACCATCCACCCTTCTCACAAGATCGCTAAGATCAACAACAACATCTATGGAGGATTTACCGAGTAAGCTCTAGGATAGACGACCTGTGCCAGGCGTTGTGTGTGTGCATGCTTTTTTTTTCCGGCTAACCAACCGCGCACCAGGCACATGGGCCGTTGCATCTACGGCGGCATTTACGACCCCGGCAACCCTCTGTCCGATGAGAGAGGTTTCCGCAAAGACGTCATTGAAGCGTTCAAGGAACTCAATGTGCCTGTAGTGCGGTATCCGGGCGGAAACTTCGTAGCCACATACCATTGGCTCGACGGTGTTGGACCAAAAGAGAACAGACCAAAGAGGTAAGTCATATACACGTTTTCGCCACTTCATGGCGGCCCCTGGACTGTAAAAATCCCTTGCATTCTGTCGTCTAGACTTGATGAACATCTATCGTTTGTTATGTTGGCGCCACATGCTGTATCATGTGACGTCGAGCTAAGCCACCGTTTCTTCAGCGTATCGGCTACAGCCAGCTAAGCTTCAGTCTAGGCCTGAACTTGCATGGATTGGCATTGAGCCAAACACATTCGGTACAGACGAGTTTATGCAGTGGTGTGAAGAGGTCGGCACTGAGCCTTATCTCTGTCTCAACTTCGGAACGGGCACTTTGGATGAAGGTGTGTGCGGCCCAACTGGTCGACTTTCATACAGGGGGCTGACTGAATCTAGCTCTTGGATGGCTTGAGTACTGTAACTCGGACCGTGACACCTACTATGCCAACCTTCGTCGCAAGAATGGCCGCGAGAAGCCGTACAATGTACGTCTGTTAACACTGTTTATCCTAGCATTAAGCTTTCAGTCCAACTGACAGCCACCTAGGTCAAGTACTGGGCCCTTGGCAATGAATGTTGGGGCCCATGGCAAGTGGAGCAGATGACTAAAGAAGACTACGCCAAGAAAGCGTATCAGTGGGCCAAAGCCCTAAAGCTCCTCGACCCTACCATCACTACCATCCTTTGCGGCGAGACTGGCTACTCCTCTTGGGACTACTATGTACTCAACCAGTGCGTCAAGTGGGATGTCCACGGTCTCAGTGGCGATACTACTAAGTCACTAATCGATATGCACTCCATCCACATCTACACTGCCGATAAGGAGCACCTGCCCAATGCTACCGCGCCTCGAGCTGCTGAACGGGCCGTGCAGATGACGGCAAGCTTGATTGATCTTGCGCGCATTGAGAACAAGGTCCCCGAGACAGTACCAAGGCAAACTATCTGCTTTGATGAATGGAACGTCTGGGACCCTGTTCGTGCACCTGGTGAGCTTGGTGCTGAGGAGAAGTACACACTCTCCGATGCTCTCGCTGTGTCCATCTTCCTTAACGGCTTCATCCGCCAAGCTAAGGATATGGGCATGGCAACTGTTGCACAAAGCGTCAACGTCATCTCCCCCCTCATGACCACGAAGGAGGGTCTTATCAAACAGACTTCTTGGTGGCCCTTGCTACTCTTCTCAAAGTACATGCGAGGTCATACCATCGCCCTCAATGTCCGCGCTCCGGAATATACTGGCCGCACGAACCCGAGTTGGATCCGCAACACCATCGAAACGCCTTACTTGGACTGCAGCGCCACACTCAGCGACGACGGGTTTATCAATCTTGCTGTCACCAACATCAACGAGAAGCAGGATTTTGAGGTTGACATCCCCGGGCTGAAGGCCGACAAGGTCGAAGTGCATACCGTGACTGGTGACAATATTGATGTGGTCAACACTGATGGTGTGCAGAATGTTGGCATCAAGGAAATCAGCTGGGATGGAAAGGGCAGATTTACTTTTGCTAAGCACTCCTTCACCCTGCTGCGGTGGCAGGCGTGAGAGTCTTGTGGGATATAACGGGTTACTAAGTGATGGGCTCTCTGATGGCTATGGAGGATCGGATGAAACATAACCATAAGCATTGGAGCAACTCGAATGAAAAGACATCGCAAACATAAAGAACTTGCATTGAAGTCGCGGACACCCAGCCATGAAAAAGTGTCGAGATTATGACTGAATCGACAAGCTCACTCCAGTCCTGCTTTTTGTATTACAATTCTCCCGTGTCCATATACTTCCTTGCCATCATCAACCATCCGTCTCGATATGCTCTCAACTCATCTGCATATGTGTACAACAACACGGATCCAAAAACGACACACCCGGGCAGAAGAAATAGCAAGACAAAGTACTGCACCATACCCCACCAGGCGCTCTCAAGACCCATACGCATAGCCTTTTCTTCGCTCGTTCTCGGGAAGCTTTCTCTTGGTACCTCTTTGCCGAGGAACTCACAAACAGGTTCCCAGCTCAGATCCTTATCAGTGTCGAGCTCCATCAGACGATGCCGGGGTACCAAGGAGCGAACATTGTCGTAATGTTGGTCAAAGGCCGATTTTGCTGCAGGTCCACCGTAGTTGTTGTTACTGTGCACTCGAAATAGGGAATGTACAAGTCGCATCAATGGCGCCAGTTGTGTGAGGTTGAGTTGCCGGCAGAGAATAAAGAGCCGCCACGAGTCAAGACACCATATACTCTCTTGCATACTGTGCTCCCAGTCTTCATATCTCCTCTTCGTGAGGATGACCTTGGCGTCTGGATAGGCCTCCACCAATTTCGACGCAAACATACAACCAGGTAAATCCATGACAACATCGTAGTCGGCTAAGAGTTTGTCGAACTCCTCTTTGCCGTAAGGTTCCATCTTCCGTTGGTTTGAAGGCCGTTCTCCAGGCGGCAAGAGAGTGACGTTGACAGCTTCTTCCCACAGGGCAAGTTCGGACGGTTTGGCAAGAACATCGCGCATCTGATGTGGGGTATACCCAAGTTTGCGAAGCGCGACGGCGATGGAACTTGTTCCCGTCCGACACATGCCCAGAACCAGGACGCGCATAGGTTTCTTGCGAGTGCGCTCGTCGCGGTCAATCAGTCTCTGCTTAGACATTGTGGGCGTGATCTGTGATAGACTCATCTTCACCGAATTGGTTTTGTGTAGTAGTTGTAAATGTGGTCAGGAAAAGATATATTTGTTGCGGTTCGAAGAGGCAGATGCGTGGTGATGCATTAGGCTAATAAGCGGGCGACCGGGTGAACAGGACCGCATGTGCGAACCGCAGGTCTGGAACGGTCAATCCTCCGCATGACATGCAGGGCAATGTGAACAGAGCCTGGAAGTCGCTTGCAGCATTTCATGCTGGTGCACGACTCCGCAATTCTGCCTCCCAATTCGAGATGAAATTGCTGGTGAGGTGGTGCAGCTCCAATGTGCTCTGCGATTCTGGATCCTCCATATACCGTATCTCGTACCCTCTGTTCGCCCACTTTGCTGCGGTCGCCCAGTCCTCCACTCTAGCATGACTTACAGCAACGATTCTGTAGCTTTTGGCATAGTAATCGGCAAGTCCCTCCTCCTCTACAAGCTGGGCAACCTGGACACTCACTTCAGCGTCCTTTTGCGCTTGACGCTTCCCCGCCTTGGACTTTGGAGCATCCAGAGCGAGTTGAGGCTCCAACTTTGCGAAAGCGTTCTTGATGGCGACTCGGCGTTTATCACTGGCTACCCGAGCGGCCCGCTCCTGTGCGCATGCGTCACAGTGACACTTGAAACCATATCGGTCGAGCTGCTTTTGGCGATCTTTCTGACTGAGCAACAATGAGATGTAAGACACAGAGAACTCTTCTCCTGCTTTGATCTTGCGTGTCGCGTACACGATGCGCTTGTTCAGCGTTCCGCTCCAGTAGTAGCTCGTGTTTGGTCGGCACGAGTGGTTGATGCGAGCAATCTTGGGAAACAGGCCGACTTGGTCGCCGGTGTTGTATGCATTGTTGCGAAAGATGGTACCCAAAGTATTATGACTCTTCTCGTCTACAGCGTTCGATTCATGGGTTAGAGCAAGAACCTCCTGTTGTTGCCCTGGCGATAGAGCGCCAAATTGCTCCTCGAGTAGCACTGCCACGGCTGCCATGGGGTATGGGCTTCCTTTCGCGAGTTTTGGTAAACGGATCTTGAGGATGGGCGACTCGCGCATGACGATGTCGCCTATCTCCATGTCGTGAGTGGCAAAAACTCCCAAGCCCTTTCCCTCACTGGCCTTGACAGTATAGACTTGCGGCGGGCCGAGGCATATGGGGTACGGAAAGAGTGGCACGGAATCGGATGAGCATTTCGTGGAATGTGCGAGGACTGACGAGGAAGCGAGAGATACGAAGCAAACGAGGTGAGTGAGCATTGTGCAGAGTCCCTACGGGCGACGAACGATACTCAGGAACGGTCATGGTGCTTCAGGGTCTATCTATATGCAAGCTTGGTGTGAAACGCGTTTCATACTGGTGTCCTGTGGCTGCACACTCCCATAGCGACGGTGGCAGACGTCGCTAGTCTGGAAGGAGGGCGATATTGAGCAGTTGCAAACCCGATAGGTGACAGAATAGGGTCAGCAATGTCCAACGCGAGCGCCGCAGCATAGTGACAAACGGGGAGGGTGTTGTGATCATCGAGCAGCGGCTCACCATGGCGGAACCATGCCGCGACGCAATCGATAACATGAACATGTGCGACACGGCAAGCTTCATCATCTGCCACGGCGTAAACGGACAGACGCTCTCGCAAATGTCGCTGATGTTTTGCACCGAAGAATACGAAGCCGGCATGCTTCCGTCGATGGAGATGGAATTCGACGTTATGATTGACCCGTGAACAGCCGCAGCCGCCCACTCCGCACTGCCGATAACGAAAGGGCATGCCGTCAACCCCAACCGCGACAGCAAAGCTTCCCCGCGTCCTAGTGGGGCTGCTGTCCATTGCGCACCCTTTTGCATGATAGCAGCCATGGGGCATACGATTCTCCGAAGCGCGCCGTCATCGGACTTGACTGCCCTTATACCCTTGTTTCAGTCTCGAGGCACCCGACGGATATACTACAACGTAGCGCAGACATCATGGTGTGAGTATAGCTCCCGCGCACACAGGCAAATCAGCTGCTGACGACGACTAGCTACACAGCATCCTTCGCCTTCTTCGAGGCCCTCTGGGAATACGGCGTTAGCCATGTCTTCGTCAACCTCGGATCCGACCATCCCTCCATCATCGAAGCCATAGTCAAGGGCCAAAACGAGAAGAAAGGCCAATTCCCCAGAATTATAACATGTCCTAATGAGGTCGGCACTCAGCATGTACCCGTATCAACGCATAGACTAACTGCGCTAGATGGTCGCCCTCTCCATGGCGGACGGATATGCCAGACTGACAGGCAAGCCCCAATGCGTCATCGTACACGTTGACGTCGGAACCCAAGGCCTCGGAGCCGCTGTGCACAACGCCTCATGCGGTCGCGCACCTGTTCTTATATTCGCAGGCTTGTCGCCCTTCACCATCGAGGGCGAGATGCGCGGCAGCAGAACAGAATACATCCACTGGATACAAGACGTGCCGGACCAGAAGCAGATTGTCGCACAGTACTGCAGATATACTGGCGAGATCAAGTCGGGCAAGAATGTCAAGCAGATGGTCAATCGGGCGCTGTCATTCGCCATGAGCGACCCCAAGGGGCCTGTTTATTTGTACGGGGCACGTGAGCCCATGGAAGAGGACTTAACCCCGTACAAGCTTCAGATGGACTACTGGCGTCCTGTCGAACCGGCTGCTCTTCCCCCGAAAGGTGTCAAGATGATTGCTGAAGCCTTGGTGAACGCCGAGGAGCCGCTCATTGTTACGGGATACTCGGGTCGTAATCACGATGCTGTGCAAGAGCTCGTGCGGATAGCCGACAACGTCAGAGGCGTTCGCGTACTAGACACAGGAGGAAGCGACATGTGTTTCCCTGCGAACCACCCAGCTTGGCTCGGCCTACGCTACGGTAACGACCCTGCCATTAAGACGGCCGACGTCATCCTAGTGCTTGACTGTGACGTGCCCTGGATCAACACGCAGTGCCTCCCAAACGAGAACGCTCATATCTTCCATGTCGATGTCGACCCATTGAAACAACAGATGCCCGTGTTCTACCTAAACGCTACACAACGCTACCGGGCCGACTCTTATACCTCTCTGACGCAGCTTAATGAATATCTCGAGTCGCAACTCAAGGAAAAGCTCTCTAGCCAGCTCTACACTCAACGATGGTCGACGTTACAAGAGTCGCACAAGAAGAAACTCGAGGGCATTGCCGGCGAAGCCAAGGTTGACGAGAACGGTCATTTCAGCACCCCATACCTCTGCTCCCAACTTAAGAAGCTCTGCCCAAATGACACCATCTGGGCTATTGAGGCGGTGACGCAAACTGGCTTCGTTGCTGATCAGCTCCAGGCCACACTTCCTGGCTCATGGATAAATTGCGGGGGTGGCGGTCTTGGGTGGTCTGGAGGTGGTGCACTTGGCGTCAAGCTTGCATCTGACACCGAAGGGAAGAAACAGTTTGTATGTCAGATTGTTGGTGACGGAACATATCTGTTCTCTGTTCCCGGATCAGTGT
>JAESFQ010000834.1_pt1 | contig 11293 bp, 13 predicted proteins | sample 9269431 | NCBI WGS metagenome assembly JAESFQ01 (sample SAMN14502588, study PRJNA617103) | algae metagenome | isolation source: Plectolyngbya sp. WJT66-NPBG17 and co-occurring heterotrophs from well... | place: USA: Mojave Desert, Joshua Tree National Park, California | collected 2006-08-06
GAGTATCCAATTCTTCCCCACGCCGAAACGTACAAAATCGCCGAAGACTTCGATGTTCCTGAGCTGCAGCTCCTTGCACATGGAAACTTCTCGTGCCAGCTCGAGTTCGCCTCCTATCTATCCACTCCTCCTCAAGACCTGCTTGAGACTGTCCGTTTCGTATATCGCCACTATGCCAGCCAGCAGGCCCGTCGACAGCATAGTCTCGTTGACTCACTCCTCAACTACTGCATCTCAACTTTTCTCCCCCACAAGCTAGGAGAAGATGCAGAGTTCCTCCAGATCGCCGCCGAGATTCCAGACTTCCGCCAGGATCTCTGTCGCGTAAACATGGAGCGCAATTTCCAAGATGAGTGTAAGACATTATAAGCATCGTGAAAGTCTAGGCTAATTATCATAGGCGCATTCGCTATAGTACGGTTGTGTCTCGACACTCTTCAAGTCCAGCCTTGCAGTCGCCCGACTGTCCTTGCCTCGAGAGACCTACCACAAGAGATGATTTGCGACCGTCTCGCGGACATTCCAAACCCATCACGTCACCCACCTGGCGATCATTTGACTGCTGTCGAGTATGGCACGCATGAAGAGACTGATCAGGAGGGCATGGCCGATTCCGCTGTCGTTACGTTTGTTCATCGTCCCAAGGTTGCAGTGCCAGCCGCCATTCCAGAGTCCGACATGGAGTCATCCGACGACGACCAGGGCTTCACGTTGGTTTCTCGACCCAAGCCACAAAACTTGGCTCCAATCGACGAATCGACGTCTAGTCCCGAGTTGATTCCTACTCCTGTCGTTGGTGTACTTGCAGCGACCGACACCGACTACTACAGCGACGAACCGATGTCTAGTCCCGAGTTAGTTCCTACTCCTGCCGTCGATATACCAGCTGCGACCAGCTCCGACTACTCTAGCGACGACGATTGGATGAAAATCTAAGAGAGTCTTTACATTCCCGTGGACAGAGAGCATTTCAGTCATGACAATGTATGGCGTTGTTCATGTGGCATTCCGGCAACATACATGGGTGTTTTACGGGTTCATAAGTTTTACATCTGCTTTGGCGTTTTGGTGTATCGGTTTGGCTTCAGCTTGTGCAGGCAGGGGCGTTAGAGGCAACACGGGCAACGCGACGGAACACTGACATAGGCATAGCAATGTGTTTGAAAGGACCCATCATCACGTTGTTCTGCATAAAAAATTGGCAAGCTTGTACTAGAATAATGACAATACTACTTATATCTGCATATTGCACATCATCCAAACTTGTCTCTGACCCCTCTCCATTCCTCACCAAGCACCAGGGATCTTAGCGTAATTCCCTCTATCCTCTGACAACACCACCTGCGAACCCCTTTGCGGCACCGCTTCCCGTCTAGAGTACGGCGGCACCTCCGACATAGCATTCCGCTGCACGGCTCTCCCCTGCGCCCGACCATGTTTCCGAGGCTGATCAATATCAATACCCGAAAACTCTCCACTACTCGAAGTAAACCTCGGTCGGCCCGCCTGACCACACTTCGCGTCCTGGCACTGAATCTTCTTCTGTCTGCTCTTCGTCGTGAGTCGGACAGTTGGGAAGCACAAGCGCTGAACCGACTCGATGGCCTTCTTCTCCACGAGTTCTGGATCCCATGCCCTTAGCGTCCCCAAGATATCGATGACGAAGCTCTGGCAGTTGGTAGTCGCGACTTTGTATCGAAAGTCTCGCAGGACTCTTTCTTTTGCTGCTTCGATTTTGGAAAAGGAAGATACTGCGCCGTGGATCAGCGTTGCGTCTAGTCCTTTGCTCATCAGGTCTTTCATCTTGATAAAGCTTTTTCGGATACATTCGTACTCATTTTGGTGCGAGGCGCTTCTTGGGAAGGTTTGGTCGAGGAGTAAGGCGCCTCTGTTTGGTCGCTCGTTTATGTAGTTTACTTCCCATGTTGTACCCGTCATCTGGTTCGTGCCGTCATCGAGATAGAGTCCCCAGTGTGCGGTATTGGAGCCGGGGTTTGCGCTGATGAGGTACAGTTGGCATATTTTGGAGGAGTAGCGTGGAATGTGGCTGGATGAGCTTGCTTCGAGGCTTTTGCTAGCTGAGGAACCCATCTTGTTGACGAAGGAGACTTGCTCTTGTGCTGGCGTAGTATTGGTCTATTGTGGGAGAATGGAATATTGGTAGGAGTTTTGAGATTGAAGAAGAGAGATTAGAAAGTTTTTATACCGCCCAAGATCAAAAATAATTCAACCGCAAAACTCCAGCAGAAGCCCTATAATGTTGATACATCGTTGTGTGAAGCCATCTATTGGACACATCATAGATGATTACATCTGGCCTACATCCCTATGGATAGCGTTCTTAGCGACCCAGGCTCAACCATGGAACTAGCGAAAGGCGGTGGCCATGAACAAAGTAACATGGCCACTGTGCTCCTCCGTGAACTGCGTCCATTTGAATACCAAAGGCAGAGCTCTTAGCCTCACAAGGATCCATAGCGGAGAGAGTGTGACTGAGTATGTGATACGTCGAATCGTGTTGGCCGCGGCCAGTCTGGAAACAGAGTGGCTCATAGAGTACATGATAAGCCACAACCGCACGCATTCAGATAAAGGACCTCCATGTGTACTGAAAAGACTTTTTAATGTTACAGAAATTAGGCCACCTGGTGCAGTTGAGATGCCGGTCAAGAAGCTGACTGAAGAAAACCGCCCTCTCGTAGCCATCAGTGAACCAGAAAGAAAAAACATCCAAAAAAACCGGGAAACAGAAACACATAAGCAGTTTCGTTGGGTTCATGCCGCACACTCAATCCTCCGTATGCCTTTAGCCTCCGTCATCGCGTAATCCATGTCCATCGGTAAGTGGTCCCAGAGGTTGATGTTTTAAGAGATGAGTAGAGTTCAAGGGTAAATACGCCCACCTATTCACTGTCAGCAAGTACTCTGAACAGGATACGCCGCGACTCGACTTACTTCTGGCATTCACCTAGTAACGACCACGCGGTGGGTAGTCAGCCGCTGCGCCCTCGTAAGGCGGACGGCCACCGGGGCTCCGAGGACGAGCACCACGTGGGGACGGCGGTCGTCCTCCTTCGTAAGGGCGTCCATGACCGTTCATGTATGGGTCATCGTAACCACGGGGAGGAGGTCGGGCCCTAGCATCATAAGGATCGTCAGGGTAACGCGCGCGCGGTGGGCCATACTCATCAGGCATGCGACCACGAGGCGGCGAACGTCCATAACCACCTTCACGCCTATCATAAAACTCGCGGGGAGGGGTGCGTCGGCGATAGTCATCGCGGCGGGGGCTGTAGCCACGAGGGGGCCCGCGACGGTCGTAGTAATCGTCGTACGGTGCAGGTGGGTATCCGCCACCGCGGCGGCCCATGGGGGAGCGCGATCGGTACCTATCACGGCCCCGGTCATCAGGACCACCAGGGCCTCCGTAAGGAGCCCGAGGCTTGAAAGGTGGAGGTGGGGGAGGATCAGAGACATCCTGGATACAAGTGACTTCCTGCCCCTTGAACTCACGGCGGTCCAGCTTCTCCACTGCGGTCTTCAGATCGGCGGCCGTCTCGTACTCCACGAATCTGTAATTGTTTAGTACGTATGCCTTGCTGCAATGCTGTCCACTCACCCAGAGCCGTCGCGCTCACGACCAACTTCGGAGTAGACAACGTCCAATCCAGACTGACGGGCGAAATCTTTGAGGTCCTATAAATTCGAAGTTAAGCGAGGCCCAAATCCAGAATGTACAACGGGGGGCAAGCGAGAACAAAGCCATTTCTGGTCCAGGAACGGTACGCTGGCGCTAACAGGGAACTGAGGAAATCCAATGATCGGGGAGTCTGACCTGCCAGCTGGTCTCCACAGGAAGATTTGCTATTCTCATCCGGTATGGTGTGCGCCTAGGACGCGGGGGAACGCGCTCGTGGGGCGTGAAGTTCTCGTTGCGGGCGCGCGATCCACGAGCGAACTGGACAATGAGGCGCTCGCCCATGAAGTCGGAACCATCTTTCAATCAGTTAGGCGCGCGTGTTCTGAAGTATACTCAGAGTAAGTTACGTACGGAATGCTGCGTACAGGTTAGCGTGCGTTCAGCCGATCAGCGCGTAGTTCAAGCTTACCAGGGACAACGTCACGAGCGTCCATTGCGTCCTTGTACTCGATGAAGCCGAATCCGTTCATGAGCTTGATCTCAGTGATCTCGCCAGTGCCGTGCGTCTGGAAGTGACCCTCGACATCGGCCTTGGTGGCATTGCGAGGGAGATTGCCCAGGTAGAGGCGCGTAGAGGACACCTCGGTCATGGTGACGGCTATTGCGGTAGAGCTTTATCCTAAGGATAACCTAGTCTGGAGAGAATCGTGAGCAAATGACCATGAGCAAGCGGGGAGCCATCGAGGGAGCGCGCATGGTGCCTGCCAGAGACGGGGTGACTCGGTATCTAAGACGCGACGCCAGGAAGCCAGTGTCCAGCGACGTGCGCAAGTACAGGAACCAGGAAGACGCGCAAGGGATTTCCAGTGCATACAATACAGGCGGCTAGTCGTACCTTGGAGATAGAGTCCGGCGCTGGAAGCAGGGTGGCCGTGAAGAACCTGAGAGCTTGAGGACCAGGAAGGAGCCGGGTGAGTGCAGAAGTCGCGCACTCGATTCTGGAGAAGAGAAATTAGCAAGCCCAGTATCGCGATCACGGGTTGCAGATATAGATGAGGGCCGAGTTGCTATTGATGTAAGAGGCCCCGGCAAGGTGGATGGGTGTACGGTGACGAAGGGTGGAGATGGAAGTTCGCCCAATGCCTCACTTGCACTAGCGTTCCAAGCGTCGGGCACGGACGTCACGTGCGCCTCGCCCTCATCCACGGATGGAACTACGCGCCCTCTCAGGGCTACCAGTCAAGTGCGACTTCTCTTTGACAACTATAATGCTATTTGCGCAACGCCCCATGGGGAACATAGTTAGAGTCTTCTCGGGCGTCGATCGCTCTCTGGATAAGGCGATTGACCATTCCCTCTGTCCGAGCCCTACAAAAGTCCGAAGATCACTTGGGCAGCAACAATGCTCGGGCTCACACTAACATGGAATATGTATACACGCGATCCTTCTTAATGTACAGGTCCTCTGATCGTATGGATCGCAGCTTGAGCGATGGTTTCTATCTCGGCGTCCAGATCAAGTAAGTACGTACTTTGGTCCCTCGCCACCCTGGGGTGTTTGCCAGTTGATGTCCTGGTCAGGCACTTTGATATCGCATGTCTTGCAGTGGACGCAACTAAATACAGTTAGCCGTCTTCCAAGCAATCGCACTGTCTGGACTTACTTTTGGGCGTTGATTTGGAACCGGACGCCAAGCTCTTTGCTGTCGTCCTCTACATACTCGTAGACGCCGGCGGGGCAGAAGCGATTCTCGACACCCTTGTATTTGGGCCATTCTTTCTGGGCATGCGCATCGTAGTCCTTCACTTGGAGATGGCAGGGCTGGTCCTCTTCGTGATTTGTGCCACTTCGGCTGACGCTCGTCAAAATGTCGAAGCTGATCTTACCGTCCGGCTTGGGATACTCGATCTTAGGGCACTCGTCTGCGGTCTTGGTCGCAGCGTGATCGGGCTTGCCATGCTTCAATGTCCAAGGCGCTTTGCCTCGGAGAACGTATGCCTCCAGGCCGGAGTAGAGAATACCTCCATAGATGCCTAACGGAGTATGAAAAGATGGGCGCATGTTGCGCACAGTTTTGAGTTCGGACCAAATCGACGACTTGCGCATCTTGTCCTCATAGTCATACAGGAACACGGTACCGCCGTCGGTATTGGCTTGTAGGGCGTCCCAAGTAGCCTCAGCAGCTAACATACCTGACCTCATTGCGTTGTGCGTGCCCTTGATCTTGGGTAAATTGAGCAAGCCCGCGGCATCTCCAAGCAGAGCGCCACCAGGGAAGGCGAGTTTGGGTATGGACTGGAAGCCGCCCTCAATCAGCGTTCTCGCACCATACGAGATACACTTGCCGCCCTCCAACACGTCTTTGTAGTATGGGTGGTGCTTCATCTTCTGGAACTCGCCGTAGGGAGCTAGCCACGGGTTCGGGTAGTCGAGCCCAACGACCAGACCAATGCTGACTAGGTTGTCGCCAAAATGGTACATCCAACCACCGCCGTAGGTGTCTTTTGGTAGCGGGTAGCCCATTGAATGAACCACAAGTCCAGATTTGAATTTCTCGGGCTGTACCTCCCAAACTTCTTTGATTCCAAGCCCGTATGTTTGGTGTTGGCTGTCCCGCCTCAGGTCGTACTTTTTGATGACTTGTTTTGACAAGCTACCGTGACAGCCCTCACCAAGCAGTGTGACGCGCGCATGGAACTCCATTCCTCGCTCGAACGAGTCTTTGGCCTTGCCCTCCCGCGAGATACCGAGATCGTTGGTGGCTACACCCTGTACAACGCCCTCGTGATTGTATAGTATCTCCGACGCAGCGAACCCAGGGTAGACCTCTACGCCAACTTCCTCTGCGCGCTCACCCAGCCACTTGACCATTTGGTTCAAGCTTATTATGTAGTTGCCGTGGTTGTTCATCTGCGGAGGCTTGGGCAGAGGGATAGCGCTGTTCTTGGTCATGAAGAACATGTGGTCCTCCTTGGCGGGGGTAATGTCGGCGAAGCGGTTCAGGTTGTCCTCTGACTTCCAGTCAGGCAGCAGCTCGTCGAGCGCAGAGGGCTCTATAACATTTCCAGACACAATGTGGTCGCCCAATTCGCCGGCCTTCTCCAGTACCAGAACCCTGAAGTCTTCATTGCCTGCCGCAGTGGCAAGCTGCTTCAGCTTGATGGCTGCGGACAGACCGGCGGGTCCTCCGCCCACAATGAGTACATCGACCTCGTCGGATTCGCGCTCTATTGACTTTGGATCGAATGTGTCGTCTACAGCGGCGAGTCGTCTGCGTGGCGTTGTCGAAAGAGCCCTTCTTTGGCCGGCAATTCGGACTGCAGGACGGTACAAGCTGGATAAATATCGGCCCGGTAACGATGCGCATGCAAGCGATCTTGTCGATATGCGCGTGGATCGCGAGGTTGCGAGCAACTGCCGTGTTACGGAGGCGGGGACTGATCTGGTGGCCATAATGTAGGACGTGGTGGAGAGGCAAACAAATGTATTGAATGCGAAAGTGAGCGACTTGACAGATTTTCTGTGCTTCCTACAAGACCGACCGGCCGCACACTACAGGCCAACACTGACTGTGCTCAATGATGAAGAATGCGACAGAATTGCAGCATCGAACATGTGCATTCCTTGCCAACGCCAAATCTCGATATGACGATGTCTAAAAGTCGCAACCGAGGCTACAAGGCTAAGTGCGGGATTGCAATACCGAGCACGTCATTGGCTGTGCAACTCCCCTCCCATTCCTTTTCTTCGCACATGTCAACGACAATACATCCGAACATCTTCATCGTAAGATTGTGCTCGTTGTAATGTCTTTACGCGCAGCAATATAGTCAGATGTCTCGGCAATGATACCGCCGTGGATGTACAGCAACAGTAGGGTACTCACACGGTGCAAAGTAATGCACAGCAAAAGCACCGGGCGGCCGGACTTTGAAGAGCATTTGGAATCACTCGGGCGTTGGCGAAGCAGCTCCTCGCATCTTCTCATTTCCAGAGAGCCGCTTAGATCTTTCGGTGGGCGCGTCGGCGTGCCTGAAACCGGCACGGCTTCAGCCCATGTCTGCCTGCAAACCTCAGTCACACACCAAACTTATGCGTTTAGGAAATCTTCTCTCCGCATAGATCGCCCCTGTCCTGTCTGCAACATGTTCTCAAACTACACACGTTCGACCCCCAGGTCTCGATCTTCGCCATGACGACAACTCTACTGGCATGGACCTTGTGTGGACTCTTTCTTCCGTAATCGTACTCCCTGCTTCATGCGTTTGATTCGACCGTTTCCAGCCAAGCTACGGACCCGATCCCATCACAAACTTGATCTACAGCTGTCATGCGAGACAAAGCTTTCGTGCCTGTAAGAGAATTGTGGGGATGACCGACCTTCGTCTTTCGAGCCTGGTCTTTGCAAGGCATCCTCCAACGGCGCATGTATGACATGCACGGCAAACCACAAACGGTCATCCCAACAATTGAGGCCTGATCTATTTTGGACATTATCTTGTCCAAGCGCTCGTGGAGCTCATATACGACAACGCTCTTATATAAACCAGTCTCCGCAGGCGGATATCACGGCACGCTCAGCTTCAATCCTTCAAATCATTCCTTCGTGCAGAGCACTTATTGTTTATTTCTATTCTTAAGAGCTGTGCTCATTCCAAGTTTCGACACATCTCGTTTCAATCCTTCAAGATCAACTCCATACCTTCACTATGAAGACTTCCATCTCCCTTTTCACCCTCCTTTCAGCCTCTTTCGTGGCAGCAGTTCCAGCGCCCTTCGTTGGCCAGGGACCCGTAGTCGCTGCTGGTACCGAGAACGTAGTCATTCCTTCTCCAAACTTTGGCCGTAGGGAGGCAGACGTGCAGAAGTTTGGCGAGCGAGCCCTCAAGCTCCGCGGTGCGCTCTTGGCTGCACGCGGCGGCATGGGCAATGATAATGCTAATGCAGACGCCGAAGCTGAGGATGCTGCGGCGGCTGGCAACGGTGACGCTCAGGACCAGGCGGCACAGGATGCTGCCGCTGCCGAAGATGCCGCTCAAGGCAAAGGAAAGGGGAAGGGCAAGGGCAAAGGCAAAGGGAAGAATGCCGACAACCAAGCCGCCCAAGACGCTGCTGCAGGTATGTTTCGCAACCAGTTTCTCTAGAGCCATTACTGATTATCGACAGCTAAGGAGCAACAAGCCGCCGCCGATGCTCAAGCACAACAGGATGCTGCCGCCGCTGAATTGATAAACCAGGACCAAGCGCAGAACGCGACCGAGCCGATGGGAGCAGCAGACCAGGCTGCCGCAGATCAAAAGGCACAACAGGACGCTGCCGATGGCATGAACCAAGACCAAGCGCAAAATGCCCACGATCAGAAGGCGGCTCAAGATGCTGCTGGAGCGGATCAAGCTGCGGCCGACCAACAGGTATGTTCTGAAACCAACGTCTCGTGTCAGAGCCACCTACTAACTCTAACAGGCTGCACAGGATGCGAAGCAAAACCAGGATGCCATGGGCGAAGCCGCAGCTGACGATCAAGCCGCTCAAGAAAAGGCCAACCAACAGCAACAAGAGCAAGCCGCCGCTGAACATGAGGCTGCTCAGCAGCAAAAGGGTGATGCGGGCGCCGGTCAGGAAGCCAAGGACCAAGCCGCAGCCGATCAGCAAGCCGCCGCTGGGCATGAGGCTGCTCAGCAACAGGATGCTAAGGACCAAGCCGCGGCCGATCAGCAAGCCGCAGCCGATCAAGCTGCCGCTGAACATGAGGCTGCTCAGCAACAAGATGGTGCCATGGGAGCCGACCAGGCTGCTCAGCAACAGGATGCTAAGGACCAAGCCGCAGCTGACGAGCAAGCCGCTCAAGAAAAGGCCAACCAACAGCAGCAGGAGCAGGAGCAGGCGGCCGCTGAACATGAGGCTGCTCAGCAACAGAAGGGTGATGCGGGAGCCGATCAGGCCGCCGCCGAGCAAGAGAAGGCAAAGCAACAACAACAAGAGCTCGAGCAGGCTGCCGCTGAGCAGGAGGCTGCTCAACAGAAAGCCGACCAGATGCAGAAGGAAAAGGATCAGGCTCAGATGGAACAAGATGCTGCCAATGGCAAGGACCAAGCTGCTGCCGACCAAGCCGCCGCCGACCAAGCTGCTGCTGACCAGGCTGCTCAAGCTGGAAGTAAGTGAAACCCTCTCTTCTGAAAAATTCGTCTGCTAACAACCCCAGACGCTACTGGAGTAGTTGACGCTGGAGCTGCCGCCAATGGTACTGAACTAAACAACGGCAAGGGTAACGGCAAGGGCAAGGGTAAAGGAAAGGGCAACGGAAAGGGAAAGGGAGACGGCAAGGGAAACGGCAAGAACAATGGCAACAATGGCGTTGAGCAACTCCTTCAGGAGGCCGAAGCAGCCCTCCAGGCTGGCGAACAGCAGGACCAGAAGCAGGGTGGAGCCGGTGGCCTCGAGGGTCTTCTCAGCCTCCTCGGTGGAGGTGCTGGCGCTGAAGCCGCTGCTGGAGCTGGAGCCGGTCAAGAGAAGGCTGGCATCGCAGGCCTTGACTTGGGCAAGCTTGGCATTGGACGTCGCGCAAGGAGGTCGGCCACTTTCCGTGCCTAGATTTGAGAGACAGCCAAGGGCTCATCGTTGAACGATAGACTCCCTCCACAAGGCACACGAGGTTATGAACGTCACTGCTTCTAGATGAAGTATACAAAAAAAAAATAGATTAGTAATACAGCAACTGTATCATCATCACATCCTTCAAGAGCGGTTGATTCATCTTTTGAAACTACTCACCTATGGTCATCTCCTTCACCCACCCCTTATTTTCTGACCTTGTAGCATACTCCGAGTGTTTTTGTGATGATCCTGATCCTTGATCGACGTGCTGTAGATGCTACTCTGTTGTTGGTCGGAATCGCGCTCGACGCGTTTTCGCGTGGTCATGTGAGGCACAAAAGAGTACCTCCATGGCTACTTGCATGCGCATCGTGGGATACTAGGAGATCTGAGCAGATACTACACCCTTTCTGAGAGGACACATGATACGTGTGTATAGTTGTCGAAGCTTCGTCCGTCGGGCTTTCACGTCTGTCAAAAGATCAGCGCTTGCTCTACATCAATGCATGTACCGACGAACCATCACGAGCCCTGGGCAAGAGCTAGGTCGAGTGCATCCATGCAGTCGACAGACATGGGTCCTAAAATGGATCAATCGTAGTCCGGACGGCGTCTCAGCCAGTCATACTCTGGTCTCCGTCTACATCCTCTGCCTGAACGACTGGTCGACCGAGCTCCTTCAACGAAGTCTTCAGCCGCGCGATACGCGCTTCCAGGTCTTCAATCTCGTCTTCCTGGTCTTCGCACGTGCGATCCATGTCTGGCAAGGCTGTCACTGCGCGCCGCGCCTTTTGTATTTTGAGACGGATGTCGGTCGCCGCGATAGCAACGTGTTGGATCTCGAGAGGCCCTTCTACAGCAAGCTGCGCAGGGGTTGGTGTCGCAGCTGGAGGCTGAGCAGGCGTCTCGAGTATGCGCTTGAGGAGCTTGTGGAGGTCGGGAAGGATGTCAAACGTCGAGGGCGGAGGGAGCGTCGGGGTGCTTGCAGTGGGAGGAGGCGGTAAAGCTGGCGTCGCAGAGCCCGTCGGTGCAACTGAAGCTCGCGCTGAGGCAGGCGC
>JAESFQ010000835.1_pt1 | contig 11280 bp, 12 predicted proteins | sample 9269431 | NCBI WGS metagenome assembly JAESFQ01 (sample SAMN14502588, study PRJNA617103) | algae metagenome | isolation source: Plectolyngbya sp. WJT66-NPBG17 and co-occurring heterotrophs from well... | place: USA: Mojave Desert, Joshua Tree National Park, California | collected 2006-08-06
CGCATGGTCCTATCTCCACGAACAGCCCACCCATGCTAGAAGCTCCAGGTCCTCCATTCAACCAGATTGTCAACGGAGACTCTTCCGGGTTCTCACGTGCCTCGAAGAACCAGAAGAAGGTGTTGATCGAATAGTCCTGCTGAGACGGCTCAAGCGTGGATGGAGGAAGGTTTACATATCCAGTGTACTGCTTTTGCGCGTCGAAGGCCGTTGCGCACGTGTGAGCATCGGGTGTTTTGTAGGATATGGTGATGTCGGGGTCGACAGGCGACTTTATAACGGTATCATAGGTTACAGGTAGCGGATACTGCTGGGCGTTTGACAGCCCGGCGTGGAGAGCAGACAAGAAAACGATGGCGGGTAGTTGGAGCTAATACTTATCAGTGATTGGTCGGCGCGCGCAGGAAAGTGTGCTTACCATGTTGACGAGAACCTGGGCAGCGGAAAGCTATCGCATGAGAATGAGGATAAGAGGCCTGGGTGAGATGCAGCAGGCGGCCGAACTGTTACAGTCAGGCAATGCGTGGTTTTGCGTCTCTGGCCTCGAATGTGGTGGAGGTGAAGAGGCGGCGTCGATGACATGCAAGTACCTGCAATACCTGATGGTATTTGTACCACAACTTTCCTTCACCTCAGGGAAACGAAGGGATGCGCCTGCGCTAAAAACAGCAAGTATCCTCGCACACTGCAGAGCAGCGGCGGACGAGCGTTGTGCGGCTGCGTGGGGGTGCCTGTAAATGCGCCGCTAGCAAGTGTGTGCATCCTCCCACTTGCGCTCTCGAGCGCTCTTAGAATATTTGAAGACGACTTGGGCTATCCATCTCAGGGTCATAATAGATCCATTTCGGGGTCATAATAGGCATAATCTGTCAACCACAATAATGCAGCTAGATCCTCCAATACCAAACATTGCATCCTGACCTGTGGCACGCCTCTCGTTTAAGCTCAATGTAAAGACATCTTAGCCGCCTTGCGCTCTACGCCTCACCGATGGTCTTGTGGAGGAACTGAAACCTGTCGTACCCCATCGTCGGGTGGACATAGGCTAAATGCTGACAGGGGTGTGCATTCCAGCAAGGGTTCGCTAAGATCACGCTGCTCAACTTTGGGTCGATGGAGTCGACATCCATGGCGCGTGAACCGGCTGCGTCGTGAATCGATGTAGTCAACTGTGTAGAGCAGCGTTGGCGAGTTGTATCCTTCTTCCATGGCCCCCATATATCCACGCGACCGCGTCGGCCATGTCGTTGTGATATGGTATCCATCCTGCGTTGTGTGAGCTGTGAGCTTTTCAGGTCGCCAAGTGTGGCGCGATGCTTACCTTCGGGTGCAAAACCGCCTGGTTCTTTCCCCTTTAGACTCTTCCATGTCTTCTTCCCAGCGAGTCCCAGCTGTACAGCTCTTGACCTCCTGCCCCTCTTGGCTATGATCCTCACTTCGCCTTTCAAGTCTTGCTCTGGCCCAGCGATACGCCAATTCTCGTTGACTTCGTGTCCTGGCTTTGCTGTCCAGGGTTGCATTATACGCCCGTCTTCTGTCTTCTCATCTCCAGTTGCTGTCTGCTGCGCATATGGAACGATGTACATCTTGACCTCTGCGCCAAACTCGTCCCCATCTCGTTCTTTGAGAAGCGCGTCCCAGCTCTCGGGTTGCGCCAACCGTTTACGCCGATGGTCGTAGCCTGAGGCAATGAAATCAGTACATGGGGTTATGTACGTCAGTTCTTTCCAAGCGTCGCTTTTCAAAAGAGTCTCAATGTCGAAGTAGGTTGTGACATCTCGCCAGCCATCGCCCATGCCGAAACTGTGCCAGCAATCCTCGACAACTAAAGTGTCCAGACAGAGACCGGGAAGTAGAGTGAGCGCGTTCGCAGCATAGTAGGTAGGGTAGTATTGCGAGGCTCCCGAGGCGTATAGTGGGAACGGATACGCGCGAACACGAACGTGGCGGAGACGCGTCAAGACGCTCTGATCGACAGAAAGAAGTGTCTCGAGTAGGTTCTCTGTACCGCGGAAATGGAGTGTGCAATTGAGCGGGAGATGGCGATGCGCCTCGGCAAAGATCTGGCGACAGCTGAGCAGGAGGGCTATGCGATTCGAGGACGAGTCGTCGCTAGGGGTGCTAGCATGTTTGAAGCCGTGCTGGATAGTGTAGCTGCTAAAGAGGAAGCTGTAGATGAGTTCGCGCAACTCAACAGGTATCGTCAGAAGGTTTGGAGTGCTCATGGTGATGATACTGGTGTCGCGCCCGCGGATGTTTTTGAACGGAGAAGCGCGAAGTTCCTTGGTTTTAGGGAAACCGAGAGCTGCCAAACAAGCTGCTGATAAGAAGTAGACTATTTCATAAGTTGGTAGCCGGACCCAGACAAGTGGTAGTGATGCGTAAGCGATGTCACTGGACGCCGATAAGCTCGATCTGGTTACAGGCGCCGCATCTGACGACAGCTGTCAGCGAGGCCCGATGCTGCGGATCGCGCGGATTATAGGTCATGTTCAGCTCACATCCCAGCTGAGGCTTCCTGGCAGCGGTTGCTCTTCCCGGCTGACATGACGTTTGAAGCTCTTCGGCGCGCTGGAAATGAGCTAGCGCATGTCCTAAGTGTCGCATGCTCGGTCGTGGACCGCAAATGGTCAACCTGGGACGAAACTCAGTTCTACAGACTTGTACGCCCAATTAAACTACATCATGGAGATGTGTGATGTGCTTTGCTTTACATGAAACGGGTTACAGGACAAAATATAGTGTACATCTTCAGCGTCGACCTTGGGTGCTGGGCACATCTCATAAGAAAGTGGCTTGCTCGTATAGGCGGGCCATTAGCTGCGCATATGTACACGTGCCATGGTAGCGCGAGATCGTCATGTATTACAAGATATGGTTTGTTGTGGAAAGTCTATGGCTGGACGAATGGAATGCTTGGTTCTGGGTATCTTCGATGCTCGCTCAAGTTCAGATCTGCCTGCGTCTATGGTCCGCGAGGACTTTGCGCCGTGTACTACAGTCAATGTGCTCAATCCGACTTGGACCGCCCGCGAGTGCGCTGCTGTTCCTCTTGCAGCTTCTTCTGCTGCCACTGCCATTCCACCAGCACAGGTAAAAACTGCCACAGGTCGAACTCGGGCCACAGACACTTGAGGAATACAATGGACGTGTTTTCGTGGGCTTGCCATAGCATGAAATCGCTCAGCCGCTCGACGCCAGAGGTACGGACTAGCAAGTCGAGAGGTGGGGCATCAGCCGTCATCATGTTATCGTTCAGAGTCTGAGCGCTAATCGACTCTGGATCTAGAAAAGATGGGCTGTTATGCAAGTCATCCTTCTCAGGCGAGTTGATGGCGGTCGAAGTTGACGATGAACGCCCATCTTCAGCCGAAGCCGCGTCTTTGGACGAGGGCGATTCCGGCCGTGAGTCAGGCTGCTCAGCAACGTCCTCTGTATCCTCCTCCAACATTTGCTTGCGAATATGCTGGACAATGTGCGACTCGGAAAAGGTTCGCTTCGAGGGAGTGGGCAGGTTGTGTATCGGCGTGCTGTACGTCTCGACGGTCTTCATGACTGCCGTCGTGATTTCATGTCGCGACGTGTATGGAAAGCAGACATTGAGAACGGCCCTGTTGGTGGTCAGCGAGGCCACTCGTTAAGCGGAGAGTAACGGACTTCTTATTATGGGCCGTCATTGCAACGGCCTTGTCAACTGCCACCAGCACATCCGGGCTGATGAGCTCGCGCTGCCCCAGTATCCGAACGGATGCGCCGTAGCGATCCAGCAAAGCTCCATGCTCGGCCAATTGCTGCAACTTCACCTTCGCCATGGACATGAGCGCATCAACTTCATGCTTCGAGCGCTTGAAGTTCTCTATGCTGAAGGCGTAGATGGTGACAACCTTGACACCAGTCTTATAGCAGACTTCGAGGATCTGAAGGCATTGTTAGAACACCACGAAAACACCCTGGGCTCAGCCTTCCTTACTCTTGCTAATGATTCGAATCCAAGGTTGTGCCCTTCAACTGTCTCAATGTGGTGGTTCCGCGCAAACCGCCGGTTACCGTCCATGACGAACGCGACATGTTGAGGGATAGGGCCTTGCTTCAGCGACCCAATGAGGAGCTCTCGTAGCTGTCTGACGGTCCATGCGACGGGAGGCGACGTCGCAAACCACTTGTGTATGCGTGAGTCGTGAAGGGAGCCCATGGTGAATATTGTTGAGGTACTTGGCTTAGGTGCTGTAGGAGCTTCGGAATTTCGAGGGAGAGGGAACGTGGGTTTCTGCGGGAAAGCGAAAGAGGGATTCGACGCAACTATATGACAAGAGTCAGGCTATCATGGCGTATAAGAATTGCGGTCAATCGTAAGATGCTACGTAACGAATTCCAGGCGCAGTGAGCCTGACGCGACTTCCGAGCAAGGGACCATCGGGGCTCCTGCGGCGCTGAGTGGCTGGTGGAGGTGACTAAGCGTGGCGCGCCGCTTCCGATGCTTCAATCCTTGCCGAGCTTCCGTCCATCTTTCTTCTTTGCCAACCGCGAGCCTCAACTGCCGCGTCATCAACACTGCGCTCTTCGGCCCTGTTGTAGAACTATACCCATCGCCCTACTAACATCGCCATGGCTGAAGAGGCTCAGAGCAACGTGACAGAGCTTGCTGACCAGCTCGTTGAAGGCTTTGTTGCTTTGAGTGGAGAATACCAGGTTTTGTTCGATCAGCAGAAACAGCTCGAGAGCAAGCTCTCGTGGGCTAAGCAACAGGTACGTGATGACTTTTCGCGGCTCCCCCCTCCTATGATGAACATCTTTAGCTCTAGACCTGCAGCTGCATTCGCAGCTCTGACAGAAAACACGTATATCATGACCCTGATCCGGACAATCACTATTCAATTCAGCACGCAACATGTTTCACGCGCACTGCTGACGACAACTAGTATCTTGACCTCCTAAAACGTTTCACTCCCAACACATTGTCGCAAGACCACCTTACTTTCTTGCAAGATCTAGAGCGCGTGGGAGACGAGCAACCTCGGATATATTTGAATTTGGTGGAGCAGTTGGCAAATAGCGACGATGTAGAGCGCAAGAGTCGAGCACTGGTCATCCAGAAGGCTGAGGAGGCTGCTGTCAAACTGCATGCCCCTGAGAATGTTAGCAGTGTGAAAATATGGAGTGGACCGTCCGCCGACAAACCGGCCTCGTTACCTGAGATACAGACCAATAGAGCCCCATCACCTATAGAGAAAGACTTCACTGTTGCTGGAACACCTAGTAAGCTCGCCTGTCCCTTCGCATCCGGGAGCGGCAGAGGCAGCCCGCTTGCCACACCACGCAGCTCGACGTCTCGGCTAAGCGTACGTGGCCGAAGATCGAAACGGCCCTCGTTCACCGACCCTATCCGCGCCGAAATATGCAGCAACAATCCTGCCTCTGTAACTGCTTCAGTGGCGGCTTCTGGCTCTGCTGCTGTCTGTCCTATACGATTCCTTGACCAACACAACCCAGAAGAGGTGGCCCAATACTTTGAGAAACACAAGCATGAGCTACCAAGAAGCCATGAAGTTTGCATCACGCGCTTTCAAAGTAACCAAGAGAGCATAGAGCAGCTAGATCGCAAGTATGGTAACTTGGTCAACATGATCCAGGGCTTGGGGCAGAAGCACCAGGTGTGGCTCCCTGAGGACCCTGAAGATGCCATTGACGAAGAGCCCGAGACACAGGCTCGCCTGAGCACCGACGCAAAGGCGGATACTAAAGTTCAAAACTGGGCCTCTGCTGTTTCGGCAAGTCTTAATGATGGGACCCCACCACCTGAGGAAGAGCCAGAAGAACATGCGCTGGACGAGACAAGGACGGCACACTTTGACCGACCGCTAAAAGAGGTTAGGGTTGGCGAATCACCAAGTCGGCCCTGGGGTATCTCGATACCTGCTAAGTACACCAACGCGCACAGCTCGTCTTCGGTGGGCTCTGTACCAACAGCGTCGCCACAACTACCCCTCGACACTGGTCGTTCGATTGTTGAGACGCCGCAAAGAACTGGCAAATATCCCATCGATCATGGTGCGATGATGGGACAAACAGCCCAACAGCCCGAAGTACGACACTATGCCTTGCCGCCGCAGTCGCAACCTCGGGCTCCAACCACACAGGTGCCGTTGACAGAGCCTCCACGACCGCCTCGAGCCACAGAACAAGCAGTGAGAGACTCGGAAAGTCCAAAACTGGTACCGCAGATGGTCTTCAATGGACCTGTCTTCTTAGGTTATCCACCCGAGCAATTGGCTATACTACTGCAGAACAGTAACCTGGGCGCGGCACTGCGGTAGACATGGAACACGATACACATTTTCATTCGCTGGCTAGTTGCTTCCAGGTATTGTATTGTACTCAGAAGGTAGGCTCGAACAGCTGCTTGTCTCAAACCACGCCTCGCATTTTATCTTTTGGCATTGTCGTTCTTCTACTCGTGCGCTCTTGTCAATCATGACTACGTTGTGCATTCGTCGGTTCTGATGTGTCAAAGGTCCAGTGAGTCGATGTTCCTACCTCTTCGGGCCAGCCATCTGGCGGTCGTTCTATGTGCAAGGCGACGATCATGGTCATTTCTTCTTCAGATCTGCCATCCACGTCCGTACGCCCTTTGCGCTATCGTGTGCCGCCCGAAATACTACATGGCTGTTAGTGGGCGTATGGTTGAAAAAGGCGGTACCTACACTGCCGCTCGTTTTCATCTAGGCCTCGCATAAAGTCGGCACCTTCGCCTAATGCACCGCGTGGATTATGGGCTTGATCAGCTATGAGAGCAGCCCTGGCCTTGAAGGTCTATACGGTTTAGCACCATGCCGTTGCATCGATTCAGAAGTGAACTCACATCGCTCAGCACCTCAATCATCTCTTCCTCCTCAAACAGCTCCAGGATGCGTGCGCCGAGGTTGTAGAAGTGTGGGGCGAGAGCTCGTAAATCGACGGTTCTTGGGTCCGCTTTCAGGGCGTTCAAGACGCGCGGAGATAAGGCGGAAGGAGGGTCGATGGTCACAAGAGAGGATGTATTGAGACTCTGGCTGGAGATAGTGTAAATATACAATACATCAATCATCACAGGCGTTATTTACCTCAGTGCAAGCATCTCGCCTAGCCATAGGGGAAGCTCGACTTTTGACCCCTGCTTCATATCGCCCGTCATGTTGCCCTCGAGATAGCCGAGGCCAGGAACGGTAAGCTCAAATGTACATGGTACCTTTTGCGCATCGGTCAGGATGGCATCTACATCGTAGTAGGAACTCATCTTGATGACACAGTTCAGTCAGTCAAATGCAGACACGCGAGTACAAGATGTTGAGTATCTCTCAGCTGACATGCTGCGGTGCAGAATGGAGGAGCATTGGAGTCGACGCTTGTACGAGACAACAGACGTGTCGCGTGTCGTGCCACCAGCCTTGTGCATGGGGACGAATATACGAGGAGATGAAAGCGTAGGCAAAATGGAGGACGAATGCAGCCCTACGGTTAGGAAGAGGGCGGGAAAGAGGCAAAAGAAATAAGCAGGTCAGAAGATGGTAGAAATGTGTAGCTTACTGCGTAGTCGCCTTGTCTGTATTGCGCGTCGTGGAGTGCCTGGCGGACGTCCGACGATATATAGCGCGTTCCGCCCGAATGTGATGAATCACCTCGCACCCTGTCCCTCAGCAGCGCGTACGAAACTCTCGAGGTTATATCAAGTGAGTTTGTTGTTCCGTGCAAGTTCGATTTCGTCTGCGACTCCGACTACGCCTGCGACAGGTGACCCCACGGTCTCGACGTTGCCGCCGCCGCTCACTCGCCTAAGACTAAGTTGCAGGGTTGAAGCTCGAGCTAGATGTCATCAGGACGAGGCGCCGGATACGCACATGAACCACTCGTCCCCGTCCACCATTGCACCCCATTACATCTCCGCCTCCCTTCACGCCCAACAACCGGAGTATACCTTACACGGCGCATTTGTAGAGTAGGTCGCGCCCACGAGAACTCACCCAACCCACGTGCTGTGGTTACTCTCCACATTCCACAGCTCATGGCCACGACTACCTACTCACCGAACTACCTGCTGACTGTTTGTGTCTGCAGTCAATACGCCCTGGTTGCTCTCGACTGTGAATTGCTAGCTGTACATTGATGACTGCGCATTCTCTAGACTCGTCCCTCCACTGCGCCCTAGGCACACGCCTTACAAGCCCCCACCACAACCTCCACCACGACCAACTGGCACTATGGCGGTCAGCGAACGGATATCACAGCTCATGAGCGCCCTGGACACTGGCTCCGGTCCTGATACCTCGCGTGCCACCTCACCGGGCAGTGACTGGCGGCAGCCCAACGGCGGCGTCAACGGTACAGACGACAGGCGCCGTCCGCGAACATTCCCCTACTTCGAGTACCTTCCATACCAGACAGAAGACCAGAGCGATCGCGAAGAGAGCCTCAATACATGTCTGAAGCACCTCTACATTGCCGTCTCGGCGGGAGACTTTGCGCCCGGCGCTGTACATTGGACGCGCGAGATTCGAGGCTGGCTATCGCTCAAGTTCGATCTTCCCCGCAATACGCGCGTGAAACTCGTGCAGCTGTACTATGAACTGGCGCTGGCCCCGGGACTGGATTACCTTGTCGCAGAGCGCTTTGCGAGCATGTTCATGGTCTTGACCAAGTAAGTGGCACGGGCATTAGAGTTTGGCTGACGGGCGGGGACTGACATGCGGACAGGCGTAAACATTACCTGCGACCCGGAAAAGACCTGATACTCGACTGGCGACCGCTATATAGAGAGCTGAAGATGTTCGTCCTGCCTTCAGAGTCCGGTGGCTCACACCCGCCAAACGTGAAGCGCAACATTCGTACCTTGACAAAGATGTGCACCTTTGCGCAGTCCTACTTCGATCCCAAGGAGATACCTGCTATACTGGAAGAGCTTCTGCCCTTCTTCAGCACCTCTTTCAGCGAGAATGCATTCGTCGTCGTAGGCCTGCTGAACTTGCTCTTTCCAACCCACCCCGCGCCCGAGGATATGCAGCAGCTGTTGCCTCAGGAATATCTCCCGACCTTTTTCCATCTATGGTCGCTTGTCAACCGGTCGCGGCTATTCGATGCACACTACATTGACACACTGTCGAGGCTGTCTAGAGATAACCTGACTGCGGCGCACGTACCCTTCTCGCAGTACGGAGTGTTTACCGGCGAGCAGTCATCTCAGATCTTCACAGCCATCCTGCGGCTGCTGGAAATTCCGGTTGGGCAGGCGACATCGCCATACAGCAGTACGGTCGATCTTGGTGCAGGCCTGGCTGTGATGCTGGACCGCGACCCGCGGAAACATCCATCGACACACCACATCGCCCGAATCATCGCCATGTCATTATCTCCTGCCTGCGCAGAGCACTCAGACTCTACCCTGACCAAGCTCGAAGGACTCGTCCAGGCTGTAGAGACTTTCTTCCATCCATCTAATTCAGGTAGCTGGACCAGGCCCCTCGCACAGTTTGTGTACTACCTGGCCGATATCTTTGTACTGCGTTGGAATCGCGAGCACAGCGGGGAGATGGATGTACCAGAAGAGAGGAGGTTGAACGATGCAGTGAAGAGGCGTTTCGTACTCTGCTTACGGGACGTCACATTCATGGGCATCTTCTCCAAGAGCGACAAAGCAGTACAATACGCCTTGTCAACCCTACAGAGCTTGGCACACCTCGAGCCCAACCTGATCCTCCCGGGTGCCTTACAGCGCATCTACCCGGCCATGCAAGGGCTCGTCGAGGTGCATCGCACCATCTCGTCAATACGTGCGTTGCACATGCTCTCCAAGGTCATGGCCAAGACAAAGGGCTTCCGGTGTCACGTCACTTCTGTGCTCGGACTTGCACTCCCAGGTATTGACGCCAACGACCTAGAGAAGACGGTGCATACCCTGCAGTACGTCCAAGGCGTATGCTACCTGATCCCATTTCAAGATCTCACAAAGGCGAAGAAGGCGTCTGGTGACGAGACTCCTCGAGATGGAGCCACTTCGCCCATGGACGACGCCGGCGGTAACACGGGGCTTGCTTTGGAATGGATCTCAGCGCAAGTCGACCGACTAGAGAGCGCCAACGGAAACATCGAGATCAACTACGATGAGGAGCTTAGTGATGCGGATGAGGCTATGATCCTGAGATCATCTACGACTGGACTTAACGAATTTCTTATCACCTTCCTTGGTCGTGTCTTTACACTCTTGGAGAACTTGCCAGATGCATCTAGGGTCCGAAGTGGCTCCCCGGAAGAGTACGTGGTCAACCAGCTACCAGCTGCTTTTACGCCGCTGCTCGCTGCTCTCTCCCCCGAGCTCTACGACATTGCGCTTGACAAGATTGCAAACTTCATCACAAACCATGTCGTTCACCAAGCCAAAGACGCAATTGCGTTTATTTGCAACAGTCTTGTCAAAATCAACCCCGAAAAGGCTCTGAAGCGTCTGTTACCGCATCTCTTGGCAGGTATCCGAACTGAGATTGATGAGATCGGCGCCGGATCGACGCGAACAACAGGCGCCGAGGTGCTTCCACGCGATCGTGCCCTTGTCTGGAACCTTTGCATTTTGAGCATGTGTGTTGTCCATGTTGGTGACGCTGTTCTTGAGTGGAAAGACGAGCTCTTTGAGATTGCTGAATACATGCAGCAGCGGTGCCGCGGTACTCCCACCGTACATGTTTCCAACTTTATTCATCACCTGCTACTTAACCTTACATGCACCTACACCATCGACTACTCGATATACGAGCAAGACGAGCTCGCACAGGGCTTGTCGGTAGAGTCGTGGGGTAGGCAGGTTGACGTTAACAAGCTGAACATCAAGTGGCATACACCGAGTTCCGAAGAGATTGACTTTGCTGTCAAGCTTTTTGAGACTCACGCCAACAACTCCATGAAGGCACTCAAAGCCCTAACGCAACCAGACTCGCCAATCAAACGCGAAGGAACGGGCAAAGATTGGTCTGACGAAGTTTCTCGAAACCTTGTTCTATTGCGCTTGATCATTTCCGGCATCTCGGTCCTGTTTGATGTTCGGCATGATCAAGCTACCGATGGTGCCACTGATTCTGATGAGTCCGATTCCGATGCAATGGATACAGAAGGTATCGATGACGATGCTGGCCTGGGAGAAGCCGAAGATGAAGAGGTCAAGCCTACCTTTCAGTACGAAGCCGGCTACCCGCTGCGTCGTGGCGATGCCAACTATAATCTCATCCACGACCTTCGCGAACAGGTTGGCCATATGCTGCA